>Ga0209486_10000333_pt1 | contig 21727 bp, 35 predicted proteins | sample NCCompost_FD_187518 | JGI IMG/M metagenome (GOLD analysis project Ga0209486, IMG submission 187518) | Agricultural soil microbial communities from Utah to study Nitrogen management - NC Compost (SPAdes) (version 2) | ecosystem: Environmental > Terrestrial > Soil > Agricultural land | place...
CTACGAGCCCCCGGCCAAGTACGGGCACCACGTCGTGTGCCCGCTGAGCGACACCGACAACGAGGAGAACGACATGGCGAGTGAGACCACCACCCGCACCGGCCCCCTGACCGAGCTGCAGAGGAGCATCCTGACCGGCCTGATGCAGGGCAAGTCCAACATCCGCGTGGGGGTCGAGCACGGCAAGAGCCGGACCCACACCGCGAACATCATCTCGGCCGCCGTGGACAAGATGGGCTGTGAGACCTCACGGCAGGCCATCGCCATGCTGGCTACCCACAACGCCTACCTGGAAGCGGCCGCGCTGATCGAGGCGGACGTTATCGCCCACGGGGGTCACCTGAAGCACTACGAGGAGTGCGTCAACGACGTCCTCACGGGGCTCGCTGGCATCCTCCGCGACCGGGCTGCGAAGCTCCTGCCCTCGTGACAGGACCCCGGGGCGGGGCGCCCAAGCGGATCATGCCGGGCGCCCCGGTGGCTCTGCCCCCGCACCTTGAGCACGGGGGCTCTACCGCCTACCACGCCCCCTACCGGTGCCGCTGCGCGGCGTGCCTGGAATGGCGCCGGAACTACGACGCGGACAGGAACCGTGGCCGGGAGAACCGGACCTGGCGGCCCCGAACCGTGGGCCGCAGCCCCTGGTACGTGTGCGTGGACGAGTTCGGGGAGCCGTATTCATGGCATGACTACGACATCCGGGACCGCTGCAAGCGGTGCGAGCAGTCCCGGGAGACAGAAGAGTTCTGGGAAGCGAAATGGAAGGAGCAGCAGTCATGATCGTCAGCATTTGGGTGTTCTTCCTGCTGGGCGACCCGCTCGCCACAGACCACGGAACCCCGTACGTCCAGTTCGAGGCGTCGCAGACCTGGCATGACAACGCCGACCAGCGCGAGCTGATCGAGCAACGGTGCCACGAGATCTACGACGCCACCTACCCGGGCCACCCCGTGTGCGACTCCGGATGGTGCAGGCAGAGCGTGAGGGTGATGGGCGAATGACCGAGGAAGAGGCAGCCAACCGGCTGTGCGAGCTCCTGAACGAGATCGAGGAAGCCGGAATCGCGGTACAGATCGCACCTAGCTTCGGCAGCGGATATCACCTGGCTATCGGCGAGGGTGCCATCTACATTGCCGAACCGCCGTGCGAGGACGAACCGTGGGAGGTACGACTCCCGTGACCGAGATCAAGCTGCGCGACTATCAGCGGGAAGCCATCGATGCCGTGTTCAAGGCGTGGTCCGAAGGCATGCAGCGCCCGGCCATCGTGCTCCCGACCGGTGCGGGGAAGACGGTCGTCTTCTCCGCCCTGGTCCGGGAATACCAAGCGGGCCGGTACTGGCGGAATCCAGGCCGCGTCATGATCCTCGCCCACCGGGACGAACTCGTGGACCAGGCCATCGCCAAGCTGCGGGCGGTCATGCCGGGCGTGAACGTCGGCAAGGTCAAGGCGAAAGACAACGACTTCAGGGCAGACGTAATGGTCTGCTCCGTCCAGACCCTGGCCAGTGCGCGGCGACTGGACAACTTCCGGTGGGCCGAAAGTATGTACGGCAAAGTCGGCCTGATCATCACTGACGAGTGCCACCACGCAGCCGCAGCGTCGTACAAGAAAATCTATGCCGCGTTCCCGGACGCACTCCAGCTCGGGGTCACGGCCACCATGGCCCGGGGCGACAAGGTCGGGCTCGGGAGCCAGTGGGAGGACGTGGTCTACAAGCGGTCGATCCTCTGGATGATCTCCAAGGGGTACCTGACCGACGTCCGCACCCAGCGCATCGACCTGGAGTCGCTGAGCATGGCCGGCGTGAAGGTCGGTATGGGCGACTGGCAGGCGGCCGCGCTCGGGGACGCGCTCATGGAGGCAGAGTTCGACTCAGCCGTTGCACGGGCGTACAAGGCCCATGCGGGCGACCGGCAGGGCATCGTGTTCACCCCGACCGTGGAGACCGCCTGCGCGGCCGCCCAAGCTCTCCTGGACGCCGGGATCGTGGCTATCCCTATCGACGGGAACACGCCCCGGGACGACCGGCGAGAGATCTACGAGCGGTACCGGCAAGGGCGCTGCCAAGTCCTGGTCAACTGCATGGTGCTGACCGAGGGCTTCGACATGCCTCAGGCCGAGGTAGCTGTGATCGCCCGGCCCACGCAGTCCGCCCCGCTGTACACGCAGATGGTCGGGCGGGTGTTGCGGCCGTGGCCGGGCAAGAAGGAGGCGCTGGTTCTCGATCTGGTGGGTGCATCGGCCAACAGGCTGCGCACCCTGATCGACCTGGAACCCGGTGCTGTGCAGTCGGTGCGAGAGGGTGAGTCTCTCGCCGAGGCTGTCGTCCGAGAGGAGGAGCAGAAGAACCGCAAGGTTCCCGCCGGCTCCCTGGCGTTCGAGCTGAAGGTGCGCGACGTCGACAGCTTCGCAGCGTCCGACCATGCGTGGAACCGCACGCCCAAGGGGGTGATGTTCATCGGGTGCGGGACCGTGCGGGTGTTTCTGTGGCCGACTCCGGAGCAGCCCGGACTCTGGGACGTGTGCGTCGCCGAGTCTCGGCAGCCCTGGAAAAGGACCGATTATGCCGGTCTTGACCTGGGGGCTGCCATGGCCTGGGGCGAGGCAGTCGCCGAGGACCACCAGCAGTTCGGGGTGACCAAGTCCGCCGCGTGGCGCCGGAAGCCCCCCAGCGACAAGGCAAAGGACCTGGCTACCAACCTGGGTATCGACGTGCCGGAGGATGTGCGGGCCGGCGATCTGTCGACGCTGATCGATGCGGTGATGGGCGGCCGAATCTTTGATCAGTACGTCAAGGGTTGACACTCCCGAAGCAGCGATGCTTTACTTAAGTCACCGGGGGCCGGACAGATGAGAGGCCCGGCCCCCGGCATCAACAGCAACCAAGGAGCAGCAGTGAAGACCAGCATCGTGACCGTTACCCCCGAGCTCGCCCGGGTGTGGCTCAAGCAGAACGACGGCAACCGCAACCTGAACGCCAAGACGGTGTCCGCCTACGCACGGGCCATGCGCCGGGGCGACTGGATGGCCAACGGCGAGTCCATCAAGTTTGACTCAAGCGGTCGCCTCCTGGACGGACAGCACCGACTGGCGGCCCTGATCGAGGCAGACCTCAGCCACGAACTCCTGGTCATCGAGGGGCTCTCTTCGGCAGCTCAGGACACCATGGACTCCGGCCGCAAGCGCACCACAGCCGACGCGCTCAGCATCCACGGCATGGGCAACGCCAACGTCCTGTCTGCCGTCGCCCGGCGCGCCTGGATGTGGGACAGGGGCAACTACAAGTTCGTGAACACCGAAATTCCCACCACCTCCGAGGTGATGGAGACCATCGACAAGTACCCCAGCCTTGAGCGATCCGCCGAGATCGGCACCCGCACCAACAACTCCTACCGGCCCGCAGGGGCCACCGTCACCGGAGTCGCCCACCACCTTTTCCACCAGATGGACGAGGGTGCGGCCGCAGAGTTCTTCGCACAGCTCGGCACGGGCGCCGGCCTGGACGACGGGCACCCGGTGCTGACCCTGCGCAACCGGCTCGTCCGGGACAAGGTCGCAGGCAAGGTACTCACCACACCGCTCGCCCTCGCCTACTTCATCCGGTCATGGAACGCGGTCCGGGAGTACCGCACCCTCGCGGTCATCGTCCACACGGCGGCCGAGCCGATGCCGATGCCGGTCTAGCACCACAGCCCCGATGGTCGCAGGCAGGGTTCGACTCCCCGCCGGGGCACTCCGCACCACCGAGAGAGGAGAACGACATGCAGTACGCGTGGTATCAGATCCTCGGTTTCGGCCTCATGTTCGGCGTGGCCACCTTCCTCGTGTTCCGGGGCCTGGACCTGGCGCTGGAAGCGTTTCTGGAGAAGCGGCAGGCGAAGAGGGACCGCCGTGGCGCGTAACACCGCAGCCCAGGGTGCCGCGTTCGAACGGCGCGTGATCAAAGACCTGGAGCCCTACGGCTACACCTGCATGCGGTCCGCAGCGTCCAAGGGCAAGGTCGATGTCTGGGCGGTACCTCCCATGCAGCCGGTCAAGGGGTTCGCTCTCCCCGGTTGGCTGACTGAAGTGCCTGGGCAGTGCCTGGTCATTCAGTGCAAGCTGACCGATCCGCTTATCAGTCCCGACGAGCGCAAGGGACTCCTGGACGTCGCCTTGCGATCCCAAAGCACTCCCATCGTTGCTCACTGGGCGGAACACGAGGCAACCGGCCTCATGGCCGTGCACTACCGGCGCCTGACTGGCCCCGGACCCAAGCAATGGGTGCCCTGGGCGCCCGGAGAGGACAACTGATGACAGACTCGATCTTCAAGCGCGAGGACCGCGATGGTGACGAGCTGGATGTGTACCGGGGTAACGCGGGTGCACTGACCTTCCACGCTACCGAGCACGTAGATCACACGCTGATCAGCGTGCACCTGGACCGCACGGCCGTACTCCGGCTCCGGGACGCACTCACCGCGTGGATCGGAGACCAGGACGACCCCCGCCCGGTACCGAACTACACCACCCCGGTCGACGTCCACACGATGATCATCGAGACCCTCGCCCGGGTCCTGCCCCTCCACCAGAGCCCGCAGGCATCCGTACCGGCTCCGCTGTGCACCACGCCCGGGTGCGACCGGTTCCCGGAGTCCTCGGGGCACTTCGAGCACGACCCCGAGCCGCACGACGTCGGCCACCCCGGCTCCGCAGCGGACAGCCTGCTGTGGGACGAGAACGCCGCACCGCTATGCGATGGGGTACGCCCCCTCGGAGTCGACGCGGACGACGAATGCCCCGCCTGCGCGCACCTGTGGGCCGTGCACGCAGCACCCGCCCCGAGTGCACCCCGGCAGCTTGTCGGGTGCGAGTGCGGGCACCGCTGGGGAGTGCACGGCGGGAGCAAGTGCCACGCATGGGACGGGGCCAAGGAGTGCGGGTGCACCCGCCGCACTCAGGCCGACATCAACAACGGGGTGCGGGGGCAGTCCGCAGACTTCACCGAGCAGCACGCCCCGGAGTGCAACGTGTTCGACTGCACCTGCGGCGGTGCGTCATGAGTGCGCGCACCCGTAAGTGCGCGTCATGCAGGACTGCCCACCCTGCCCACCATCCGCTTCAGTTGTGCGACTGCGGGCACTGCTCCCGGCAGCACTCGGGGAGCTACGGGTACGGGCACTGCGGGGTGATCGGGTGCAAGTGCAGGACGTACGCGAAGGATTTCTCGAAGAGGTGGTGGCTGTGAGTGCGGGCACCCGTGACGACTGGATCCTCTGGGGTGCGGTCGGGTGCGCACTCGTAGGCACCGCGCACTCCGAGTGGTCCCTCGCCGTGGCTGTGGGTGCGCACCCGTGGGTGGCGACCGTGGTGCCGGGTGCACTCGACCTCTACGTGGTGCGTGCACTCCGGATGCACCGGGACGTGTTCCTGGCCGTACTCGCGATGGTCGCCGCCAACGTTTCCTGGTACCTGGTCCACGCCGGCGACCTGCCCATGGGGTGGCCCCTGCGGAGTGCGGTCGGCGCCGTCGCACCCTTGGTGCTGTGGCGGGTGCACTCGCTGAAGTACACCCGCAACCGCGCTGAACTGCTGGAAGGCCTGCCTGCGGGTGCGGTGAGTGCACCCGAGAAGTACACCGCACCCGAGACCGCACCCGTGTACTCGGGTGCACTCCGAGACCCCGGGTTCGATCCGAGTGCGTGCACTCATGGCGGGTTCTGCCGGGACGCCAACGGAGTGCAGTGCATCCCGTGCCCGGAACCCGAGCCGGACGAGTGCGCACCCGAGTACGTACCCGCTGACTGGAGTGCGGACCCAGTCCCGTACCTACGGGCCGTACCCGACCCCGCACCCGCATTCGACTCCGTGAGTGCAGTGCACTCGTTCCCGGACGTCGTGCACCTGAAGCCGAGTGCACTCCAGCCGGGCGACGAAGTGCACCTACCGGGTGCGCAGGAGTACCTCGACAACTGCGCACTCATCGACGCCGAGCCCTCGGTCCGGGGCATGAAGAACGCACTTAAGGTCGGACAGACACGCGCCGACCGGCTTCTGAAGCACTTGCAGCACGAGGAGGAGCTGTGAGCCTTACCGATCCCCTGTACGTCGTCGCACGCGACTACAAGGCCTTCCGGGAGTGGTGCGGCCGGAAGGGCATCGACCCCGAATCCCGCTCCGTCCGCTACGTCAAGTCGGTGCGGGTGCTCAACTCGCTCCGGCACGAGGTACGGATCCTGGTTCTTGACGGGTGGCGCGACCGCCCCGACTGGAGAGCCATCCACAACCGCGCAATCATCATCGCGAGGAGGCCCCGGTGATCCGCAGCGTCGTATGGGGCATCTTCTGGGCGATCGGCGTGCTCGTCTGCCTCACCGCGTTCATGGACTGGGTACTCCGGTGATCGGCGTAACCCTCGGGGGCGTACTGGTCGGCTTATGCATCCTCGCCCGGCACTCCATCAAGTGGTACCCGGGCCTGGAAAAGCTCAAGTCCCGCCCGCTCCCCTACGTCGGAGACTGGCTCCCCTTCCTTTTCGGATGGGCCTACGGAGCCCTGGGAGCCCTCACCGCCATGGGTCTCATCGGCTGGGCGTTCGACACCGCTCTGTGGGCCTCCAACTGGCTCGGGGACGCGGCCTTGTGGGTCGGAGTCGGAGAAGCCCCGGGACAGACCGCGAGCGGGGCGCCCCTTCAGCTCAGCAGCTACGGAAACTGCACGATGGTGCTCCTGACCATCATCGTCATAACGATCGCCAAATGCCGTCCCTCAGGTTCCGAAATCAAGCAGGGAACCTGGTGCGGCCTTTGCCTCGGGACATCAACCAATATCGCCGGAGCTGCGGCCGGACCGCTCGCCATGGGCGTCAACTGGACGGGGGCTGCATTGTTCGGAGCACTCACGTGAACAGAGACAGAAACACCCCGGGGTACCGGAACACCCTGGAACCGTCTGCCTGTGGGCAGTGCGGTATTCGGAAGAGGCAGCACTGCCAGCAATGGAGCCGGAAGATTGGATGGCATGCCTGGGTCATGCCGACTCAGGAGCAGATCAGGGCCAGGATGCTGGCACGCCGAAAGGACCCACTCAGGTGGACGTTCAGCCGGTAGAAGAGCCGGAAGTGCGGCGGATGAGCAGCCGCACTTCCGGGGCCGCCACCCTGGTCATCTGCTCCGCCGGAGTCGGCCTCGCGGTCTTCGCCTACTCCCGGGACGCGTTCGTGCTCCTGGTGTGGGTGCTCGGCGCGGCGGCCGTCTGGTGGGCAGCCAAGAAACCGGTGCAGGGTGCAGCTAACCCCGCTCCCCCACCACTCCCCGAGAGGGGCTTGGAGAAAGAACCGCAGGTCACGATGGTGCGCGATACGGCGCACCCCAACCGGTGGCTCGTCACCAGGGAAAGCCCCTGGATGACGCAAGAGATCGAAAAGGACAGGGACGAGTCATGAACACAACACAGATCTGGTGGATGGTGCTGGCCATGATCAACGCCTTTGCCATGGGGCTTCAGGCAGCCAGGATGTTGCCCAAGGGCCACAGGATCACCGGCACCGACGTGTTCTGGGCAGTTCTACTGGTCATCCTGATCGGGGCCAGCACGGTCAGCGCGGTCAAGGCATGAGCCAGCTCGGTGAATACGGCAGGAGTGCGCGCAACAACACGGCCAGCATGATTGAGGAAATCACCAGGAATTCGGACGGCACGCCCCGCGACCTGACCGACCGACTCGCAGCCGGCATTCTCGTCGCCCAGTCGAACCTAGCCATCGCCGAATTGGCCGACGTTATGAGGAGCCGGGCATGACCGAACGCACCACGAAGTACGTGACGCTGAGCATCACGGCCGTGCTCCACGGGGACTACATCGACGCCGACGAGGCGGCCAGCTACCTCCAGGGCTGGGTCAGCGCCGGTCTGGAAGACAGGGACGACCTGCAAGACTACGACTTTTCCGGTTGGCACGTCCGTGAGGTCACCGGCGACCCCGAAGGATTCGACTCATGACCCTCAAGCCCCCGAATCCGGCGCCGGACGACCCCCGGCTGAAAGACCACGAGACCACCTATCAGGCCTCGCGCGGCGGGCATTACCCGCCTAAGCCCAAGCCCGTTCCGGGCGCACCCAAGGAGAAGTGATGGACGAATACGACCAGCTCGTTCACGCAGTCTGGGACTGGATCATTTCCGTGAACAACGGCCACGGTCTGGACGCCAGTGACCTCATGGCAGCCATGGAGCATCTCGGAGCGCACTGCCCCGAATCCCTGAAGGAGAACTGACGTGGGGATGCACCCGAGCGCTGATCTCTCGTACGGCATGGACGTCGGAGAGTGGGAGTACGAAGAACCCGAGGAAGGCAGGGACCACGAGGAACTCCCCTGGCTCACCTGGGGGCTGTGGGACAAGTCCTGGGAACTGGAGACAGCCTCCTCTGAATACCTGACCTCTCAGGGCATTCAAGGGGTCCAGATGACCAACTACGGACACCCGGACCACCCCAGGTGGGCGCTTGCCACGCGGATCACCGGATGCTACGGCTGGGGTGAAACCACGGTCGTCACAGCCGAAACCCTGGCCGTGACCGATGACGATGACCGGCTCCGGCGGGCATGGGCGCTGCTCTTCCAGGACAAGGAACCGGGCCCGATCGCATGGCGTCTGTCCGCAACGTTCGGCTGAACACCGGCCGGCAACCCCGTAGGCTGTAGAAGCCTGCTCCGAGGCTCATAGAAACCCCGCCCGGCTTCATCCCGGGCGGGGTTTCGCCATGTCATACCCTGTACGTACCAACGATGACAGGGACGTGATCGCATGGCGACTCCGCTCACCCCGGACCAGTTCGTGAAGGCACTGGAAGCCGAGGGTGTGACCTACAGCGAGTACAAGTCGTGGCGGACCCACAACCGCAACCACAAGGGTGCGTGGGGGCCCGTTCACGGCGTGATGATCCACCACACCGTCAGCACGGGCGAGCTGTCCTCGGTCAACCTCTGCTACGACGGTTACAGCACTCTCCCCGGGCCGCTGTGCCAGTCCGTGATCGGCAAGAGCGGGTGGGTCTACATGACCGCCAACGGCCGCGCCAACCACGCGGGCGGAGGATCCCCCGACGTCCTCGCCGCAGTCACGGACGAGCGCTACAACGACCGGCCCCCGGCCACGCGTCACCACGACGGGTCCGCCGGCGCTGTGGACGGCAACGCGCGCTTCTACGGCGCCGAGTGCGTCAACCTGGGCGACGGCAAGGATCCGTGGCCGGACAAGCAGGTGGACGCAGTCGTGCGATGGGCCACGGCCATCTGCAGGGCGCACGGCTGGTCCGCCAAGTCGGTTATCGGCCACAAGGAGTGGTCTGACTGGAAGTCCGACCCGCGCGGCCCCGGCACTGTCGTGGACATGACCGTGCTCCGTGCGAAGATCGCGGAGAGGCTCGCGCACCCGCCGAGCTGGAACCCCGCCACGACCACGGCACCGACGACAGGGACCCCCGTGACCAAGCCCAACCGATCCCACCTCAAGCGCTTCGAGGACTTCACCCTCTCGGAGAACACGCCGGCGTCCATCTACTGGACGACCGAGTACCCCGACGACGCCAACGGCCACGGCGAGGGCGGCAAGACCGTCGGCTCGAACATCACCTACGACGCCACCGTGAACCTCACTCTCCTCGGACTCGGGGAGGATCACTTCGTGGAAGTCTACGCCGCCGAGGAAGACGCCAACGGAGTACTCCTCGGGGAGTCCGCCATGCGCGCCCAGGTGTGGGGCAAGCGCGAAGGCTTCCACCCCGTCAAGGCATCCGTGCCCGTTTCGGGCTACGTCGGCAACCGGCTCAGCTTCCGTGTCGTCTCCCGGGCCTCCACCCCGGTCACGGTCGAGGAAGCCGAGCTGTACATGCACTCCTGGCCGCTCAGCTAGACCCGCCCGATGGATGAACCCACGCTGGCAGAGATGATCCGCGCACTGCAGGCCGACGTCACCCGGATGCGCGCGGAGCAGTCCCTCTACGTCACCAAGGAGATCATGGATCTCAAGCTCGTGGCGCTGGAAAAGGACCACGCCGACCTTGAAGCGGCTGTGGCAGCCGACAAGGCACGCCTTGACGCCATGAGCAGATGGCTGTGGTCAGGCGTCGTCGCACCTGTCATCGTGGGCATCATCCTGTACGTACTGCTGGGGAAGAGCCCGTGAAGGCGTTGCGATGGTGGGCGGTGCTGGTCGTCCTCTCCGTGGGCGTGGCGTTCGCCATCGCCTACGGGCAGAGCATCGCCGAACGGCTCGACACAGCGGAACGCGACCGGGCCGCACTCGCACAGCAGGTGCGGTCCCTCGGAGGCGTCCCGGTTGCCGGCCCCAAGGGCGACAACGGCGTTAACGGCGTTAACGGCAGGGACGGACGCGATGGCGTTAACGGCGTTAACGGTGCGGACGGCTCCCCGGGGCCTACGGGGCCGCCGGGTGCCATGGGCGAACAAGGCCACGTGGGCGATCCCGGTCAACCCGGACCGACCGGACCTGCCGGACCACAAGGGGAGCCGGGGCCGCAGGGCGACGCCGGGCCTCAGGGTCCGGCAGGTCCCACGGGCCCGCAGGGCGACGCCGGCCCGCCGGCCGAAGCCTGCCCCACGGGCTACGCAGGTGAGATCGTGAAGGTGAACGGCACCGACTACTTCATGTGCCGGAAGGTGGACTAGAGGAGCGGACATGGCAGACAAACCGTGGGAGCGCAGGGACGACGAGAGCGACCCTGCATACGAAGCGTTCCGGGTGTACCTCCTCATGGGATCCCGGCGGACCCTGGCCAGGGTGGAGAAGAGCCAGACCCGCTCTCACGCCACCATTAGCCTTTGGTCCTCGAAGTACGAGTGGGGTGCCCGCGTCAGGGCCTTTGACCGGTACGCCATCGAGGCTCCCACCGACGGCATGGAACACGCGCTGGCCGAATCCAGGGACAAGAACCTCCCCCTGATCGACAAGCTGCGCAACCTGCTGTCCATGCGCCTGGACGTGTTCATTGACCGCATGGACGACCCGACCATCCGGTGGACGCAGGCACTCACCGCCATGGCCAAGATCGAAGCCAACGTGCTGCTCATGAACAAGGACATGGACAAGACCCCGGAGCAGGTCACCCGCGTCGAACGGATGCTGGAGGAGCTTGACGAGCGCATGCAGGGGCGCTCCGCATGAACCTCAGCCGGGCCGATCTCGCCAAGCTCAGCCCGGCTGACCTCGCACGCCTCGAAACGGTCCTGGAGCAGTCCATCCAGGACCTGGACGCCGGCAAAGTCCCCTGGCGCTGCGACCGCCCCGGGTGCGACGGCACGCCCCACCCCGGTCGCCAGGGCCGCCACGCGCGCGCGTCGCAGCTCGCCCCCGACTGGGAGTGGGACGTCTGGATGGCGCTTGCCGGACGCGGATTCGGCAAGACCCGGCTCGGGTCCGAGTGGGCTATCGAGAAAGCCCGCACTCACGAGCGCGGCGCACTGATCGGGCCCACAGCGGCCGACACCCGGGACATCCTCGTGCAGGGCGAGTCGGGCATCCTGGCGTGCGCGCCGGCCACCTTCCGGCCGGTCTACAACCCGTCGAAACGGCAGCTCGCCTACCCCAACGGGGCCATTCAGACGCTGTACTCGGCGGACGAGCCGAACCGTCTGCGCGGCCCCCAGCACCATTACGGCTGGTTCGATGAGATGGCCGCGTGGCGGTACATCCAGGAGGCCTGGGACATGGCGCAGCTCGGCATGCGCCTGGGCGACCACCCCCAGATCTGCGTCACTACCACGCCCCGCCCGCTGCCCCTGATCAAGATGCTCGTCAAGGACGAGCGCACCGCTCTCACCAAGGGCACCACGTACGACAACCTGCACAACCTGGCACCCACCTTCCAGCGCGCGGTCATCGCCAAGTACGAGGGCACCACCCTCGGGCGCCAGGAGCTGAACGCCGAGGTTCTCGAAGACCTGCCCGGTGCGCTGGTCGCACGCAGGCACATCGATAACAACCGCGTGCAGCAGGCTCCCGAACTCATGGACATCGTGGTCGGCATGGACCCAGCCGGAACCGGCATGGGCGACGAGACGGGCCTCGTGGTCGTCGGCAGGGGCACCGACGGACGCAACTACGTGCTGTACGACGGTTCCGAGAAGCTCACACCCAACGACGCGGCCAACCGGGCATGGGGGTTGGTCGACTCCTGGGGCGCGAGCCTCCTCATAGTCGAGGACAACGGCGGGAAGGACTGGATCGAGTCCGTCCTCAAGGCCGTGTACAAGGAACGCCACGGCGCCCAGCACACGGCCCCGCTCCGGCGCGTCAACGCGTCCCAGGGCAAGCGTCTGCGCGCACAGCCCGTCGCCATGCGCTACGAACAGGGCCGTGTGTCCCACGTCGGCTCGTTCCCCGATCTTGAGGATCAGCTCACCACGTGGATCCCCGAGGAAGAGCCCACGCTCTCCCCCGACCGGCTTGACGCCATGGTGCACGGGGTCGCACATCTCATGAAGCGCCACGACCGGGCCGAGACCACGATCCTGAGCCCCCACGCCATCAAGGGCACTTCATCGGGCCGGGAGCACCCCGCCATGGCCGCACGCCGTCGCGCCCAGGAACGACGGGCATCATAGGGAGCAATCATGGACGCGACCACACTGCTCCTCGCAGCACTCACCACAGCCCGCATCACCCGGCTCATCACCAGCGACCGCATCACCGAAGCGCCCCGCACCTGGCTGCTCCGCCGGCTCAATTCGGAAGGCCTGACCGCCTACCTGATCGTCTGCGACTGGTGCGCGTCGTTCTACGTCGGCATGGGCGTCGCAGCCACGGGCGCGTACGCGGGGCTGTGGGGGTGGTGGTGGACGCTGCCACTCGGACTCGCGTTCAGCTACACGGCGGGGTGGCTCGCCTCAAGGGAGGGTGAGTGATGGGGCTGCTCGACAAACTGAGGGGCACCGACGGCACCGAAGCCAAGGGCGCACCGCCCAAGGCCATCGTCGCCGCAGCCATGCCCATGACCGGCCCCGGGGTCAAAGCCGTCAACCGGGGCCGACAGCAGCAGACCGCCGAACAGTGGCAGAACGAAGCCTGGTACTACTGGGACGCCATCGGCGAACTGCGCGGCCCCACCGTGTGGATCGCCAACGCCGTCTCCCAGGCCGACGTCCACGCCACGGACCTCGACCCCGACACCGGCAAGCCGACCGGCCCGTCCGATGACGTCCGGGACCAGGCCATTGCCGCGCAGGTCCTCGGGGGCCCGTCGCAGCGCCCGGGACTCCTGCGCCTGATCGCACTGTGCTGGCAGGTCGCGGGCGAGGCATGGATCATCATCCGCGCCCAGGGTGCCGGCAAGCAGGACCAGTGGCTCGTGCTGTCCGGCAACAAGGTCAAGGCCAAGGGCACACAGTGGCAGTACACCGACCCCTTCACCAGCCTCGAAGTCATCCTCGGGCCCAACGACCGGCTCATCCGCGCATGGTCACCGCACCCCAATGACCAGGCCAAGGCCGACAGCTCCGTACGCCCGGCACTACCTATCTGCCGTGAGATCGAAAAGGCGTCGCAGAACCTTGCCGCACGCCTCGACTCACGCATCGCCCAGAACGGCGTCATTGTCATTGCAGATGAAGTCTCGCTGACCGGCGAAGACTTCATGGCGTCGTTCATGCAGGGTGCCGAGGCCAACCTCCAGAACCCCGGGCAGGCGGCCGCACAAGTCCCCCTGGCATTCAACGCCCCCGCCGAGTTCATCGCCAACGGCGGCGCGTTCGCCCACTTTGACTTGGCCACCGAGTTCGACGGACAGGTCGTGGAGCTGCGCGACAACAGCCGCGAACGGCTTGCCGCCACCCTCGACATGCCCAAGCAGATCGCCGAGGGCACCCAGGGCGAGGGCAACCACTGGTCCGACTGGCAGGTGGAGGAGTCCACCTACAAAATCTTCATCGAGCCGCTTCTCAAGGCCGTGGGCGACGTTCTTACCGAGCACTGGTACCGGCCGGCCCTGATCGCCACTGGACGCAACGCCCAGCAGGTGGAGCTGAAGGAAATCGGCTGGGACACCACGGCCATCGTGGCGCGCCCCGACGACACCGAGAACCTGCGCGACCTGCATGACCGCATCCTCATCTCGGACGAGTACATGCTCACTGAGAACGGCGTCCCGCTGGAGGCCATGCCGTCGCCCGAGGAGCGCACCCGCCGCGTGCTGGAGAAGATCGTGGGCGGTGCGCCCACGCTCCTTGCAGACCCCGCCGTGGCCGAGGCCATGGACCTGGGGATTGAAGTCTCCCCCGTCGCGGCCGGTGTGCAGGCCGAAGTGGGTGCAGGGGGTGAACTGGAGGTACCGGAGCCCGAGCCGCCCGCGCGTGCGCTGCCCGGCACCGAGGGTGACGTGCCTGAGGGTCTCGTGGCCGCTGCCGAGCTCATCGTCTACGACGCGCTATCCCGCGCCGGCGGACGCCTGCTCACGAACCAGAACCGGGGGCAGTTCAAGTCGACGCCACGGCATGAGCTGCACACGGTGATCGATGCGGGGGATCGCTCGCCCTCGCTGCTCGAAGGCTCGTTCGAGTTCACCGCGCCCGTGGCGGAAGCATTCGGACTGCGGGAGTCATCCTTCCGCCGGTCGCTGGAATCCTACGTGTGCGATCTCCTGTACGGACGTGAGGCCCACAGCCGAGCCGAGCTTGGCAAGTACCTGGCGGACGTGCGGCGGTCCCGGTGACCACGCCCCCGTTCGGAGAGGACCCGAACCTCCCTCAGCGCCTGCGCGCGGAGGCGTTCATCCGGGAGGGCGAGGCACGCATCGCGCGTACCTGGTTCCGCTCCCTTACCCGCTTCCTCGACCGGGTGCGGCCCGCAGTGCTGCGCGACGGAGGCATCGACCCCGGCCGCGTCTCGGACCATGTCCAGTTCTGGACGGACGCCGTGGACAACGAAGTGCTGCCCGAGGTCGAAGGGGTCCTGGCGGCCGCATGGAGGCGCGTCACACGGGCCGGGGACCCGCCCACCGACCCGTACGTCAGCACCTACCTGAACGCGGCTGGGAACCGCATGCGCAACACCCCTGACGAGGTCTACGGGCTCATCGTCATGGAGGTGGAGCGCGGCATCACGGAGGGCAGCAGCCTTGACCGGGTGCGGGACGAAATCCAGCTCATCCTGACCTCGACCGGCACGCCGCACTGGCGCAACCGGGCCATGACCGTGGCCCGGACCGAGACGATCGGGGCGGTCAACGCGGGCATCTTCCGGGGCGCGCAGCTGGAGGCGGACGTGCGCGGCGACCCGGCGCCGTTCCTGCAATGGATCAGTACGGCGGACAAGCGCACCCGCCCCAGCCACGTGGCAGCGGACAAACAACGGACACTGCTGGGGCAGCCGTTCACGGTCGGCGGGGCGCGACTGCTGTTCCCCGGTGACCCCCGGGGGCCGGCAGCCGAGGTAATTATGTGTCGATGTTCAGTTTTGCCCATCGTGCTGGGTGAGACGATCGATTGGACCGACCGTCAGAACGCGAGAGGAGCAACATCATGAGCACTCCCGTTGAATGGCTGGACGACTGGTGGGCCGCCGTGTACGCACCGCCGACCCCGGCATCGTCCGAAATCGTGCTTGCCATGGTGGCCTCAGGGGCCATCGACGCGGGCACGGGGGCGATGGCGTACACGATCCTGCGGAACGCGGAGGAGGCACCGTGACGCGGACGTGGAGCAGCGTGTTCGCGCGGCTGGGGCTGCCCACGGGGGACGGGCGGATCATCGCCCCGGGCGCGGGCAGCAGCCGGGACCTGCCCCTCCCCCTGGCATGGCAGGAGCTTTCCGGCGACGGGCACGAAGGGTCGATGGTGGTGGGCCGCATCGAGTCCCTGTCCATCGGGGACGGCATGGTGACCGCCACGGGAACCATGCTCGACTCGGCGCCCGCTGCCGTCATCGAACAGCTCGAAGCAGGGCTGCTGGGTCCGTCCGTGGATCTGGACGACATCGAATACACGATGGACGATCAGGAGCGCATCGTCATCACCCGGTGGCGTGTCGCGGGGGCGACGCTGGTGGCGATCCCGGCGTTCGCGGACGTGTCGCTGACGTTGGATCCGCTGCCGGTCGAGCCGCTGCCCGGTGACCGGACGATGGATGACCGCGCGTCCATGCCCTGGGAGGACCTGGATAGGGTCCTCGGATCCGCCGCGCCCGAAGCGCTCCCGCCGGCGGACTGGTTCCGGCAGCCGGATCTCGACCGGCTCACGCCGCTCACGGTGTCGGACACGGGCCGCGTGTTCGGGCACATCGCCGGTTGGGGCCAGTGCCACATCGGGCTTCCGGGGTGCGTCACGCCCCCGTCCTCGGTGTCGGGCTACAGCTACTTCCATGTGGCGGAGCAGCCCACCCAGGAAGGCTTCACGCTGCCCGTGGGGACGCTCGTGGCGGGTCCGAGGCATGCGGACGCACAGATGGCGTTCCAGGCCGCTCAGCAGCACTACGACGACCCCGCCGCTGCCGTGGCCAGGGTGATGGCGGGCGAGGACGAGCACGGTATCTGGGTGGCGGGGTGGATGCTTCCCGGGGCCGGTGCGGGGGCTGTGGAGACGTTCCGGACGTCGCCGGTAAGCGGTGACTGGCGCCGTGTAGGAGGTTCCCTGGAAATGATCGCAGTCTGTAGCGTCAATGCGCCTGGCTTTCCTGTGCCGAGAGCGCGTGTGGCCTTTAGTTCGGGGGTGCAGCGCACGCTGATCGGGAGTTTCGGGATTACGCCGGTGACGGGTGCCGATGTGGTGGAGCTGCGCATCCCGACCGGGGATGACGCGAAGACCGCCCGTGCCAGGTGGGCATGGCAGATGACTGAAGGGGCGAAGTGACATGGCGTGTGGCAGCTGCGGGGGCAAGAGGGCTAACACGGAGTACGAGGTGACCTTCCGTGATGGGTCCACAACGAGGGTCAAAAGCATGGCGGAAGTCCGTTTGAAGATCGCTGCGGACACCACGGTGGGTAGCCGGGCCCCGAGTCACCGCGTGGTGCCCAAGATCGCTAAGAGCGCCTGACCTGCCAAAAGTCGGCTTCTAGACGGGTTAGACAGCTACTCCCCATGAACGCCATATAGTCTCTCCCGCGTAGAGGGGGATGGGGACTAGCTGTCTAACCCGTCTAGGCACGGAACGTGACCACCAGCCCCTCACTCTGTGTGAGCCTTGCTTCGACGCGCTACTCTGTGATCAGCCGTGGTTGCTGAGCTGAGAGCCGGACCGCAGTGACGTGTAGCCCATCCGTCCCTGCCGTTCGAAGGAGCAGCAGCCCATGTCCGAAGAGATCAACCCCGAGACCGCCCCGGTCGCGGACTTCTCCACCCTGGATGACACCGCCCTGGCGGCCGAGGTCGCCCGCGTGGAGCAGCGTGGCCGTGAGCTCTCGTCCCAGACGCAGTTCGCCGATGGCGAGCTGGATGAGTTCACGACCCTGGGCGAGACGCTCCCCGCCCTGCGCGCAGAGGTCACCCGTCGCAACGAGGCTGTGGCCGCGCAGCAGGCGATCCGCGACTCGTTCTCCGTCGACACTCCCGCACTTGCCTCTCCGCAGCCCCTGGCGGCCCCCGTGAGCGCCTCGGAACCCACTCCGGTCTCCCAGGCCCCGGTGGTCCCCAGCGTCGCTCAGATGGCCGTACAGGCGCCCGTGGTCGTCCCGGACAAGCAGCCGGCGCAGCGCGGCATCTCCGCCCACCTCGTTCCGCACACCGCAGGCCTCCTCCAGCGCGGCGTCGGCCAGGAGTTCTCGGGCCTTACTGAGATCGCTGAGGCCATGCTCAGCTCACAGCGCTCCCTCGGGCGCAGGGGCGAGGGACGCTTCGGCATTGCCCAGTTCCAGCGCCACCGTGACCCTGAGCACGTCATCGGCGCCAAGGACAGCGGCAACGAGACCATGCGCAAGGTGCGCGCAGCCCGCAACGAGTTCGCCCTCTCCGAAGGCACGCTCCGGGACACCTGGCTTCGCGGCATCGAAAAGGGCAACAGCCTTACCGCCGCAGCGGGCTGGTGTGCTCCGTCCATGAACGACTACGACCTCTGCACCAACTGGGCAGCAGGTGTCGGCATCCTGGACCTGCCCACGGTCACGGCCACGCGCGGCGGTATCAACTACACGGACGAGCCGGACTTCCCGACGATCTACGCGAACGCCATCGCGGTTGGAGGCGGCTCGAACCTCCTCACAGAGGCCGAGGTCATCGCGGACACGGCCAAGACGTGCTCCGAGATTCCCTGCCCCACGTTCGAAGACCGGCGCCTTGACGTCGCCGCGCTCTGCATCCGGGTGTCGTTCCTGCAGGCTGCCGGCTACCCCGAGGTCGTCAACGCGTGGACGGACGGTCTTCTCGCCGCGCATGAGCAGGAGATCAACCGCAACATCATCGCGCAGATCCTCACTCGCGCCGGCGCCGCGACCGTGTTCGCCCCGCCGGACCCGGACGGAGACAGCTTCACGTCTGCAGCCCTGGCGGCCGTGGAGCTCGCGCGCGAAGACCTGATGTACCGGTTCATGCTCCCGCGCAACAGCACCATCGAAGTAGTCATGCCGTTCTGGGTGCTCCCCCAGATCCGTGCCGACCTCTCCCGCCGCAACGGCGTGGACATGCTGTCCGTGTCCGACGCGCAGATCGCGGCCATGTTCTCGATGCGCGGTGCGCGCGTCCAGTTCGTGCGCGGTTGGCAGGACGGCCTGATTACGGGCGGTGCGATCAACCCGGCGTTCCCCGGCGGCGACGCCGCGACCCCGTTCATGACCGCTCTGCCGTCCACGTTCAGCTTCCTCGCGTGGCCTGCCGGCGCCGTGGTCCTGGCCCGTCAGGACGTGGTCACCCTGACCAACGTCTACGACGCCGCGTCGCTCGCGCAGAACGAGTTCACGGCCCTGTTCGCGGAAGAGGGCTACGCGCCCCTGTTCCCGTGCCCCGGCCAGCGTCTCTACACCGTGACCGGCTGCACCGGCGGTATCACGGGCGCCACGTCGATCGACTGCACCGACGCTCCGTAGTCCCACCCTGAGACAGCCCCGCCCGCTCGTCGTCCCTGTAGCGGGCGGGGCCCCTCAGATCTGAAGGGAGGGACACATGGGAAAGATCATCACCAACCGAGAGCTCATCGACGCGCCCCCGATCGCGCCACTCCGCTACGGCCTGTTCACCGCCGCACGCGGAGCGACCCTGACCACACGGATGATCGGCTCGGGACTCCAGTTCCTGAGCGATCACTGTGGCGGGGCTGAGCTGTACGACCAGACCTGCGAAGTGAGCCCCGTCAAGGAGTTCACCGAGGGTTCCGACCTCATGGGCGCGGACCCGTACTGGATCGTGGCGCGCAAGCGCTGCGGGACGGTCGGGCGCACCGGCACCGAGATGCTGTCCGCCGTACGGCAGCAGCTCATCTCCGCAGAGCAGACGCTCGTGGAATCCGTCGTGTGGGACGGGGCCGGCGTAGCGGGCGCCACGCCCACGCTCACGGGCGCAGGAGCCACTGTCGTCACCCCGGGCGCACCGGGGGCCGGAGCGGCCATCGCAGCCCTGGAGGAGGCGTTCTACGACGTCTCCGGCTACCAGGGTGTCATCCACATCAACATGCGCGGCTACGCGGCGATCCGCTACGCGGGTCTCATGGACCCCGCAGAGCGCGTCGCGGGGGTCTACAAGACCCCGATGGGCACATCGCTGTCCATCGGCTCCGGCTACGGCATTACGGGCCCCGCAGGGGTCGCACCGGCCGCCGGATTCGTGTGGGCGTTCATCACCAGCCCGATCACGGTGTGGCGCTCCGGCATCCTCCCGCAGCCCGACCCGCGTCAGACCCTCGACCGGACACTGAACCAGTGGGACGTGGTGGCGGAGGAAGTCTTCGCGCACACGTGGGACTGCCCTGACGTGTTCGCCGTTCAGGTGCCCATCGCGGCGCCCGCAACGGCCGCTACTCCGGCGGTGCCGTAATGCGCGATGACTGGGTGACCGTCGTTCCGGCGGCCGGAGAGGTCAAGGAAGTCGCGCGTGCGCTCCTGGCGCTGGCCCACTCCCCGCACGACGTGCGCACGGCGGGCACGGGAACCGAGTTCCGGATCCCGCCCTACCTGGCAGATCTGTACAACGCACCGCCGAAGCGTCGGCGCCCCAAAAAGGAAGAGGTGACCAGTAATGGCAACGATCTGCGCGAATCAGGCTCGCGGGAAGCTGATGCGTCTGACGCTTCTGGATGAGTGCGGCGAACCGGTGGAGGGCGCTGCGTCCACCCTGGTGTCCAAGTCGTTCGTCTCTGTCACGTCGACGCCGAACTACCTGGAAGCCGAGGAGATCAGCCAGGCCGACGCCAACGGTGATCTCTGCGTGGACGACCGGTCGGATCCCGCGCTGCGATGGATCGACCTCAGCATCATCGTGTGCGTCACCGATCCGCAGATGATCAACCTGATTACCGGGGACCCGGTGGTCCTGGACGATGCAGCCACCCCGAACGTGGTCGGCTTCCGCATCAACGCGGCGCTCACCGGCACGGCCAACTTCGCGCTGGAGCTGTGGACGGGCATCACCGGCCAGGCCTGTAACGCGGCGGGCTTCACCAACTACGGGTACTGGCTGTATCCGTGGGTGAAGGATGCCCAGTGGGGCGAGTGGGTCGTGCAGAACGGGGCGCTCGTGCTCACGTTCACGGCCCGTGCGGTCAACGACTCCCCGTGGGGAGTTGGCCCGTACAACATCCGCCGTGACGCTGTGGTCCCGGCCACGCTGGAACCCCTGCTGACGCCGATCGATGACGATGACTTCGTGCACTTCGAAGTCACGTCCGCGCCGCTGCCGACCCCCGCTTGCGGGGCTGTCGCGCTCGTCATCCCGTAACCGCAGGTCAACGGGCTGGACGTGTATTACGCACGTCCAGCCCTCTCGGGAGCCCCCATGCCGCTCATCCTGTACAGCCAGTACATCGCCTACCCCGATGGCAGCCCTGCGTCAGAGATCGAGATCCCCGTGCTGCTGCTGGGCGGGAATCAGCTCATCCCGCTCTTCTCCAACAAGGCGGGGACGACCCCGGTAGCCAACCCGGTCACAACGGACGTGGATGGCCTGATCAGCGCCTACGCGGCGCCCGGGGCGCTGACTGCCGAACTAGCGGGGACGTTCTTCCACTTCCCCGTGGACAGCACTGAGACTGATCCGGCGTGGCCGGGGACGTTCATCCACACGCAGGTCTCAGCGGCCACCGTGTGGACGGTTGCGCACCATTTCGGGGTGGAGCCTTCGGTAACCGTTCTCGTGGACGACGACGCTGTGGAAGCGGCCGTGTCCCACACTGACGACGAGACCCTGACCATCACGTTCGGCGCGTCCACCACGGGCGTCGCCTACCTGAGGAGGTAGCTATGCCCGGTGTGCAGTTCGGCCAGGACATCGACATGAACGCCAATTCCGTCACGGAGCTGGCGCCCGGTGTCGCGGGCACCGACGCGGTCAACATGAATCAGCTCCTCGCGGTAACCCCGCAGGGCTTCTCCGCGACGATCGGCGATGGGGTGGCGTCCACGTTCAACGTGGTGCACTCCCTCGCGACCACGGACATCATGGTGCAGGTGTTCGAAGTGGCCTCCGGCGATCAGTGGATCGTGGAAACGTCGACCAACGGCGTCAACAGCGTGGACGTCACATTCGGTTTCGTGCCGACCTCCGGTCAGTTTCGCGTCCAGGTGATCCCGGTCCCCTGATGTCAGTCAAGTTCGGGCA
>Ga0209486_10000334_pt1:0-5000 | contig 21496 bp, 18 predicted proteins | sample NCCompost_FD_187518 | JGI IMG/M metagenome (GOLD analysis project Ga0209486, IMG submission 187518) | Agricultural soil microbial communities from Utah to study Nitrogen management - NC Compost (SPAdes) (version 2) | ecosystem: Environmental > Terrestrial > Soil > Agricultural land...
TATTTCTTTGTTTATTCTGAATCTTTCTATTCTGAATTCAGTTAACGACGAGATTTAGTATCTTTTCTTGCACTTTCATAACTCGTGAAATGCCGAGTAGGCACGAATTCCCCCAATTTGCGACCTACCATAGGATTTGTTATGTAAATAGGTATATGTTCCTTTCCATTATGAATCGCGATTGTATGGCCAACCATTGCGGGTAGAATGCTAGATGCCCGGGACCACGTTACTATAATTTCTTTCTCCTCCTTCATATTAACCTTTTCGATTTTTGCCAATAAATGACGAGCTACAAAAGGATTCGTTTTTTTTCGTGTCACAGCTGATTACTCCTTTTTTTCATTTTAAAGAGTGGCATCCTATGTCCACTATCTCGATCGAGGTATGGAGGTCAGAATAAATAGAATAATGATGAATGGAAAAAAGAGAAAATCCTTTAGCTGGATAAGGGGCGGATGTAGCCAAGTGGATCAAGGCAGTGGATTGTGAATCCACCATGCGCGGGTTCAATTCCCGTCGTTCGCCCATCGCATTATTGCAAATTCCAAAAATGCAATTTTCCATATTCCTAGTTACGTATTTACTTACGGCGACGAAGAATAAAACTATCACTATATTTTTTCCTTTTCCTAGTTCTTCTTCCAAGCGCAGGATAACCCCAAGGGGTTGTGGGTTTTTTTCTACCAATGGGGGCTTTCCCTTCACCGCCCCCATGGGGGTGGTCCACAGGGTTCATAACTACCCCTCTTACTACGGGGCGTTTACCTAGCCAACACTTAGATCCGGCTCTACCCAAACTTTTTTGGTTCACCCCAACATTACCCACTTGTCCGACTGTTGCTAAGCAGTTTTGGGATACCAAACGGACCTCCCCAGATGGTAATCTTAAAGTGGCCAATTTACCCTCTTTTGCAATCAGTTTCGCTACAGCACCTGCTGCTCTAGCTAATTGCCCACCCCTTCCACGTGTGATTTCTATGTTATGTATGGCCGTGCCTAAGGGCATATCGGTTGAAGTAGATTCTTCTTTTTTCTCAAAAAACCCCTTCCCAAACTGTACAAGCTTCTTCCAAAGCATACGGCTTTCTAGATGTATATGACGATCTCTAGACAGATGGATCTTATATGAATCGTATGATGAAGTACCACATGAGTGGATATATAGAAAAGGAATCCAAATCTGCCGAATCGCTCATGTTATGATCTTCTACATCCTAGGTCTCCGCGTTCCGTCATCTGGCTTATGTTCTTCATGTAGCATTCAGATCGAATGACTCTATGAAATTACGTCGATACTTCCACATATTATGGGTAACGTAGGAGACATCCCTATTTTCACCCGGGGGTCTTAATTACCACTGCTTAGCTTTCAATTCGCCTCTGACCATCAAATTAAATGTGAATAACCCGTCCTCCTCTCTTTGAAACAAGGGGCGCTTCCGGTTCTGTGCGTGCTTCAAACAATTTTGTCTTCTCCATATTACCATATCTCTAGAGTCAATAATTTTCTATGAGGAACTACTGAACTCAATCACTTGCTGCCGTTACTCAACAGTTTTCTGTTGAGGTCTATCCCGTAGAGGTAGTCAAATTGGATCAGTGATCGATTTCTAGGTTTCGTCGTAAACCTAATTGGTTACTTCCAATTACGTAAATCAATAGTTCAAACCGCACTCAAAGGTAGGGCATTTCCCATTGATATAGGAACTTTTGTACCAGAAACAATAGTATCTCCAATTATAGCCCCTCTGGGATGTAAAATATATCTCTTCTCACCATCCCCATAGTGTATGAGACAAATGTATGCATTTCGATTAGGGTCGTATTCTATGGTTACGATTCTACCAGATATGTCTTTTTGATTCCGTCGAAAATCGATTTTACGGTATAGGCGCTTATGACCTCCCCCTCTATGCCTTGCGGTAATGATTCCTCTGGCATTACGACCTTTACCACAACGGTGCCGTCCATGGATCAATTTATTTCGTGGATTGGATTTCACTTGCCTGTCTACGGTTCCCTTGCGTGTGCTCGGGATAGGTGTTTTGTATAAATGTTTCGCCGTATTATTAAGTATTCTCCTTTAGTTCGTTTCTCTATCTAGAAGTGGAATAGAATAACCCGGTTGAAGGGTAATGATCATACGTCTGTAATGCATTGTATGTCCCAGAATAGGTCCCATTCTTCTACCCTTTCCGGGTAGTCGATGGCTATTCACAGCTACTACCTTAACACCAAAGAAGAGTTCGACCCAATGCTTTATTTCTGTCTTAGTGAATCCCGATTCGACATTAGAAGTATATTGATTCTTTCCCAATAAACGAAGACTCTTTTCTGTAAATACTGCGTATTTGATTCCATCCATAAATCGACTTTCCCTCCTATGCTCTGAGTTCCAGTATCGATAAGAATTCGAGTTCTTATTGTTCTTATGTTATGGTATGAATATACCATACCAATTCGTTATGTATGGATGATGGATGAGATTCCATAGATAGAGAGCCAGTTCCAATAGACTTATGGAACGTTCCCGTTCGCGTGCATCCAGCAGGAATTGAACCCGCAAATTTACCAATTATGAGTTGGGCGCTTTAACCATTCAGCCATGGATGCTTAACAGGGATCATCGTACATCGTAAATAACCAATTTTCATATAGAAAGACATATCATAGAAAAATGAAATCGAAAATATTCGGAGATGGCAAATATTCGGAGATGGCAAATATTCGGAGATGACTATGAAAACACCTCTCTGGATCCTCGAATTGAAAGAGAGATTGAGAGGGATCAAGAATCCTAATTCTCGCTATTTGGAATGGATCCAATTCTATTGAGTCTGACCCATAGTGATCATTTCTCTTTAGCAAAGAATGACCTTGGTTATCAAAGGATTGAACAACCGGGATCCATTTACTTATGATACCTAGTTGACATTGCTAACAAGGATCTAATGAATTATGAGTTTAATAGATGCTCTTTAGCAGAAAGACGTATATTCCTTGCTCATTATCAGACAATCACTTATTCCCAAACCTCGTGTGGGGCTAATCGTTTTCATTTACCATCTTATGGAAAACCCTTTTCGTTCCGCTTAGCCCTATCGGGTATTTTAGTGATGGGTTCTATAGGAACTGGACGATCCTATTTGGTCAAATACCTAACGAAAAATTCCTATTTTCCTTTCATTAAGGTACGAGGGCTTCTTATTCCACAAGAACGAAAGCACCTTTTCATTCTTTCATATACTAGGGGTTTTTACTTGGAAAAGACAATGTTCCATACTAAAGGATTCGGGTCCATAACCACGAGTTCCAGTGCACTAGATCTTGTAGCACTTAGCAACGAGGCCCTATCCATTAGTATTCCACATAAGAAATCCATTATAGAAACTAATACAATTAGATTAGCTCTTCATAGACAAACTTGGGGTTTGCGAGCCAAGATAAGACCGGCTCGGGATCATGGGACCCTTTTCTATCAGATAGGAGGGGGTCTTGTACAAAATAGACTTCTAAGTAATAACCCCATAGATCCTATATCTATCTATATAAACAGGCAATCGTGTCAGGAAGCGGCTTTTTCTTTGGCCAAACGGTACTTCGAACTTGGAACGAGCATGAAGAGATTAACGAGACTTCTTTCTCTTTTGAGTTTTTCTGGCGGACCGGTCGCGCAAGATCTTTGGTCTTCCCCCGGAACCGATGAAAAAGTGGGTCGCTTCTTATGGACTCGCTCAGAATGATTCTTCTCTATCTATAGTTCATGGCCTATTAGAAGTAGAAGGTGCTCTGGTGCAATCCTTACCGACAGAAAAAGATTGCACTCGGGTTGATAATAATCGAGTGCCATTACTTCGTCGGTCCGAACCAAGGAATCCGTTAGAAATGTTTTGAAATGGATATTGTTCTCTCTTTGATTAGGGATTGCTATATGAAAAGAAGTGGAGTTTGAAAAAGGGAACGGAATGGTCAAACCGGAACTGCTAGAGGAACGAATTTTCAATAGCATAACTTGGGCTCCTAGAATATGGGGCCCTTGGGACAATCTATTTGATTGCAGGGATAGGTACGCTGAATATGACTGGGGATTTTCCTATGGGTATTGGAGCGGGTCCAAGCAGATTAAAGAGGATGAGTTGTCAGAGACTGCTATTTATTCGAATTATTTCTGGTCTTTTCATTCTAATACTCTATCCGAGAGTTCTCAGTATTTAGCAAAGCTGTTCCTATCTAACGGAAGGCTCCTGGATCAAATGACAAAGACATTGTTTGTGGAGAAAGAGGTGGCTTTTCCCGGATGAAACATTTGATTTGTGTAACAGGAGAAAGATTTCCCACTCCTTAGCCGTAAAGATATGTGGCCATGAAAAAGGGAGGGGATTCAGTGGAACAGGATTGGCCGGGCGGTAGAGTTGTGGAAACACTTGTTGATTCCTATTTTGGACCCTAGCTCCATGGAACAATATGCTACTGCGGAAACATGGAAGAATTGCAATCTTAGATCAAAACACTATGTATGGGATGATATGAACTGCCTAAATAAGAATTCTTGAGCGTCGAACAACCTGAGTACTAACTACATCAAACAATTTGCATTAATGAAACTGTGTAAATCCACCGGATAATCAAAAATACGCATGTCTGATGAAATGGTTGTTGCTATCTGCTTCCATAACGAATCCTTGGTTTAACTGAATAAGTAAAGAAAATGGGCCCTTTCTCTTCTTCTCAGATCGATGGATCTTCTCGATTGGAAGATCTCCCATATGGATAATACACATTCCAGTTGACCGAGCCTAATGCTAATTGTTTTGTTCCGAAGCAAAGATATCCGCGGAGGCCGGTTCGTTCGTCCTATTCTGATATTCAGGACCAAGAGGTCCTGGATTCTCTTTCGGATAGGCCCCGAAAGGAGAAGAGAAGCTGAAATGCCAACGGACCTCTGTCTATTCTCTAATTCACCCGATCCGATAGTACCCGTTTTTGGAACGTCCAGT
>Ga0209486_10000335_pt1 | contig 21471 bp, 13 predicted proteins | sample NCCompost_FD_187518 | JGI IMG/M metagenome (GOLD analysis project Ga0209486, IMG submission 187518) | Agricultural soil microbial communities from Utah to study Nitrogen management - NC Compost (SPAdes) (version 2) | ecosystem: Environmental > Terrestrial > Soil > Agricultural land | place...
CTCACAATCCCGGGATGCGACAGAAGTGACGCCCGCCGCAACTCGGCAAATCCCTTGATGGTGGCCGGGGTCGCTGTGCTGTCCGGCGCACCCATTATTTCCATGAGAAAGTCGTCTGCGCCGCCATGTTTCCGCGTATCGCGGGCGACGTCATCCGTAATCAGATCGCGATAGGCCTCGACCATCGGTCCCAATCGATTCCAGTCGAGCCATTTTTCGGCAATGTCTCCGATGTAGGCGAGATATCGATCACGGAGCGTCGGGACTGCGAGCAATTTGTGACGAAGCGCCTTGTTGGTGTCGTCGAGTGCGACCAGTGGATCGGGTTGTGCGCCTGGTCCTCCCGCGCGACCGCTGCTCCGCAACCCCTCGTTCACATCGTGAAACAGGATCGAGAACCGACCATTGGTTGCAAGATGAACGTTGAAGTCGCTTCCATCCTTCCAGTACCCATCCTGGTTGGCGAGTGCGACGTCGAGCGCCAGGTACCGGAGCACTTCATCGACGTCCAACACCGGTTCGAGCACGCGCTCGAGTTGGTCGGCGGGAGTTTCCTTCAGGACCTTGGTGACGTTTACAAGTTTGCGCCATGCGAGCGTGTCGTCTTTCCCTTTCTGTTCGTACCACCGCCGATACAACGCAATGGAATCTCCGAGGTAGGAGAATCCGCCGCCGAGGGAATTGTTCGGTGACTTCCACCGCGTGCCTGCCTGTTGCCCGAATCGTTCACGCACGAATTCCTTGCTGAAGGTCTCCTGATTGATGTAAACGCCCCAGCTTTCGCCGTTGATCACGACCCGAACGAAATTTGCCTTCTGTGCCGGGATGTATTGTCGCGCGATGTCGAGGAACAACGGGGATCGCAGGAACGACGGATCCTGGTTTGCGTTGAGCAGGTTGAGCGAACGGTAGCCTAACAAGTGCTGGTCGCGGACCAGATCCATCGTGATGGAGAACGGCCGCTTCAGCCCGGCTGGTACGTTGGTGAAGGAGTTGTTCCCGCGGAAACTCATTCCGACGTCGCGATACGTCTTGCCGTCCACACGCAGGGTTGCCGGGACTTCGACATCGGTGTGCCAGAATGCTTCCAGCTCTGCTTCCCAATCCGCGTGCTCGAATTCGACAAAAAACGTCCGCAAAGCGGCGGCATCGTACAGGGACACCGAGTCGGGGAACAGCTTGACGTCCTGTTCGGTAAGTCGCGGGCCAGGTGTGCCGATCTTCGTCAGGCGGCGGCCACGTGGTGGCGTTCGCAGCTCCGGATGCGCCGCGAGATACGTGCGCGCTGAATCGCGTTCCGCGCGCTCGAGGACCTTGTTCCCGTTGCTGTCGAAGCGCCTAACGAGCGGAATATCCTCTTCCGCGCCCTGAACGGGTGGACCGCTGGACCGACCCTGAGTGGTCGGCGCCTGAGCGAATGCAGCCGTTCCGGTCAGGATGTTCAGAAGGAAGAACAGAAGCGCGATTCGCGTCATGTCATGCCTGCCTTGTTGGCGGTGGCGGCTGCGCCCGGGATGATCAGCCCTTCAAGAAAGAACGCGGATAACTCCGCGCGGCCTCCCAGTCCACTTTTTTCGTAGACGGATACCGCATGCTGCCTGACCGTTCGTTCGCTACGGCCGGTGCGCGCCGCGATCTGTTTGTGCCCGTGTCCCTTCAACAGCAGCAGTGCGACCTCGCGCTCCGCAGGCGTCAGGTCCCATGCCGTGAGTTGCTGATCAACCGCGCTGCTGAAAGTGCTCAGCGCTGACTCGGCACTTTTCCGCCAGGCGTCACGCTCCGCGACGCTGCGGGCGAGCGAGGCTTCCACTCGAGCCAGGTGACCCTCTGTACGACGCCACCCGCGCCACAGGATGATCGAAAACGTCAGGCTGGTAATCATCAGTGCCACTTCAACGATCACGTGCGCCGAGAGCCATCGCTGAGGCCGATCAAGGGCCAGATCGATCGCGCCGCCGATGGCCACAAGTAGGAGAATCCCCGGCACGAGGACGGGAAACATCGGCCGCGCAACGTCATCGGCGTCCAACGACCCTGCCACGTGAAACTCCCTCCGGCATTTGACGGATGCGCAAAAATACGACCGAACCGTGTCGTTTGCCCGATATCGGCCGCGGGCCGGGATTGCGATCGTGCGCTCACATCTCATCAGGACCACATCATGCAATCCCTTATTCCCAATCCCCTGCACCCGGCGGTCGTTCATCTCCCGATCGCCTTTGCAGTCCTACTTCCGCTGTTTGCAATCGGGGCGCTCTGGTTCATCCGGCGCGGCTCCAAACCGCGCGCCGCGTGGAGCGTGTTCGTCGCCATGTCGCTGGGTCTCGTGGCCAGCGCGTGGGTTTCGCTCCAGACCGGGGAGCAGCAGGAAGAGCGCGTGGAAGACGTCATATCGGAATCGTCGATCCATCAGCACGAGGACGCAGCGGATCTCTTTCTGGCGGTCTCCACCGGCGTTCTCATCGTTGCTCTGGGTGGTTTGGCCGGCGGCCGAGTGGGGCAGGCGAGCCGTTGGCTCGCGACCGCCGGGACAGTGGCTGTGCTGGCGTCCGGGTGGAACGTCGGGCACTCCGGCGGGATGCTGGTTTACCGCGATGGAGCCGCGAGCGCGTACGTAACGGGCGGAGGGATCCGTTCAGATGGTGGGGACGTCGCTCAGCCGCGCCGGGAAGGTGAGTCTGAGCGCCGACGGGATGACGACGACCGGCGCTGAACCGGCAGGGCGGACGGTTTGACGAAACGGTGGGTGGCCCGCAGCATAAGGGCCACCGCCTCGAGGGCACCGTCATGCGTTCGTTCGCCCATTTCTCGCTCCTCGCTCCACTTCTCCTCCTGGGCATAACGAGTCCTGCAGTACAGGGCGCGTCGCGGCTCCGTTTTGCCGTCACGTTCCCGGCTGAACGGAGCAGCGCGCCCCTCGATGGACGACTGCTGCTGATGATTTCCGCCGACACCGCAGGGGAACCACGGACGCAGGTCGGGGGGACGGTGAGCACGGCACAGGTCTTTGGGGTCGACGTCGAAGGCTGGAAACCCGGCGAGACTCGTTATGTGGACGCCACCGCGTTCGGTTATCCGCTGCGCGCGCTCTCGCAACTCAAGCCGGGGCGATACCGCGTGCAGGCGATGATCAACCGCTACGAAACGTTCAAGCGCAGCGATGGCCACACCGTCAAGCTGCCGCCCGACAAGTGGGAAGGGCAGCAGTTTGCGAGCAAGCCCGGCAATTTGTACTCCCGGGCACAACGACTGGATGTGAATCCGCAGAGCGCAGAAACTCCGCGGCTGGTGCTCGACCAGGAAATCCCACCTGTTCCGGACTTCAAGCAGAAGGAAACGAAGTACGTGAAGTACTTCCGCATGAAGAGCGACCTCCTCTCGAAGTTCTGGGGGCGCGACATGTTCCTCGGCGCATGGGTCCTGTTGCCGTGGGGATTCGACGAGCATCCCGACGCGCGCTACCCACTCGTCATCAACCACGGCCACTTTCCATCGAGCCTCGGCAATTGGCGAGAGACCGCGCCAGACCCGAATCTCGCGCCCGACTACAGCGAACGGTTCTCGCTGGCCGGATACAATCGCATCCAGCAGGAGCACGGCTGGCAGTTCTTCCAGGATTGGACCGGCAAGGGATTTCCACGCATGCTGCTCATCGAGATCCAGCACGCGACGCCGTTCTACGACGATTCGTACGCAGTCAACTCGGCGAACAACGGCCCGTACGGCGACGCGATCATGAAGGAGCTCGTCCCGGCCATCGAGAAGCAGTATCGCGGCATCGGCGCGGGTTGGGCGCGCTTCACATACGGCGGGTCGACCGGCGGCTGGGAAGCGATGGCCGTGCAGATGTTCTATCCGGACGACTTCAACGGTGCGTGGGTGGCATGTCCGGACCCGATCGATTTCCGCCAGTACACGGTCGTCAACATTTACGAGGACGACAACGCGTATTTCAGCGAAGGTCCGTTCCTGCGCGTGCCGCGTCCGGGATTACGCAACTACCTCGGGCACGTCCAGGCCACGATGGAGCAGCTCAACCACCGCGAGCTGGCGTTAGGCACGAAGACCCGCTCGGGCGACCAGTGGGACGTGTGGGAATCGGTATATTCGCCGGTGGGCGCGGACGGATATCCAAAGCCGATCTGGGACAAGGTCACGGGCAAGATCGACAAGTCGGTCGCGGCGTACTGGAAGGAGCACTTCGACCTGTCGTATATCCTCGAGCGCGACTGGGCCAAGCTGGCGCCCAAGCTGCGCGGGAAGATACGGATCTACGTGGGCGACATGGACAACTATTATCTGAACAACGCGGTATATCTGGCCGAGGAGCGGATCAAGAAGCTGAATCCTCCGGCTGATTTCGTGGTCGATTATGGCGATCGCGACGAACATTGCTGGAACGGCGACCATACACGCGCCAACGCCTACTCACGCCTTCGTTATGCGCAGATGACGTTTCCGTGGTTCGTGGAACGCATGTTGGCGACGGCGCCGGCCGGTGCTGATTTGAGGAGCTGGAGATACTAGGCTCCGCCCTGCGGATCGTGACCAAGGTGCAGGAATGCGTTGACGTCGACGGTTGCGAGCTACATGAGCGTGCAATGTCGGCGCCAACGCTTTCGTGTACCCGTTGCGATCATTCAGCCAGCTGAAGGCCGAGCGGTTCAGCGATCATTGAGACGTAGGGATAGTGATCTTGTTCGACGTATACGTAATGTTGCACCGCCGGTCATGTAGCTTGATGTACGCCTCGGCCGGCCTTTGATCTGATGGTGTTGAGAACCAGATGTCGTTCAGGGAAGCACCATCGTAAAGAGTACAGAAGCCGTAGATGAAGTTGTCATTCCCATCATAGATGTCGACCCAGGTTCGCGCGGCGCTGGTGTTGGCTCCGCAGGCAGCCAGGTCGGGGGCCGGCTCGAACAGCGCGGCCGGGAATTGCGCGTAATTGGGAACGTCGAGCTCGAATCTTACATAGCTGCCGTCAATCGTAGTCGACTGGAGTGACAGCGTGGGTGCCGGGAGATTGTGATAACACGCGGTGGGTGATGTCGAACAAATCGTTACCTGAAGCTGTGATCCTTTCTTTCCGCGCATCTGTATGTCGAGCACGTTATTGGCGAGCAGCGTGACGGGGACCGTGTGATGGCGCGGGCCGACTTCGCCGGTTGTCCCCCGTCCTTCCATGATCACGACACCGTTGAGCGTTACGACTGCATCCGCGCCCGAGGTGGCGAGATCGTCCAGGTCGACGTTGTAGCTGCCGGGCGTGGCCGAGAAGGTTTCGACGATACGAGCGGGCGGGCCCTGTGTCCGTGTGTAGAGTTTTCGCGGAAATACGCAGACCGGGGGAGCGCCTGGCTGCGGTTGCCAGTCGAGATGAGACTCAAAGGCGTCGGGGCTGTTCGAGATGTTCACCCTGTTCGTCCCGTCGGCATTCATGACATACACTTCGGAGTTCACGTCGTCATTTTGAATGAAGAGGATCTTTGACCCATCCGGCGACCAAACCGAGTTCGTTTCTGCGAGATTCACGGTGTTCGTGAGGTTGGTCTGGCTCGTGCCGTTCGCGTTCATCACATACAGGTCGGGCCAATCTCCATTGGTGACGTCGTTACGTGAATACAGAATCTTGCTGCCGTCCGGCGACCAGCTTGGATCGAATTCTGGTCGGTCATTGTTGGTCAGGCGCGTCTGACCAGTGCCGTTCGCATTCATGACGTAGATCTCGGCCTCGCCGCCGTCGCGTAAGCTCGAGAACACGATGTTGGCACCGTCGGGCGACCATGAGGGCGTGAAGTCAGGGCCGGCGGTCAAGGGTGTAACCCCAGTGCCGTCCGAATTCATCACGTAGATCCTGCGGTCAAAATCGTTTTGAAACGCGATCTTGCTGCCGTCAGGCGACCAGGTGGGGAAGGCCGGGCCGCGGTTGGTGGAGTTGAACGTGAGCCGTGTTCCGCCGGTGCCGTCGGCATTGACGACAAAGATCTCTGTGTGGTGCATATCACCAGGTTGCACATCCACAAAGGCGTAGTAGGCCAATTTCGAGCCGTCGGCGGACCATGCGGGGCCGGCGCTGCCCGCGGGGGCGAGCTGCTGCAAATCTCCGCCGGCGGAGTTCATGGTGGTGATGCCTACAAGCCCGACGAAGGCGATTCGGCCGTTACTGCCCGGAAAGGCGCCTAGAAGCGGGCCGCGGCCTACCGCGCCAGGCACAGGCTGGGTCGGCATGTTGTCCGCGCAGCCATACAGCGCCGCGAGAGCAAGGGGAATAATCACGCTGCGTTTCATAAGTCACCCTGGGTGTGATTGGAGAACGTCCGAGATCGACTCGATGCCGTCGTCGGTGAGGCCACGTCGTCTTCATACGTTTTTTGGCGCTCAGACCCGACATCGAAGGGGCAGCGCCGCCGCAGGGCGTTGACAATTCGACTCTTGCCTCATGCGAGGAAAATCGACGGCGCTTGCGCACCTCGGCGCGTATCGACCGGCCAATGCTGACCCCGCCCAGGGACGCGAGTTGGTCGCTCATGCAATGAGGGATCGTGCACCCGTTTCGGGCGTTCCTCAGTGGATCGGTCGATCCGTACCTGAGCGAACCCCTGAAAACGCGAAAGCCAAAGAATTGGAGATACCATGACCGCGCGCGCTTCCCTCGCACTTGCCGGATCGGCGCTCACCATTCTGGCGATGGCCTGCGCTCAGGAATCCTCGACGACCAGGTTTCTCGAGCCAGACGTTGGTGCGATGGCAAAGGCGACGCCGCCGCCTCCTTCCGGCGCCCTTTCCCTGTGCAAAGCCGCTGGCGTGGGAGTCGGCACAGGGACTGTCTTCACGTTCAATGTTGTCCTCGCGGGCGTGGCGCGCACAGCGAACGTTGCCGCGGGAAGCTGTCTCAACCTGACTGCTCCCGCCGAGCGAACACCGAGCTCCAAGGGATGGTACCAGCGAAAGACGGACGACGTGGCCGCGCTCCTGCCATCGGGGACCAGGCTCGCGGTGGACGCAGCGGCGCTGGACGCCTCGCAGGTGTCGGCGATCATGAGCGGCGCGGGCGTGCAGGCGTCGAGCAGCTTGCTTCTGAACCTTGTGCAGCAGCTGATTGCGGCCGACCTCAACGTACTGCGCGGTGCTCAGCCAACGCCCGCCGTGGCGCAGGCGATGGCGGACGCTAACGCCGGTATCGCGATCGACCAGTTACCGCCCATCACCCTCACGACTTCTCTTGCGGCGTCGGAGATGAGCGCACTGGTGAACACGCTCTCGGCGTTCAACGAGGGCAAGTTGACCCTGCCCCCTGCGCCGGCCACGACGCAGCTCGCGATCACCGAACGCGAGGACGCACTCACGGAGCTGCTCTCTATCGTGTGCGCGCCTAACGCCGCGTGCACCGGCGTGAACCTCGGCAGCCGGTCCGTTACGGCGGCCACGTCCAGCGGCCAGACGACCACGGTCACGTTCACCAACCGCGGCAAGCCCGTCCTGCGCATCTGCAAGGTGGCCGGCGCCGGCGTGACCCAGGGGACGGTGTACAGGTTCAGCGCGGGCGGCATCAACGTCGTGAGCTCGGGACAGGCAGACGTCGCCGCGGGCGACTGCGAGGACATCGAGCTGATCGAGGCGACCTACTCGGTCATCGAGGACGTTCCCGATGGCGAAACTGTGCAGTCGATCGTATGTGCACCGGTCGCTGCGTGCCCCGACATCAACGCGTCGGTGGGTGAAACGAAAGTCGCCGTGGTGCGCGGCCTGACGACGGTCACGTTCACCAACCGCTCCATCATCGGCACGTTACGCATCTGCAAGGTCGCCGGCGCGGGCGTAAGCTCGGGCACCGTGTTCGGCTTCTCGGCGGGCGGCATCAACCTGAGCGATGCGGGGAGCTACAACGTTCCAGCGGGCGGGTGCGAGGACGGACAGCTCGAGGAGGGGAACTACCTGGTGAACGAGTCCGTGCCGGTCGGAATGACCGTGTCCGGAATTTCGTGCGTCCCGGCAACCGCGTGCTCCAACGTCAGCCTTTCCGTTGGCGCGCTGCACGCGCAGGTCACTGGCGCATTGACGACGACGGTCACGTTCACCAACCGCTCCATCATCGGCACGCTACGCATATGCAAGGTCGCAGGAGCCGGCGTGGCCGCGGGCACGGCATTCACCTTCTCAGCGGGCGGCATCAACGTGAATGATGCAGGGAGCTATAACGTTCCGGCGGGCGGCTGCCAGGACGAGCAACTCCAGGAAGGCCACTACTCGGTCGGCGAATCCGCATCGAGCGGGACCACCGTGTCCGCAATCGACTGCGCCCCCGTCAGCGCGTGCTCCAACATCAGCCTGTCCGTCGGCGCTCTCCAGGCGGTGGTCGCCGGTGCGTCGTTGACGACGGTCACGTTCACCAACCGCTCCACCATCGCGACCCTGCGAATCTGCGCAATCGCCAGCACCGGTCAGAGCGGCGTATTCGCGTTCTCGGCAGGTGGCATCAACATCAGTGACGCCGCCAGCTACAGCGTCGCCGCCGGCGGGTGCCAGGACAAGCAACTGCAGGAGGGAAGTTATCTGGTGACCGAGGTCGTGCCGGCCGGGAGTACGGTGTCAAACATCACCTGCGCCCCGACCAACGCATGTTCCAACGTCAGTGTCGCGTCAGGCACACTCCACGCCGCGCTCACCGGCGCAACGACGACGTCGATCACGTTCACGAACATTCCATCAGGGGCCGATCTGGCGTCACTGCGATGGGGCGGCGTGGCCGGCCGGATTACGCGCGCGGGGCCGCACGCGGGGAACGGGATCCACTGACCGCGTGCGGGCATCGACCTGTCGTTCTTCTGCCAGCGCGATTGGACCCGCAGCGCACCTGACGCCGCCGAGGCGTTTACGCACGGCGTGAACCTTTTGCGTGAACACGTTCGGCCCTCGGTGCGCATGCATTACACGGTCCAGCGCGCCGGGGACGTGCCTAACGTGGTTCCCGACTATGCCAGGATCTGGATGTGGGTGCGGGACTCCAAGAGCGCCGGCGCCGACGCGGTGCTCGAGCGCGTCAAACAGATCGCGCAAGGCGCGGCACAGATCGCCGGCGTCGAGTCGAAACTCACGGTGCAAGCAGGCGACTACGAGATCCTGGTCAACTACACCGGCGCAAAGTTGCTGCACCAGAACATGACGGCCCTTGGTCCGATCCAGTACACGCAGCAGGAAGTGGATTTCGCCAAGGCGATCCAGCGCGCCGCGGGGACTCCCGAAAATGGGCTCAACGGCGCACTCCGTCCCCTCGATCCACCGGGGCTACCGCCGGACGGCGGCTCAACTGACGTCGGCGACGTGAGCTGGCTGGTTCCAACGCTGCACTTCTCCGTGACCACCGGCGCGAAGGACGCGCCCTGGCATGCGTGGCCCACGGTCGCGACGTCAGGCATGTCGATCGGTCACAAGGGAATGGTGCACGCGGCAAAGATCATGGCCACGACCGCTATTGACCTCTTCAACGACGCGAAGAAGCGCGCTGAGATCAGGGCAGAGTTTGCGGAGCAGACGAAGGGGTTCGTCTACAAGCCCTACATTCCTGACGGGCCACCACCCATTCCGCCGCAATAGCGAATCAGCCATCGCGCACCAACGATCACTTGACTGTCTAGTGGTCGTAGCGATATGGTAAGAGCACTCGACTATCTAGTGCTCATCGATGCAATCCAAGTCGCCCTCCCTGCTTCAGGGTACCCTCGACCTCATCGTCCTCCAGTTGCTGCGGGCGGAGCCCACCAACGGGTACGACCTGGCGCAGCGGATCCAGACGCTTTCGCGTGACGTGCTCACCATCAATGCCGGCTCTCTGTATCCGGCGCTGTACCGGCTCGAGGCGCGTGACCTCATTCGCAGCCAATGGGAGGAGTCGAAGACCGGACGCCGGGTGAAGGTCTATTCGGTCACGGCGGCCGGCAAAAAGCAGCTGATGGAGCAGCGCGACGAATGGGCGAAATTCGCCGGTGCGCTCGCCACCATCTTGAAGGTCACGTGAGCGCTGCTCTATGAGCTTCCTCGGGCGTGCGGGAAAGTGGCTGCAGGCCGCCACGTCGCGACAGCGCCTGGATCGCGAGATGCGCGAGGAGCTGGACGCTCACCTCGCGCAGGCCACGTCACGTTTCCTGGCCCGCGGCATGAGCGAGCGCGAGGCTCGTCAGGCAGCACGACGCGAATTCGGTCACTTCGGATCGATTGAACAATCGGGTCGTGAGGCACGTGGAGCGCAGTGGATAACGGGGGTGGGGGATGACCTGCGGCACGCGTCGCGGTACTTCGCGCGCACGCCCTTGTCTTCGATCACGATCGTGCTGACGCTGGCGCTGGGCATCGGCTTCGGCAGCGCCGGCTTCTCCGTCCTCAACGGACTGTTGTATCGCCCGGCGCCGGGGGTGCCTGACGATCCCCAGTTGGTGAAGATCCAGGGTCGCGCCAACGTGCGCCCGTATGCGAGGAAGTTGTCATGGGAAGAATTGAAGGCGTATGCCGCCCAGATCCGGACGTTTTCATCGGTCGTCGGATGGTCCGCGAAAGGCGTTGTGGTCGATCCACGGATTCGGGATCGCGGGGTCATCAGCGCACACGCAATCTTCGTCACACCGAATTACTTCAGGACACTCGACACGAAGTTCTTTGCGGGTCGCGTATTCGAGCAGTCACGGTTCGATCAGCTCTCACCGCCGGAGTTGACCGCGATCGTGAGTTACGAGTTCGCCCGTTCACTTGACGGCGTGGATGCTGGCGCGCTGATCGGCCGGACGATCGCCGTAAACGGGACGTCCATTACGGTCATCGGCATAACGACACCCCGTTTCAACGGGCCGGTGCAGTCCGGCGATGCACGCACCATCTGGCTGCCGCTCTCCACGTGGGAGACGCTCACCGGCGATCGCCACCTCTTCAGCAATCCCGACGTGGCGGTGTTTGAGGCATTGGCACGCTTGCAGCCAGGCGTCACAATCGCAGATGCGATGCCTGCCGTGCGGTTGGTCGCATCCCGAGTGCGCCCGACGGCATCAACACCCGACGTCCCCGGCGAACGCCGGACCTACACGGGAGGCCCCGAGACTCCTGCCAACCTGCTGCTGACGGCTGAACTCGTGCGGCTCCGCGGGATGATGAGGGTTCAGGGCCCGTACCGGAGCGAGCTGGCGCCCGAGATTGCGATCTTCACCACGATCGCGCTCCTCATCCTGCTGGTCTGTACGACGACGGTGAACTCCCTGCTGCTCGGCGCCGCGACTGCTCGACGCTACGAAATCGGCGTCCGGCTGGCGTTAGGCGCCTCCCGCTGGCGAGTGGTGCGTCAACTAGTGACTGAAATCGCCATCCTCGCAGTGCTCGGCGGGCTGCTGGGCATGTATGCCTTCGGCGCCATGGTGCATGTCGTAGAGGTAGCCCAGGATGGCTTTGACGTGACGCCAAATGGCACGACCATAATCTTTACCGTGGTGTACGCGCTGTTCACCGCGACATTGTGCGGCCTGTCTCCGGCATTGCACGCCACACGAACAGCGCTGTCCGAGGTCCTGAAGGAGAGCGCCGTCACCGCGACATCGCGTACTCGCCTGCAGCGCGTATTCGTCGTCGCGCAGATCGCGATCGCACAACCACTCATCGTCAGCCTCGGCGCTGCGCTGGCCTTCCTGGCCCAGGATCTCCGAGCGTCGTCGCACGCGGCGCTGCGCGAACACTTGATCGTGGTAAGCCTCGACACGTATTCCGGCGACAACTTCTCCCGGCCCGACCCCACGCCGCGGCTCATCGAGCGGTTGAGTGCTCTGCCGGGAGTAACAGCTGTGGTTCCGCGGCCGGCGTTTGGAATCCTTCGTGTGTCGGCGTTGCCTGACGTACCGGGTGCGGACTCCATCGTGAACATTGAAGCGGATCTGCACTACGTCGTCCCCGAATTTCTGGACGCGGTCGACGCGCCCATCGTGCTCGGACGTGGCTTCGTCGCGGCCGATTCCCTGCTCGAGATTCCGCCCCTCATTCTCGGCGATTCGCTCGCTCGACAGCTTTTCCCGGCGGGCGCCGTTGGTCAACGCGTACGCGCAGTCGTAATGCCTGAACAGCGACTCATGCAGATGGAAGTTGTTGGCGTCGCGCGGGCGGGGATCGGCGGCGCGTACATGTTCGAGAGCGACGCTCCGATGGCATTCGCTCCCCGACGCGGGACTCGCGGTGGAGCGCTGCTCATTCGAACCCGGGGCGCGGCCGAACCCATGTTACCGCTCATCAGGTCCACCGTGCTTCTCGAAGCACCTTCATTTCCGATATCACGCCTGACGACGATGTCATTGTTTGACGCCGAGCAACGCGACGAGCTGAGAGGTATAGGAGCAGCCGGCCTTGGAAGCGGTGCGATCGCCTTGTTGCTCGCTGCGATCGGGCTGTATGCGATGCTGGCCGTGGCGGTCGGTCAGCGGCGCCGTGAGATCGGAGTTCGTATCGCCGTCGGCGCGCGCCGGGATCAAGTCGTTGGAATGTTCTTCATGACTGGACTGCGAACTGCGCTGCTCGGATTGCTGATTGGACTGCCTTTCAGTGCCGTCGCGCTCAGGATGGTCGGCGCACAACTCCAAATGACCGTCGGAAGCCTTGCCGTGGTCGCCATCATTATCATGTCGTGCCTGGTGTTGGTTGCCGCGTTCGCGAGTTGGCTGCCGGCCCGACGCGCGGCCACGGTCGATCCATCGCTGGTCCTGCGATCGGAGTAGCGTGGCGCCAACGCCTATCACGTGCAGTGTCTGCCAATCACAGCTTCATTGCGAGCAGCCTGCCGGGTGACTTCGGCTGCGACCCCGCTCGCCGGCGGGTCTTCGTGCCGTTGTTAGGCGCGAACCAGGTAATGGTCTGGACAATCCCCTGATGCAGCAGAAAAACGAACGCTCACTGCCTTGCCGGCTTGACGGCTGTTCCCAGAATGGCGGGCGACGAAAACACCACCTTGTCACCGTCAATGCTGACGTGCGGCCTCAGCTCCTGTTCGGCTTGTCGGAGGATCTCCGCGATCAGTTCTTCCTCGAGGGCAATGTCCATCATCGGCAGCAGAACCCGGAGATCGAGTTCGACCATATTGCGGATGCTCGAGAACGTTCCGCGTCCGTGGTGCAATGCGATCGTGGCGTCAGGAATGCCAGCGGCGAGGAACAGTTCGGCCATTCGCGCTCGGTCCCCCAGGACAAATGGCGAGCGTAAAGGGTCAGCCGCAGCGGACCCAGCCAGTCTCTCGACGAGCGTGACCTCCGCCTCGTAGGCAGGCGTGTCGCTCAGCGAGGTCCACACCGCGACGGCGACCCGCCCGCCGGGTTTCAGCACGCGCATCATCTCTCGAAGCGCCAACACTCGGTCGGGAACGAACATCAGACCGAACTGGCTCACGACTGCGTCGAAGGATTCGTCCGGGAAAGGCAGTGAGTCAGCGGAGCCCTCCCGCCATTGGAGTGTAGGACTCAATCGCGCTGCGATTGCCAGCATGCGTGGGCTGAGATCCAGGCCCGTGACTGCTCCGTTCCGGCCCGTTCGTGTCGCCGCAGCGCGGGCGAGAACGCCGGTTCCGCAACAGACATCGAGGACGTGTTGACCCGGTCGGATTTCGGCTGCATCGACGACTCGGGGCGCCCATTCTTCCATCAGAGCCGGAACAACCTGGTCTTGATAGATGGTGGCTGCATCGGCGGACGCGCGCCATGTGGGCTCAGTCATTCCAGATCCGCGGCCTCGTTCTGGCGATTCAGCGTGGTGGCCCGATGCGCCTCAGGATGTCCGCGGCGTTGCTGTTGTTGGGGTCGAGCTCGAGCGATCGGCGATAATTGTCACGCGCCCGGACCGTGTCCCCATGAACGAGATACGCCTCGCCCAGGCTGTCGTACACGTTCCCGGACCTCGGAAAGGCACGGACATTCAACCGGAAAACTTCTATCGCGCGCGGCACGTCTCGCCAGGAGTTCATCGCGTGGTATCCCAGTCGATTCAGCTCCGCTTCCGACAGCGCATAACGGGCAGTGTCGGTGCGCATCTGCTCGAAACGCCGCTCGATCAGTTCGGGCGAAACCCGGGCCTTTACGTCCGACGCGAGCGACTCGGCAACCGAGCGCTTCGGTAACGAGTAGGGGCTGCCGTCGAGGAGGCGGCTGATGCTGGCGGCGAAGTCCTCGAGCCGCCACGTCATCGTACGGATGTTGGTCAACATGATGATCGTGCGCTGCTGCGCCGGCACACGGACCATGACCGCGCCGAAGCCCGGGAGTCCTCCAGTGGTGCGAAGGACTGGTCGAGTGGCGCCACTCCGCAGTGTGTCCTGCGAAGTCTTCCAGCCGTAAGCGGTGATCACGGAGCGCGCGGCGAAAAGGATCCGCTTGGACTCCCCATTCACTAACGAGTCGCCATAGAGCGCGCGATCGAACCGTTCAATGTCGGCCAGTGTGGAGTACAGCCCTCCTGCCGGCGTGACACCGATGTGCGGTGCGTTTTCGTAACCGTCCCACGTCTGCGCGTACCCCGAAGCTCGCCGCTCTACGACTGGACGAAGCACGCTGACTCCGGTCTCCGACATCCCGGCGCGCAGCAACACGCGCTCGCGAAGAGCGTCCCAGTATGAGCGACCGGTCACGTGTTCGATGATGGCGCCGAGCACTGCGTACGCGTCGCTGCTGTAGCCGTAGCTCGTCCCCGGCTCGAATCGCAGCGGCCGTCTGGAGATGAGCTTCACCAGCGAATCATTCGACAACATGTCGGCGTTGATGGCGGCGACGATCGGGTCGTTGATGAACCCGATGTCCTGCTGCAGACCGGACGTGTGGTTGAGCAACTGTTCAACGGTAATTCGCTGGCCGGTTTCTGCCGGATAGTACGGGAGGTACTGGGACACCTTCGCATCCAGCCGCACCTTCCCTTCCTGCACCAGCTGCATGACCACGATGGCCGTCATGGGCTTGGTCATCGAGGCGATCTCGAAGCGAGTATTGACGCTGTTCGGAACGTGCCACTCGAGATTCGCCTTACCGAACGCCGCTTCGTAGACGCGCTGTCCGCCATCGATGACAAGAATGGCGCCGTTGAACTGGCCGTACTCCGCAGCACGCTTCATGAACGCGTCGATCCGGGTAGCGGCGGATTGCGCCTGGCCTCGCGGATACTGGTTGGCTGAGGCGCCTAGTAGCGAGAGAGCCGCGATTGCAACGACGAGCGAATGCCCCATGGATTACTCCGTGAATTGATCAAGCCTTTCGCGCCGGTGAACCGACAACGATCAAAAGCAGGCGATCCTGGCGTACGCCGCGGGGCAAGCGGCATACGCCTTCAAGATAACGCCGTCGTCACAGTTCTGCGTGGGGCTTCACGGCGCTGGAAAACGTTTCCCAGCCTATCCTCAGGCGCGCGCCACGTTCGTCCGCAGTCCCACTGCATCGTGTTCCTCGAGCGTTCAGAGCCCGCGCGTCACTGCATTTTCCAGAACGCAATGCCGCTCGCTTGCTGCCCAACGTCAACTGTTCCGACTTTCGAGAGCGACTTGAGGTCGAAAACGTCGACCTTCCCCGGCGCCGAACCAACGCCCTCGCTGGTGACAAACGCATAACGAGAGTCGGGCGAAACTACGACGCCATGGGCGACCGTGGTGGAGTTCTTCAGCTGAACGAGGCTACGACCCGTCTTCAAATCGAACACCTCGGTCATATGGCCTTGCTTCAGCGTGGCGACAAGCAAGGCGCCATCCGGCGAGACCGCGAGGTTATACGGTCCGCGCCCGGTCTTGAACCGGCGCGCTACGCTCCACCTGGTGCGGTCTATTTCGACGATTTCGTCTGCCTTGTTGCACGCGACAAAAATGGACTTTCCGTCGAACGACGGCTGCGCCCAGGTCGGCGAACAACTGTTAGGCACCATATCGTGCTTCATGCCGCCCATCGCCGCATAACCGACGTCGGCCGGATCGCTCGTCTTGCCGCCGGACACACGCTCAGCGCCCTCGATCCACATCGAAAGCATATCGTCGCCTGACGCCGGCAAGGCGCGTTCCTTGCCCTTGGCCAGCGAAAAACGACGCGACACCTCGAACGTGCGCGCGTCGATCTCCACCAACTGGTCATCCATCATGCAGCTGTGATAGTGGAACAGGCCCGATGGATCGAGCCGGCTGCCGTGCGGCATCGTGCAGGTCACGATGCGAGCCACCTCGGTATGCGACCGCGTGTCCACGACCGACACCGACGACGGCACCATGTCGCCGTGCAGGTTGAAGTTGCCGGAAAAGGAGTAGAGGCCATCGGGCGTCACGTCGATCGACGCGGGGAAGTTGCCCAGCAGCACTCCTGGCCCGACGAGCGTGTCCGGGCCAAGCTCGTAACGCCAGTACTTCCCATCGGGGAAGCCATGCCCCGTGGTCATGTGGAGGTATTTCCCGTCGCGGGAGATCTGGAGGCCGTGCGGCCCTTCCATCTCCGCCGGCAACTCCCCGACCTGGATCGTTCGCTCAACGACCAGACCCGCGGGGCCGAACTTGATCCGATGGATGAGATCGGCTGACTCGGCGCCGACATACACCCAGTAGTCCTTCGTGGGCGGTGGTGCAGCGGATGGTGCCGTTTGGGCGTTGATCCTGACAGACGCGCCTAGCATCGCCAACATCGTGGCGGTCCAGAGGCGCAACGTCTTGCGTCGCATTTGTTTGACCGGCATCGTAGTGCGTCGCTTGAGTAATACCGCGATACGCGGGTCATGCCCCGACCCCACGCCCCCACATCGATGAACGTAGCGTCCAGAATCTCGATCGTCACGGTCGCCGTGATGACCATCGCCACCGGCAGCGGCGCCCAACAGCCAACCGTCGCCGGAACGCAACAGCCGACGGTCGCAAAGCTCGTCGCCACCCCGGCGACACTCACACTCCAGACGGGGCAATCGGTGCCCCTGACGGTAACCGCCTACGACTCGTCTGGCGCGGTCATTCCGGACGCAAACGTCCGCGTGTCGGCGCCGAGGCGCTCGGCGCGCTATGCCGAAGGCAAGCTGACCGCTATTGCCGTTGGGCGTTTCAACGTGACGGCAAGCTCGGTGCCCGTTCCGCCTAACGCTGCGGTGACGCTGGAGATCCCGGTGACCATAACCTGGGCCGCCCTCAAGCGGATCCAGATCATCGCCGAGCAGCCGCAGTTGCACACCGGCGTGACCGTCGTCCACCGGGCACGGGGCTTTCACGAGGATAGCACCGAACGACTCGCGATGACGCCGACGTGGCGGAGCTCGAATCCGGCGGTCGCAAAGGTAGACCGCTTCGGGAACGTCACCGGCGTCGCGCCGGGCGCGGTCACGATTACCGCCGAAACCGAGGGCGTTCGCGCGGCGAAGCAGTACACGGTGACGACGAACCCGGTCGCATCGATCGAACTCGGACTGGGCGACTCGCAGATCCGCACGGGTGACGTCATACATCTCAAGGCGACCGCCAGGCGCGCCAACGGAACGCCGGTGAATGACGCCGCGCTGACGTGGAGTTACACGTATACGCCTGACGATTCCATCGCGCCTAACGGGTTCCCTGGTGGCGGCGGTATCGTGCAGTTCGGACGCTTCGTCGCCAACTACCCGGGCCGGTACACGATCCTGGCGCAGTATGGTCCGGCCAGCGCGCGCACGACGATCCAGGTCGCGCCGCGCGACGTGCGCCGTCGGATCACGGTCATGGGTCGCGGAAACATCACGGATACTCACACCAGTGACCTCTGGCCATGGACCGGCAAGGACGGCCGCGACTACGCGCTCGTCGGCACGTGGGGCGGAAACGGCTACGCGATGGTCTTCGACATCACCGACCCGACCAACATCGTCAAGACCGACTCGGTGCAGGTGAACGCCAGGACGATCAACGACGTCACCGTTTCACCGGACGGCCGCTACGGCGTGCTCTCGCGCGAAGGCGCGTCGGATCGCGTGAATGGCGTAGTCTTCCTCGATCTTGCGAATCCGGCGCATCCCAAGATTGCGGCGACGTTCAGCCAGGAGCTGACGGGCGGCGTGCACAACATGTTCGCGACGAACGATTACTTCTTTGCCGTGTCCGGTGGCGCGAAGTACGTCATCGTGGACGTGAAGGACATCTACAACCCGAAGTATGTCAGCGAGTACCGGCACCCTAACGCGCGCCTGCACGATCTCTGGGTGCACGACGGGATCGCGTATTCCGCGCAGGGCGGCGTCGGCACGGTTGTGGTGGATGTTGGGAACGGAAAGTACGGCGGCACGATCGAGAAGCCGAAGCTGGTGACGGTGTACCGCGTCAACAGCGGTCACGAGATCTATCCCTATTTCCAGAAGTCGACGGGCAAGGTCTACCTGTTCATCGGCGACGAGGAGATGAGCCGGACGGGTCGGACATGGGAAGGCACGAGCTACAACACGGAGCTTCGTGCACCGGGTGGCCCGGTGAAGGGTGGCATTGCACAGACGTCAGGCGGCTACACGCATATCATCGATTTCACGGACCCGCTGAACCCGATTCCGGTCGGCCGCTACCACATCGAGGATTACGGCAGCCACGACATCATCGTGCAGGACGACGTGCTGTACCAGGCGTACTACGATGGCGGCATCCGCGTTGTCGACGTGTCCGGCGAGTTGATGGGCAACATCTACGACCAGGGTCGCGAGATCGCGGTCTTCAAGCCGTACGATCCCCAGGGCTTCACGGCCAACGCACCGTTCGTGATGAATGCGATGCCGTGGAAGGGGAACGTGCTGTTCACTGACTTCAACTCGGGGCTATGGGCGGCGAAGCTGGAGCCGCGGCGGATTGTGCCCTAACGACGGGTAAACGGGTAAACGGGTAAACGGGCAGGCGGACGGGCACTCAGAAAGCGGTTAACAACCAACAGAGGTTTGCATGCGTTACTTGATTCGCGCTTTCGTTCTCGCTGTCCTCACGGGCCTTAGCTCGAGAGCCGTCGCCCAACAGACGATTGCCAATCCTCCGACGCGAACGACGGCTTCCGCTGTCACGCCGACGGATGACTCGCTGCGAGTAGCTGATGTTCTCGACATCAAGTCCGTCAACGTCGCCGACTTGTCGGCGGACGGACGCTGGCTTGCGATCACCGTGTCCGTGCGTCGCGATGGGCTGGGCATCGACTACTCGCGCGACGGCGATCCCACGTACCTGCGCGGAACACCAGCGGAACTCCTCGTCGTCGATACCCGGAGCCTCGCACAGCGTCCCGTCCTGAAAGGGAAGACGATCGTCCGAAGCACGACCTGGTCGCCCGACGGATCGCGACTGGCCTTCTTCGCAGTCAAGAACGACGCGCAGCAGTTACAGGTCTGGGATCGCGTCACTGGTAAGGTGACGAGTCCGGTCCTTCCCGCGGGTCAATACATCGCCGAGAACTCGGAGCTTCGTTGGAGCGGCGATGGGAAGTCATTGGCGTTCGCGTTGCGGGATAACGCCTGGAAGGAACGCGCGAAGAAGCAGTTCGATGTCCTGACCAAAGGTCCCATCACGGTTCTCGACGGTTCGGACGGTTTCCTCGAGTGGGATGGCATGAACCGTATGGCCCAGGAACGCGCGATCGTGTCGTGGGACCTCGCCGGTTCCACCGTGCGTACGATCCAGCCGGAGGGTCGCATCGGTACGTGGCTGCTGTCGAAGGACGGTACCGCGATCACCATGCAGCAGGATATCACCAAGAAGACCGACTACGACGTCATCGGCGGCCGGGAGTGGCAGCTCGTGACCCGGCAGACCGCCGGTGGTGAGCCGCGCACCCTGTTCCCGAGCCTGCGCAACATCCAGGTGCAGTGGACCGAGGACGGCACTCGTTATGTGTTCACGCGTGACGGTCGCGTTTTTGTGGGCACCATCGCCGACACCGTCAGGCGCCAGCTGCTCGGCCCGACCGGACCGACGCGGTCGGTGGCTGCTGCCTCCGAGACTCCTGCGGCGGATACAAGTGCCGCAGCGCGCGCCCAGCGCGCAAAGGAGCGCTTCTCGGTTACGCGCTGGAGTCCCGCCGGCGATGCGATTCTCGCCTCGAACAGCGAAGGGTTCTGGATCGTCGACGTGGCCAGCGGAACGAAAGAGATGATCCTTCCGCTCCCGGATTCGACGTCGATGGCACCGCGGCCCTCGCTGCAGGCGTGGAGCCAGGATGGCCGCTACCTGTACTTCGCCGAAAACTCACGGACCGAATGGAGCCGCGGGCTGGCGCGGTACGATCGCCAATCGAAGCAGAAGACCGATTTGGTGCGTGGCAAGCGATTCTTCAACGGGCTGCAGTTGTCCGACGATGGCTCGACGGCGGTCCTGAGTGTCGCCGACGGCAATCGCATCGCCGACCTCTATGTCGCGGATGCATCGTTAGGCTCGATGCGGCGCGTGATCGACGCGAATCCGCAGCTGTCACGAAAGGCGATCCCGAGCACGGAACTCATCAGCTACCTCGATGCGGACGGGCGCAACCAGTATGGCGTGCTGCACTATCCCGTCGGATACCAGAAAGGCACGCGATACCCGACCGTCTTCCTGATCTACGAGACGTATTTCGATGACACATGGGACGTGGTCGCGAACCTGCTCGCCGCTCGTGGCTTCGCGGTCGTCAAGCCAAGCGTGAGCTTCGAGATCGGGTTCCCGGGCGAGGCCTGGCTGAAGGGCGTGACGGCCGCCGCCAACGCCGTCATCCAGATGGGTGTGGCCGACAGTGCGCGGTTAGGCGTGCAGGGACAGAGCTACGGTGGGTACGCCACGAACCTGCTCATCACACAGACCAACCGCTTCAAGGCGGCGATCAACGTCAGCGGCAAGGTCGATATCATCTCGTTCTACACGGACAGCCCCCGACTCGGCGTGCGCAACATTCACGCCGCGGAAAAGAGCCAGGATCGTATCGGCGCCACGTTATGGCAGCAGCCGCAGAAATACGTCGAACATTCCGCGATCATGTTCGCCGATCGGATCAAGACACCACTGCTGCTGCTGACCGGCGGCATGGACCACAACGTGCCGGCGATCAACACGCGCGAGATGTATTACGCACTCCGCCGCCTCGGAAAACCGGTGGTGTGGGTGAATTACACCAACGGCGGGCATGGCGTCCCGTCGACGACCGAAACGGAATTCACCGACTTCTATCAACGCATGTTCGACTGGTACGCGAAGTACCTATCGCCGAAGAAGCCGGTCAACGTGAGCGATGGACAATAGTCCAGAGGCCAGAGGCCTCAGGCCAGGATCAATGGGGTCAGAATCCATTGATCGAGGGGTTGGGTTCTGAGCGAAGGCCTGCGTCGATCAATGGAGTCTGACCCCATTGATCCGAGTCACGGCGTCATTACGCGACGGGAATTTGGTCGCGTGCTGGGAGTGGCAGCCGTGGGCGGTGCACTTCCAGCCCTGGCGCCGCTCTCCGCCCCCGCAGTACCCTTCGCACCCTCAGCACCTTCAATTCAGGGCGCAGA
>Ga0209486_10000337_pt1 | contig 21374 bp, 19 predicted proteins | sample NCCompost_FD_187518 | JGI IMG/M metagenome (GOLD analysis project Ga0209486, IMG submission 187518) | Agricultural soil microbial communities from Utah to study Nitrogen management - NC Compost (SPAdes) (version 2) | ecosystem: Environmental > Terrestrial > Soil > Agricultural land | place...
TCTCGAGCACCATGCGGCGGTTCGCGCCGCCGACATCAAGCGGCAGGACATGTTCACCCGAGGAGAGACCGGCCAGACAGACGATGCCCGAGCGAGCGCTGCGCGCGATGGCATCGGCAATAACCGAGCCGGCCCCAGTACACTCGATGATGAGATCGGGCGCCAAGTCCTGCATCGACGACCGCTCACCGGCGTGGTACGTGCAGCCGAGATCGGCGACCAGGCCTGGCTTGGGTCCATCGACGACGCGATCGAAGACGTGCACGTCGAGGCCGCGCTGCCGGCCCATCAGCGCCGCCAGCAACCCGATCGGCCCCGCGCCCGTGATGAGCGCCGTTCGCGGGGTCCATGCCGCGCTTCGCCGGCCGATGCGTTCGGCGTGATTCCACGCCTTGGCAACGACGCTCGCCGGCTCGATGAGGACCCCGAGTAGCCCGAGCCCGGAGTCGACTGGTACTGCGAAGGCCGGCTCGAGCTGAAACCGCTCCGCCCCATACCCATCGAGCGCCTTGATTCCGCGTTCGCGGTACCGCCCGTTGCGGCACATATCCCACTCACCAGCGGCACAGAAGACGCACGGCACCGGATCCGGCCGCCGCACGATGCCGGCCACAAGATCGCCAGCCGCGAACCCAGCACGAGCAGCATCTCAGGCGCGGGCTCCGGCTCCGGCAGGTCAGCTAGGGCGGTCGAGCCGGCACGGCCCGGCGTCACAGTGAGACAGCGCACGTCGTCGGACGGAAGCATGATTCCGGCCGTTCCTACGTGGTCCGGGTCAACTCGTCCGCTTATCCTGCCAAGACAGTATTTTGACCTCCAAGAGTCTCGAGGCCGTGCGCGGCGGTTCGTCCCGCGTTGTTCGGCGGTAGGATGGCGTGCCATGCGACGGTGGTTTGCCCGGCCGCTGACCATCCGCGCCGCGCTCCTGGCGGGCTTCGGTCTGATGCTCGGCTTGTGGCTGGTTGTGGGCTACCACGTCACCCTTCGGATGCGGTTGGCTCAGCGCGACGCCGCCGCCGTCAGCACGCGGTACCTGCACGCGCAGGATCTTCTGTCGGCCATCCGTTCGCAGGTGCTCGTGTCGTCGGTGCTCGTGCGCGATACGCTTCTCGATCCCAAATCCGCATCGGCGCCCGCACAGCGACTGGAAATCGAGCGGGCCCACGACGCGATCGAGAACCAGCTCAGTCGATATGTGCCCTTCGTCGGCTCTCCCATCGAGCGCGATCGGCTGGCCAGTCTCCGCAAGGAGGCGCTTGGTCTTCGCACCGCATCAGAAGACGCGCTGGCGACGAACCACAGCCTGCCCGACGCACGGGCAGCACTCCGGCGCTTCCTGCCGCAGCGTGAGGCCGCCATCCGTGTATCCGAAGAAGTACAGGCGCTCAACCGCGCCGCGTTTGTCGAGCAGCAGGAAGCCGTTGCCGACCGACAGGCCAGCATGCAGCAGCAGGTGCTCACGGTGTTCGGCGTAGCGCTGATTATGAGCCTCTCGATCGGCTGGCTGGCCTTTCGACACGCCGCCCGCCTCGAGCGCCGCGTGACCGAACAGCGGGTGAGGGAAGAGCGCATCGGGCTGGATCTGCAACGTCTGTCGGCGAAACTGATCGACATCCAGGAGGACGAGCGGCGCCGAATTGCTCGCGAGCTCCACGATGCAGTGGGACAGGCACTGAGCGCGGTGAAGGTAGAACTGCTCGTCGCACAGAAAAAGCTGGCCCGCACGAGGTGGGGGCAGCTGCTGTCCGATGCGCAGGCCAATGCTGACAGCGCGTTTCGCAGCGTTCGCGATCTGTCGCATCTGCTGCACCCGGCCATGCTCGACGACCTCGGGCTCGTGGCCGCGATCGATTCGTATCTCATCGAGTTCGGCAAACGTCACGAGATCGCAGTCAGATTCGTCCACACTCGAATCCAGGGCCGTCACCCCGTCGAGGTCGAGCGCGCGGCCTATCGCATCGTCCAGGAGGCACTCGCCAACGTGGCGCGTCATGCGAGCGCCCGCCGCGCCGACGTGACGCTGTCGGCGGACAGCGACTCACTGCACGTCGCAATTGAAGACGATGGCGTCGGCTTCGACGTGGCGGACGCCGAGCAGCCGGGCCGGCGGCGGGGGCTGGGGCTGCTGAGCATCCGCGAGCGAGCAATCCAGCTGGGCGGAACCGTACGGGTCACGAGTCGCGTCGCCGCCGGGACACGAATCCTCGTCGACCTGCCGGCACGCCCACAACCAACACGCATGGTTGATACGTCCAATCCTGTTGCCGGCACGACCCTCCTCACCGGCGTACCCGAGGTAGGCCATGGCTGAAATTCGTGTACTGCTCGGCGACGACCACGCGATGCTGCGTCATGGGCTGAAGAAGATTCTCGAGGATCGCGAGCAGTGGCGCGTCGTGGCCGAGGCGGGCAATGGACGCGATGCCGTGCGCGAGGCGATCGCCTGCAAGCCCGATGTCGCCGTCCTCGATATCGGCATGCCTCTCCTGAATGGACTGGAAGCCACGCGGCAAATCGTCCGGCAGGCACCGTCGGTGCGGGTCCTGATCCTGAGCATGCACAGCGATCGGGCCTACGTGGCGCAGGCGGTCGAGGCCGGCGCAAAGGGCTACATCCTGAAAGAGTCCGCCGGCCCCGAGCTCATCGAGGCGTTATCGGCGATCACGGCGGGCAAGACCTTCTTCAGCCCGTCCGTCGCCCAGGTGGTGTTCGATGACTACGTCAGACGATTGTCGATCAAAGTCGCCACCGACCCCTACGATCGCCTGTCGGAGCGTGAGCGGGAAATTCTGCAGCTCGTGGCCGAAGGCCGCAGCAGCAAGGAAATTGCCGATCTCCTGTCGATCAGCACGTCGACCGTCGAGACGCACCGGGCGCACGTGCTGCGCAAGCTGGGTCTTCACAACACCGCCGAGGTCGCCCGCTACGCCACCCGTCGGGGCATCGTGCAGTAGCCCCCGCTGTCCCGGATCTCCCTAGCGGGAACTACAGCATCTTCGTCCGAAGGATACCGATTCATCAGGATAGCCAGCCGTCTCCGACGCTGCCAGAGTGAGTCCGCCCCGTGGTCGACGCGGCCACGAGAGGCCCCCACTTCGGACGGAGGCACTATGCAGGCTGGTCCAATCCGGCGGTCGCGGATCCCCTGGGCTCTCTTCTGCGTTCTGGGCGTCACCGGGTGGCTGCTGCCCGCGTCGGCGGCAGCGCAGGCCTCACTGGCGGGCGTCGTTCGCGACACGTCAGGCGCCGTCCTTCCGGGCGTGACGGTTGAAGCCGCCAGCCCCGTGCTCATCGAGAAGGTCCGCTCCGCTATCACCGACGGCGCGGGGCAGTATCGCCTCACCGAGCTGCCGCCGGGCCGCTACACCATCACGTTCACATTGCCCGGGTTCAGCGTGGTGCAACGGCAGGAGGTGCAGATCGGCGGTGTCGGTGTGATTACGATCAACGCCGACATGCGCGTCGGCGCGCTGCAGGAGACAATCACGGTCACCGGCGAGACGCCGCTCGTCGACGTGCAAAGCTCTCGACGGGGCACGACGCTGAGCAACGAAGTGATTAACGCGCTGCCCGCCACACGAGGCTACAACGCGCTCGTGTTCCTCGTGCCCTCGGTTACCGGCGGCAGTAACCAGATCGATCTGATGCCCGCGATGCGAATCTTCACCAGCCATGGTGGCCGCGGGAACGAAGGCCGTGTGCAGGTCGACGGCCTGAACATCGGCGCGGCGTTTAACGGTGGTGGCGTGTCCGGCTACGTCTCTGATACCCCCAACGCACAGGAAATCTCGATGACACTGTCGGGCGGCCTTGGCGAGGCCGAGATCGGCGGCACCCAGATGAACATCGTCCCGAAGACCGGCGGCAATACGTTTTCGGGGTCCATCTTTGCGAGTACCGCCGGCGAATGGTCGCAGGGGAGCAACGTCGATGACGAGTTGAGGGCGCAAGGTATCACCAACCCCAACGCGTTGATTTCGAACTGGGACGCGAGCGCCTCGGTGGGCGGACCGATCAAGCGCGATCGGCTGTGGTTCTACGGCACCTTCCGTGACTTCGGAACCCACCAGGTGATTCCCGGCGCGTTCTGGAACAAGAACGCCGGCGATCCCACCAAGTGGACGTACGAGCCCGACGAGAACATTCCGGCACGCGGCGCCAACGCCCGGACGATCACCGCGCTGCGCCTGACCACGCAGGTGGGCCAGAAGCACAAGGTCGGCGTGTTCTTCGACAACCAGTTGGCATGCGACGGGTCGGCGATGACGACCGACGCCGACGACTGCCGGCCGCGGGGGAACGACTGGGTGGCCAACGGCAGCACGACGTCGGCGCCCGAGGCCGCCAGCGGCGGCACCGGCGGCGTGGGCGCCGCCGGGTACGGCGATACCTTCCAACGGGTCGTTCAGGGCACCTACGTGGCGCCGCTCACCAGCAAGCTGTTGCTCGAGGCGGGTGCGTCGAGCTACTTCAGCCGTTGGGGTTGGATGGAGCCGCCTGGTGCGATTCTGGATCTGAACCAGGTGCAGGACACGGGAATCGGCGTGACGTACCGGGCCTTGGACTGGAACTTCAATCGGGTGAACTGGAATCTGAACTGGCGCAGCGCGGCGTCCTACATCACGGGCTCGCACGCCATGAAGTTCGGGTACCAGGGCGGTCACGACATCGACAGCGGCACCAACTTCTACAACCACACTCGCGTGAACTACCGCTTCAACAACGGCGTGCCCAACCGGTTGACGATGAATTTCGGCAACTGGCGCAACGACCAGCACACGAAGCACCTCGGCCTTTACGGGCAGGACTCGTGGACGATGAAGCGCATCACGCTGCAAGGGGCCGTGCGCTACGAGCGGGCGTGGAGCTACTTCCCGGCAGGACAGGGTTGGGACGGCCCCGACCTCTTTCACAGCGATCCGGTCGTGTTCGACAAGGTCGTCGGGGTGCCAGGTTTCAACGACATCATGTTCCGCGGCGGCCTGTCGTGGGATCTCTTCGGGAACGGCAAGACCGCGATCAAAGCCAACGCCGGACAGTACGTGCAGAGTGCCAACAATCAGGACCGTTACACGACCGGCAACCCGGCGAACAGCTTCGCCCGCACTACGAACCGGAATTGGAACGACCGTGACGGCGACTACGTGCCGGACTGCGACCTGATGAACCCGGCGGCCAACGGCGAGTGCTCGCAATGGCTGACGCCCAACTTCGGCAGCGTCTCGTCGGTGAGCGAGGTCAATCCGGCGATCCTCGAGGGCTGGGGCGTGCGGCCCGCCGACAATCAGTACTCGCTGGCGATTCAACACGAGATCCTGCCGCGGGTGTCCACGGAGTTCAGCTATCACTGGCGCACCTTCAGCGGCTTCACGGTCACCGACAATCGCGCGCTCGGCCCGGCCGACTACGACGAGTTCACCATCACGGCGCCCATGGATCCCCGCCTGCCGGGGGGCGGCGGCTACCCGGTGAGCTATTTCGCGCCGAACAAGATCGTCGCCAGCGACAACTACGTCACGTTCGCGTCCGACTACGGGCATCAATCCCAGTACTGGCACGGGTTCGACATCAACGTGAACGCCCGGCTCCGCCAGGGGTTGCTCCTCCAAGGCGGGACGAGCACCGGTCGCGGCGTGCGCGACAACTGCGAGGTCGTCGACAAGCTGCCCGAGACGCTCATCGTGTTGGCCGTGACGCAGCAGCGTGCGTCCTGCCACGTGACCGAGCCGTTCCAGACCCAGGTCCGCGGGCTCGCGAGCTACGTCGTCCCGAAGGTCGAGGTGCAGCTCAGCGCCACCTTCCAGTTCAAGCCGGGCACGGGTGGCATCGGTGGGAACGATACGGCCTCCAATGGCGCCTCGCTCAACGCCAACTGGTTCGCTCCCGCATCGGTCATTACACCCGCGCTCGGCCGTCCCATCGTAGCCGGTGGCGTCGGTCAGTCGGTCAACTTGACCGTGCCGGGACAGCTGTACGACAACCGCATCAACCAGGTGGACCTCAAGGTGGGGAAGATTCTGCGCCTCGGCGGCACGCGCACCCTCGTGGCCATGGACTTGTACAACCTGTTCAACTCCAATCCGGCCCTGACCTGGGACCAGAACTACGGCGTGAACTACCTGCGGCCCACGGGGATCCTGATGCCGCGCTTCTTGCGGTTCAACGTGACGGTCGACTTCTGAGACCGTTCGAGAGTGCGAGTCGAGCCGCTGAACGTCTGATCGCGACCGCCACCAGGTGACCCCAAAACGGCGAGGGCCGGCAGTGTCCGGCCCTGCCCCCCTTCCTGGGCCGCCAGCGCTTCCGCAGTTCCCTTCAAGGCATATCGGGTCGTGACGGTATTCCCTTTCCTCACGTGACGCGACGACAATCGCCAAGACACGGTTTGAGTACCAATGGTTCGCCACTGGAGGGTCGCGACATGGCAGTTTCGCTCCATCGGGTCCTGCTCATCGCCTTCGTTGCCGCGATTGGGTTGGGCGTATCGCTCCGCGCGCAGGACGCGGCCCCGGCACAGAAGCTCACGTTTCAAGGCGACACGGCGATCTGGACCGTGGCCATCAGGCCGGACAAGACAGCTGATTTCGAGCGTGTGATGGCGCGCTTGCATGAGGCGTTGCTGAAATCGGCGCAGCCAACGCGACAGCAGCAAGCCCAGGGTTGGAGAGTCGTCAAGTTGGCGACGCCGTTGCCGGATGGGACCGTCGCCTACGTTCACGTCGTGAACCCGGTGATTCCAGACGCCGACTACACCGTCATGCAGATTCTCTACGACGAACTGCCGGATGAGCGGCAAGCCCTCTATGAGTTGTACCGCGGCGCTTTCGGCAAGAATCTCTCGCTCGCGACAGGGGTGACCATCGCCGATATGTCGGCAGCCCTGACAAAGGCGCCGTCAGAAGTCGCGGCGCGTTAGCCTGCGCGACTCCGGTGTCTGTGGCGTCCGTGTCCGCTAACGATCCATAGCGCCGTCCGGTGGCTTCCGCACCGAGGAGCCGCGAGCGGCTCATTTCGTCGGAGGCCATCATGCTCAACCTGACGCTCGCTCTGCTACTGGCAGCGGCATTCCCGCCCCAGCTTGTTGGAGCCAGACACTTTGCGTCGCCGAGGGTGGCTCGCGAGTTGGCGCATCAACTGCAGAATGCGGCGCTGCAGGCGTTCGCGGCCGCCGACCCCGAACGACCAGGAGCGTTCGTCGCAGTTCTTTACGTCCCGGAACAACTGCTCGTTGTCGAAGCCTTTCATCCCGCCACGGCCGCTCTCACGGGGCGTATCGCTGCCGGTCAATACCGGGAGGCTTATCTTGATCTTCAGGGCACGCCGACGCCGCAGGGACGCTTCTTCGTGCTGGACGCGAATGCCGATGGCTTGTTGACCGCCGTGCCAGGGCAGGGGTCGGTGGACATGATCGACGACGGCGGTCGCCCGTCGCTCCTGCTCAACGGTGACTCGCAGGGGCAGGGGGTGAGTGTCGATGAATACAACGCTCGGATCATGGCCGCCGATACGAACTACGCGCGACTCCTCAAAGTGCTGACGGCCGCACTCGCGAGCCGCCCGCCTCATCGTTCTTCCGCTGGTGTCTAGCGAGACGCAGGCGGTGGACGGCCTTCGCATCCTCGTGGCGGACAGCCACCCGGCGGTGCGGAAGAGCCTTCGGACGCTGCTCGAGGAACGTCCCCAATGGCGAGTCGTCGCGGAGGCGGCCGACGGTCGCGAAGCCGTTCGGCAAGCCGAGCAAACGATCCCGGACGTGATCGTCATGGACGTGGCACTCCCGCTTCTCAACGGGATCGAGGCGACACGGCAGATCGCTCGTCGAGTGCCCACGGCGCGGGTGGTGATCTTGAGCACGCATGCGGACGAAGCCTATGTGGCGCTGCTACTCGACGCGGGAGCCGTCGGCTACTTGCTCAAGTATGGCGCCGACGTCGACCTCGTTCCGGCGGTCACGGCCGTCGCCTCCGGCGAGGTGTTCGTCAGTTCCGGCATTCCACGCCGCGTGGTCGGGAACCGCGGCCGCACGACGACGCCTAGTGGTTGAGTGGACACATGGACACTGCCGGACCGGAAACCAGCGTGGTCGCGGCGCTGCTGGCGGCGCAGCACGCCCCGCAGGTGCGTCTGCTGTTGGATTACGACGGGACGTTGGTCCCGTTGGCCCGGACGCCGGAGCGTGCCGCACCGGACCGGCACCTCCTGGCGCTGCTTGCGGACGTGACGGCGGTGCCCGGGCTCAGGGTCGACATCGTGAGCGGGCGGCCGCGTGAGACGCTCGAGACGTGGCTTGGCGCGCTCCCCGTGTCGCTATGGGCCGAGCACGGGTTCTGGCATCGGCCGAGCCCCGGGGACGAGTGGCGGCCAGCGGCCACCCTCAACAGCGCCTGGATGACCGAAGTCAGGCAGATTCTCCTCGACTTCACCGCACGCACCCCGGGAGCGATGGTCGAATTCAAGAGCGCCTCGCTCGCCTGGCACTACCGCGGCGCCCAGAGGGAATTCGGGTCGCGGCAGGCCCATGCGCTGCGCATGCGGCTGGGTGAGGCCCTGAGTAATCAGCCGCTCGAGGTTCTGGAGGGGAAGAAGGTGATCGAAGTGCGGCCGCGCGGCGTGAGTAAAGCGCTCGTCGCGGAGGACATCGCGCGTACCAGCGTGCGTGACGCGGCCGTGATCGCGATCGGAGACGATCGTACCGACGAGGATCTCTTTCGTGCGCTGCCGGCGTCCAGCGTGACCGTCGCCGTAGGCCGCCGCTTGATGTGTGCGCGCTTCGACGTGGAGGACTACCGCGCCGTCAGATCGCTGCTCCGGCTGTTGTTACACGCCGGCACGTGATAAGGGGTTAGCGCGACGCCTTCCGCACAGTCCTTAGAATGATTGCGACCAGGATCAAGATGAAACCTGCGGCACGCAGCACGTACTCGTATCCATTCGTTTCGTTGCTCACCACCGGCAAGGACGACGTCAGTTGATTCAAGGAAAAGAGCCAGAACCCAACCGCGAAGACTCCAAACAGCGGATCGCCGTGCGCCGTCAGAAGCGGAGAAAGTGAAGGGCCGCCACGAAGTCGGCGAACCCAGCAAAGATGGCGCTCCACATCAACAGCCGGACCCGCCGCTTCAGATATCCGCGATCTTGTGATCGCGGTGATCAGGGTCACGGGGCGTTCATTGTAGACGTGCGCCAACTCCCCAATCGCGCGTTCGAGCTCCGTAGCAGTCGGGCCGTACTGAAATCGCCCGTCGGCTTCGATGATCAGGCCGGAGGCCACGAAGACGGCGGCGTATTCCTTCACAGCGGGAACGGTGACGACTTTCGGTCGAATCGCGACGACGGTCTCCTCGGCCGTGAAGGTCTCTTCCGGATGGGCGGCGAAGAACAGCAGGACTTCCGCCGCCTGCAGCGTGGGAACGCAGCGTCGGAGAAAGGCGATGAGACTCGGCGGGAGCGCAATGATCACAGATTACTGATACCTGTCGCGTCGCTCCACTCGTTCAGGCGCGCGGCGAGTCAATCCAGTCGCTCGACGAGGCGTCAGGGCAAGAAGAATGCGGTTGCGGGATCCGCGGAGTGCTCCGCCGAGCCAGGCAGACGCAGGGACAGGTCGGCGAGCTGGAGGCGCTGGGCCGGCGTCAGCACCCAGTTCATGCGCACGAGCATCATCGTGCGGGCGACCTTACGCTGCTTTTCGGCCGTGCACAGTCGATCAATCAGCGGGACGGCGTCGGCATCGGACATGGGGCCGTTCGCGAACAGCCGCGCCAGCCGTCTCCGCAGCATCGTCGTCTGCTGGCGGAGCCGGCGGCGCTCCGGCAACGACTCGCGGTAAATCGCATCGATTCGCGCGGCTTGTGGCGGCGTCAGTGCGATCGTGGTTTGGACCGCGGGCGACAGCCACCATGATTGTTGCCCTGCCCCTTGCGCGGCCGTGCCGCGAGCCAGAAGGCACAGCACGGTGCCGGCCAACACCACTGCCGCGCTGCACCGGAACACTGTCGTCATCGGTTTCCAGGCCGAGGCGCCACTCCGATATCCTCGACCGCCACCACGCCCTGATGCCATCGGGTCTTGACGGGATTTTGCGGCGGGATTCAGACTGACGTCTCCTCCCAGCCTCGCACGGCATACAGCAGTGGTTTGGTCCAGACGCTTTCCAGCCCCTCGAGGATGTCGGAGGCCCAGTTGAAGACGTTGCGCCCTGCCACGACTCTCCGCATCGCCGTCATGCGCCGCGCCTGCTCGTCGACCGGCATGTCGATCGCCTGGCCCAGCGCCGTCGCGAAGGCGTCGACGTCATAGGGGTTGATGATGATGGCAGGGTCGAGTTCCTGCGCGGCGCCCGCAAACGCACTGAGCACCAGCACTCCGCGTTCGTCGTCTCGCGCCGCCACGAATTCCTTCGCGACCAGATTCATGCCGTCGTGCAGGGAGCTGACGATGCAGAAATGAGCGAGGCGGTAGAGTGCCACCAGGCTGAACGCCCCGAGGGCTGTCGTGGAGTACGACACGACGGGCGCGCCCCCGGGCACCGCCCAGCGGCTGTTGATCTCGGTGACGCGTCGTGCGATCTCCGTCTCGATCGCTCCGTAGCTTTCCAGGTCGGACCGGGACGGCACGCCGATCTGGACGAACGTCATCTTGCCGCGCAGCTCAGGTCGTCTCGTCATGAGCACGTCGAGCGCGTCGAGACGTTCTGGGATGCCTTTCGTGTAGTCGAGTCGATCGACGCCCAGCCCGATGACGTTGGCCCGAAGATCGAGCTGCTCGCGCAGGCGCTGCTGTTCCGCGAGGAGCGACGGGTCGGCGGCAAAGCCCTGTATCCGGTCGTAGTCGACGCCGATTGGCACCGAGACGACGGTGCAGGCGCGTCCGCCGAACCTCACCCGCGACGACTCGATCTCCACTTCGACCTGCAGCTCGTCCTCGACGGCGAGCAGGAAGTTGCGGCGATCGCGCTCCAGTTGGAAGGCGATGAGATCGTTGGCTAGCAGGCCAGCCACGAGCTCCCGCCTCCACGGGCAGATGCGCAGCCGGTCCGGGTATGGCCACGGGATATGCCAGAAGAGGGCGGTGCGGGTCTCGGGCCGCAGCGTTCGCAACGCAGGCGCGACGAGCGCGAGGTGGTAGTCCTGGATGAACACCGGCCCTTCAGAGGGGCCGAGTTCTTCGTGAATCGCCGCGGCGAATTGCGCGTTGACCTCCTGATACGCGGACCAGTCTTCGGTCCGGAACTTCGGACGGACGTCGACGACATGGCAGAGAGGCCAGAGGCCTTCGTTCGCGAACCCGCCATAGTACGCCGAGAACGTCGGCTCCTCGATCCACAAGCGGCGCAGGACGTAGGAAGGGTTGTCAGGTGGAACCTGAACCTTGTCGTCGGCATCGACGACGAGGCGATCCGCGGACCCGGCGCCGTGGGCGATCCACACGCCCCCGCGGTCGCGCAGCAGCGCGTCGAGCGCCACGGCCACACCACCTGTCGCGGCCTTCACGGTGATGCCTCCCTCATCCCGATTGTGCAGATACGGCTCGCGATTGGAGACAACTACCAGCGGCCGAGAGACGTGCGGTTCGAGCTCGCCGGCCTGGGCCAGGCCCCGACGGAACAGGATGGGTCCCACGAGCTCGTTGATCGCGATTGACGCTGCCAGCAGGAGCTGAACCTGGTTGCCCCAGCCCGGAAATTCCGTGGCGACGATGGATGCGAAGCCGAGCGTGATGCCCGCCTGTGAGATGAGACCAGTCCAGGCGTGCTTCGCGAGCGGCTCCGGCACTGGGGCCCGCGTCATGCCTCGGCGGACGCCGAGCCATATGAGCGCGATCCTCAGCCCCGACAACGCGACCGCGCTGAGTCCGATCGCGGCGACGGCGTCGAGTCGAAGCGCGGCGCCGACCGCGGTGAAGAACACGATCAGGACCGGCGGCGCTCCGCGCCGCACCGCAGCGCGCAACGAATCGCCCTGTGCGACCGCGAGATTCTCGATCACGACACCGGCCGCCAACGCGGCCAGCAGCGGTTGGAGCTGCTGGGTGGTGCCGACCTGGCTGAGCAGGACGCAGACCGCGAGCAGCACTAAGGTGATCTCCCGGCCCACGTAGCGCAGGTACAACGCAAACAGGACGCCGATGAGGACGCCAAAGGCCACGGCCCCGCCGATCTCCCACGCCAGTTGCGCCAGTACGTCGATTCCCCCGCCGCCCTCCACATCGAAGACCATCCGCGCCAGCTGCATCGCCACCGAGAACAGGACGAGGATGATGATGTCGGCCAGCACGACCATCGCCAGCACCGTGTCGCTCAATCGCCCGCGCGCACCCGAATCGGTGATGACGGCCGCGGTCATGGTCGGAGAGAACGAAACGACCATGACCACCACGAGGGCCAGCATGGCGAGGCGCTGGAGTCCGCCGGCATCTGGCGCGATGGGCAGCCACGGCCACGCGATCCAGGCCGCGGCCGAGACGCCGACGAGCGCCACGGCCACCGTGATGCCTGTCAATCGTGCGATCGGTCCCAACCGCGAACCGAGGCGCTCCACACTCAACGTCAGCCCGGCGATCAGGGCAATCAGCGTCGTGGCGATCCCAGTCACCATTTGCAGCTGAACGGCCATCGACGCGGTGATCAGATTGCCGACGTATGGACCGACGGCCACACCGAACAGCAGGTACCCCGTGAGGCGCGGCAGATGAAAACGCCGAAGCGCGTCTCCGGTCACCGCGGCGCCCATGAGCGCAAATCCGAGCGCCAGGGCGATCGCGGCCGAACCGGTCGCCGTCTCGGGGCTGATCTCGCGCACTGCCGCCATCGCGCCGATCCCGAGCGCCAGTGCGAGGATGCGCCTCATTGGCGCGAGCTCCGCGAGGGCAGCAGGAGCGCCGCGATCTCCGAGCCGATGGTTCCGACCACCACGGTCGCCAGCAGAAGCGAGTCATTCGGGTCAGTGGCGATGGACGTATTCAGCGCGAACGCTATGCCGAAGACTCCGGGCTGGAGAAGATGCCTGCCGAGGTCGCGCGGCGCCTGTCTCGCGACCAGACGTTTGAGCCAGAGGGCCCCGACCAGCAGGCCCCCGGTGCGCGCGAGCAGGTAGACGGCCCCGTACGCCAGCACGGGCAGCGAGAGCTCAACCCGCGCGCCGGCCACGAGCAGGACCAGGACGACGAGGGTGTGCTGGACGAACAGGACGTCCCGGCTGAGCGCGATGCGGGGGCGTCCGGCCGCGTATCTCCAGAACGCGCCGGCGATGAAGCCTCCGAGGAGGGCAGAGAGCGCCAGCGCGTCCGCAAGGCCGCCGACGAGCAGCAACGCGGATATGGCGAAGACGCGCTCCTCTGTCTCGGATGACGCTCGCGTCAGCAGCAGCCAGCCGGCGGTGGCCAACGCGACGGTAATGGCACACGCCTGTGCCGCCAGAATGACCGTCCCTAGAGGAGTACCGGATCGAAGCCAGGCCAGCATCAATCCGCCCGCAAGGATCGGCAGCACGACGCCGGCCTCGGCGACACGAATGGCCGGTGATCGGGGCTCGAGCGGGTTCCCGGTCGGCAGCGTCAGCGAGGTGGCCGCGCTGATTCCGCTTGCGACCGTCAGGATCCAGAACGACGGCACGTCGGCCGTCACGGTGGTCCAGGCGAGCGCACCGATGCCGAGAGCGACACATATTGCGGTGACGCCAGACCCGAGCGACGCGGCGGCGAGCCAGAGCCCATCGGCCGAGCGGCGTTCCCCGATGCTCAGCCCGACGAGCGCTCCCAACGCCGCCAGCGCGACCGGTACGACGGGGTCCAGCAGTGGCCGCGTGGACGACGACAGCAGATTGAGGCCGTGAGGGCCCAGGGCGATCCCCGCGACCAGCAGGAACCCGACCGGCGCGGACGTCGCTGACCAGCCGAGAGCGGTATACCAGGGGCGCGTCGCATCGACTCCGCCAAAACGGTCACTGCCGGACGCGAACGTCATCGGCCGAGAACTGTCACAAGATGGGTCTCGCCGCGGGTCACCGCGACCATGACGCGGTCGCCCTCGCGGGATGAGGCGAAAGACCGCCTGATCTGCGCCGGCGTGGGAGCGCGGATGTCGCCGAAGAGAGTGATGACGTCCCCGACGGCCAGCCCTGCCCGAGATCCCGCGGTCGCCGATTGGATGCCCGTCACCTCCGCTCCGACCCCGACTCGCGCCCGCAGGGTGAGCCCGAGCGTATCGCTGCCGGGAGCGGCAGCGGAGGGTCTGGCTTCAACCGATATCCGGAATGTTTCGCCGCGCCGGCGTAGACGCAGGGCGAGCATGTCGCCAGCCGACAGACGCGCGATACGGGCGTCCCACTCTCGACGGCTCGTGAGGTCGCGGCCGTCTATGGCCTCGATGACGTCGCCCGCCATCAGCGCTCCCGATGCGGGCCCATCGCGATCGAGCCAGGTCACGACCACGCCCGTATGGGCGCCGGTGATCGACTCGATCGGTGCAGTCAGTGGCTGCACTTCGATGCCGACAGTTCCTGCGATGCGTTCGGGCCTGTCGAGGAGTCGGCCGCCTTCGGCAAGCACGGTCTCGCCAGGGACGATGACCATGCCGCTGGCCGTCGCGACGACCAGTCCGATCAATTCCGCATCGATGGTGAAGATGAAGGATCCCGGTGTCATGTCGCTGCCCGACGGCACTGCCCACACCTGTCCCGGCCACACCGCATTCTCCGTCGGAACCAGGCTTCCTAAAAACGCCGGCCGTGCCGAAACGCTCGTTAATGCGATTTCGCTCACAGCCACGTATCGCGGCTCCCGCGATCGGTCCGGCCGCCAGGCAATGGGAAGGGGCGCGGTCAGCGGACCGGGCACGCGGATGACAGCCAGCCGGGAAGCGGGGTCGAGCGCCTGCACGTCGCCCCGGGACCGTTCAGCGACACTGGCGCCGGCGGGCAGCAGCGCGATCGCAAGGTTGTCACGCAGTCTGAGGGCCACCATCCTCGAGGCCGATCCGGGAGCCGGCGTTTCGGAGGGAATCTCAAGGGCCGTCAGCCACGGGCGCAGACGGGTCTGGAGAGCCGCGATTTCAGACGCCAGGCTGTCGAACTTCACGCCGCTGTTCAATTGAGCGAGGACTGAGGGCACCGGGTTCGAGGAAACCGGTTGGTCTTGAAAGCGGATGCGGGCGAGAACCCACAACACGGCGATCGCCGCCACGCCGGCCGTGAGCAGCAGTCGCGTCTCACGGGAAACCCGCGGTCGATAAGAGGTCTTGTGTTCCATGTGGTGACTTCGACGCGGCTGCCGCTAGGCGATAATGCCCTTCCGCACCGCGTAGAGCACGATCTCCGCCGTGTTGTGGAGATTGAGCTTCTGCATCAGATTTGCGCGGTGGGTCTCGACGGTCGAGAGCCCCACGTTGAGCTGTGTCGCGACCTCCTTGTTCGAGCGTCCCTCGGCGAGTAACTGGAGGACTTCTTTCTCCCGGTCGGTCAGTAGATCGAAGGAATCCGTCTGGCCTCGCGCCTGCAGCCGGCGCACGTAGTCTTCGACGAGTACGCCCGTCACCGCCGGACTGAAGAACGGCTTGCGCGCGGCGACCGCGCGCACCGCAGGAAGCAAGTCCTCGTCGGTGGCGTTCTTCAGGAGGTAGGCGCGGGCTCCCGCGGCGAGCGCTCGGATGATGTACGACTCGTCGGCATGCATGCTGAGGACGATCACGCCGGGCGGCCGAGCAAGTTTCTGCACCCGCGCAGCGACCTCGATCCCATTGAGCTTCGGCATCCCGATGTCGAGGATGAGGAGATCCGGTTGATGCTCTTCGCTGAGCCGCACTGCCTCGAGGCCGTCGGCCGCTTCCGCCACGACAGAATGGCCGGCGTCCTCCAGCAAGCCCCTCAAGCCGCGGCGCACGATACTGTGATCGTCAGCCAGCAGCACGCGCAAGTGGCACCTCCGTCGAGCGCACTGGCGCCGGAAGGCGAATGGCCAGGCGGGTACCTCCGCGTTCCGCATTGTCGATCGTCATGACACCGCGCAGTTCCTTGACGCGCTCCTCGATCCCGCGCAGGCCAAGGCCCGCGGTGCGTCGCGTGGTACCCAACCCGACCCCGTCATCGGTCACGCCGACAGCGATCTGATCACCCTCGCTCCTGACACTCACGGTGATGGTGCGCGCCTGTGCGTGCCGTACGCAATTGGTCAACGCCTCCTGCACTGCTCGGTACACGCAGGTCCGATACCGGTCCGGCAGCGTGTCGAAATCGCCATCCATATTCAGTTCAACGTTCACGCCGTAACGGCTCGTGACATCGCGCACATGCCATTCGAGCGCCGCCTGCAGACCGAAGTCATCCAGCATGCTGGGGCGCAGGCCGAGCGCCAGGTCCCGGACGGTACGGAACATACCGTCCACCAGCCGCTTGCATTCGGTCACCGCGGCACCGATGCGCGCATCGGCGGGCACGCGTGTCCGCTCGATGCGGCTCAACTCCATCCGCAGCGCCGTGAGGACCTGCGCCACGTGATCGTGGAGCTCGCGTGACAGGTGTTTCCGCTCTTCTTCCTGTGCGGCGTCCCGGTCATGCGAGAGCTGGCGTATCTGGCGCTCGGCTTCTTGCGCAATCGCCCGCTGCTCGTCGGACCGTCGCTCGAGGGTGCGAAGCCGCACGACGGCGACCAGCGCCACGACCACGCCGAGCAGGACCGTCTGCTGAAGCAGTCCACGCAGGTCATCCCGGAAGACCGCCTGGCGGCGCGCGACCTCGGCACGTTGCGTGGCGAGGTTGGCATTGTTCAGCTCTTCGATCTCCTGCGCGATCGTCAGGATCGCCTCACGCCTCGGTACCACTTCCCGCCGTAGAAAGTGTGCGCTGCGGAAGATCTTCTCACTGATGGTCCAATCGAAAATCGGCTCGAACGTCTGCCAGTACTCGTCGAGCTGGGCTTCGAGACTGCGAACTCGGTTGGCCTGTGCCTCGTCGAGCACGAGAAGCTCCGCGACGGTGGCGATGTTGCGCTGACGGAACTCGGCAATCCGCTCACGGTACTCGGGCGCCCGCTCGCGTGCCACATCGAGAAGATAGTCACGGAGAAAAATGCCCGACAGATTGACGTCGGACCGCAGACGTCGCAGCGTGGCATCGACCTTTTGATGGTGGGCGTTCAGCTCATCGAGCTGGGTGTAGATGTCTTGAGCCTTGCGCGCCGACGCGAGCATCGACACGATGATCAGCAGCAGCAGACCACCCAGTCCCAGCGCCGCGACGATCCATGTTCTGAACCGCATCAGGGCCCCCCGATCGCTCCGATAGCGCTCTCAGCAAGGTTAACGCGTCCAGCAACGGCAGAGGCATCCGGTAAACAGGGGAGATCGCTCAAGCCATGGTTGTGGATTCGTTCCCCCGCAAAACCTTCAGGAATCCCGCTTCGAACGGATAGCTCCCTGCGCAGAGCCGTTGTTTACTGGCGTCATGCAGAGGAACACGCGCGGAAACGACAGGCTGGCGTTCCGCGCTCCGAACGTATATCCGTGCACGGTCGAGCACCTCGACGCGTGTCTTGACGCCTTCGATGGAACCGGGCCGGTGGTGGTGCTCGCCAACCGGGAGCCGATCCGACACGATCGCGAGGCGGACGGCAGCATTGTCGCGAGGCGTTCGGCCAGCGGCCTGATCACCACGCTGGAACCGCTGGTTGAAGCCTGCTCAGGAGTATGGGTGGCACATGGTGCCGGCACCGCCGACGACGTTGTCGTGGATCGGCGGGACGGACTCAACGTGCCACCCGCCAGTCCGCTCTACCGCCTCAGGCGGGTGAGGCTCGATGACAACGAGGAAGAAGGGCAGTATTACGGATTTGCGAATGAAGGGTTATGGCCGCTGTGCCATCGCGCCCATGTACGTCCGGTGTTCCGATCGGAGGACTTCGCTGCGTATCAGGTCGTCAACGCGCGCTTTGCCCAAGCCGTGCAGGACGAGGTCGAGAGCGACTCCCCCTTGATCCTCGTGCAGGATCACCACTTCGCACTCGCGCCAAAGGCGATTCGCGAGCGCGTGCCGCTCAGTACCATCGTCACCTTCTGGCATATTCCGTGGCCAAGTCCGCGCGAGTTCGCCACCTGCCCGTGGGGCCGCGAACTGCTCGAGGGTCTTCTCGGCAGCACTATCCTTGGATTCCAGACTCCCGAAGATTGTGCGAATTTCATCGCGACCGTCGAGGACGCGCTCGACGCCCACGTTGACAGTGGGCGAAACGCGGTCGCCTACGGCGATCGACGGGTGACGGTTCGCGTCTATCCGGTGTCGGTCGAATGGCCGAATCGGTGGGCGTGTCAGTCACCGCCTGTTGAGACGTGCCGGGCGAACGTCCGTCGGCAGCTGCCGCCGGACGTTCGCCTGGTCGTCGGTGTGGATCGCCTGGACTACACCAAAGGGATCGACGAGAAGTGTCTGGCGGTCGAGCGGCTGCTCGAAGTGCATCCGGAGTTCCGGGAGCATGTTGTCTTCATTCAGATTGCCGAGCCGAGCAGGGATGGTCTCACCGAGTATCGCGCGTACCGATCTCGGCTCGTGAACACCGTCGACCGTGTCAACCTCCGCTTCGGGACAGACCGCTACCGCCCGATCGTTCTGCTCGAATCACATCACGAACCCGCGGAGGTCTATCAATTCCTGCGGGCGGCCGACGTCTGCTATGTCGGAAGCCTGCACGACGGGATGAATCTGGTCGCGAAGGAATTCGTCGCCGCGCGAGACGACAACAGCGGGGTGCTGGTGCTCAGTCGGTTCACAGGTGCCGCCCGGGAGCTCATTGATGCCGTGCTCGTGAATCCTTACGCCGTCGAGGCCTGCGCCGAGGCCCTGGCCCTGGCATTGAACATGACAAGAGAGGAACAGGGGAGGCGCATGCGTGCCATGCGCGCTGTCGTGGCCGAATTCAACGCTTATCGATGGGCCGTGCAGATCTTGACGGATGCCGCCCACCTGAAGGCGAATCGAGGACTCTATCGCCAAGCCAACTGGCCGGCCCGCACGCTGCCAGCGTGATTCTGAGGCCCATATGTACGTGACGCACGACCGATCGCTCGTCGACGGCGGCCAGAGTAAAGGCGCGTCGGATTGGCCGCTGTTATTCCCCTTCGGTGGCGAGCTGGGATATCTGAGGGCCATCGTGGCGAGTGGTTACGCTTCCCTCGTCCGGTGGTCGTCCCGACTGCCAGGCCGCGACATTCATGTGTCGTCGATGAGCGATACATGGCTGCGCATGCACGACGCTGAGCACAGCAAACATAGGGCTGAGATGTGACCGGGACCCAACTATTCGACCTGACGTCGACGGGGTCGATTCTGAGCATAGCGACCAATCAGATAGTCGACCGAGAATACCCCTGGCCCGCGCGTCAGCAGCAGCACGAGGATCGCGCCCCACGCGAGATGCTCGTTGTACGCGTTGGGGTACACGAACGTTTGTATCACCGCGATCATTCCCAGGAGCGGCAGCGTCGCGATACGGGTCGCGAGGCCCAGGAAAAGGAGAATCGGGATCGTTAGCTCCTGCGTCATGGCGATACGTGCCGCGACAACCGGATCCAGCAAAGGGACGCGATACTCCTCCTGGAACAGTCTGACGGTGAATTCCCAGGACTGGTACTTCAGCACACCGGCCTTGAAGAACGTGGCTCCGACTCCGATGCGTCCAGCGAGTTGAATGATCGACAGCGGAAAGCGCCCAAGCCACTCGCGCGGGGCATCGAGCCAGACGAAGCTCGTCGAGCGCATCGCCGACGCGGCCAGTGGCTCGCTCATGAGCGGACACCTGCTGGTCGCGGTGATACTCGACGGGCGAACTCATCGCCGGCAAGGCGAGTCATCTGCAACTCTCCTCGAAGGCCTCTAATCTCCAGCCACGCGTCCTCCCGGCGGAGGGCGTACTCGTCTGGCGCGGTGTCGGTCAGGTACAGGCCAATCAGCTCGTCGAGGGCCCAGTCCAAATGGACGTACTGCACGTTCGCCGACTCGTCGGTGGCGAGTGCCAGGCGTCCCAGGTGCCACTCCAGTTCGGCGAACTGCGCCAGATATGGCAACGACTGACCAGCGGGATGGGCACCGAGGTAGCGAGGAAAGCCGTCGCCGTACTCAGCGATGCAGGGTCTCGACGGCGGCTTCTCTCGAACAAAGGAGGTCGCGGCGTGCGTCACCAGCTCGGAACCGACCAGCCACACAGTGGCCGGGAACCGTTCAACCAAGGCGCGTGTCAGGCTCGCTATGTAGTGACGCCGATGAATGGCCAGTCGCTGTTCGGGTTGAGTCCCTCCCAACAGGACGGGTGCCACCGCCGCACTGTTCCCGTTGACGACCGCATCGCGAATCCCGGCCTGTATGTCAGCCAAGGTGCGCATGGCGCTCCTCTGTGATCCTTTCTTGGACGCGGTCGGCCTTGGCGGCCTCTCCGAGCAGAACCGCGAGCGCGGGCAGATCGTTGTCCCACTCGACCATCGTGGGCTGCTGGCCAAAGCGGTGTATAGCGTGCGCATAGAGCTCCCACGCCGGGGCGGCCACGGCGTGGGCGTGTGTATCGACGAGTAATGTCCCGCCTGGCGTCGCGTCATCGTCTTCGGGTGTAAATCCCCCCAAATGAAGTTCGGCGACCGCCGCGGCCGGGAATTCGTCGATGTAGCGGTACGGGTCGTATCCCATGTTGTGGCCACTGAGATGAACATTGCTGACGTCGCATAGCAGGCGACAGCCGGTCTCGTGCACCAACGCGTGCAGGAACTCGAGCTCGGTCATCGTCGACGTGGCCAGCGACACGTACGACGACGGGTTCTCGATGACGTAGGCGCGGCCCAGGCCTTCCTGAACCTCCGTCAGCTGCGCGACCACGACACGAAGCGTCTCCACCGTGTACGGCAACGGCAAGAGGTCGTTGAGATATGCGCCGCCTACCGTGGACCAGGCGAGGTGTCCAGACACGAGGACCGGATGCAGCCGATCCACCAGTCCGCGTACGCGCCTCAGGTGTTCGCGGTCGATGCCGTCGGCGCTGCCGATGGAAATCCCGACCGTGTGTACGGAGATTGGATAATCACGAGCAAGATCCGTCAGCAACTCGAGTCCGTGCGGATTCGCGAGAAAGTTCTCAGGGTGGATCTCGAGCCATCCGACGAGCGGGCGTGTGGCCACCACCTCCGCAATGTGCGGAAGCCGAAGACCGATGCCGGTCCGTTCAGCCGTGTGTGGTCGAGCGTCACTGGTGATGGCCACGTTCCCTCCTCGTTACTTCGGTTGAAGGGTGCCGCCGACGATACGGTCGCAGTAGCCCGCAGGCACGTAGATCCACGCCTTGGGATCGCTATTGAGCTTCGAAGATCCCCCGCACGAGTTGTTGCCAGTCGATGCGCAGTCGTTCTT
>Ga0209486_10000338_pt1 | contig 21347 bp, 17 predicted proteins | sample NCCompost_FD_187518 | JGI IMG/M metagenome (GOLD analysis project Ga0209486, IMG submission 187518) | Agricultural soil microbial communities from Utah to study Nitrogen management - NC Compost (SPAdes) (version 2) | ecosystem: Environmental > Terrestrial > Soil > Agricultural land | place...
AGGACGATAAAAATTAGTCAGTGGTCAGTAGTCAGTAGTCAGTTATTCACTATTGACCACGGACCACGGACCACGGACCACGGACTACTGACAACCACAGAATGTCGTTTCTTACTCCATTATTTTTCCTTGGTGTCGCTGCACTGGCTGCACCGATACTCGTGCACCTCGTGCGTCGCACGCGCGCGCGCAAGGTGCAGTTCCCTGCCCTGGTTTTCGTGCGCCAGGTGCCGCAGCGAACCATCCGTCGCCGCACGCTTCAGAACGTGCTGCTGATGCTGCTTCGGTGTCTTGCGATCCTGCTGATCGTCATTGCTTTTACGCGCCCATTCTTTAGCGGTGGCAGCGCGGCGAAAGAAAACGCAGCCGCGGGCGCAACTGTGGTCCTCGTCGATAATTCGCTGAGCATGCGACGCGAGCCGCTGTTCACCGAAGCACTAAAACGCGCGGAAGCGACCGTCGACGAAGCACGAAATGACGAGCAACTCGCGGTGCTGTCTTTCGACAAGCGCTACGCAGTCGTCAATCGCTTCACCGTCGACAAGAATCGTTTGCGGTTGGCGATTAGAAGTATCAACGCGGGGTGGGACGGAACGGATTACGAACAGGCGTTGCGTGGAGCGGAGTCTTTGCTCGGCGAGATCCAGACGAGCGGCCCGAAGAAGATCGTGATGATCTCCGACTTTCAGGCTCCCGGTTGGAACCAAAACACTGCGACTTTCAAACTTGCAAACACCACGCAACTCACGACGATCGACGTCGCCTCGAACGATCCTGTTCCAAACATCGCCGTCACGAACGTCGAGGCGCGCGGCGTGGTCTTCGGGCAAAAGTATCTCGACAATCTCGCCGTCCACATCAGTAACTTTGGCGACGCACCGCGCGATCGCATTCAGGTCGATTTTCAGATCAACGAGCAGACGGTTGAAAAGCGAGATATCAGTCTTAACACCCGTGAGTCGAAGGTGATCGAGTTCACCGGTTTTAACCTGAACGAAGGCGCGAATCGCTGCACGATCGATGTGGTCTCCGGCGACTTTGCTCCCGATAACCGTTTCTATTTCACTTTGCGGCGCGAGACCCCGTCGAAGGCGCTAATCGCCGAGAGCGCTTCGCGCGGACGTAGCGACAGCCTGCACCTGCAAAGCGCGTTGACCACGAACGACGATCTGCCATTCACGTTCACGCTAAAGAGCACCGGATCGGTCGATCCGTCGAGCATTTCAGAGTACGCGTTGGTAGTGCTCAACGATGCTGGTCCAGTCAGCGGCGCACTTGCCGATGCGTTGATGAAGTTTGTCGAGGCGGGCGGGCAGCTCATCGTCTCCACTGGACCACGCTCGACCGCAGACAGTCTGAACGCTCTACAACGCATCATGCCCGCATCGTTGCGTGACGCTGTGCAGACGAAGGCGGGCGAAAGTGTCGCGATGACGAACGTGAAGTTTGATCATCCGATATTTGAAGTTTTTCAGGAGAGCGGCAGGCTCGCCGCGGCGCACGTCATCGGTTACTTCCGTTCGGAAGCTGCTCCCACCGCGACCGTGCTCGCCCGTTTCGAAGACGGCAGTCCGGCGCTGCTGGAATCGCGTACCGGTAAAGGACGCGTGTTGCTGTTTACTTCGTCGCTTGGTCCAAGCTGGAACGATCTGCCGTTGACGCCGCTGTATTTGCCGTTCATTCACCAGATGGTCCGATACACGGGCGCGCGCGACGAGAGTTCGTGGTATGGCTTGGGCCAGACGTTTACCGTGCGGAAGACGGCTAACGGCCAGCTACCACCGGTCGATACTCCCGCGGGTGCTCGTCTCTCCGAAGGACGCAACACGCCGGATGGTGACCTGCTTGTCACGGCGCGCGAACTTGGTTTTTATCGTCTGCGCTACGACGGGCAGCCGGGTTTTGCGGCGATCGATACTGACGGCGCCGAGGGCGACTTCACCAAGTTGAACTTCGCTGAATTCGTGGCGGGCGTGACCGGGGGAACCGGCACTGGTGAAGGGGGCGATGCGAGTCGAAACGCGAGCGGCGAAGAAGTTGAAGGACGGCAAAAGGTGTGGTGGGCGTTGTTATTACTGGCGCTCCTGTTGTTGGTTGCGGAATCAGTATTGGCGCGCCGAACAAAAATGGTGAAAATGGTCGGGTAAGGTAGATCGGGGGTCCCAGGAATGAATGCAATGAACCCTGAAACGAACCTGTTACAGGATCTCCTTCGTAAAGCGAGATCGCGGCGGCAACTTCTGCTTACACTGCGCGGAGTGGCGATCAGCCTGGGTGCGATTGCCTTGCTCCTGTTGCTGCTCGGTTGGGCCGCCCACCGATATCGCTACAACAGCACCGCACTCATGACTCTGCGCATAGGCGCGCTTCTGACCTGTCTCGCAACGATCTACGTCGCACTCGTTCGTCCGCTGTTCAAACGCATCACCGACGCGCGACTCGCTCGACTAATAGAAGAACGCACCTTCGGCACTGAAAACCGGCTGGTAACGGCAGTCGAATTCGCAAACGGAAACGCTAAGGGCATCTCGCCCGCAATCGTCAACCGGCTTTATCGCGATGCTAACGACGTCTCGGCAACGCTCGACGTCCGAACCGTCATTCGCCGCTCGCGGCTGATGATGTACGGTGGCGCCGCGCTCGCGAGCCTTTTGCTGTTTGCAGGCGTGCTCAAATGGGGCCCACGCGAGATCTCCGAAGGCGTGGCCCAACTTGTTACGCCGACAACGCTCGCCGCATCGACCAACGCGCTAAGCATTAAAGTCAAACCCGGAACCGCTCGCGTTCCGAAGGGTTCCGATCAGGACATCCTGGCGACACTCATCAACTTCGACTCGCAAACTGTAACGGTCTTCGCCCGCCCCGCCGGATCCAGTGAAGACTTCGTGGGCCAGACGATGGAGCCCGCGAAAGCGCGGAGCGACTTCCGTTTCTCGATCTTCAACATTCAGGACTCGATGGAGTACTTCGTCGAGTCGAACAGCGTCCGATCGGAAGTCTACAAACTCAACGTCGTCGATCTGCCTTACGTCAAGCAACTTGATGTGACACTCAACTTCCCGGCGTTCACCAATCTTCCGACTAAGACCATCGAAGACGGCGGCGACATCGCTGCCTTGAAAGGCACGAGCGCAACCATCATCGCGAAACTTTCCGGCAAAGTTCGCGCAGCTCGCCTCGTCTATCCCGACGGCAAGAAAGTCGAGATGAAGCAGCAGGGCGGTGATTTTGTTGGCGAGCTTACAGTCACCGGCGATACGAGTTACTACATCGAACTCGTGAGCACTGACGGCGAAGCGTATCGCGGCTCAAACGAGTACGACGTCTCGTTACTCGTCGATCAACCACCGACGATCTCGTTCGACAAGCCCGGACGCGATAAGAAAGCGACCAATCTCGAAGAGGTCTTTACGCAAGCTCGCGCCGAAGACGACTACGGCGTCGTGTCGATGGATCTGCACTTCTCGGTCAACGGCGGCGACGAGAAAAAAGTCAATCTTCAACAACTGACGCGCGAATCACCACGTTCCCTCAGCGGAGCTTACACGTTCTTCCTCGAGGAATATGGTCTTAAACCCGGCGACTTCATCTCCTACTACGCGAAAGCACGCGATGCGAGTAACGAATCGACCAGTGATATTTACTTCATCGAAGTGAAGCCGTTTGAGATGGAGTACAAGCAGGCTCAGCAGCAAGGCGGTGGTGGCGGCGGTGGTGGTGGCGACCAGGACCAGAACGCACTTTCGCGCCGGCAAAAGGATCTGATTGCCGCGACGCACAAGTTGATTCGCGAAGGCGAGAAGTACACCGAGCAGGAACGTAAAGACGGTTACGAAGCGGTCGCAGCCGGTCAGGAGAAACTAAGGACCGACACGCTCGAGTTTCTCGATCGCATGGGACGACGGCTCGGCGGCACCGACGGTCAGAAGCAGGTCGCCGAAATGGCCGAGCACCTGCGACAGGCTGCGAAAGAGATGGAAGGCGCGCCGCCGCCGTTGAGAAAACAGGAAGGCAAAGATGCGCTGCCTCCCGAGCAACGGGCGTTACAGCGATTGCTCGCCGCCGACGCAATCTTTCGTGAGGTGCAGGTCGCATTCGATCAACAGAGTGGCCAGGGCGGCAGCGGTGGTCAACGAGAACAACAGGAACTCGCTGGTCTCTTCGATCTTGAGCTCGACAAGATGAAGAACCAGTACGAGACCATCCAGCGGGCGCAACAACAACAAGCAGAGCAACAGAAGACGGAAGCCGAGCGGCGTTTGGAAGAACTTGCCCGGCGGCAGCAAGCGGCGCTCGAAGAACAGCGCCGCCGTCAACAACAGATGCAAGGCGGCGGATCGAGTGGTAACCAGCGACAACAGCAGGAGATGATCGAGGAAACGCGCAAAGCAGCGCGTGAACTCGAACGTCTCTCGCGTGAACGCCGCGATTCGCAGATGCAGCAGTTGGCCCAACAACTCAATCAAACGGCCGACGAACTGCAAAAGGCTCAGGCATCGGCACGCAACAATCCGAACGAGGCGATTGCGCAGAACGAACGCGCCCTCGAACGTTTGCAACAGGCGCAACAACGTCTGCAACAGATGAGCGGTGCGAACGGTCAGCAACGTGCGGGTCAGAACGGTTCTTCGGGCAGACAACAACAGATTTCCGATCTACGCCAGCGCGCCGCGCAAACCGCTTCGCGTCAGCGCGAGATTGCGAAAGACATGGAGAACCTGTCGCGTCGCGGCGGTCAGAATGCGCAGGATGAAAACTCGCGCAAGGCACGCGAGCAACTGGCTGAACGGAAAGATACGCTGGCGGACACGGTTGCGGGTCTGCAACAGGACATCGAACAGTCGGCTCGCGCGATGGGCCAGGGTGGACAAGGCCAACAACGTACCGCGCGGCAGTTGAAAGATGCGGCGGATTCACTCGCTCGCGATCGAGTTGCCGATCGTATTCGCGAGAGCAAGCAGTCGCTGAACGGGAATAACCAGGGCGAACAGGGCCAGCAAGGTCAACAGGGCCAGAGCCAACAAGGCCAGGGCCAGCAGGGTCGTTCCGACGAACGCGCGATCGAACGCAGTCTCAACAATCTGTCCGAACGATTGCAGGCGGCCGAGCAGAGCGCGCGCGGATCGAACGGCTCAAGCGCTGAAGAAAACCTGGATCGCACGCGTCAACTCGCGGACAGTCTCGATTCGCTACGACGGCGTCTGGATGAGCGAAATCAACGCGGCCAACAGGGCCAACAAGGTCAACAGGGCCAACAGAGTCAGCAAGGTCAGCAAGGACAACAAGGTCAACAGGGCCAACAAGGCCAGCAGGGACAACAAGGTCAACAGGGCCAACAAGGCCAGCAGGGACAACAAGGTCAGTCCGGGCAACAGGGCCAACAGGGTCAGGGACAATCAGGTCAACAACAAGGCCAGCAACAGGGCCAACAACAAGGCAGCCAGCAATCCGGCGGCACGCAGAACGGTGGTGACGGTCGCAGCAACCGGCAATATGCTGGCCCACAGTGGGGACCGATGGGCGGTGACTGGGGTGACAACCGTCAACTTTCCGCCGAAGTGCGCGAGCGACTTCGCGAAGCCCAGGACTTGCGACGAGAGTGGGGCACAACCGGATTGGGCGCCGGGCGTCTCGACGAAGTGATCGAAGAACTCAAACGTCTGGCCGACGGGCGCATGGAAGGTAACGCTGCAACTGCCGCACACGTGAAAGAAGCTGTCATCGAACCATTGCGCCAACTCGAACTCGAACTAAGCCGGCACTTGCAACAACTCAGCGGACGCACAAACCTGCGACTCAGGGATGAAGGCGCGGCGCCCGAGAAATATCGTCGTGCAGTTGAGGAATATTATCGTCGCCTATCAGGCGCACGACCCAGACAGTAGCCATTTTCCATTTGTCGTTTTCCGTTTGTCATTTGTCATTTCACCCGTCACAGATTCAGTCGGGCTGAGGCAAACGATAATGGAAAATGACAAATGACAAATGAGAAACGGAAAATGATTTCTAAGTTTTTCAAACGTCTTTTGTTGCCAACGCTCACGGTCACCGCGCTGCTGATTCCAACGGTGGCAGTGTCGCAATACGATCAGTTCGGCAACTTCCGCAACCGCCGTCGCCCAACAACTACGAATACCGATACGGGCACTGGCCTGTCCTTCGGCGAGTTCACCTTCGTCCGCACCATTTACGAATCGCCGATGCGCGGCTACGGACGTCGCGGTTACGGCGGCGGCACCTGGACCACCGACTATCCCGAAGCAGACAACAACTTTATCGTCGGCCTGCGTGAATGGGCCGGTACCAATCTCAAGATCGCACCCCGCCCGGAAGCACTTGAAATACTCGACGATCGCATCTTTGACTATCCGATCCTCTACGTCGTCGAGCCCGGCTTCATGGAACTGACCGACGAGCAGGCCGCGCGCCTGCGTGAGTACATCATGCGGGGCGGCTTCATCTTTCTCGACGATTTCTGGGGCGAGTATGAATGGCAAAATGTCCAGGAACAGTTTCGCAAAGTCGTTCCTGAATTGGAGATTAAGGAGCTGTCTTTGACTCACCCGATCTTTCATTCCTATCTCGATGTCGAGGAGATCGTCCAGGTACCGAATGTCTACAACGCGCAGCGTGGAATCACGTCAGAAAAAGGCGGCGTCGTTCCGTACTACATGGGCATCGAGAACAAGAATGGACGTCTGATGGTCTTCATGGCGCGTAACTCCGACCTCGGCGACGCGTGGGAATGGATCAACGATCCCGCTTATCCAGTGAAGTACGGCCTGCCTGCTTACAAGGTGGGGATCAACGTGGTGATCTACGCGATGAGCCACTGAGGCTCACTTGCGTGGGCGGCTGAGCGTCAACTCAATCTGCTTCTCTTCTTTACTTTGCAACGAGACAGTTCGCGCTGAAGAAGCATTCGTTCTCACAAACTGCTCGATCGTTTGCCAGGGTTGCGCGCCGGCGGGGCAGGTGAAAACCAGATAGTCTCCCGGTGCGCAACTTACTTTGAACTCACCGGCGGCGGTAGACGAGGATTTCGCCACGCACTTCAAAGCCCCATTCGCAGACGGCGTTGAAGAAGTCGGCGGCTACCTGCTTATCGTCGGCAACGATCCAGTAGTGCCGGCGGTGGGAGCAGCCATCGGCCCAGGTGATCAGGATTAGGTCGAGTAGTTGTCCCTTCCAGAGAACGTTCAGCCAGGAGTTTACGACGTGTTCGCGTTCTTTCTCGCCGATGCCCATCCAGTCGGTTCGCACGTGGTGGAAAACGGACTTCTGCTCGATCACTGAGCATTTTTCGCGCGGACGAACGCGTCGAGATCGAAATATCCAGCGCGGCCTTCGAGAATTGATTTGTCCGGGTGCAGCTCCGCCAATTCCCGCCCGACGTGATACGCGATGTAGTCGTTCGGTTTGTAGAGTGCGTCACGGATGAAGTTTTCGATCGACATAATCTTTGACAACAGAAATACCTTTTTGCGGTTGCTGTTAGCGGCGGGCGCGTTCGCGTTCGACCTTATCGCGGACGTCGCGATCGTCGTAGACATCCATGAAGAGGTACTTGCGCCACTCGGTGCGCGCCTCGGCGTAGTGGCAAAGCACGACGCGTTCGAGCTTCACACGCAACGCCGTTTGCGAAGTAAGCAGCGGCATGCGTGCTTCGGACGGAGTGCGGTTTCCCTTCCGGCCATTGCACGAGACACACGCCGTCACGATGTTCACCGGCGAGTTATCTCCGCCGCGAGAACGCGGCAGAATGTGATCCAACGTCAGCTCGCCCGGCGACTTCCGGACTCCGCAATACTGGCAACGAAACTTGTCGCGCATGTAGATACGCGTTCGTCTCATACCTGACGCTTCGCGACGCTGGCGCACGTTGATGTAACTTCGGCGTCGAATCACAGACGGAACGGGGAACTCCGTCCGCGCCGAACGCAGCACACGATCGCCGTCGAGCTCTTCGACGGTCACCGTGCCTTTGATTGACATGATCACCGCTCGCGCGACACTGACTGTGCCGAGCGGTTCATAAGTTTGGTTTAGCAAAAGTACTCTTCCATCGAGTGCCATCACCCGGCACCTCCTTTCGTTAATTGCGAATTTCGAATGCGAATTGCGAGATTGCGAGATTGCGGAACAGCTAATTTCGCATTTCCGCAATTCGCAATTCGCTTTCTTGTAGGTGATTGTTCTTCTGTTCATACTCAGCGGCAGACGCATACGCCTGCCCGTTTCTCAGGATCACCTCCTTTCGTTTTGATTTGTGTTTGCGTGGGGTGAAAAAGGGTTCAAGAGCGGGTGGTGAGGACGGCAAACTTCGCAAGGTACGAAGTCACCGCTCTTGAAACTTTAGTTAATCGAGGAAAACAACCGATCGTGCTCCCGGCGCAAGACGCTCGTTGTTCATCAGCACCCGGTGCCAGCCGTTCAGCACCACTGTCTTGTGATCCACATGCGATACACGGCCACAAACGTAAACGTTTGCGTCGCGCACACGCGGGGTCCACTTCCAGGTTCCTGCGTCGCGGTTCTCCAACAGAAGCCGCCGGTACTGTTCCGCAGTGACGCCATTCGGACGCCGGCGACAGACATAGACCACCGTTCCGCCATCACGGTACAGGTACTGACACATATGCGACTTGCTGCCCCAGCCACGGCTGAGCGGTTCGTTCTTCCGAATTAACTTTTCGTTGACGGTTAAAGCGGGAGCAGGAATAAAGAACCATTCGCCCTGCCGGACAAACGCTTCATTCCGGCGTTTGAGTCGGTTCTTGATCCGCTTGACTCTTCGTTGAACTGACGTTCGCACTTCCTGCGGCTGCAAAGCTTCCATCGCGGCTTTGACGTTCGACACTGAAGCACCAGGAACAGCGCAAACAAACCAGTGTCTTTCGTCATGGCCACAAAGGAACTTCTGCTTTCCGTCATTCGTGCGAGCCATTAACAGCAGGTGTCTCGCTTCCGGTCGGACATCGATCACCTGATACTCGATCGGCTCGACGCGAGAGACGCCGATGTCGAAGTATTCGCCGCTGTCATCGATTCGGATGTCCACGCCGGCCCGTTCCCGCGGCGGCCTCACGTGGCGAACCTTGACGCGTGCTCCCATACGTCCAAACATTGTTTCTAACTGTGTTTCCATAACCTTCTTTCTATTGCTGGTGGCTTCTGAATGAAGCCTGTTTCCTTTTTACCCGGTCACTGCGGCGCATCAGGTGATCCAGCCTTTTTGAAAGAATGGAACCTGTGCTCGTCAGTAAGCGAGACTCTCCAATTGGTTGGAGAGATCGAGAGCGTTACTCAAGGCTGTTGAGTCGAGCATTTGATCTCCTTTTGATTGTTGGTGTGAGTGAGAGTGGGTGAGGTGAAGGGCTTTGGCTGTCTAGCCCTTCACACAAACCACTTGCTTGATCTCGGCGACTACTTCAACCAAGTCTTCCTGGTTCTTCATCACCGTTTCGATTGACTTGTAAGCACCTGGAATTTCATCCAGTACTCCCAAATCCTTGCGACATTCAACGCCCGCTGTCTGGCGCTCAAGGTCTTCCTTCGTAAAGTTACGCTTGGCCGCGCCACGTGAAAGCTTGCGTCCGGCACCGTGGGAACAGGAGTTAAAACTCTCCGCCAACCCACGTCCCTTGACGATGAACGACTTCGCGCCCATCGATCCGGGAATGATGCCGTAAGTTCCTGCCGCCGCGTTGATTGCTCCCTTGCGTGTAACGAAAACGTTCTCGCCGTAATGCTGCTCGAGAGCGACGTAGTTGTGGTGACAGTTAACTTCAAGTTCGGGCTTGAATGGTTGGCGATGATTGAACATCTTGTTGAATACCTTCAACAGACGCGTCATCATGATTTCGCGATTCTTCATCGCGTAGCGTTGCGCCCACTCCAGGTCTTTCCAGTACGCCTTGAATTCCTCAGTACCTGAAATGAAGTAAGCGAGGTTTGGATCCGGAAGCTCGCTCAAGCGCCACAAGCTCTTCGCGGTTGAGATATGGCGGTCAGCGAGTTCCTTTCCGATGTTGCGTGAGCCTGAGTGCAGCATCAGCCACACAAAGTTCTCAGTGTCGAGACAAACTTCAATGAAGTGGTTTCCGCCACCGAGTGTGCCCAGTTGCTTCATCGCCTTCGCTTTGCGATCGCTGACGCCAGCGTGCAGGTTCGCGAATTCGTTCCAGCCTTCCCAGTATGACGATTCGTCGACTGATTCGCCGTACTGACTGAACCCGGTTGGGATTGCTTCTTCGATCTTCGAGCGAAGCTCTTTCAGTTTGCCGTCGAGGATGCCGCTCTTGAATGGCGTCTTTACTGCCATCATTCCGCAACCGATGTCGACGCCGACTGTCGCGGGGATTACAGCCTCCTTTGTGGCAACCACTGACCCAACCATGCTTCCCTTACCCAGGTGCGCGTCGGGCATCAGCGCGACGTGCTTGAACAGGCATGGCAAGCGGGAAACGTTGCGTAGCATTGCTTGTTCTTCAATGCTGAATTCGTGGTTCGCCCAGGAGAGAATCTCCTTTTGCGCACCACCGATTTGTAGCTTTTCGTAAGGCACTTGTTGACCTCCTTTCGTAGTTTAATTCGCGGAATTTGAAATTGCGATACTGGTTTGAGAATCCGTGTTTATGTTATGCGGTCGCGCATTACGAGACTCGACTTCCTTCTCGATCGCATCGCGAACAGCAGTCACGACTTCGGCAATCATGTTGATCTTTCTGAGACTCTCGCGTCGCGGTATCTCTTCACTCAAATCAAAACTGAAAGAGACGCGGCGATAGCAATCACCAAAGTCGAGGATTATCGTTCCATATCTCCAACCATCGTTGTTATCCGGCATTCCGCTGGTGTCCTGAACAATTCCGATAACAAATCCCGGCATTGCCTCATCCTCGTTGAGAAACTCGCGGCGCTTAACGTGAAACCGCGTTTGTTCTCCACTCATTAAGTTCTGGTCTTCCTTTCTAAGCTGCCTTACTCGCAGCACTTGTGTTACAAAACAGATGAAGGCAGAGAGAAACGTTGTCGCGAACACACTTCGAGGCACACTTCTCCTGAGGATGGCGAACTCACGGACTCTCGCAAAGCACCGAGTTGGCCATCCGGAAGGCTCCCTGCCTTCATCCCGCAAAAAGGTATTTCGATTGTCAAAAAACGATAAGAGCGGGCCTTAAGCCTCCGAGGGAAGCTGCCCGCTCCATACAATTCTCGCGATTTTTCTTGGAGATTTGGGAGCGGGAGTCCGCTCCCGCTGATTATTGCCTTAAATTCCGGCTCACGCCGGTGCCTGTATCTTGATCCGTTTCGCCGTTAAATATCCCGGTGATTGACCAGCTCAGACCACGACCATACGCGGCACCCGCCGGGTGCAATTTCAGGTTGTAGTTTCTAAGCTTCATGCTGATCATCGGCAAATTTTGTCACGGCTCCTTTCGATCAAGATTCAGACGTAAGCTGTTTTGTATAAAACAGGACCACCGATCGTGTCAAGGATTTTTTGGTGAATCTAAGAAAAATTATTAAGCGGCCGGCCTGGCAAAGTAGCCGGGGCGGTGGCGGAGTTCGAGTTTTTCTTTGCGTAGTTCGGGGTTGGTGATTTCGATCGTAACCTTGCGATAGGAGCCGTCGCGGCGTTTGTTGGTCGAGGAATAGGCGATGAGGTATTGCGTGCGCAGCTCTTTTTCGATCTCCGCGAACGCGGCTGTCAGATCGAATTTCTTGTCAGGGAAAAAGGCGCGCCCGCCGGTGCGTTGGGCCAGGTCGCGAAGCGCGCCCTTGTCCACCCCTTCATACTTGTTGTTACCAATTCCGATAACATAAATAACAGCTTCCGCCCCGAGTGTACCGTTAACCGCGTCGGCCTTCGCCAACCTGCTCGTTGTGTCGTGTCCATCACTCAAAAGTATGATCGCGCGTCGCCGCAAGCCCGGTGTTTTAGCCAGAATGTTGCTCGACGTCAGCGCCACTGCGTCCCATATCGCAGTCGTCCCTTCTTCCGGGGGCGCTAGTAGACCTGGACCAGTCGGTATACCAGTCAATGGACGACCGGAACCAAGGTACGCCGGCAACGCAACCTCCACCCGCTGAAGCACCTTGTAAACACTCAACACGTCGCGCGTCATTTCCTGCTCGAGATAAGCCAGTCCGGTGAACGGAATGATCGCCACCAGATCGCGACTCGACTGAAACACGTTCTCGATAAATGATCGCGCCGCCGCTTTCTCATCCGGCAACGTAAACTCCTGCGACCGGCTGACGTCGATTAAAAACGCGATCGCGAGAGGTCGATCCGTTTCGCGCTGAAACGTGAAGACTTGCTGCGGCACGCCATCCTCGAGCACGCGCACGTCCTCCGCGCGCAGCGTGGTAATGAAGCGTCGCTCTTTGTCGATTGCGGTGAACGGTAGATTCGTGATGTCCGTCTCGACACGAATGACGTCGTCCTGATCGGCAGTTTGCGACAACGGCACCGAGGTGCACAGAAAAACAAGCAAGATGAGGGCAATTAGTTGACGCATTGTTTACTGGGATTCTACTGCGGCAGGCCGATCTTTTGCACTAGCGCAACAAACCGCGGATCCGCTCGAACGCTATCAAACTCAAACGAAACGCTAATCATCGTCATACGAAAATCCCGTTCTTCGTATGCTCGCTGCAACCAGGCGATCGCTTCATCTTTCTGACCGAGCCGCGCGTAGTAGGCAGCGATTACAAACGGAGGAAACTCGCGACGGGGCGGCTGCTTCAGGAACTGAGAAAGAGTCGCTTGCAAGTAGGCTTTCCAACCGGATTCCGCATAGGCCTCATTCACCTCTACCAGGGCGTCACGCGGCAAACCTGAAATCTGTCCCGTCTTGTCGAACTGAGCGACGGCCTGATCGTGCATACCTTTCGCTTCGTAAGCGCGGCCGAGAAAATAGTAAGCAGTTACAAAATTCGGATCGAGTTCTATCGTCTTCTTATACTGCTCGATCGCTTCGTCATAGCGCCGCGCGTCAACAAGTATGTCCGCGTAGCTCCGATTCATGATCAACGACAAGGGATCGAGTTCGAGTGCCCGGTCTATCTCTGCGAGCGCTTCGTCAAATCGCTTCACTGTAGAGAGATGTTCCGCGAGCCACTGATGCGCCGTCGCATAATTCGGGTTGAGTTGAAGCGCATGGCGATAGTGCTTTTCAGCCGCCGCGAACTCGTAGTCGTAATAGGCCACTATCTGTCCGTATGAAGCGTGAGCCTCGGCGAGCTTGTCGTCCAGTTCCAGCGCCTTGAGCGCTGCCGTCTTCGCCAGGGGCATTAGCTCTCTCGGCGGCTCGTTGCTGTAAACAATCAGGAGCGTGTACGCGTCAGCCAGCCCTGAATACGCGAGCGCATAGTTCGGATCCTTCGCGATTGCCTGGTCAAAAAACGTGATTGCCTTTTTGAAGTCATCCGGCGTGCGCCTGTTCCAGAAGAAACGCCCCTTCAAATAAAGCTCATACGCTTCCGGATTCGCCGTGTACTGCTTGTCCATGCGCGAACGATCGACACCGGACAACGTCGGCCGCAAGTTGCTTGTAATCTCGCGGGCGATCTCACGTTGCACCGAAAGCATATCGGCAAGCTTCCGTTCGTATTGCTCACCCCAAAGTTGTTTGTTGTCGCGAATATCAACCAGTTCGACGCTAATCAGCATCGCGTCATCACGTTGCATCAAGCGGCCCGTCAGCACCGCTCGCACGCCGAGTTCCTTACCAATCGCCAACGGATCGTCTGCCCGGCCTTTATAACGAAACACCGAACTGCGCGCGATCACCTTGAGGTTTGGAAGCTGCGTCAGATTGTTGATGATGCTTTCAGTTAGACCATCGGAGATCCAATCAACACCCGCGTCGTGATTCTGATTAACAAACGGAATGACGGCGATCGACTCAACCGCGACTTCCGTGCTGCCCGCATGCCAATACGAACGAATGCCAAACGCGGCAGCAACGCCAACGACCAACACGAGCGCGACAACAAGCACCGTGGCAAACTTGTGTCGCTTGATCTCGTTGACGATAAACTCGGCGCTGGAAGCGCGCGTCGAAGGCGAATTCTGCGGCGCTGTCGTCGTACTAGCGGACGGATTTTGGATTACAGTAGCTTCGGAGTTCCACAACATCTTCGCTTCGCTGCTCGACGAGGACGACGTTTCAATCGCACTCTCTTGCAGTTCACGCCGGATATCTTTTAACTCGATCGCGACGTCTTTGATGTTCTGGTAACGCTCGTTTGGATCTTTCGCGAGACAACGACGAACGATGCGTTGCAGATCGGCGGGCGCGGTAGGATTGAACTGCGAAATCGAAGGCGGGGGTTCGCGAATGATCTTGTTTAGCGTGTCAATCGTGTCAGTACCCGAAAACGCCCTGCGCCGGGTGACCGCTTCAAACAGAATGCAACCAAACGAAAAGATGTCGGCACGATGGTCGATCTCTTTCGTCTTGCCCTGCGCCTGTTCCGGCGACATGTATCCAGCCGTTCCGAGAATCACGCCGGGAGTTGAGTGCTGAAGCCTCGTCGGGTCTTCAGTGCTGACACTAACGGAGTCCGAGTTAACCGATTTCTCCAGCAACTTCGCGAGACCGAAATCGAGAATCTTGCCATGACCGTCAGACGTGATCATTACGTTGTCGGGTTTGAGATCGCGATGGACGATTCCGGCATCGTGTGCTTTCGCGAGTCCTTCGGCGACGTGTTGCAGCGCGCGCAGTAATTTCGGGAGCTCTTCGCCGTCTTCATGAATCTTCGTGCGGAGGGTCAAGCCTGCGACGTACTCCATCGCGATGAAGTTGAGCCCGTTAGATTCGCCAATCTCATAAATGTGCGCGATGCTCGGGTGATTCAACGACGCGGCCGCACTTGCTTCCTGTTTGAAACGGCGCATGCGGTCGTGATTTGAAGCAACTTCCGGCGGTAGCACTTTCAACGCAACTCGTCGATTCAAGCTGGTGTCCTGGGCCAGGTATACCTCTCCCATGCCGCCCGCGCCCAGCAGCGAGCGAATCTCATAGCGATCGATTTGTGTTTTGGGGGCGAGGGGCATGGACATTTTCCATTTGTCATTGCTCATTTTCCATTCTTGGCGCTCCGCGTCTTTCCGCTTCCGACTTCAGCCAAAATGAGAAATGAAAGACGACAAATGGAAAATGGAAAATGGTTTGCTTTCAGACCGCGGAAAACGGAGACCGATTCACGGGTGGACCATCGTCTACCTCAATTTCGTCGAGACCTTTTTCCCATGCCTCGGGCATCAGGCTTTGTAGCAGACGAACACAACGGTTCCAACGCAGGATGGCATCATCATTTTCAGGCGGACTAATCTTCTCAGCGTCTTCGAAGAACCTCATCGCCTCTTCGAACTCGGGTTTGACTGTTGGCGGCGGAAAGCCGGCGCGTAGTTGTGCTTTCGCTTTTCTCTCGTGCAGCAGGCCGCAGCAATAGATACGGTCGTAGTTGCTCGACAGCGCCTTGAACACGCTCATCGCTTCAGTGTATCGATCTGTCATGTTGCCTTTGAACTGATCGGTGATCGCCAGTCCGAGTAAGCGCAATGCCCCCTGGTGAGTTGGTTCGACCGCGAGTATGTCGCGACAGATCGACTCGGCTTCGCCAGGTTCGTTCAAGTAACGATAGAGCTCAACCTTCGCGATCGCTTCGCTGATTCCGGCCCGTGATATCGGCTTGAGTTTAAGCTCCATTTTTCTTTCCTTTCAATTTACGTAAGAACCAGCGAATTGGATCGTAATAGTCGTCAACCACCCGCTCTTTCAGGGGAATGATGGCATTGTCAGTGATGTGGATGTCTTCCGGACAAACCTCGGTGCAGCACTTCGTGATGTTGCAAAAGCCAACTCCCAGCTCGTCTTTCAATAATTGAGTTCGCGACACGTTATCGAGCGGATGCATCTCCAGTCCCGCGACCCGCACAAAGAAACGCGGGCCGCCAAATCGATCCTGACGGCCATGGTCGCGCAGCACGTGGCAAACGTTCTGACAAAGGAAGCACTCGATGCACTTGCGAAACTCCTGCACGCGATCGACATCGCGCTGGTCCATTTTCCATTCGACGTTCGCCGGCGCGCTGAACGGCGGGATCTTGCGGTTTACCTGATAGTTCCATGACACGTCAGTCACAAGATCTTTGATGATCGGAAAACTCTTCATCGGCTGAACAGTCACTGGTTCCGCGAGCGGCAGATCATCCAAACGAGTCTTGCAGGTTAGACGGGGACGGCCGTTTACTTCCGCTGAACAAGAGCCACATTTTCCCGCCTTGCAGTTCCATCGCACAGCGAGATCCGGCGCGGCGTGTCCCTGGATATAATGCAACGCGTCAAGGACGACCATTCCAGGCGCGATTGGAACTTCGTACTGCTGCAATTTGCCGCCGTTGCGATCGCCGCGATAAATCTTGAACGTTGCGTTTGTCGGCATTGGTTTCGCTTTATTGTGCTTTGTACTTTGTTCTTTGTGCTTTGTGATTCGAACCGTTCAGTTTCCGGCGGCCCTTACTAGAGAACGAAGTACAAAGCACCAGGCTCTAAACACCAACTATCTCTTTCAACTCCGCGGGCAGTTCGGAGATCGGTGTCTGTTTCAACCTCATCTGGTCGCCGACCCGGAAAATCACATTGTTCTGTTTGGCCCACGTTTCATCGTACATGGGAAAATCGATCCGGCTGTGTGCGCCACGACTCTCCTTCCGTTCCTGCGCACTCAACGCAACGGCCTCCGAAACCGTCAGCATCGACTTCAGATCTCGCGCAAGGTGCCAACCGGGATTGAACAAACGCGACCCATCGACTTTCACGCCAGCCGCCCGCTGCTTCAAGTTTTCAAGTTCCGACAGTCCCTTTTGCAAATCTTCTTCGTTGCGAAAGATGCCGACGTAGTTCTGCATCGTCTCTTCCAGTTCGCGATGGATCTGGTATGGACTATCGCCCGAGGAGCGTTCGAATGGTTCGAGCATTTCGCGCGTCGCTTTTTCGACGTCGCCGCCGTCGATGTTCACCGGTGCGGATCGTTTGGCGTGCTCGGCGGCTGCGGCGCCCGCGCGTTTTCCAAAGACAAGCAGATCGGAAAGCGAATTGCCACCGAGTCGATTGGCGCCGTGAAGTCCGGCCGCTGCTTCACCCGCAGCAAACAAGCCCGGCACGGTGGCTTGCGCAGTCTCCGCTTCGACGCGGATCCCGCCCATCATGTAATGGCACGTTGGTCCAACTTCCATCGGTCCCTGCGTGATGTCCACGTCTGCAAGTTCCTTGAACTGGTGATACATGCTGGGGAGTTTTCGTTTCACATACTCCGCCGGTTTGTGCGAAATGTCGAGATACGCGCCGCCATGCTCCGTCCCACGGCCTTCGCGCACTTCTGTGTAGATGGCGCGCGCCACGACGTCGCGTGTGGATAGCTCCATCTTCTCGGGATCGTAACGCTCCATGAACCGTTCGCCTTCTTTGTTGCGCAGTATCCCGCCTTCGCCGCGAACTGCTTCGGTGACGAGTATTCCCTGCACGCCCGGCGGCCAAACCATTCCCGTCGGATGAAACTGCACAAACTCCATGTCGATCAGTTCAGCCCCAGCGTCATAGGCGAGCGCCATTCCGTCGCCGGTGTACTCCCACGAGTTCGACGTGATGCGCCACGCCTTGCCGATCCCGCCGGTCGCCATCACGACCGATTTCGCTTTGAAAACGACGAACCGGCCCGTCTCGCGCCAGTAAGCGAATGCGCCAGCGATGCGATCGCCGTCCTTCAGCAAACGTGTAACGGCGCACTCCATGTAAACGTCGACGCCGAGATGAACGCCGCGATCCTGCAACGTGCGAATCATCTCGAGCCCGGTACGATCGCCGACGTGACAGAGTCGCTTGTACGTGTGACCGCCAAAGGCGCGCTGCAAAATGTCGCCGCTGCTGGTGCGATCGAACAGTGCGCCCCACTGTTCCAACTCACGCACACGATCCGGCGCCTCCTGCGCGTGAATCTGGGCCATGCGCCAGTTGTTCAGAAACTTTCCGCCGCGCATCGTGTCGCGGAAGTGCGTGCGCCAGTCGTCGGCAGCATCGACGTTCGCCATCGCCGCAGCAATTCCGCCTTCAGCCATCACCGTGTGCGCCTTGCCAAGCAGCGACTTGCACACAACGGCAACACGCGCGCCATGGCCCAACGCCTCGATCGCCGCGGTCAGTCCAGCGCCGCCGGCGCCGATGATTAGTACGTCGTGTTCGTGAGTTTCGAACTTTTCGTTCACAGCAATCTCAAGTCCTGAATCGTGCCGTTCGCGACCAGTCGCACATAAAGATCGGTGAGACCAACCGAGAACAGACTTAACCACGCAAACAGCATGTGATGGTCATTGAGAAAACTGAGACCTTTCCACGCCTTGTGCCGTGGACCACCAAACGCGACGCACGAAAAGCAATCGACTTTACCGCCGACGATGTGTCGCAACGAATGGCACGAGAACGTGTAGAGCGAAAGCAGAATGATGTTGGCGAGCAGGACCAGCGTACCGACACCAATCCCGAGTCGGCCGTCGAACCAGAACGCGTGAATCGCGTCGTACCAGAGAATGATCAGAAAAATAAGCGCGACGTAGAGAAAGTAACGATGCAGGTTTTGCAGGATCAGTGGAAATGCGGTCTCGCCGCGATAACGATGCGAACGACCCTCGCCGACTGCGCATGCCGGCGGATCGAGAAAGAAAGCACGGTAGTAAGCTTTGCGGTAGTAGTAACAGGTTGCGCGGAAGCCGAGTGGACCACCAAGGATGAGCAACGCCGGCGAGAGCGGCCACCAGCTTGGTTTAAGGAGCGGGGAATAGAATGGAGACAGGTATGGTCCCCATTCGTAGTAATTGTTTTCAAACGCGCGCCAGGTGGCGTAGATGCTGAAAGCGCCGAGAACGACGATGACAGGCACAAGCTCAACCCACCACGCATCGCGTCGCATCGATGCGCCGAACCGACCACGCTGAATTGCGGGCTCAGCCATAGCGTTAAAACAGTTTCCCGCAAAGGCGCAAAGGCGCCAAGCAGGTTGTCTTAAGGTCCAGTGTCTTTCACTTTGCGTCTTTGCGGGAACCTACTTCTTTTCGCTAATACAAAACAGCGTGTTTTGTCCCCGCAAATAAAGCTCGCCCGCCGCAATCACCGGAGTCGCGATAAAGATCTGATCGTTCAGGTGATTGGTCGCAAGCACTTCAAACTTCTCGCCCATCTTCAACACCACTACGTCGCCGTCTTCCATGGCCAGGTACAACTTGCCGTTCGCGCCGACCGGCGATGATTTCAGGTTGTACGCTTTCGGGAGGCGCGTTTGCGCATAGTATGGCTCGCCGGTGGTGGCATTGAAAGCAGTGATCAGTCCGTTATCGGTTACGACGTAGAGTTTATTGTCGTAAAGAACAGGCGACGCTGTGTAGGCAAGCCCTCGCGTGTGACTCCAGGCGATTGCGTCCGAACCGGTCAAATCACCTTGCTTGCCGAGCTTGATCGCCATGAGTTTCGGATCGCGATAACCGCTCATCACGTAGACGGTGTCGTTTTGATGAACAGGTACAGGGATGACGTTCGCGCCGAGACCACCTGATTCCCATAGCACTTTACCGGTTTCCGGATCGTAGCTGCGAACTCGATTGGTTGCGCTGACCACGATCTCCGTACGACCGTTGTGCTCAATTGCGAGTGGCGTACTCCAGGAGCTGCGTTCGTCGCGTGCAGAACGCCATAGCTCTTTGCCGTTGCGTTTGTCGAGCGCAACAATGAACGATCCGGATTCGACTTCGTGATCGAAAACGATGAACAAGCTATTGCCGGCGAGTAACGGCGCTGCGCCTTCGCCAAACGCGAGCCGCATCTTCATCTGAACGCCGAGATCTTTCTCCCAGATCAGTTTGCCGTTGAAGTCGTAGGCATAAATACCGCGTGATCCGAACGACGCATAGATATACTTGCCGTCAGTAACGGGTGAATTGGAAGCGAAGCTGCCGTAGGCGCGGTGAAAGCCTTCGTGCGGCGTTCCGGTTTTCGCCGTTCGCTGCCAGAGAATTTTTCCGGTCTTGCGATCCAAACTGAGAACGTCGAAGCGATGTTCGACTTGTGGAGCAACGTTGCCGCCTCGACCGCGTTGCGCACCAGTCGCGGCTGGTGCGCTATCGGTGCTCGGGTTAGTTTCTGGCGGCTTGCCGACTGCAATCGCGGTGGTGAGGAAAATCCGATCACCCCAAATTGCCGGTGTCGAATGCCCTTTCCCCGGTATCTCCGTCTTCCACTTGATGTTACTGGTGTCGCTCCACGTCGTCGGCGCATCGCCACGGGCCATGCCGTTAAAGAATGGTCCACGCCATTGCGGCCAATGCGCCGCGTTTTGAGCATTGGCGGCAACGAACAAGATCGGTGCGAACAGAAAGGCTAGAACAACGACGGAAGTAGTCTTCTTCATCAGCTTCTCCGGAACCTTCTTTTCCTGAGGGTGGGGACCCACGTAAATTTTTCCGCGGATTCTAGCCGAGGTTGGGTACGGATGGCTAGGTTTTATGGTTACTGTACGCGTTGTAAGGTCTGCACCGTTGTAGAGACCTGCTGCTCCGAGGACCAGAGCCACTCAAAGTTAATGCCAACAAGGCCTGCGTCTCTAACCTTCTTAACAAATCGATCGGTTACGAATACGTGGCCAAGTGGCTGTTGGGGAAGCTTAAAGATATCTACATTCTGCAATTTTGCAGGTACGAATACGAACCGTTTGATATCCAGTACTTTCTTGCCGTCAGGAAACCTGACGATTTCAGACTGCCTTTCATCAAGAGCATCCACAACGTTTGTGACGTGAAGGATAAAGTACTCACCTCCCGTACACTGCAAAGGTAATAACTGCCCATTGCCCTCAATCAGTGGTCGGAGGATTTGAACCGCTCGCTCGTTTAGCGCAGGCACATCTGCAAACAAAGAAGTAAAATCACCGGGAGGAAGTTGCGTTTCAAGTTCGTCATCAAAGAAAACCTTGGCTCTGAGTGGTTGCCACTCTTCTATGGGATTACCGTCGAACTTGTACATCGCTTCCCAGTCAGAATCGAGGTCCACAAGCTCCAGACTCTGATAGTGATCAACATCTAGAGAAACTGAATAAACATTCATAGCTCGATCAGAAGCACCCCAATTTGCCGCACATAACCATCCCACTTACCGCGCACCGATTACGCTCGCAAGCGTGGGCCACATCTGATCGGCCCAGAGTTCATATCCTTCATCGGATGGATGAAAGCCGTCGTTTGAAAAGTATTCCGGATGGGATGGAAGTTCGCGACGTGTGATCGT
>Ga0209486_10000339_pt1 | contig 21335 bp, 16 predicted proteins | sample NCCompost_FD_187518 | JGI IMG/M metagenome (GOLD analysis project Ga0209486, IMG submission 187518) | Agricultural soil microbial communities from Utah to study Nitrogen management - NC Compost (SPAdes) (version 2) | ecosystem: Environmental > Terrestrial > Soil > Agricultural land | place...
CAATTCGGGACACGGATGCTGTAGCCCGTTACGGCGGCGATGAGTTTGTAATCGTGTTGCCTGATACCGGCATGGATTTAGCCGGCACAGTCGCGGAACGTATCCGCGAGAAGATTTCCCGGCATTCTTTCCACGCCGGCCGCAACCTGGCATTGACACTGACCGCCAGTTTCGGAGTGGCAGCTTTCCCGGAACATGCTTCATCTCCGCAGCAGCTAATTGCGTGTGCTGATACGGCCATGTACGAAGCCAAGGCCGCGAACAAAAATTGTATTCGTTTCTCCCAAGCGATGGGCCGAACTCCCCAGATGCATCGGGACGTAACTGTCCATACCGACGTGCTCGAGAGCGACGAGGAAAACGCCTTTTCGTGATAGCGCAAAGGTTGTAGATCAGTTATCTTTATGCCGCGTAGCCTTGGAACTGTGCTTGACGAGTAGTTGGTGAATGGTAAGTTGCTTTGGTGAACCATCTGTTTTTGAAATTTGAACTGTCTTCACCTCGGATTTCTGTCCTTACCATTAACAATCGGTTAGTGGCCCACCCCGGCGGCGCTCTCATTCATACACATACGGGAAGAGACATATAAATGGCTTTTAAATCAATTTTTAGCCTGTTTTCCAGTGATCTGGCGATCGATCTGGGAACGGCAAATACTCTGGTCTATGCCAAGGGTCGAGGCATTGTTGTCTCAGAGCCTTCCATCGTAGCCATTAATAAGATCACCAATCAGGTAGAAGCCGTCGGTCGTGATGCTAAAGAGATGTTAGGCCGCACACCTGGTAACATCGTCGCTATCCGCCCCATGAAAGATGGAGTGATTGCCAACTTTGAAGTGACGGAAAAAATGCTTCAGCACTTCATTCGAAAAGCACACAACGGTAAAACGTGGGTCAGCCCACGCGTCGTGATTGGTATTCCATCCGAGATAACGCAGGTGGAGCGGCGTGCGGTCGAGGACTCGGCTTACCGGGCCAAGGCATCAGAAGTTTACCTGGTTGAAGAGGCAATGGCGGCCGCAATCGGCGCCGGTCTTCCGATCACTGAACCGCACGGAAACATGGTGGTCGACATCGGTGGCGGTACGACTGACATCGCCGTAATCAGCTTGAGTGGCATCGTCTATTCACGTGCGGTCCGGGTTGCCGGTAACGAGATGGACGAAGCCATCATCTCCTACATCAAGCGAAAATATAACCTGCTAATCGGCGAACGAACGGCCGAAGCGATCAAAATTGAACTTGGATCCGCTTATCCACTAGATGAACCACTGTCGTATGAAGTTCGCGGCCGAAACCTGATTGAAGGTATTCCGAAGACGATCACGATGACCGATGAAGAAGTTCGAGAGGCACTGGCTGATTCCATTTCAACGATCATAAACGCCGTGCGCGTCGCGTTAGAACGCACGCCGCCCGAGCTTTCCGCCGACATTGTCGAGCGAGGCATTGTGTTGACTGGCGGCGGTGCTCTCCTGAAGAACCTCGATAAGCGCCTTTCAATCGAAACCGGGCTGCCCGTATCGTTGGCGGAAGATCCATTGGCTTCAGTGGTGTTGGGAACAGGCAAGATGCTTTCCGATTTCGACTTGCTTAAACGAGTCAAGTGGGAAAACACCATGACAGGAATGTAAGAAACGGGTAAATGGTGGATAGAAACCGTTCGCCAGCGAGGAACACCATTCACTATTTACCATTTACCATTTACCGCTATGGCAGCTACGCGCACACAAAGAGAGATTCGACAAAAGGCGCCGCTCTGGTTAGTGACGCTCTTGTTTGCGAATCTGGGAATTATGACTTTCTATGCGCGAGACACCTCAACTAATCAACGCTTGTTGAGAGTCTGGATGCAGGCTGCTGCGTCGCCGGTGCAGAGTGCTTCTTCAAAAGCGGGCGGCGCAGGTTCCAGTCTAATCAGTCAAATCATCAACTTCCGTCACACAGCCGCTGAGAACGAACAACTCAAACAGCAGTTGTCGAAAACTGAATTGGAGTTGCTAAACGCGCGACAGGCTGCGGAAGAAAACGAACGTTTGAAAGGGTTACTGAACCTGAAGGAGCAATCGACCTACCAGTCAGTCATCGGCCGGGTCATTGCTCGCGATTCGTCAGTTTGGTTCAACACCATCACGATCAATCGTGGCAGCGCCTCAGGTATCGCCCTCAACATGCCGGTCGTGACGGGTGGCGGAATTGTTGGTCGGGTTGTCGCGGTCAGTCGATGGACAGCGCAGGTAATGATGATTACTGACGAGAAGGCCGCTGCGGGAGCCATCGTCGGACAGCTCAGCGGATCCAGCGCGCTCGGTTCGGTGAGGGGTCTCGGTGAGAGCGACCTGATTGAGATGAAGTATGTTTCCGGTTTACAGACAGTTCAGGTTGGCGATGCCATCCTCACCACAGGCCAGGACGGGATTTATCCTCCGGGACTGAATGTTGGAAACGTAGTTGAAGTTAAGCCGGGAACCGCGACGCAGGCCCACCAGATATTGATCAAGCCCAGCGCGCGATTAGATCAACTGGAAGAAGTGGCGGTCTTGCTCTACCATGCGCCCGAGCGGCCTGCACCCGAACAGACCCTGCCAAACGTAGATAAGGTAACCAAGAGTGAACGGTGACACGCAACAAGTCCGCGAACTTGTTACTTGTAACCCGTCACTGTTTTTATAAATGCCTCTTAAGATTGCGGCAGTTCTTGTCGTAGCCATAATCCTGCAGTTGTCACTCAGGGCTGTCTGGTCTCCCCTTTCCTACATCGACTTTCCCCTGGTCGTAGTTGTTTACATTGCGCTCCAGCGTCACGCCTGGCATGCATTGCTGGTTGGCACAGTTGCCGGGCTGGCAATTGACGCAGCCAGCGGAGGCCTAATCGGGGCAGGTGGCTTCTCAAAAACGCTGACAGCCTACTTGATTTACTTCGGCGCCACCCGGGTGAACCTGGAAAACGCGCTGTTAAGAATCCCGGTTCTCGCTGCGGCGACTATCCTCGATTCAGCAATTTATGTTTTCTGGCATCGATCGCTGGGTTATCCTCCCACCGTGCCGCTTGTGCAAACGATGTCTTATAGATTGATCGGGACTACAATCGTCGGGACCTTTGTTCTTTATTTGCTTGATACGATTTTTACTGATCGGGCTCGACAGAGCCGGGCATTTGCTTCACGCCGCCGCGGCGCACGGCGCGGTCGCGGCGCGTTAAGACGATAACGTGTTGATTTGTTTTAGAAATGAAGTTTGAAGATTCATCTCAGAACCTTCGCGGACGACTCTGGATCGTTCAGATTCTCGTTATTCTCCTGCTCGGGATCCTGGGTGTAAGGCTCTATTACCTACAACTTGTTCGCGGCGCTCACTACGCCGAAATCGCTCAAAACCAGCGCATCCGGCTCCTGCCGATTCCGGCGCCCCGAGGAGTAATCTTCGATCGTGAGGGACGGCCGTTGGTGACATCCCGACCGATCTACAACGTGATTCTTTCGCGCGAAGATTTGAAGGGACGACCACTGGCATCGTTTACAGAACCTTTATCTGTTGCGCTGGGCATCGACAAAGAAATTCTTCAAGATCGTTTCAACCAAATCAGCACGCAACCCGCCTTTGAATCCATCCTAGTGAAACAGGATGCGACACCGGGCGACATCGCCTGGGTTGAAGCACACGAGCTGGAGTTTCCCGAACTGCGCGTCGAGCAGCAACCACAGCGTCATTATCCGCCTGATGGTCTGTTGGCCCACGTTCTTGGCTACGTTGGAGAGATTGGGCCGGAACAACTTAAGCAGCAAATCTACAAAGATAAAGAATTCAAAGCAGGCGACATCATCGGACAGAGTGGATTGGAACAAACGTACGATGAGTACCTGCGCGGCACCGATGGCTATCGAAAAGTTTTGGTTGATAGCCGGGGCCGAATTCAGGACGAGATCGAAACCGTACATCCGATCTCGGGCCAGGATTTGTACACGACCATCGATCTCGATTTGCAACTCGCCGCTGAAGAGCAATTGCGCTCGTCAGCGACAAAACGTGGCGTGATCGTTGTTATGGATCCCAACAACGGCGAAATACTGGCGCTGGCGTCCGCCCCGACGTTCGATCCTAATCTTTTTTCGAGTCGCATCAGTACGCGTGAGGGACGCGCTGAATATGCTGCGTTACTCAACGATCCGGAAACGCCGCTGCTCAATCGTGCCGTCCAGAGCAGGTATCCACCAGGATCGACGTGGAAAATTCCAATGGCTATCGCTGGACTGCAGCAGGGAGCGATTACCCTCGAGGACTCGAACATTATGTGCGGCGGGGGTATCACCGTCGGTAACAAGTTCACTCGCTGCATGGGAAACCACGGAGCTCCGGATATTAAGGCTGCAATCACGCATTCCTGCGATGGCTACTTCTATCGCCTCGGTTTGAAGATGGGTCTCGACGGCATCGTTGCGATGGTCGACGAGTTTGATTTGAACAAACGCACCGGGATCGACATTCCGAACGAAGTCGTCAGTTGGACGCCGTCACGCGAATTTAAACGTCGCATGCAACCACGAAATCCCGAGTGGTCCGACATCGATACTGTTTATGCGTCATTCGGCCAGGTCTATGACGTGATCACGCCAATTGCCCTGATACGCGCGATTGCCGGAATCAGCGTTGGTGGAAAGTTATACACACCACACTTCGTCAAGGAATTCAAACCAGTTGGCCAACCGAGTGATCCGTATTTCCGGCCGGGCCGCGGCTTTCAACCGCTCGACCCATCACGACCTCACCCGAAGGTGGTGGACATTCCACACCACATAAGTCATGTCGTCAGCGAAGGCATGTGGAGCGTCGTCAATGGAGGTGGCACAGCCGGGGCGATCAGGATGGCGGGCTTTGATATTGCCGGAAAAACCGGAACGGCCCAGGTCGTCGGATTGGGTAAGGACGTCGGCAAAAACAAAGACCACTCATGGTTCGTGTCTTACGCCCCTTCACAAAAACCCGAGATCGCTTTGGTAGCTTTAATCGAGAACTCCGGTTTCGGTGGACATCATGCTGCACCTGCTGTGCGACGCATTTATGACGCTTACTACCGCAAAACGCGCCATGCAGAACCTCCCGGTGCCTTGCCGGTAGCAAAGAAGACTCCACCACCACAAAGCTCTCCCGAAGTTAAGAAAGCAGACGGCGAGATCGCCCGCATCGATTAAGGATTATTAGGTTTTACGATGGTCGCATTAATTCAAAAAAAGGGGCTGCGCGATTTCGATTGGCTGCTCGCTTTCATGGCGATCGGAATAGTTGTATTTGGAACTATTCAGATTCGCTACGCACAACCCACCGAAGGATACTGGGTAAAGCAACTCATTGGACTGGGTATCGCGATCATCGCAATGTTGGCAGTCGCTTTTAACGACTACCGCAAACTGCTTAACCTGGCCCCCGCCTTCTACATCTTCGGCCTAATTCTTCTGGTTATAGTTTTGATCCCGGGCGTCGGTTTGAAAATTAATGGTCAACAAGCCTGGATTCGCGTGCCGGGAATCGGACAGTTTCAACCTTCGGAATTTGTGAAGGTCACGACGGCGATGATGCTGGCTAGATATTTTGGCCGGCATCGCAGCGGTCCGCTCACGCTAAAAGAGATTGCAATAGGCGGAGTAATCCTGGGCCTACCCTGTGCACTAGTCCTTTTAGAGCACGACGTCGGTTCGGTTATTACTTACATTCCAATACTGCTAGTCGTGTTGTTCCTGTCGGCGATAAAGATGCGTTACGTAGTCGCCGCGGTGGTGATGGGCGTCGTTTTATTGCCCTTCGCGTATTGGGTGGGAGTGAAAACTAAACTGGTTAAGAACTACCAGCAGGAGAGAATCAACGTAATTCTCGATCCGGAGAAGGCCGACCGTCGCGGTTTTGGATACAACACCTGGCAGTCGATTCTCACGATCGGTGAGGGCGGACTGCTTGGCGCCGCCAGCCAGTCAGGCCACTCGCAGAGCAGTTTGAAATTCTTACCGGAACCTCATACGGACTTCATTTTCGCTGTAACCGCAGGTAACGCGGGGTTCGTGGGGTGTATTCTGGTTTTGTTTGCGTACGGTTTATTGTTGTCGCGCATGATCGTCGGGGCCAAACGAGCGCCAGATCGGATGGGGATGCTGGTCATTATGGCGATTGTTGGCGGAATGTCTTTTCAGATCTTTATTAACGTAGGTATGGAGCTGGGGATACTGCCGGTCATCGGCGTACCTTTGCCCCTGATGAGCGCCGGGCTAGCGTCTTTAATCGCCACTTTCATCGCGATTGGTTTTGCGATCAGTGTTCAGTTACGCCGTTTCGTTAACTAGGATACGTTTCCTATTTTACGGTCTCCGGTTTATACTCTTCGCGCTCGCCACTGCGGAATTCTTATTTTCGGCAACAAATTGCCTGAAACAAGCGTGCAGCACGAAGGCAGCTCAACCGAGCACCGTGCTCCGGCCAGCGAGCTTTGACTTTTTGCGGTCGTCCACCTGACGACACTTCATCAACTTTTTCTGAAGCCGCTCAACTGGTTGTAAGCCAGCACAGCGCGCGCCGGGATGAAAATTCCGATTGATAATCAGGCCGGCGGCACAAGTCGCGAGCACATCCGCACGACGGATGTTGTAATGCCCTTCACTTTCAAGGATGGGCGCTCCTTGTGAAGCCGCGCCGAATGCGCAAGGCGGCTAGTTAGGTTTCCTTTGAACAGTTTCATCGTCTGTCGCGTGCAAAACGCGAGCGGTCTAAGCTCTCTAACTCCAGAGCACGACTCAACAACACATCATCGGCGCCAGGGCAGATCAGTCTCTGTTTTGCACCCACCTGCGCTTCAAACTTCAATCGAGTACAGCCACACCACGAACCAACGTTGCGATAAGAACGAGGCGTACGCCTCCGCAGCGTATCGTGTGGCAGTCACGTGTCAGGAGACATCGAGTAAACAAAATGGCTAAAGAATTAATCGTCAGCGTGAACGGACGCGAGAAGAAGATCGCAATCGTCGAGAACGAAAAAGTAACCGAGTTCTACATTGAACGTGGGGAAGGTAATCAGGGGATTGTCGGGAATATTTACAAAGGACGCGTCATGCGCGTTCTTCCCGGTATGCAGTCTGCATTCGTCGATATCGGATTGGAGCGCGACGCGTTTCTTTACGTGTCAGACTTCTTCGACGAAGAAGAAGAGTTTGAGCGCATTGTCATCGATAAAGCGAAGAAGGGCGACATTGCTGAAGCTCAACGCGAGGCGAGTGAACAGATTGAAATGGGCCGCGTCGAACGCGAGTACCGCATCGAGGCTACCCAGGAGCGCGCTGAACCCCTTCGCGAAGCACCTGAAATCATGGACGCTCCCGCTGAAAGTGAAACTCCGGCTGAGGCTGCCGATGGCGGCAAACGACGAAGCCGTCGTGGTCGTAGGCGTGGGCGCTCGGCGGAGTTTTCTGAAGACACTGAAGACACTTCACCACAGCCCCGCATCAGGGCGGAAGATATTGACACTCCATTCGTGGCCAGCGATCCGTCAATCCATCGGATCGTCGATGAAGAAGAGACGGCACTAGTTAATGGAGAGATGTTCAAAGATGCCCGACTACAGGAGCGTCTGTTGGATCAGATTCACGCCGGCGAGTTCAATTTGGAAGATGACTTTCGAACCGCCGAGGTTGGTTCCTTACTCAGTAGCGTTGATTACCGTGACGAGTCGTTTCAACGCATCGATGACGGCGAGTCGATGGCCGAAAGCGCGCCTTCGCGAACGCGCGAACTGGTCGCCGCGCACCTGGAGACGTTTATAGACGAAGTGGATCCACACTCGTCGCAATCTGCTAGTTTCCAACGCGTCAGTGATGACGACGAAACGCAATCTGATGCTGAACCGGAAATCGCGTCAGAGCCAGTTGATGAGGCTAAGCCACGGGGTCGCTCAGCTCCCAGGAAATCCCGACTCGGCAAACTGCTGAATAGTGTCAGCGGTAAGAAAAAGACTGCGACTAAGCGGTCCAGCAGTAAGAAATCTGCGAAGGACAGAACGGCGGATCAGGGTGCGGATGCCGAGACGAGCGAAAGTCAGTCTTCGGAGAGTTACGGCGACTCGGAGGCAAGTGTTGAAGACAGCCCATCTCGCGCAGAATTCGCCACTCGCCGGGGTGGGAGGCGAAGACGGCGTCCTACAAAAGCTGAAACATCTGAGGCTGCTGTGGATGCTCCGCCCTCTGATAGTGAGAGTGAACAAGACTCTGCCCCCGAACCAGCACCGATTGAAAAAAGTGCTGCGCCTGCGCCAGCCGCTCCTACGCAGCGAGAGCGTGGACGAAACGGCCGTGATAAGCGCGGCTTCTCACGCCGCGATCGGCATCAGCCAACGATTACCGACCTCCTGCGAGAAGGTCAGGAGATTCTGGTTCAAATCGCCAAAGAACCTATTGCCAAAAAGGGCGCACGTATCACTTCGCACATTGCGCTGCCCGGACGCTTCTTAGTCTATATGCCGACCGTCGAACACGTCGGCGTGTCACGAAAAATCGAGTCGGACAGCGAACGACAACGCTTACGTAAGCTAATTCAGGTTCTCCGTGCGGAAGAAGACATCCCATCTGGTGGTTTTATAGTCCGTACGGCCGGAGTCGGCATCAGCGAAAAAGATCTCCGTGAAGACGTGCGCTACCTCGTACGCACCTGGCTCGATATCAGAGCGGCTGCTGAAAAATCAAAACCGGCCAGTTTGGTTCACAAGGATCTCGACCTGGTGCAACGAATACTTCGGGATCAGTTGTCCGACGACTTCACTGCGATTCGAGTCGATTCGGAGGAGGAGTACGAAAGTATTGTTGAGTTTGTAAAACGAATTCAACCACGAATGTTGAACAAGGTGCGCCTGTTTACGCGTGAGGAACCGATTCTTGAGAAGTACGGTGTTCAGGCCGAGATTGATAAAGCTATTAAGCCGCGGGTATGGCTCAAGTCAGGTGGTTATCTGGTCATTAATCAAACCGAAGCTTTGGTGGCCATTGACGTAAACACCGGCAAGTTTGTGGGACGCGGTAGTGGCCGTTTGGAGGACACAATCACGCGGACCAACCTCGAGGCGGTGGACGAGATCGTTCGTCAAATCAGGTTACGCGACCTCGGCGGGATCATTGTGCTCGACTTGATCGATATGGAAGAACGCCGCAATCGCCAAAAGGTAATGCAGGCGCTGCAGGACGCTTTGCGAGGTGATAAGTCGCCTACCAAAGTGCTTTCATTTAACGATTTCGGACTCGTTATCATGACGCGCAAACGAGTCAAACAATCGTTAGAGCGAACCTTATGCGCTCCATGTCAGTACTGCCAGGGCGCCGGCTTAGTGAAGTCTCCGCAGACGATTTGTTATGAACTGCTCGAGCATGCACGAACGCTGAGCAAAACGATGGATGACCGAAGGAACCAGCAAGCCACCCTTCGTATCAATCCGGAAGTGGCGAGAGCGCTGCGCAGTACCGAGCGCGATGTCCTGAACGAGATTGAAGATTATATTGGCCCGGTCGACATCACTAGTGACGCAGCTGTGCATCAGGAACAGTTTGATTTCGCTTTTGTGTAGGACGCATTTGAATGGGAACGTTCGGTAATCTCTGGAAGACCATGTTAGCGGGCGGCGCTGGAGTGGCAGCCCTCGCGGCGCTGAACGCGAGCATCCAACGCAACGCCTCTGAACCGGATAACAGTGCGCTCGGCGGAAAAGCGCACTTCTTTGGTTGGAAGCATGGCCGCGTGTTTTACAAAACGGCGGGACTGGAGAACCCCGGACCTCCATTGGTTTTCATTCACGGAGTCGGCGCCGGCGCGTCGAGCTTCATGTGGAGAAAAAACTTTGATGATCTGTCCAACGAATTTCAGGTGTTCGCTCTCGACTTATTAGGCTTCGGTCTCTCGGACAAACCACCGACGGCAGCTTATTCAGCAGATCTGTACGTTGAACTGATAACCGACTTTATTCGTGAAGTTACCGGCCACCCTGCGAATGTGGTTGCCAGCTCAATGGGTGCAGCGTATGCGATACGCGTCGCTGATGAACACTCGGATCTGATTAACGCGCTGGTCCTGAATGGACCAACCGGTTCCGACAGCCTTAACCGTCGCCCCGGCATGGCAGGTGCTGCCTTCTATGGACTACTCCAGTCGCCTGTGCTGGGTACATCGTTCTACAACGTTATGGCCAGCGAACGAAGTATTCGAGACTTTGCTCGCGACAATCTCTTTTACGATCACAGGCGCGTCACTGATCGGCTTGTGGCCAACCTCTACGCAACCAGCCATCAGCAGGGGGCGCAACATGCAATCGCAGCTTTCCTGTCTGGATATCTGAACACTGACACTCGGGCGCCCTTTTCGCGGCTAACACAACCGACAGTTCTTGTTTGGGGAAAACAAGACAACACAACGCCGGTGGAGACCGGTGATTCGTTACTTCAGTTGAACCCGCGTGCCGCGCTCGAAGTCTTTGATTATTGCCGGATGATGCCCGAGCAGGAGCATCCGGAACAGTTCAACGAACTGGTACGCCAAACGTTCCTGGCTAGATCGGCTGCCGCCCGCGTCTAATTCCCCAGTGGCGATTTCGTAAAGAATCCCACCTATTGGTATCGCGCAAACTCCACCAAAAACTGCGCGTTTTTGTAAATTCATTGAGAGTTCTCAGCACAATCAACGAGAAGTCAAAGACCTGAGCTTCTCCAGGAATCTCAGGGCCGGAATTCCAGGAACCATCCACACTGGTTCCTCAAACTACTTTTTACTTCTTTCGGACCTTCATCGGTTCCCTTCTAAAGTCGCCCCTCTGGACCATTTCTTCGGTCTAGGTTGCTTCGCAAATTCTCACCTTCGGACCAATCAAGGATCAATCATGGAGCAATTCCCTTCCTTGCCATCTGCACGCCTCAATAGCTTTCTTAAACCGGAACTCTCCGCGTCACCACAGACGTTCATGTCAGACTTTGCTGACGCGACACACAACTTGTTAATGGGCGAGTCAGCAGCACTTCGAGCTGCTGCCGCGACAAAACTCGCGGAGCTCGGCAGACCAGCGGCCACTCTTACCTGGTCGCCGCCCTCACCGATCGCGCAATTGAAGTACGTCTTGCCGCCGCGGCATCGTTAGGGCTGATAGGTGACCTGCGTCAATTTCATCACTTCAGGAAATGCTGGTCCGTGGAAGGGCGATAACACGGCCCTACAAGTTGTTTCGCAGGCAAAGCGCTCCATCGCCACCCGCGCCGGAGTGATGCCGGCACCGTGAAGCCGAGCACCGCGCCGGTGCTGATCAGGACAACCGAAGCCGTGTAACTGAGTCAGAGCATCAGCGCATGACGACGATAGAGGCCAACCGGCGCAAGGCACAGGAAGAAGCTCGCCAACGAAGTGAACGGGAACAAAAACTTGCGGCGGAAATTGAAGAGCTGCGCAAAGTTAAAGCCAACAGCTACAGCGCATCGACGACGCGAACGCAACGGCCCGTCGCTTTGCCGAGCAACAGGCGCTTGAACAAGCAGCAGCCGAGGAGCAGCAACGAGCCAGGAACGAAGCACTGCGCGTTACTGAAATCGAGCGTGAAGTTAGTAGGAGGGATACTGAGCTCAACGAGTTGAAGGAGCGGGAACGTCAGCTCAACAGTAAGCTTGAAACGATGCGTAAGGCGGAGGACGCCTTACGACACCGAATGCGAGATACGGAAGCGTTGTTTCGTGCTCAGGAGGATGCGCAGAAGCAAGCGGAGGAACAAGCCCGGGCACAAGCCGAACAACATAAGCGAAAGCTTGCTGAGTTGCGGGCCATCTAGTGCTGCTCAGGCTGAAGCTCAGCAAAACGCTCACACGGTGAAGCACCTGGCCACCGAAGTTGAAGAGTTGCGACGGAATGATGCCGAGCAACTAAAAAGAATCGAGGCGGCGAAGGCTTCTTACCACACGCAGGAAGAAGCGCACAATAAAGTCGCGGCCGAAGTGCGCCGTCGCAAAGAAGAAGAAACTGCACAATTGCAGGAACTGCAGAACGCACGTAACGCAGCCACTGCCGCAGCAGAATCACGTCTGGCAAAAGAACCGAAATTCAACAGACATATTCGAATGCTGCTCGATCGTATTGAGAAGGTCTGTGATCAAGTTGCTAACGTTCAGCAACCAACCAGATATCGTTGTAAAGTTTCGCAGCCTGGCCGTCAAAGGTGCATTGCCTCCGGAAGTTCGTTCGGCGGCCATGGAATCGATCTACCAAATCAGCAACGCTCGCAAAAACGCTTCCGCGAATTAGCTGAACTACAAGTTGCCTGAGAACGTATTTCCCTGCCGGACGTCGCCTGATTCGAATCCCCTGCGAAACCATTCAACTCGCTGTGTCGAACTTCCGTGCGTAAACGAATCGGGAACGACGTAGCCCTGCGACTCGCGCTGCAAACGATCGTCTCCGACCGCGCTGGCTGCGCCGAGTGCTTCTTCGAAATCCCCCGGCTCCACTACACCCTTACGTTGTGCGTAATGGGCCCATACGCCCGCATAAAAGTCGGCCTGTAGTTCCAGACGTACAGACAACTCGTTATTAAGGCGTTCGCTATTTCGCCCTCGAGCAGAGTTGACCTGGTCCATAGTGCCCAGCAGATTCTGTACGTGATGCCCGACTTCGTGTGCGATCACGTAGGCCTGCGCGAAATCGCCGGGCGCTCGAAACCGGGTGTGCAGTTCCCTGAAAAATGAAAGATCGATGTAGATCTTTTCGTCCGCAGGACAATAAAACGGGCCGACTGAAGCACCTGCAATACCGCAGGCTGACTCAGCACGATCAGTGAACAACTGCAAGGTAGGTTCTCGATACTGTCGGCCGATCTGACGAAACTGTTCGTGCCAGACATCTTCCGTACTGGCGAGGACCGTGGCGACGAACTGCCTAAGCTCCTCCTCTTCCGGATTGATTGGACGAGAAGATTGTTGGCCAGGTACCTGCCCGCTGTTCGGGACTTGCTCGAGAACCTGGCGAGGGTCAGCTCCAAATAACAAGGCGAGTGCGATCAGAACAATTCCGCCTAACCCTCCACCGACTGCAATTCCACCGCGAGACATACCTCGCCGGTCTTCAATGTTGCTACTTTGTCGCTCGCCTCTCCAACGCATACGTCGGCCCTCCATGGAATGCGATCTGAACCACAAGTGTTCGGGGGATTTGAAGATTATTTGAAGCAGTTCACATCAATTGTCAATCTCAGATCACACATCAGCGCCGAACTGGACGCTTCCACCTTCTGCAAGAAACGAAATCGTTGACACTATTTGCAATTTCCAACTAAGATCATTCACCTCGTAAGCCACATCAGTACGACACGAAACTTCGGTTTTCACGTTCAAGCCTGGGTCGCCCGACAGTTAAATTTCAGAACAGCGAATAAAACCATTTCAGCCCCGATAGGAGAAAAACTATGCGGATCGTGTTACTTCGCTCGCTTCCCATCTCAGTTATTTGTTTCTTGATCCTGACGCTCTCGTCCATTAGTGCCGTAGCACAAACGCAGATTACCAGCGGCACTATTCAAGGCACGGTCGTCGACGCGAACGGCGCATACGTTCCCGGCGCCACTGTCGAAATTAAAGAAATCCAAACAAACTTTACTCGTAACGCGACCACCGACGAAGACGGACGCTTTGTAGCGCTGCTGTTACCGTCAGGTAAGTACACTATCACGATAGCTAAGTCAGGTTTTACTACGGTCGTTGTCGAGCAGGCAGATCTGTCTGTTGGTCAGACACTCAATCTGCAAACCGTGGCCCTCAAAGTGTCAGGAGTTGAGGAGCGGGTGACAATCACGGCTGTTCCTACGATTGACATCACGAAGACGGAAAGTAGCACAAACATAGATGAAAGGGTTGTAACCCAAACTCCGATCCTCGGCCGAAAGTTCGAAGACCTACTTACGTTGACTCCTAACGTGAGCATCGTCCAGGGCCCGGACGGTGACGAAATCAATTTTGCGGGGCAGCGGGGAATTTTCAACAACGTCAGCCTCGATGGCGGCGACTACAATAATGGTTTTTTTGGCGAACAAGCTGGAGGTCAGCGCGCCGCGATCGATATTCCGCTGGATGCGGTGAAAGAGTTTCAGGTGGTGGCCACCGGCGCGACGGCCGAATTTGGCAGAACCGCGGGCGGTATCATTAATGTCATTACCAAATCAGGAACAAATGAATTCCACGGGAGCCTTTTCCATTTTCAAAGGCTCGAAGCGTTGACTGCGAATGCTTCTGACGGCACTCCGCTCACCGACTTTCGCCGCGAGCAGTTTGGCGGGACCGTGGGTGGGCCAATTAAGAGGGACAAAGCGTTCTTCTTTTTCTCGAGCGAGAATATTTTCGAGAGACTAACGCGTTCCAACCTGAGCATTCAGGTTGGCGATACTCCTTGTCCAGTTCAGAGCCCTACGATACTGGCAAACGAAGCACTTATTAACGGCAACGCTGACTGCCAACGCCTCGCCCTGATTAATTTCTTGAGGACAACTCGCAATCAGGAGGAAGGTCTTCCGGTGAGTCATCGTATCCGCAACAACGCTCTGCTGGGCAAGATTGATGTGGATTTCACCCAGAACAACCGCCTCACCCTTTCGCATAATTTCGACTACTCTCGAAACACTAATCAAACTTTCGATGTGTCAACCTACGGTAATTCCGCAAACGGCATCGAGGGGCCGTCGAAAATCAATGCCTTCAATGCCAATCTGTTTACTACTTTGTCGCCCACGAAGGTCAACGAATTTCACTTTACTTACGGTCGTGAGGAGAGGCCACGTTCAGCAGTGGAATCGAACATTCCCGCCGACACAGCGATGGGCTTCGCTACCACTTTCCGTTTTGGACATCCGTTCTTCCTTCAACCAAACGTTGACGAAACTTTCTGGCGCACTCAGCTAAAAGACAACTTCTCAGTAATCACCGGTCGTCACAATATCAAGGTGGGCGGCGAGTGGATGCATAGCGTCAACTCCCAGGTATTTCGTGGGTTCTTTGAAAGCCGTTATATCTTCGACAGTGTCACCGGATTCCTTCGCTACGCTTCACCGGCTGCAGCGGGCGGCTTTGGTCCAAACGCAGTTGCCTGTTCGAATGGAACCTATGTGACTGCGCCCACAGCTTGTCCGGTTGGGACTACAACTACGGGTGGTCCATTGCTGCTCTTCCTGCAGGGCGCGGGCCGAACCGGACCGGCCACAGACGCAGCGGGCTTTTCCAATATCAAGAATGAGGATTTCGCGCTCTTCGCCCAGGACAAATGGCAGATTCGTCCAAATTTCACCCTTAGCTACGGCCTCCGCTGGGAAGCTCAGATATTCCCGGATCCTGTAGTTCCACCATCCCAAACTGCATATGGGATCTTCCTTAATGACCCCCGATTCCCATCGGACGGTACGTTGCCTAACCAGACAAAGATGTTTCAGCCGCGGCTCGGGTTCGCGTGGGATGTTGTGGGTAATGGCAAGTCCGTATTACGTGGAAGTGCAGGCATCTATAACGCTCGCCAAAATATGCTTACTCAGGTGGGATCGATCACTACTAATGGCGTGCAGCAGCAAACCATTTTTCTTAACACCGATCTAATCCGACAGTTCGGCGGAGGACCAACCTGGCCCGAACTGGTAACGCCAGCTGCTGGTTCATGCTCAACTGTCAACAACTTCAGTGCGGCAGGTCCCTTCAATAATCCATTCCCATGTTTCTCCGGAGTTCGCATCTTCAGTCGAGATTACGCAAATCCGAGGGTATACACGTTGAATTTGGGTTACGAACAGCAACTGGCAACCGATTTATTACTCTATTTCGATGGCACCTTCGCAAAGGGTGTCCATCTAACACGTTTCCTTGATTACGCCCGGAGTGGTTTTTTCGATGACTACCTCGGCGAGACAATGGTCGCCAGCGCTGTTGGAAAATCATCCTACCGCGCCTTCAGCGTTGGCATGCGCAAGCGTTTCAGCAAGGGGTACCAATTTGAATGGAACTATACTTTCGCCCGGGACGAAGACGACGACTCTAACGAACGCGATCCCTTTACTGATCGTGCCTTCGACTTCAACAATCTCCAATTGGATTACGCGCTCTCTGATCGGGACGTTCGCCACCGCTTCAATTTCTTCGCGGTGCTTGATCTACCCTGGGGCTTGGAGTTTAGTCCCCGGGTTCAAGCTCGTACGGCGCAACCGATAACCCCGGCGTGCCCTACGGCGCCGCGGTGTCCACTCCGCAACACGTTGCGCAAAAACAATGAGTACTTCTCCTTCGATTGGCGGGTCCAGCGACCATTCAAGTTTGGCGAACGCTACGCGCTGATTCCGATTGTGGAGATGTTCAATACCTTTAACACCGAAAACAACGTCAATCCGTTGGTGACGCCCGGCTTGTTCAATTTCGACGGCTTTTTGAGACAGGGGGTCGGTGATCCAAGACAACTACAACTGGCAATTAAGTTCACCTTCTAAACCTGGTGGACAATTACGCGCCTCGCGCTGGATCTCATGTCCGGCGCGAGGTTTTATTTTGTAACTGGACCGAGATTCAGTTCCGTTGCAATTCGCCGGGCGGCGTCGTGCGGTGTGATGTTGGTTGTATCGACCTTAATTCGATTAGGCACATTGTCTGGAGTGTCGAAGGTGCCTTTGCTGTTTAGTTCCCTAAACAGTTTAAGCGAAGTTAACTTACCAAATTTTTCGCGTGCCGGATTGGTAAGACGTTTTTCGAGTTCTGAGGAATGGCAGTAGAGATTAACAAAGTCAACCTCACCACCCCGCGACTCGACGAGCTTCACGACGCTTGGCACAAACTCGCCCCGTACGGTCTTCTCAAAGGCAAATGTGAAGATCAGTCCCTTCAGTTTCGCGTCACAGACCTGTGCAAATGAGTCTAGCCAGATTCGCTCACGCAGCTCGACAAACGGTTGGCTGCCGAATTCGAATAATGACAGAACCAAGTCCACGGTCAGGTGATTGTGAAACAGTCGGAACCCGGTCAAATTTGCGAGCTCTCTGGCTACGGTCAACTTTCCTACGCCAGGCATTCCATACAAGAAAATTAGTTTCATTGGATTGGCTTTGTTACGTTCGCGCTCCTCTCACGCTCCGAAAGAAGTCTGCCAACTTTTTGCGGTCCAGTTGTCCTTCAGTGCGTACTCCAGTGCAAACGTCCACGCCGAAAGGTTTGACTTGCTCAATCGCTGCGGACACATTCGATGAATTTAAGCCGCCGGCTAAAAACACCGGGACCTTTACTTCTTGTCGGATCAATTTGCTAAAACTCCAATCGTGAACGCGTCCCGTGCCGCCCAGTTCTTTTATCGCCGAGGTCTTGCTTCCCGAGTCAAGGAGTAACGCATCGACGAAGGGCGCAGCGGACAGCGCTTCCTCAATTGATTCGGTACCATTTACGTGAATCACCTGCACAATGGAAACACCCGGCAATGAATTACGAAGGTCGCGATGATCTCTCTCTTTAAGAACATCGCATAGTTGAATTGAGTTCACCCTCAGACGCTTCTGCTGTTCGACGATATCGGCCACACTTTGAAAACACGTTAGCAAAAAAGAACTGACGCCAGGCGGAATCATGGCAGCGATCTCTTCAATTAATTCTTCTGAGATAACACCTGGGCCACTCGGCATCGCCGACACTAGTCCCAGGGCATCGGCGCCAAAATCAATTGCCATCCATGCTTCTTCAACGCTTGCGATACAGCAGATCTTTACTCGGGAGTTGGTGGTCGGCTTCATCGCTTGGAGAAGTGATTGATCAGATCACGAAACGATTCAAGGTAAAGGTCTGGTTTGTTCTCCTTCAAACGCCAGCTTGTCGGATAAGTACTACGAACGCCAACGGTAAAGGTGCCGGCACGCTTACCCATTTCGATATCCTCGGGGCTATCGCCTACGTAACAAGCTTCGTAAGATTCACGGCCGAGAACCGCAATTGCCGTCGTGAGACCCTCTGGATGCGGCTTTTTATTCTGCATTTGCTCGTTGCACACTACGACGTCGAAGTAGTTCGCCAACCCCAACTCGCTGACTTCGCGATTAACACGACAATCACTGCCGCTACTGACCACGCCAAGCTGGTAACCGTAGTCATGCAGCGCTCGGATAGTGTCCTCGGCACCGGCGATGGGCTGCGCGGTTTGATTCCCGTAATGCTGCATCCACAGTTCATCTGCGCGGTCCCATTTTTCATTCGGGAGTCCCATCGCTTCGTATACTGAATACCAGTTTGGAGAATAAACCCGCCTGTATGTCTCGTAATCAAAGGTGACCCCAAGATCAGCGAACGATCTTTCGAAAGCTGTCAGGCCGAGCTGATGAGAATCGACAATCGTGCCGTCCCAATCGAAAAGAAGCGTGGTGATGATTTGCGTCTGAAAATCCATCATGACGCGGGGAAACCGGCTAGTCGGCGATGGCCACGGACAGTTCCTTAAGCGGTGTTGATAACGGAAGATCGTCGGTGGCCGCTGTAATGCGGTGAACGTGCCGATAAAGGATGTCGCGCTGTTGTGGAATAAAACCGGCCTCACGTATCAGATAACGAAGCATGGGTTCGTCAGCACGATTATGCGCGCCTGCGGCCGACACGACGTTCTCTTCAATCATGATTGAACCCATATCGTTGGCGCCAAACCGCAACGCGACCTGTCCTAGTTTTAGTCCCTGGGTTAACCACGATGACTGGAAGTTTTCAATGTTATCGAGGAACAAGCGCGACACGGCCAGCATCTTCAGATAATCCACACCCGTTGGCTCTTCCTTGATGCGTCGGCCAAGTGCGGTGTTTTCGCGTTGAAACGTCCACGGAATGAAAGCCGTGAACCCGCCGGTTTCATCCTGCAGATCTCGCACTCGTTGCAGATGTCTCACTCGATGCTCAACTGTGTCCCCGATTCCAAACATCATAGTCGCCGTTGAACGCAAACCTACGCGATGTACTGCACGCATTACGTCAAGCCATTCGTCTGTCGTACATTTGGTGGAAACTCGCTTGCGCACTTCGTCGTCAAGTATCTCGCCCCCACCACCTGGAAGGCTGTACAAGCCTGCCTCCTTCAGCCGGGCCATGATTGTTTCGTAGTCGAGACCTGAAATCAGGTTAATGTTATGAATCTCAGGTGGCGAGAAGCAGTGGAGTTGGAACGTTGGATACTTAGCATGCAGCTTCCGTAGTAAGTCCTCATACCACTCGATGCCGAAGTCCGGGTGCAGGCCGCCTTGCATCAATACGCCGGTGCCGCCCAGTGCTATCGTTTCGTCGATCTTGGCACAGATTTCGTCGAATGTTCGCACATATGTATCCGGAGCTCCGGGACGTCGGTAGAAAGCACAGAACGTGCAGACCACGTTACAGACGTTTGTATAGTTGATGTTGCGATCAATGATGTAGGTAACTACGTTTTCCGGGTGTCTGCGTTGGCGGATTTCGTCAGCGGCCGCGCCGATGGCGGCGATGTCGTGCGATTGTAGTAAGTAGGAGCAATCCTCGGCCGACAGTCGTTCACCCGACAAGGCGCGATCCAAAATTCCTTTCACTTGCGACGGCATGTTCATAGTCTATTAGTTGGGCATCGCATAATCAATCAACCGCTAGCGTCGTGTTATGAGACAGTTGTTTCCAAAAACTCCAGCGGCCGCTGTCGTTCTATCAAGCCGTGCCTCGCGGCAATCCTAAAATAAAGCAGCATCCCGCTTTGCAGCTGGTCATCCAGGTCAAAGGTAACGTTGTTGGTCAGATAGTCACGCAAGTCATTAGCGGGAAGGTGTAATCGAAGCTTATAGTCTTCGACGATTTCCTCCACTGCCTCAACCCCTTCATCTCTGGCCGCGGTGAAGTCCACAGAAAGAGTTGGGCGCAGGTCCGCTCTCGCCATCCACATTGCAAACACAAATCCAGTCCTGGTGAAGTCATGCCACAAGCTGGCGAGGTCCCAAACATTCAGCCCCTTGCGAGGAAATGTCATTGCGGGGTCGCCGATGATCAGCGCCGCATCGCTTTCACGCAACATGCTGGTCAGGTCTGGGCTAGAAGTCGTCCAACCGGGTTCACTTCTCAAAAACTCCTTGAAAATAATTTTTGTCAGCGTCGCAGATGTTCGAGAGGATTCATCCAGCGCGACGCTACGTATCTTCTTGAGATTGTTGAGACGCGAAACCAGCAGCACGCTTCTAACCTTTTGTCGTGAGCCGACACATACGCCGGGAACAAGTCTCACACCGGATATTCGCTGATACTCGATGACGGGCACGAGGCCGAAATCAGTTTCGTTGTTGGCCAGCAAGTCAGCGCAACGAGCCGGCAGCGCGTCGACATAACTCACCGCGTCGCGCCGAGAACCCTTTGTAAAACTCCAGATGAGAGGTGCGGAATTCAAATAACTTGACGCAGCAAGTCTCGGTTTTTCATGAGCAGTGTGAGCTTTGATAACGATCCTCGCAAAGGGTTTATTAAAAGCCGTGATGCTAACGAAGCACGGACGTGTGCGCAAGCAGGGCTGGGCGTTGACACGCTTCAAAACACACACTTACTATGCGAACGATAATCCACAACCACATCCACGGATCCGATCGACCGGGTCACAACATTTCGATGCAGATTTACGACGTAAGCGTTCCGCTTTCCACAATTACACCAACCTATCCTGGCGATCCAAAAATCGAAATTAGAGAGTGGGCCACGCTGGCAAACGGTGACGCCGCCAATGTGTCCGTGTTGCATATGGGCGCCCACTCCGGCACTCACGTTGACGCGCCAGTGCATTTCATTGCCGGTGCCCCGACCGTCGCCTCGTTGCCTTTATCGGTACTTATCGGAATGGCCGAAGTTGTTGAGGTTCCACCGGAGATACTTGTCATCGATGAATCCTTCGTTTCAAACAACTGCAATGGTCCATCAGAACGAGTTCTTTTTAAGACGCGCAACTCGAAGTTTTGGGCTCGTCCCGAGGACGGGTTTCGCGTGGATTACACTTACATTGATTCATCGGCAGCGGCACGATTGGTGTCCCAGGGTAAGAAATTAGTTGGGATAGACTACTTGTCGATTGAAGCTTTTCAATCTGCTGATTTTGCGGCGCACATAGAACTGCTTTCAAACGGCGTCGTGATTCTCGAAGGACTCGATTTAAGAGACGTGCCGCCAGGAACCTATGAACTGATCTGCCTGCCGCTAAAGATCGCAGAAGGCAGCGGCGACGGTGCGCCGGCGCGGACCGTGCTGCGAAGCCTCAAATAAGACTACCAATGCGAAACTATGACCAAAACACCCGATCCCAATTATCGAGAACGTGT
>Ga0209486_10000340_pt1 | contig 21313 bp, 21 predicted proteins | sample NCCompost_FD_187518 | JGI IMG/M metagenome (GOLD analysis project Ga0209486, IMG submission 187518) | Agricultural soil microbial communities from Utah to study Nitrogen management - NC Compost (SPAdes) (version 2) | ecosystem: Environmental > Terrestrial > Soil > Agricultural land | place...
CGCTGAGATCGGCGCCACTGCGGAACTCTCGGCCGTTTGAGCTTTCACCGGATCCATCAACAACTTGATCTGTGTGCGCGTCAATGGACCACGCAGGTACGACATGGTCCAGCGCGTTTGAAACACTTCCGGCCGTTCGTCGTGCGTGTTGTTCATCAGGAAGATGCGCGTGCCGAGACCCGCGAGCAGTTGGTCCATCTGCTGCCGGTCGAAGTTCTGCCCCGTGCCAACCACAATCCCTTCCAGTCCTTCCAGCACGCGAAGTTTGTCGCGCTCCGTTTGCAATCGTCCGATGAACCAAGTGCCCGCGTTTGAAAGTCCTTTGTAATCCAGGTCGACCGGGTTTTGTGTCGTGAGCACCACGCCAAGACCAAAGGCGCGGCCCTGCTTCAACAACGTCAAGAGGGGCAACTTCGAAGGTGGATTCGACACCGGTGGAAAGTAACCGAAGATCTCATCCATGTAGAGAATCGCGCGCAGGCTTGTCGTGCCTGATTGCGCGCGCATCCAGCCGAGTATCTGGTTCAGCAGCAGCGACACGAAAAACATCCGTTCCGCATCGCCGAGATGCGCAATGGAAAAGATCGACAGACGCGGTTTGCCGCCTGCGGTGTGCAGGATCGTCGGAACGTCGAGCGGATCGCCTTCCATCCAACTCGCGAAACTGGGCGACGCGAGCAGGTGATTGAGCGCCATCGCCAGTTCGAATCGATCCTTGCTCGGAAAGAACGAGTCGAGATCCATCACGCCGATCTTCGTGATCGACGGGGTCTGGATTTTTTGAATCAACGTGCCGATGTCGAGATCTTTTCCTGCGGACCATTCCTGATTGAGAATGTTCGAGATCAGAATATGTTCGCGGCTGCGAATCGGATCGGCGTCGATACCGACCAGACCCAGCAGACTAGTTACAGTTGTGTTAATTCGTTCGCCGAGCAGTTCGCCATCGTGACGAATCGTTTCCGGAGGGGCGGTGAACGACTTGAGAATCGAAACTGAAATACCGGCGTTACTGCCGGGCGTGTAGACGCGGAAATCAGCGGCGTCGCGCAGTCGTTTGATTCGATCGCCGTCCTGTCCCCACTCCGCCAGACCGTTTTTCCAAAGCTCGGCTTGCTGTGCGGCGTAAGCGTCGGTGGTCAAGCCTTTCTTCGCCGCATCGCCCTCGTTGACCCACGGCGCGAAGTCCTGCGGGGAAAGGTTAGGGAAAGTAAGCAGCAGGTTACTAAGATCGCCCTTAGGATCGATGATGATTGCCGGGATACCGTCGATTGCCGCTTCTTCCAGCAGGCCAAGACATAGACCAGTCTTGCCGCTGCCCGTCATGCCAACGCAGACGGCGTGTGTGACGAGATCCTTGGAGTCGTAAAGCAGCAGCGAGTCTTTTGATTTCTTCTCTGCCAGATCGAACGGGCGGCCCAGGTAAAACACACCGAGCTTTTCAAAGTCCTGCATCGTTACCCTCTAGGTTTTATTAAATGCCACTTCGTGCGAGTGTACGCGATCCGGAATCCGTGACGTTCCGCGTTTCGCTGGGATCCGCTGCCGGGCAAGGCGACCATCATCGCCACGGTGCACCCCTGGGTTGCAGCATAGCGCAAACGGTCTTCCAGTAATGCGAGTTGAGCCCCTTGTCGTCGTGCGTCGGGAATAGTGCTGGCGCCGGCAAGCAGCGCAACGTTCTCGTGGATCGTCAGCGCGCCGGTCGCGATTGGTTTTCCATCCAATTCCGCCAGAAAAGACGGACCTTTTGAGCGCGCGTTGACCTGGGCCAGATCGCGGAAAAACTCGTCATACTCGGGGAACTCGCTCCAGCCTTCGAACGACGTGTCCGTCCACAGATTGACTTCATGCTTTTCCGTGACCCGCACTTTGATACGTTCGTTTCGCGTCGCATGCAGACGCAGGTCAGAGCTTATTGGTCGGTAGAGTACGTTTGAGAACTCGATGGGTTGGTAACTACGCTCCTTAAACAAAGTAAATACGGATTGGTCCGCGAGTGGACACACTTCATGAAAGACCTCCGCGCCCTTTGACTGAAAGAACGCCTCTATTTGACCGAGGTCGTTGCTGGCAATTGGCTGAAAAACGCCCAGACCAAAAGTTTGCGTCAACGGCGATCCAACTCCGTCGAACATCGCATACGTGCCCGCGACTTCGATCCACTGCGCGCCGACTTGCGGAAACGCTTCCGCCCGCGCTTCGACAAAATTCGCATTGCCCTGCGCCTCAGTTCGTTCCAAACGTCGCGCCAGCTCGATGTCGGCAAACGGGTATTGTTCTTCTCTAGTGTGTTTCATGTTGGTTGAAGGCCTTTTTGCCAGAAAAGATTCTCCCGCAAAGGCGCAAAGACGCAAAGGAAGACGTAGGACCAATGTAAGGCGCAAAACTTGTTCTTGGCGCCTTTGCGCCTTTGCGGGAAACTCTGTTACGCGGTTGCTCGCTGAACCGCGAATACGCGCCATTCACTACATCCACCGAGCACGCGAATGCCTCGATCTTCAAACTCGATACCGGATCCTGCAACCAGATCCTTCACTGTCCGCGACACGAGGACCTCGCCGGCTCTTGCCTCACTCGCGACGCACGCGCCAATCTCCGCGGCCACAGCGTTTGGGAATCGTCTGAATGAGACTCTCACCGAGTGCCTTCCGGGAAACGTTCTGCGCCAGATTGTTCTCCTCGACAAAACTATCCGGCCACACCTTCTGCATCAATTCTTTCTTAGTGAGAACGTGACTCGAGTTTTCAATCAGCGCCAGCAGCGTATCGAAAACCTTGGGCGGGAGCGGGAATCTCGCGATCTGCTTTTGAAAAGCAGGCGTTCGCCGGCGTCGACACGAAACGCACCAAATGAATAAATACGCCCCCGGTTTTCCTTCGTCATCGTCTTTCAGAATTCTTTGAGAACAATCTCACGACCATTTCAGGACTTCCTAAATACGACACACCCGCGGCAGCCCTATCTTCAGCGCACTCGCCGCAACTCACGGCCCCCGACGTTGTAGCCGAGATTATTAGGAGGTAAGGCATTGAATACAAGCAAGAATTACAACAAAAACGGCGCCAATCCAGAGAATCGGCATGCCGTGGTGCTTGGAGGAAGTTTGGCCGGGCTGCTGGCTGCGCGGGTCCTCGCCGATCACTTTGAAGAAGTCACTCTCATTGAGCGCGACGTTTACCTGACGAACATGGAAGTCGAGGAGCGGAGGCGTAAACGCCAGTACTTTGAAATCCGAAGGGAAACGGATGCCCAAACCGGCACGCGTGTAGCAAAGGTGTTGATGGAAGTTTTCAACATACTGGCGCCGCCGGCAGTGCTGTTTAGCCGCGGGTGCTTCCGTGTCCTGTAGAGATGATGCGTCGACGAAGCCGCGCTTTACGCGCACGTGAACTCGCGCACGATTTTTCAGTGGGCGAAATCGGGCGCGCTCCACTCGAGTGAAACGGAAGAGGGGCTACTCCTGATCTGTCCGAATTCCCCGGGCTTGAGTCTCTGAACCGATCCACACGGTCTTAATGTTAACGAACTCGCGGATTCCAAACTCCGCGAGTTCACGTCCGTAGCCGGAGTGTTTCACACCGCCGAACGGCAGCCGAGGATCCGATGCGACCATGCCGTTGATGAAAACGCATCCGGCCTCGAGTTCTTCGATAAATTTCGTCTGTTCGTTTGCGTCGCTGGTCCAGGCAGCCGAGCCCAGTCCAAACGGCGTTGCATTCGCCAACCGGATTGCTTCGTCGATGTTTGCAACGCGGAACAGCATGGCCACTGGACCGAAGATCTCCTCGCACGAGACCGGCGTGGAAGGGTCAATGTTCACGAGCACTGTCGGCTCGTAGAAACTGCCGGGCCGATCGAGTTTCTTTCCGCCGGTCAAAATGCGTGCGCCCGAGCCGACCGCTTTCTCCACCTGCTCGATGAGGTCGTCGAGAATTTGCGGCGTCGCGAGTGGACCAATGTCAGTTAATTCATCCATCGGATCGCCGATGCGTAGCGCCTTCATCTCGGCGACGAAACGTTCCTCGAAACGTTCGTAGATCTCTTTAGCCACAATGAACCGCTTGGCGGCGATGCACGACTGTCCGTTGTTGATCGTGCGCGCTCTCACAGCTGTCGTGACGGCGGTATCGAAATCCGCCGAAGGCATAACGATGAACGGATCGCTGCCGCCGAGTTCCAACACAGTCTTCTTGATCTCCTTGCCGCAAATGCCAGCGACACTTCGACCTGCCGGTTCACTTCCCGTCAGTGTCGCGGCTACAACACGCGGATCTTTCAGGATTTCTTCCACCGCATCCGAACCAACGAGCAGCGTTTGGAACGCGCCTTCCGGAAAACCCGCGCGCGCGAAGATCTCTTCAATCGCGAGCGCGCATTGCGGAACGTTCGACGCGTGTTTCAGCAAACCGACGTTGCCCGCCATCAGTGCGGGCGCTGCGAAGCGGAATACCTGCCAGAAAGGAAAATTCCACGGCATCACGGCGAGCACTGGCCCAAGCGGTTGAAAGTGAACGTAGCTTTTCTTGGCGTTTGTTTCGACGAGCTGATCCGCGAGGTGATGCTTTGCGTTCTCCGCGTAATACCTGCACACCGAAGCGCATTTTTCCGCCTCGCCGATAGCGGCCGTCAAAGGTTTGCCCATTTCAATGGTCATCGTGCGGCCGAATTCCTGCTTTTCCGATTCGAGTATCTCAGCAGCGCGCTGCATCATGCGCGACCGATCGGCGAATGACGTGAGGCGGTAGCTGCGGAATGTGTCGGCGGCGATTTGTAGTTTTTGTTCGATCTGTTGCGCAGACAATGCGGAAAATTCCCGAAGTGTTTCGGCAGTTGCCGGATTGATGGAAGCTATGGTCATGGTGGGTCGATTATAGTCCCTAATTGTGGTAGATCGTTTTCCTGGTGGCGGAGCAAAAAGCACAACTAGACAAGTTTGGTGTCGCCGCGGCGTTACAGGAGATCGCGCGCCTGATGGAGTTGAAAGGCGGGCAGAATCGCTTCAAGGCGAAAGCGTACAACGCCGGCGCGCGTTCGATTCAAGCTGTTGGAAATCTCGATCGTCTCGTGAAGCACAATCTGTTGACGACGTTGCCGCGCATTGGCGGCGCGCTAGCTTCGCAGATCACGCAACTTTATCTGACTGGTGAGTCGTCGGTTTTGAATGAGTTGCGCAAAGAATTTCCCGCGGGTGTGGTCGAGTTGTCGGGTGTGCCGGGATTGAGTTTGAGTAAAGCGCAGCAACTGCACGAACAGTTGGGAATCTCCTCAATCGAGGAGTTAAAAGCCGCTGCGGAAGCCGGGCAGATTCGAGAATTGAAAGGCTTTGGGAAGAAGACCGAGGAACGTTTGCTCGAAACTCTCGCGACGAAGAAAGAACGCCGGTCGCAGCGTCTGCATCTTCATCACGCGCTGAACACGGGCGAGCAGATCATCGAATTCATGCAAACGTCGAGCGGCTTGCTGGATATTAGTTTTGCTGGTTCGTTGCGACGCTGGAAAGAGACTGTCGGGACGATCGAGATCGTTGCGAGTAGTAAGCAGCCGGACGCGCTGATCGAGCACTTCCAGCGCTACCCCCACATCGTTTCCAGCGAACGTCCGGAGCCGAACAACTATGTCGCGCAATTTGTTGACGGTGCTCAAGTTTCATTTACTGCGGTAACGCCGGCGGATTTTGCCGTCACGTTGTTTTTGAAAACCGGTTCGCAAGCACATCTCGAAAGACTCCCGCACGTCAAATTCGCGAAAATCCCGAAGCGTGAAGAAGAAATCTACAAACGTCTCCGCATGCAATACATACCGCCGGAGCTCCGCGAAGATGAAGGTGAGATTGACGCCGCGCTCGCCGGCGACCTGCCTGACGACCTCGTCACACTTGAAGACGTCAAAGGCATGGCCCATTGCCACACTACCTATTCCGACGGAAAGCACTCGCTCGAATCGATGGTGCGCGGCGCTGAGGCGATGGGCATGAAGTACATCACGATCACCGATCATTCGCCGACGGCTTTTTACGCAGGCGGCGTCAAGCTTGACGACTTGCGACGCCAGTGGGACGAGATCGACGAGCTACAAGACCAGGTCAAAATCAAGATCCTGCGAGGCACGGAGTCGGACATTCTCGCAGACGGACGGCTCGACTATCCGGACGACATCCTCGAAAAGTTTGACCTGATCGTCGCGAGCATTCATTCCCGTTACAAGATGAATGGCGAGAAGATGACCGAACGCATCGTTACCGCGATGCAGCAGCCAGTGTTCAAGATTTGGGGACACGCCCTGGGACGTTTGATTGAACGACGGCCGCCGTTTGAATGTGACGTTGAACGAATTCTCGACGTGATCGCAGAGTCGAAGGCGGCCGTTGAGATTAACGGCGATCCGTATCGACTGGATATGGAGCCGCGTTGGGTGCGCGAGGCGCGGAAACGAAAGATCAAGTTTCTGATCTCCGTCGATGCGCACTCCGTAGGTGCGATGAACAACTTGAAGTTTGGTGTAGCGATGGCGCGTCGTGGCTGGGTCCGGCGCACCGAGGTCCTCAACACGTTAACGCCCGCCGCGTTTCAAAAAGCGGTCCGTCCCGTCTAACCTGCGGCAAACACCAGCACGTAACCATTCGGATCCTTTACTTCAAATTCCCAGGCGCCATACGGCTGTCGTCGCAACGGTTGAATAATGGTCGCCTCTTGGCGCACTGACTCGTAAAGGTCCTGCACGCCCTCCGTGCGAATGTAGGCGTCCCACACACCGCCGGGACGTTGGCTGTAAGCATCAGGCTTCTGATAACCCTCGACACGTTGAAGGAAGATCTCGACGTTGTCGCGGCGCAGGATGGCGAAGACGTAAGGTTCGTGATCCGGAAATGGATCGCCGATGAACCCGAGCTGTTCTTCGTACCACGTTATCGTCGCGCTGATGTCGGCAACAGGAAAGCAGGCCGCCAGTGATTGAAATTCCGCCATCTTTTCCCTCGATTATCTTGAAGCTTCTTAATACCGGTTAGTTTCCCGCAAAGGCGCAAAGGCGCAAAGAAAGCAAGAACAGAAATGTTTCAGCTTACTCCAACTTTGCGCCTTTGCGCCTTTGCGGGAAACCACCTTCACTAACCCTTAGCTCTTAGTTGTGATTCGACTCGCCCCCTTCTGGTCCATAGAACATGACCCATAGCGTCAGGTCACCGGAAAAGTTTTCAAACCGATGGACCGCGCCCGCCGCAGCGAAGAGTATGTCGGTTGGTCCAAATGTCTGTCGCGACTCACCGCAAACAAACTCCCCGGTGCCGGCGGCGACGAAATAGATCTCATCGCGCGTGTGAGGCTGCTGCGGATCCGTCCCACGCGGCGCGTAGATCTCAACCAGCAGGCTTCCGTGCTGAAAGACGGCGGCGAATCGTTGAGCTTCCGGTCCGGGCAAACGTTCGAGAGCTTCAGTGACCGTGGCGCGGATGCATGGATTGTTCGATTTCATTTTTGTTTACCGGTTGTCTTGACGTCGCAGGTTGGAGGCAGATTTGGATTCTTAGTTTCGTACTTCCGTATCTCTTCATCAAAAACGACTTTCGCTTCATCCGCTTGATCGTCGCCGACAAACGAGGCATTGCCCGATTCGGTGCTGACACGCGCGCGCAGACGCCTCGCGGCGTTCATCACTTTCTCTCGCAATTCGCGCTTGAGATCGACGATGTAAACCCACGTCCCTGACTTGACCGGCACAAGCGTGCGAAACTCAATTCCCGCACGTTCCAAACTCTGCGCGAGGTTTACAAGATTTCGCATCGGGCGCCGCGTTTTCAAGGTATAGAGGTCCGCCGGGCCCGCCGTTTTCGGATGAAAGTAGAGTATCGACTTCTGGCGCGCGTCGCGTCCCAAACGCGACAACACGTATCGAACTGTCGGCTCGTCGCTTTCCAGTCGGAGCATTACTGAATGTTCCGCGCCGTCGCTCCACGAACCCAACGATCTGAACGCTCGAATTCGCGACCGCACCACGCAACCCATATTGATCGACTGCTTGACGAGCTTCGTCTCTTCCGCGGAACTCATGCCCTTGATCGCGTCTTCGAGTTTCAAGTTTTCTTTCGTATTCGGACTAACGAAACCGTAATTAAGCGACGTCTGCGCGACAGCGGCTGTCGCCAGTGCGAGAATTAAAAAGAAAGATCTGAATGTCGCTGATGGAATCATTGTTGTTTAAAGAGTTGACGGCCAGGGTAATTGTCCATGTCCGTCGTGTTTCTTGTTGATGGCGGCCAATCGTTGTTCGAGAAAGTGCCGTGCGGCGAAAGGATCTGTTGCTCGTGCGCGAAAACCGATTCGTTTCGTCCACGCCTCCCACGTCTCGATTACTTTCGCGTGCTTTCCGGATTCAGTGTGAATTTGTTCGGCATGGATCAGCAGTCGGAGCTCGAGTTCACGAGCAGTTTCGCCAGGTTTCGCGCCAAACTCTTCGCTGGCTGTGTTTGTTTGCATCCGGCCTGCGCTGTCGAGCCTCTCGAGCATCTGTCGGGCATTTATCGAGAGTTTCTTGGTTTGCCACTCCTCACGTGCGACACCGATCGAATAGATGTGATTCCAGAGGTCCCGATAGACGAAGGTCACCTTTCCTGAAACTAATTTCATGATCATGACTTCCGGATGATCGTCGAGCATTTCAGCAACGCTAAAGATCGTGTGTGCGAGTTTGTGGGACCACCACGACCCGCGGATCCTTTCTTTAGTAATCAGGTAGGTCAAATCCGACGTTAAGAGCAATCCATCGCCTTTCAGTTGCGCGAAGACTTTGTTGAACTGTTCGCGATAGCTCACTGTCATTTTGCGGAATGTTACCGTAGAATCAGCCAACCTTAAATCCTCATCTCAAGGAGACAAAAAATGCAGCGAAGAACCCTCACCGAACTTGCCAGTAACCCTGACTTGATTTCGGGTATCTATAACTATTGCGATCGTTGGTGTGAACGCTGTCCGTTAACCTCACGTTGCCTGGTCTATGCGACCGAAACAGAGGAAGACGATTCAACGCAAACAAACGATCTCACAAACGAAGCTTTCTGGCGCAAACTGGGAACGATCTTTCAGGAAACGCGCGACATGATCGCCGAATGGGCCAGAGAAGCTGGTATCGATCTAAACAAGACGGAGGACGAAGACGATCCGGCCCTACGAAAAAGACGTAGACGCCGGGTTGATAACCATCCACTCGCGCGCGCCGGAAAGAGATACGCAAACGATGCGAGCGACTGGTTTCGCGAGGTGGACCAGACGGTCGAAGTCAGCGACCTGCGGCCGGCTGTAGGATTGGATTTACCGGATTGCGAATCCGCCGAACGGTTGGAAGATGCGCGTGAAGTGATTCAGTGGTATCAGTATCAAATCGCTGTGAAAACGATGCGCGCGCTTTCGGCTCGTTTCGACGACCACGAAACCACGGAGCTTACGGATTTTCCCAACGATTCGGACGGATCGGCAAAGGTTGCATTGATCGGGATCGACCGATCAATCGCGGCCTGGCGGCTCGTGCAGCTTGCCTTGCCGGAACGGGAGACTTCGATCGTGCCGCTGATACTTCAGTTAGAGCGTTTGCGGCATAGAATCGAGAAAACATTCCCGTATGCGCGCGAGTTTGTCAGGCCTGGGTTTGACGAAATACTCGGCGAAGCGAATTAACTGCGCCGGTTGAAAGGAAATTGGTGTGATGGCGGAAGACAATTGTCTGTTTTGTCGGATTGTGTCTGGCGAGGTGCCGGCGACGATCGTCTACGAGGACGACAACTCCGTCGCGTTTCTCGATCACCGGCCATTGTTTCACGGGCATACGTTGCTAGTACCGCGTGTTCACGTGGAAACACTTGGCGATCTGCCGGTTTCGCTGGTTGGACCATTCTTCAAAACGGCGCAGTTGCTTTCGCGTGTGGTTGAAACAGCAATGGAAGCTGAAGGGACGTTCGTCGCGATGAATAATCGCGTCAGTCAGAGCGTCCCTCACTTGCATGTGCACGTTGTCCCGCGGCGTAAAAAGGACGGATTGAAAGGGTTTTTCTGGCCGCGAACGAAATACAGAAACGAAGAAGAGATGTTAGCGATCAAAAAACTTTTCGCACAGAAAATAAAACACACAGAAATTTGATCTAAAGAACGCATAGGAGTATAAACCTCCCTGTCACGAAGGTTGCGGCTTTCGAGACCGAGACAGGGATCGGCAATCGGTGCGGTGACGCCCGAGAGAGAGAAGAGACAGGCGGCTGTTGATTCTATTGACGCCCTGATTGGAGCCGAAAGGCTCTGCTAGAGAAGGTTGCGAGACTTTCTCAAGCCATTCGGATAAAAACGAGTGGCACCCGGAGGCAAGGACCCGCCGAAGGGAGCGATGTGGTTCAACGTAAGTTGAGCTTCGTTGCCGGAGCGTAACCGGCGGTGGAGGAAAAGCCACCACAACAAAAACCTAACGGCACCGCGTTCTTCGGAACGCGAGGATTGTGAAAATAATTCGTGTGCTGACCGGAGGTTAGCTGTCCGCCAGTTGATCATCGGGATATAAATTCGGTGGCGTGAGCGTGTACATGCTTGTGCTGCCACCTATAGGGAGCTTCGGCAAACTATAGGACACGGATTGCGCTGCTTTCAGCTTGCTGGAAGTAGCGCATTTCGTTTTTTTGTGTTTAGTTGTACTGCATGAGTCGCCATAAGTTGAATCCATGGTTGACGTCTGAATGAAAGCACGCCTCGTTTGGCTGATACTGTGCGGCATCTGGGGTTCAACCTGGCTCTTCATTAAGCTCGGTCTCGAAGATCTGCCTCCAATCACCTTCGCCGGAATCCGTTTCGTAATTTCCTGCGCAATTCTTTTTCCGCTTGTTTGGGTTCGACACTTAGCGTTGCCGAAGACTCGCAGCGAGTGGTTTCTTGTCGTTGGCACCGGCGTTATGTCGTTTAGTTTGAATTACGGGCTGGTGTTTTGGGCCGAGCAATACATTACTTCCGGCCTCGCCGCGCTCCTGCAAGCAATGCTGCCTGCGTTCGGATTGATCCTGGCGCACATTCACGTGCCCGCGGAACGCATGACGTGGGTGAAGATCGCCGGCGTCGTGTTAGGAGTCTTCGGTGTTGGCGTAGTTTTCTCAAACCAGTTGGCGATTTCCGGACGGCTCGCGCTGGCGGGTTGCGTCGCGATGGTGTTGAGCGCATTCTTCGCGGCGTATTCAAACGTGCTGGTGAAGACGCACGGAAAGAATTTGAACCCGGCGGTGCTCGCCGCGTTTCAAATGCTGTTCGGCCTCATACCGCTGTTGCTCTACGGCCTCACGTTTGAAGGGAACCCGCTACATTTGCGCTGGACGCCGCTCGCGCTTGTATGCCTGATGTATTTAGCCGTCGTCGGGACGGTCATTGCGTTTCTAATGTACTACTGGCTGATCCAGAACATGGACGTCACCAAGACGATGTTGATCTCGCTGGTGACGCCCGTCGTCGCAGTAATCCTCGGCATGCTCGTTCTGGACGAACAACTGAGCTGGCGCACACTGGTGGGCGGCGCCATGATCATGGCCGGCATCGGCTTCATCGTCGTTCGCAAGCCAAGAACAACTGCTGTTCCTGCGCCAACCGCTCAATGATCGTACGTGCGGATCAAGCCTCGCACGACCCCCTGGATCTGTATCCGTTCGGGGGTCTTGATGAAGATTGGCTTGAACTGCGGGTTCGCCGGCTCCAGCCGTATGAAATCAGGTTCGCGATAGAACTTCTTCACCGTCGCATAATTCCCGTCGATGAGGGCGACGACTACCTGGCCATTATCAGCAGTTTTCTGTGAAGCGACGACGATGATATCGCCGTCCTGAATGTTTTCCTCGATCATCGAATCCCCGCGTACGCGCAGCGCGAAGGTACGTCCGCGTCCCTGCATGTCTTTCGGGACCGACACCGTATCGTGGCTGAGTATTGCCTCGATGGGTTGGCCAGCTGCGACGGTCCCGAGCAGCGGAATGTCGTTACTCTCATCGCCAGCACTCTCCTGCTGCTCGACGATTTGGATTCCACGACTCACATTGGGAATGCGTTTTATCAATCCCTCACGTTCCAGTGCTATCAAGATGGCATGAACGCTCGCCGATGAACTCATCTGAAACTGCCGGCCGATTTCCGCGATCGTGGGCGGTTCGTGGTTCGACTCGATATAACGCCGGATAAATTCAAATACTCGCTGTTGTTTAGCCGTTACGGGCATGGGGCATCTCTTCCTTTCCAGCAACACCTTGTAAAACAGATTTTCGTTGACAACCGAAAATTGAGCGAACATTCTCGAACAAATCGAACGAGCCGTCAAGAGGTTTTTTCGATAGGAAGTAAGTTTTTTGAATTAGCAGGTTTTCGGTCGGGCTGTTCAGTCAATCACACCGTGATGTTAGCCCGGTGATCAGGTGTTCCCCTCACGTCGTCCCGGAAAGATGGTGAGTGGTTCGGGATAGTGGTCACTTGAATCCACTCGCCGGGCTAATGCCACTGTGTGATTGACGCGTGGTTGACGTCTGCTGGAACCTGCGGATTTTTAACGAACGATCGGGGTTAGCTTTTTTAAGTCGTCGACAAAGCGCCGGTATTCGAGGCGACGCGTTTCGTCGTCAGGCGCCCGGAGAATAGAGGAGGGATGAACAGTTGCCATCACATACGATGCAAGAGTTGATTCGATGAACTGGCCGCGTTGTTTGGTGACGCGAAATTTTGGGCCAAGAAGAGCCTGCGCCGCCGTGGCCCCAAGCGCGACGATCACTTCCGGTTTTACGAGCGCGATCTCGGCTTCGAGCCAGGGACGACAAGCGGCGATCTCGATAGCGTTTGGCTTCTTATGAATCCGGCGCTTGCCGCGCGGCTCCCATTTGAAATGCTTGACGACGTTGGTTACGTAAGTTTGTTTGCGATCGATGCCGGCTTCTTCGAGCGCATTGTCGAAAAGCTTACCGGCAGGACCCACAAACGGCTTCCCGGTCAGGTCTTCTTCGTTGCCCGGTTGCTCGCCGACAAACAGCACGGTTGAGCGTCGCGAGCCGTCGCCGAAAACAGTTTGCGTCCCTTTTTTCCAGAGGTCGCAAGCCTTGCAATCAGCAGCCGCGGCTTTGAGTCCGGAGAGGGTCGGTCGCGGAGGAATCAGGTCGCCTGCTGAGCTTTTTGAAGGCATATTTCATTGTAGGCCAGTGAGGCAACGAATTTCTTACATGCCATGAATTTGAAACACAGATTAAACGAATTTGATTTAGCCAGCCGTTTCGGCGACGCGTTCAAGATCCGGCAGAAACCGCCTCTCGAAACGCTGTCCACCGGCATTCGTGAAGTTGATGAGTTGACCGGCGGGCTGCCGCGCGGCGCCATCACGGAGATCTTTGGACCAGCTTCTTCCGGACGCACGAGCATGATGTTTTCAATGCTTGCTTATGCGACGAGGCACGAAGAGGTTTGCGCCCTTGTCGACATCAATGACGTGTTTGCGCCGACGGCCGCGGCGGCCGCTGGGATCGACTTCGATCGTTTGCTATGGATCCGTTGTGGCGACACTCTCGAGAACGCTTTCAAAGCCACCGATCTGTTGTTACACGCCGGCGGGTTTGGCCTGGTGATACTCGACATGGGCGACGTCGCCGCGAAGGACGCGCGGAGGATCATTACGTCGTGGTGGTATCGCTTCCGGCGCACAATCGAGAATAGACCAACGTCGATTCTCGTGCTGTCTGAAGAGGCGTGCACACGTTCGTGCGCGGCGCTGACTTTGGAGCTGAGCGGAACACCGGAATGGTCACAAGCGAGTGCCGAACAAACGAACGTCGTGCCCCTGCGAAAGTCTGCTCCCGTAAAGCGTGCAACGGTCACGCAGGGAAATCTTTTGCGTTTCAACTCGATCAAGGTCAATCGCCAGCGGCCGTTGTCGCCATGGCGTAACGAGGACCAGTTTCGCGCTCATCTCGCGAGTTGACAGATTTCGAGAATTTTCGCTAATCTTCGGCTACCGTGTTTGCTTGTATTCATGCTCCCAATCTCGCGGCGGACTTGTCTCTGGCGGAGTTCGCCTATGGCTTCTCGCCGGTTGTCGAGGAGGTCGCGGGCAGAACCGTAGTCATCGACGTCGAAGGTTGTGAGTTGTTATTTGGTTCGGCTTATGAGCTTGCTAACGACGTCGCGCGGCGAGCAAAAGAACCGCGAGCGAACGGTGGTCTGGAAGGCTCGGTGAACGTAGCCATCGCCGCGAACCCCGACGCGGCAATTCACGCTGCCACGCGTCTCAAAGGCGTTACCTTTGTTTCCCCAGCCGAGGAATTAATTTGTCTTGGAGAATTTCCCATCGAGGCACTCGAGTTTTCTCTCGTCAATGTCGAGAAGAAACTGGCTGGCGAGATCTTCGAAACCCTGCGGCTCTGGGGCATTCTCACTTTTCAGGATTTCGCCGCGTTGCCAGTCGCCGGTGTTTCTGAGCGTTTGGGACAGGAAGGAATCCGGCTGCAACAGTTGGCCGCAGGCAAAACCGAGCGGCACTTGAAGGTCAAACAACCGGCCCCGGTTTTTTCACATTCGATCGAACTCGATCACGCGCTTTACGAACTCGAACCACTCTCATTTATTTTTGCCCGACTGCTGAATCAACTCTGCGCCATTCTCAATGCCTATGCTCTGGCGACCAACGAACTGACGTTGCACATGCAGCTCGAAGATCAAACTTCACACGATCGCACGTTGTCGCTGCCACATCCGATGCGCGACCACAAGGTGTTTCTGAAGTTGCTGGTGCTCGAGATGGAAAAGCAACCGCCGCAAGCGGCCGTCAAAGCCGTCTCGATCACCTGCGATCCGGTGAAGCCGCGCGTGATCCAGAACGGCTTGTTTGTTCCGTTGGCTCCGGCGCCAGACAAGTTGGAGTTGACGCTCGCGCGACTGACAAAACTCGTCGGCGATCACAACGTCGGCTCACCTGTTTTGCTCGACACGCATCGGCCCGACGCATTCAGCGTGAAGCGATTTGAATTGCGAAATTCGAAATTCGAAATTCGAAATTCGAAATTGACTGTTGGGTTTCGCATGTTTCGTCCACCCTTGCGTGCCGTGGTCCAGGTCGATCGCGGATTGCCGGCGCAGATCAGCGCCTGGGGTAAGCAACGCAGCGTTTATGGCAAGGTCGTCGACGTCGCTGGACCATGGCGTACGACGGGTGATTGGTGGCGGGACGATCGCTGGGCGCGAGACGAGTGGGACGTCGCAGTCGTACCAAATAAGCGCGACGAACAGGTGCTTTATCGCATTTATCGCGAATTGAATACCGACACCTGGTTTGTAGAAGGCGCTTACGACTAAAGTACTTAGTACTTTGTGCTTTGTGCTTAGTAAGAACAAAGAACAAAGAACTAAGCACAAAGCACAAAAAGATGTACGTCGAACTGCACGCGCGATCGGCTTTCAGTTTTCTGGAAGGTGCATCTGTACCTGAAGAACTAATCGCCGCCGGCCTTGAGTTGCAATTGCCTGCCATGGCCTTGCTCGATCGCGACGGCGTTTATGGCGCGCCACGATTTCATCTCTCGGCAAAAAAGAACGGTATCAAGGCCCATATCGGCGCTGAAATCAGCGTTCGACTCTCGAATTCCAAACTTTGCTCGGTACCCGTCCTCGTAAGGACCCGCCAGGGTTATCAAAACCTCTGTCGCTTGATCACATTGATGAAACTGCGTGTACCGAAACACGCAAAACCCGGCGAGTGCTCCGTCACTCGAGATGAGTTGTCGGCCCATGCCGGCGGCCTCGTCTGTTTGACGGGTTCCTTCGATGGACCAATTGCTTCCGCGCTTCACGGCGGCGGAGACGGCGAAGCGCAAAAAACCGTCGACTGGTTAATCGATTCCTTTGGTAAAGAGAACGTCTACGCGGAACTGCAACGTCACTTCGACAGGGAAGAGGAAGCGCGCAACCAGGCCGTAATCCAACTCGCGCTGCGTAATCACCTGCCGCTACTCGCGACCAACGGCGTCTGCCACGCGACAACCGCGCGCCGCGAAGTCGCCGACGTCTTCACCTGCATTCGCAACCACGTGCGTCTCAAAACTGCCGGCCGTCTGCTTGCCCGCAACTCTGAACGCTACCTCAAGTCAGGCGCCACAATGCAAAAGATATTCGCCGACTTGCCGGAAGCAATCGCCCAGACGCTCGAACTTTCCTCACGCCTGGAGTTCACGCTCGAAGATCTCGGCTATGAGTTTCCGAAATATCCCGTACCTGATGGCGAAACGATGACCTCGTTTTTGCGCAAACAAACTGAAGAAGGTGCGCGTCGGCGCTACACCGGCCGGCATGGCGCGCCGACGTATGAAAAGGCGCGGCCGCAAATCGAACGCGAGTTGAAGTTGATCGAAAAGCTCAAGCTCGAAGGTTATTTTCTGATTGTTTGGGACATCGTCCGGTTTTGTCGTCGTGAAGGAATACTGATCCAGGGACGAGGTTCGGCCGCCAATAGCGCCGTTTGTTATTCGCTGGGAATAACGGCGGTCGATCCCGTCGGCATGGACCTGCTGTTCGAACGATTTCTGTCTGAGGAACGTGGCGAATGGCCGGACATCGATCTCGATCTTCCCAGCGGAGACAAGCGCGAGAAAGCGATTCAATACGTTTACGAACTCTATGGAAAATTAGGCGCGGCGATGACTGCCAACGTCATCACTTATCGGGGCCGTTCGGCGGCGCGAGAAGTGGGCAAGGCGCTTGATTTCGACGACGACACGCTTTCGCGTCTCGCGCGCCTCGTGCATACGTGGGAATGGAAAGACCCGAAGGATTCCAGTGAACGGCAGTTTCGTGACGCGGGCCTCGATCTTTCCCACCCGCGCATCCGCAAATTCTTCCAGCTTTACCAACTGGTCCAGGACCTGCCCCGCCACCTCGGACAACATTCGGGCGGCATGGTTATTTGCCAGGGACAACTCGATTCGATCGTGCCGCTCGAACCTGCCGCCATGCCCGGCCGCGTCGTGGTCCAATGGGACAAAGAAGACTGCGCCGATCTGGGCTTAATTAAAGTCGACTTGCTCGGGCTTGGAATGATGGCCGTACTGGAAGATTCGATTCAGTTGATTCGCGATTCGTACGGCGAGGAAGTCGACCTCGCACATCTTCCGCAGGACGACAAAGGCGTTTACGAAGCGCTGCAAAAGGCCGACACGATTGGACTGTTCCAGGTTGAAAGCCGCGCACAGATGTCGTGCCTGCCGCGTCTGCGGCCGGCGAAGTTTTACGACATCGTGGTGCAGGTCGCGATCATCCGGCCCGGACCGATCGTGGGAAACATGGTCCATCCGTATCTCAAGCGCCGGCAGGGCCGCGAGCCCGTAACTTACGCGCATCAAGCGTTGGAGCCGATCCTGAAACGCACGTTGGGAGTGCCGCTGTTTCAGGAGCAACTGTTGCGGATGGCCATGGTTTGCGCCGGCTTCACCGGAGGCGAGGCGGAAGAACTGCGTCGCGCGTTTGGTTTCAAACGGTCAGAAGCGCGGATGAAAGCAATTGAGATCAAACTGCGACAGGGCTTGACGAAAAACGGTATCACTGGCAAAACGCAGGAGGAGATCGTGCTGGCGATCAGCTCGTTTGCGCTTTACGGTTTTCCCGAGTCGCACGCCGCCAGTTTTGCTCTCCTGGCTTATGCGAGCGCCTATCTGAAATGCAATTACCTGGCGGCGTTCACCACTGCCATGCTCAACAATCAACCGATGGGTTTCTATCAGCCGTTCACGCTCGTCAAAGACGCGCAGCGACACGGCTTGAAGGTGCTGCCGATCGACATTACGCGTTCGGATTGGTTGTGTACGATTGAAGAGACGGAAGGGGAGACGCGGGGACACGGTGATGGGGAGACGCGGGGAGACGGTTACTGCATCTCTCCTTCACCGCGTCGCCCCTTCTCCGCGTCTCCCCTTCTGGAGATGCGACTCGGTTTGAAGTATGTAAAAGGTCTCAGCCAGCAATCGGGGCAGGCCATCGTTCGCCAACGGGCCACGCGTCCGTTTATCGGTATTGACGATCTTTGTAATCGCGTTCCGGAATTACGCAAAGACGAACTGCGTAAGCTCGCTGCAATCGGAGCTTTGAACTTTATTCAGGGTTCGGTCAATCGACGTGACGCGTTGTGGCAGGTTGAGCGCGTCACTCGCGCGGCGGGGGAGCTGTATGAAGAGCTCGCGGAGCAAGACGGACACTCGCCGTTGCTGCCGATGACGGTTCCCGAACGAATGGACGCTGATTTTCGTGGGACGGGACTGACGATCGGGAAGCATCCGGTCGCGTATCATCGCGCGGAACTGAAGAAGCTTGACGCGTTGCGGGCGATCGATATTCGCAAACTGCGGAATGGGAGTTTTGTGCGGGTTGCAGGTTGGGTCATCGTGCGGCAACGGCCTGGGACGGCGAAAGGGTTCATGTTCTTGACTCTCGAGGATGAAACCGGAGTCAGCAACATCATCGTCACGCCGCAGCTATTTGATCGCTACCGGATCGAACTAGTGGACCATCCGTTTCTTTTAATTGAAGGCGCGTTGCAGAACCAGGACAACGTTATTTCAGTGAAGGCGAGTCACGTGCAACCGCTGTCGTTCAAAGTCGCAGCCGCAGTCTCTCACGATTTTCATTAGGACGGCGCAAAGAGGCTCGCGCAAAGGCGCTAAGAAGAAAGTAAAAGGAAACAACGCAGTAAAGTAGCAGCCATGCTGAATGGCTTTCCTTTGCGTCTTTGCGCCTTTGCGGGAAACCTTCTTAAGCGGGACGGGCGGCGTGGCGGGGCGGGGCTTCTATCAGGCCCTGGACCACCTGGGCCACCTGCGATAGCGGTTTGGGTTTTCGAAGAAAGGCGTCGGCGCCGCAGCGGCGGGCTTCATCTTCCATCTCAGTCGAACCATAGGCGGTCAACACGACTATCCTGGCATGCGGATTTTGCTCTTTGACCAGCCTAATCATATCGAGCCCATCAGCATCGCGCTTCAGACTGAGACGCAGATCCTGGATCACTACCTTGTATTCGGTAGCTTCCAACAACTTCTCCGCCTCTTCAACCTCTCTCGCAGTATCAACCTTGTAACCATGCAGCGAGAAATACTCGCTCATGGAAAAGCAGATCGACTCTTCGTCGTCGACGATTAGAAGACGCGGCATAGGTGTTTCTCTCGAGGACCCCTCGTCCCGACTCGACCACATCTGGCGTAGCTTACCCGAGACTCTTTTTAGGGTTCCGAAACGATTTTGCTTCACGGCACACTTTTAGTGAATCCGTATCAAATGCACGGATTCTGACCGGTAATACAAACACTATTGGTACAGCGAGGTATGATGGCGGCACCACGTGTCATGCGGTCACGCGTGCTTGAAACAAACTGGTTCAAAGCAACTGCCTGATAGCTGCGCACAGCGCCGTGTGCCGCAGCCCACCAGCAGCCCGTGTTATTTAGTTGTTGAGCTCCCGTGTAACTCATCGTCCCTCCGCACCGCAACGATGAAGTCCGAATTCAGAGAAATTACTGTTTCCGGACCGAAAGCTAAATCGGAATCGCCGACCGCACGTTACCCCGTTGTGTGGCAGAGACGTTTATCTTGCCCGAGATACTCTGCGAAGCGGGCTTGGTAATGATGTAAAGCAATACCTCGCAAACTTCGCGCGTGCCGGTTCCGATCGTGTTTCCCTTTTCGTCCTGGAGCGCATAAATCTGCCCATTGGAATCCAAGGGAAAGATCGTTGGTTTAGCGTACATTCTCAGAAACCCCCTGTCACCCTTTGGATCAGTTTTATTCGTTGCGGGACGTGAATCGTTTTCTGAACGCGCCCGCGATACCAAGCAAACCGGATCCCAGAAGCAGCATGCTTGCCGGTTCAGGTACTGGGTTGCTAGTTATCTGTCCCTGGACAGTCGTTATTCCGTTGTTTGATGCTGGTGGCACCAGGTTCAACGGATTGTTGGTAATCGAATAAGTGATCCCTCCGATCGTCACTGAGGTCACCGTGAAATTAACTACTCCGGAGCCTGAGTTAGATGCGGAGAACGAGCCGCTGAAAGTGGCGGCAAAGCTGTCGCTTCCAGCCGTCGGGACTGTCTGAGTAATGGTTAGCGTGAAAGTGCCTGACGCGTTGACCGCACTACTACCACTGAAAAAGGTTTGGAAATTACCGAAGCTCGAACCCGTAGGCGTGTTCAGGCTGGTAGATCCCAGACCGGTAAACGTAATCATCAACGCGTTACCTAAATTAGTAAACGTTACGGAGTTAGTGCCACTTCCGGCACAACCCGCGCAGGTGAAAGTACCTGATGTTGAGAATGTGACAGGATCTGCATTCGCCGTGGAAGCTCCGATTGCCATGAAGCCGGCGAGCACAGCGGCCATCACAATTGTTTTCATCAATCGTGCCATGCTGTTTATTTCCCCTCTCAGTACCTCATTCGATCTAGGCCGCACTTCAATCGAACTCAGCGTGTGGAAACTGCTGGTGAGCAGACCAGTACTCTGCTCTGGACATGACACTCAGGTTAAGGGTCGATGTTATTCCACCTGCGGGGCAAACGCAGGTGGGTAACACAGTCGGTAGAACTAGTAAATGACTAATGCGAAGTAACTCGGAGCTTTAGGGCTGCCGCGGCTCTGTTACTTCCGGAAACGCTTGCGCAAGCTTGCTGCGGCTCCCAACAGACCGGAGCCCAGGAGCAACATGCTGGCCGGTTCGGGAATAGGAGTTTCTACAATTTCACTCCCTCCGAGCCGAACCTGTCGTATGTCCTCGAAGACCGCGCCATTGATTGCCGTCAGACTGATACTGGTCATTAGCTGACCATTAATGGCCGTCACTGTGAAAAAATTCTGGCCATTGGCGTCCACGGTAAAATCATCCTCGAAGAAACCACCATCGATGTTGACGCCTTCGACGTGAATGACGACTGAACCATTGGTGGCCGCATTGATGTTGAATACTGCCGCCGTGAAGGTGTCATTGTTAGCCAGACCGAACGTCAGTTGCGTGAGAGCAGTGTTTCCGGTTCCGCCGCTCACTGTCGCCTGGCCCGACGGATTAGCATTCAGCAATCCGCTACCGCTCGACGACTCGAAGTTGACGACAAGATTGTTCTGGCCTACTACACCGGTTACGGTGAGGACATCTGTGGCGGGGTTAAGCAGCACGTTGCTGGTGCCTTGATTGTTGACTCCTGTGACTACAACAATGTCGGCCTTTGCTGTGCTGGAAAAAACGCTGACAATTCCAAGAACTGCCAACGCAAATATAGTTTTTTTCAAGTGCGAAAACGTGGGCATT
>Ga0209486_10000341_pt1 | contig 21307 bp, 25 predicted proteins | sample NCCompost_FD_187518 | JGI IMG/M metagenome (GOLD analysis project Ga0209486, IMG submission 187518) | Agricultural soil microbial communities from Utah to study Nitrogen management - NC Compost (SPAdes) (version 2) | ecosystem: Environmental > Terrestrial > Soil > Agricultural land | place...
ATTTTCGATTATTCTCTTATCCTTTAGAATAAGAGTACCGTTTCCAATAACTGGAAATATGCTATCTTGAGAGTCAACAAAGCCTTCGGGTCGATTGCCAATATCTCCAGAAACAATTCTTGTAGAATTGGAGTATGCATTGTATGAAATCGACTCAAGCATAATTGTGCCCTTGTTAGGGTTGAAGACATTAAAGATGATTGAAAAGTTTCCGGTATTACCATCAAAAATTTTTGCCGTGATATCCTTGATTGATAACTCAAGTGGCATTGGATCTTTGATTGCATCCTGATTAAAAATACTACCTTCTATGAAGTTCATGTTGGCTATCCCCAATCTTGAAATCTCACTGGTTAGAAAGTTGGAACTTGAAACTGCAAAATAAATAACAAATGCTATGACTGCAACTATGATTCCAGTTGCAACAATTTTTTCCCCCATTATCCTCAAGACACCTATAATCAAAAGATTATTTTAGTCTATTTGTTATTTGTAGAACAAACCGCTATATTCTTCCTATCCAACTAGCTTTGTGGACTAAGATTATATTTACGACCGAACAACCCCTGTTCATGTTTATCGGGGCCAGAAGAGCAGTCCTTATTGGTGCTATTGGTGCGATAGTCGCCTTTATTGTATTATTTCCAGCTATTCCTGATCTGCTTAGGGGAGGTAGCGAATTGCGGGATGTAATGGTTAGTGTTAAAAATATTGAACTGGAAAACACAAGTAACGTTATCAACACCATTCCCTTGACAGTAACCTTTGAAATACTCAACAAGGATGTAAAAGCATTATCCACCTCTAAAATAGAGTATTCAGTTAATGCAAATAATACTAATTTAGGTAATGGATTACTTTCATATGAAGACATTCCTCCAAACGGAAGGCCACAGTTGTATCCAAATTCTCCTACTACCCTTCAGTCGACATTTTTACTTGGCCGAACAAGTTCTAATTCAGAATTCTTTGACAAAATAAATAGTTCCAACTTTGTAACAAATTTCACAGAATGGGACGTTAACGGAACTGCTCAGATAGACTCTGCGTTCACAATATATCCAGTTGAATTTAGCAGCGTTCTAAGATAACAAAACTAGGGAATTTTATTTTTCGTTTTTCATGTCGCCTTTTTCAAATCCAGCGACAATCCATTCCTCCAACCAAACACACTTTGCTGGACTGTAAGGGCTAGATTCATCTTCAGAAGAACACGAATGTTGGTAAGCACAGCTAAAGCATGGAGCTCCTTCAACACATTCAATTTGGATGGGCTTTCTGTTGTATTCGGCAATTGCGGATTTCTTTACTATTAGTTTGTATGTCCATCTACCCTTATGCAATATTTTTTCGCGTGAAATAAGCGATTGTTTCTCGAGATTTCCTGCCAACCTAGAGCCATCCCTACTATCGAGTGAAAATTCTTTACAGATTTCAGTTTGGAATACCCCATCTTCTCCACTTTTCAATATTGCCTGAAAAACCTGTTCAAATAATTCATGCTTATTTTTATACATACTTCTCGGAAGATTAACAATTTGAGACAAAAGATAAATTTGTATCAAGCTAATAATATAAAAATCTTAGCATTATCTATTCAATAGGTAGACAATATTGAGGTATACTGACATTTACCCTTTGTAATTAGAAATTTCTAAATCCGTATTCTGTAGTTAGTCCTGACCCAAAAGTCAGAAACGTTTCGTAAACTGAAAACGATCTAGATATTGTCGCTAACAGAATCATGTTATATCTGAAAATTAGCTGAAGATAGATCTGATATTTTTATAAAACACTGCGGTCACCGGGATTTGAATTCCCGCTCTAGTTAACTAGAGTCCCGGGTTGCGGGCTTTCTTCTCCATCAATTGGAGTGGAAGGCCAGTGTCCTAACCAAACTAGACGATGACCGCATATCTCTTATGCGATGATAATCTGGATATTAAATCTTATGAAGATTGTCGTCTCTTATTTTCTGGGAAGATATAATTCAAGAGCATATCCACCATCTTGTTTTTTCCTTTTTCCTTAATATTTGTGATCCTTTTACTCAGCTTTTCCTTTTTTGCGTCCTCTTCGATACTCTCATTTGGTCTTTTGTCAAATGCGCCCTCAAATTGAATCCTGTAACCTTTGTAGCCTTCAGTGACCTTGTCAAAAATGTCTTTTTGTTGATACGAGGAAACAAAATAAATCGCAGGAGGATTAGGCCTTTTCTTTATTTCATTCATCAATACAGAAAATAGATGTCCTATGTTGTTGTAGGAATTTACTACGACTATCTTTGACTCTTCAACACCATTTTTTAATAGTTGATTTTTTATGATACTGCCTTCATCATTTCCTGCCGCTACGTTGATTATAGTATCAGACTTGTCAGGCTTGGATTTCATGATTCGCTCATATATTTTAGTACAAACTGCTATTCTTTCCATAATGTGCTGCGGCAACTGTTTATTTGATTCTAACTTGATAAAATTACAGTATAGAACAACTACGTTTCCAGAGACAAATCTATTTTCTGACATGATGATTTAGAATAATACTGGGAAATAAATTTTTTACCAACTTGACTTCTTTGGAGAGTTTAACTGTCTTTCCAATTCATCCAATCTTTGTATCGCATCCTGGTTTTGCCTGATTTCAGAATAGGAGGCATCATTTCTTATTTTGTTCATCAATTCTGCTACCTCCTCCGCGGTAACTCCGTGCTTTATGTCATATTCAATCTGTTTGGAACAACTTGAGACAGTACTATATTTTTTAAAGTTTCGTTTTTCAAATGATGATGCATCGGGAGAAATCCCTTTCATATAACGTAGAATAACTTTCTCAACATGTTCAAGATGCCACTCTCTCATCGCAAAATTGTTGGGTTTCACGGCAAGTACTCAGTGATATGTGAGCGATGGATATTTATTCTATTATACAAAATTGTAAGACCCAAAAAAAAATTTTTATTGTCAACAGTATCAAGATCGTTGCAACGTTCTCTACAAATAATCTGAAAGTTTAATTTTGTCTTGCTCTGGTATTTTTGCAATTTCAAACCTTTCTTTTGATTTCAAAAGAGTGGCAGTTGCATCTATCCCTATTTTTGTAGTTATGAGATTTTTCTGATCGCTTGAGGGATCTAAACTGGATCCCTTTGAATTTGGTACAATCAATAAATCTTTATCAGCCTGGCATCTTGTTGAGATAGCGTATTCAACCTCAGTTGGATTCATAGGGTCTATGTCTTCATCAACTACTATTGCAATTTTTAGTGAAGGATGTCCTGCAAAGGCAGCAATAATTGCATTTTTCGGTTCTCCTTCCAATTTTTTGCTTATTTGAATAACCGCAACAAGCCAGTTACTTCCTCCGTCTGTCAAGTGAACTGCTCTAGTGCCAGATACAACATCTTTGACACTGTGGAATAGTTTAGATTCTATTGGAAGTCCCATCAACAATCTGTGCTCTCCATACCCCGGCAATATGTCATGATAAATGGGATCATCTGTTAAGTAAATTTTGTCCAATTCAAAAACAGGCTGCTTTCGTCTTATATCATACGTTCTTAGCATTTCAACCATTTGTTCTTCGGCTGTTTCATCCGCGAGTATCCTTCCTTCCAAGAGAATCTCAGTGTATTTTGGAATATGGAGACCAGTACCTGGCGATCTTATCAAGGACAGTCGATTATCTAGAAGTGAATTCGCCATCTTTAGCTCATTTTCTCCGTAGGGTGCTTGATAAGCTGCTGCAACGGATACAGCAGGATGAGCTCCCACAATAATCGAAACAGGTAAATCCTCCCCATGTTCCTTCGCACTAGTAAAACACTTGTGAAGATGCCTTCCTTCAACCATTCTTATTGCCATCTTTTTTTTATCCAATCGCAGCAAGCGATGAGTTGATAAATTCTGATATCCAGTTTCGTTATCTCTGGCAAAAACCAAAGACGACGTTATGAAAGCACCTGAATCTTTTTCAAAATGTGTAATAATTGGCAAGTCATACAGATTCCTTGAATTCTTTTTCCAATTGTTGCCCTTGCCGATATTAGTTATTTCAGATTTATTCCTTATAGCGTCAGTAATCCTCTCTTGGATCATATTTTCATTCTTTGCATTTATTGAAAGTGCTATTCTGTGTCTTGTGCCCAAAACATTAGCCGCCACTTTCATGTTGCTACCTTTTACAGATTCAAAAATTACGGTCTTACCCTTATCCAGCTTGCTTACAATTCCTGCAAGTTCAAATTGGGGATTGACCGATTTTTTTATCCTTACTAACTGGTCTGCTCCTTCTAATGCCTTTAAGAAATCAGAAAAACCATTAATCTTGCTGAATTCGAACTTGGACTTCATCTCTAATCACTAGTTTTTACTTCCAATAATTTTAATACTTCATTCATTATTTCTTGCATTTCAGGTAATGACATTGGATTCTTGTTGTTGAAGTTAGTTATTACTATTCCATTTATCATTAAAGATATTTTTTCTGACAGGGTCTTGGTGAATACTGGATCTCTTATGTTTGGTATTACTCTGGCGCTTTGAGTTCTGTTGTTAGACGCCACAGAAACATGCACTCCTCCTATCTTACACAAATCTTCGGAAAGGGAAACAAAGCAACCGTTATGAAATTCAATAAATTTAAGCAAAAAAACTCTATTTGATTTCAAGGTAATTCTCTTTTCAATGTAGTTCCCTTCATGGGGTTCGCTCAAGTTAACTGTCAATATCTTGGTACAATATTATATGTAAATCATTTGATTAGGTTGCAAGAAGTTTCTTGTAATTTGTCTGCATTGTTTTAGATGAGGTTAATGGTAGGTTACTCTAAAAAACACGACCAGTTCGCAATGCAATTGATTTTGCAGATCCAACATCTCTGTTACCACGACGATTAGGGAGAATATTTCTTGAAGTGCCAAATTCATTAACAATTTCTATTCTTACAGATCTATTTAGATTCCTTATCTCCTGGGCTATATGGTTGCATTTAATCCAATCTCCATTTCCAATTTTCAGTATCTTTTTGCTAGATTTTATGCAAGAGAGTATGTTCACAATAAATTTGACCGCATCTTTCATTGAGATTTGAACTGCGCTGTATAATTCTGCGTGTAGATATAGAACATAAATTCCTATCCTGTTTCCAGGATCAACTCCCACAACTAAAATGTCTTCAAGATAGTTGCCACTCAAGTTTTTCAATATCATTGCCTTAAAAAGGGGTGGAAACATATCGAGCTGAAAATCAAAGATTAAATCCTCTCTTCTGAATAACGCCGCTTCATTTTTTGTGGTAATGATTATTTTTGCATTTGTTCTGGAAGCTTCTTCTGGTGAAAGAGAAGAGAACCTAATGTTCATAGATTTTAAAGTGGATACGATTTTATAATACGGTCGACCTTCAACAGTTGCTACCACTATTTGATTTGAATTCAGCTCTGCCGTTAAGGGTTTTCCATTCAACTATTCTAATATTTATAATAATTATTAAATGTTTGAGGTCTGGTTGAAAATAATCGCTATGTCACAGTAGTATCGTTTTTGTTCAAAACAGAATCCACTACCAATTTAACAGACTTGTCAAATGATAGTTTTGTATTTTCCCTCAGTTTTGTAAGGTTAGTTTCTGCCTCTTCCAAGATTTTTTGTGATTTTTCTTCTGCTTCTTGCTTTGCACTGGAGATAATCTTCTCTGATTCTGTTCTTGCAACTTCGATTACCTTTTCTCTAAGTTGGGCTATTTCATTGTCTGAAGTAGATATTATTCGTTTTTTCATATCTTGAACCTTAACTGACAAACTTTCAATGTCATTTTCAAGTTCAGATAGTGCGGAAATAGTTTTTTCTACAGAGGACATTATACAATACCAGAAAATCCTGCAACCATATATTAACTCTGCATTATCGCGTAACTTTGCAAGCTAATTCTTGTAATTTCAAGTCGTAAGATTCAAGATTGCTTGCGCAATATCTCCCTTGGTATCAGTCAAAGCCATTATTGCCTTCTCTCTAGAACTTGAAGCCTGCTGCATTACCAGGATAATATCTTCTTCTTTAAAGGTCGGGACCTCTCTTTCTTTCTCCTCTATATCTCCTGCAATAATTTGGAAAATTGTGTTATCCTTGCCCTTCATCTCAATTACCTGCGGCTTTATCAAATAGATTTCTTTGGCATCAGTCTTGATAACTACTTCTTCAATATTCTCCATTTCTTGCATATTAAGGCCCATCTTATCTAGCATCCTTCGCATTTCGCGATTTCCGCGCATCATAGTTTAGGTTCCTCCACTCTACTTTTTATTCCTTCTCTAATTTTTACTGCGACATCTCCTATTCTGCCACATAATTGAGATTGACTTACCACTGATTTACCTACGGCCAGTACATCTTCGTTCTTATCTATAACCACAACTTCCGATCCAATATTGATGTTTGAACCAAACCATTCAACATGTTTACAGAATAGTGACCTACCCTCACTTACAAACGGAAGCGCATCATGAATTGGTATAATACAATTCTGTTTAAATTCTCTATTGTTAATAAATATTGAAGCACCTAAAATAGTAAGTGCTATTCCTCCATCTGATCTTAACGTACCGATAAGCTGATTATTTATCGCAAAACTCTTGATCCTTCCAGTCTTTCTAGAGTAATCGAATGAAATTTCTTTTGGTATGACCGAAGAAACACCTTTACCAAAAAGTGCATCTATTTGATAGGCAATTTTTTCCTCGGAATTCAAAACCAGTATTGGTTTAATTAGTCTCCATTTAAATCATATCTGGCACTGATGGTGATTTGCTGGTTCACACCAATGTAGTGGCATAGTAGATAGTTCCTGAGTTAACAAGAGTCGCTCAATTATCCTATCGTCTTGAAACTACTGAATGGCTCCGATCTTCAATTAGAAAAAAATAAACAAGATGCCGACTTAACAGTGATCCATACATGGCTTCTTGCGAAATTTGCGGAACTCAGATATTAGATTATGGCGAAAAGGTCTATGTTGAAGGCAACCTCATAACAGTGTGTAAGACATGTTCAAAAAGAGGTAAGCCGTCAAAGAACCAACAAGAAATTCAACGAAAACCTGCAATGCGACCAAAAAAAATTGAAAAGCTTGACAAGATCACTTTTGACGATTCTGCAGTTTTGATCAACAATTTTTCAGAAGTGATTCGAAATTCTAGGATGGCTAATGGACTTACACATGAGCAACTAGGACTTCTGATAAAGGAGAGAGTTTCATTATTGCGAAAGATTGAAAGTGGGACTCTTAAACCTGATGAAGGATTAAGCAGAAAGTTGGAACGATTTTTTCGAATTAATCTTTACACTGAGGTAGAGTCTAATGGTGGCGAATAAATCTGCATTGCTAATTACCTACCCGGTAAAACACGTTGCCAGTGAAGCCAAATCATTGGCAGAGTCAGCAGGTTATTCTATATCGCATACTGTTACCCAGAGACATTTAACGAGGTCAAAATTTGGAATTGGAAAAGGAAAGGCAGATGAGATTAGAGAACTAGTTAAATCATTGAACATTGAATTTGTAATATTTGATGAAATACTAAAGCCAACCCAGCAATATAATTTGGCAGAATTATGCGAAATTGATATTATCGATAGGGAGAAATTAATTTTGGAAATTTTTAGGTTAAGATCCAACACTGAAGAATCCAAGATTCAAATAAAACTTGCTGAACTCCATTATGAGGCAGTAAGGATAAAGGAGAAAGTAAGGCTGGCAAAGCGAGGGGAACAACCAGGTTTTTTTGGATTAGGAAAATATGACGCCGATGTTCATCTACTTGACATTAAAAGAAGAATTTCAGTACTGAGGAAAAAGGTCTTAAAAGAAGAAAAGAGAAAGCTTGTCCAAAGAACCGGTAGGGCAAGATCCGGTTTTCCGACAGTATCGCTTATAGGATATACATCTGTCGGAAAAACAACCCTGTTTAATTTCTTAACTGGGGAATCAAAATTAGTCGGTATTGAATTGTTTACCACACTATCAACATCCAGTAGAATTGTGAATGTAGGTGGAAATAAGATAATGTTTTCTGATACAGTGGGATTTATTAGCAAACTGCCAGCATATATGATAGATGCCTTCAAGTCAACCCTGCAAGAACTAGTTTTCTCAAATGTTATTCTGCTTATTTTAGACATAAGTCAGAGTTTTGAAATATTAAAGAAACAACTTTCAAGTAGTTTCACAGTCATGATTCACTTAGGGGTATCAGTTGCAAAAATCATTTATGTATTTAATAAGGTAGATCTGGTAAGACCTGATGAGGCAATGGAAAAGTATCAGCAGCTTGGAATATTAAATGAAGGTAACAAGAATTATGTTATGATATCCTCTAAGACAGGAATGAATGTTGATGTTCTTCTCGATGTCATCAAATCTAGAATTTTTGTAAATACGATGAAGGTAGACAAAAATTAATGTCGATTGCCGTACTTAGGTTGGGACACAGGTTAGTGAGAGATGATCGCACAACCACACATGTTGCATTAGTTTCTAGGGCTTTTGGATGTAAGAAGATTTTCATGACCGATGTGGATGAATCCATTTTAGAAACCATTAGAAGAGTTTGCGACGATTGGGGCGGTTCTAATGAGTTTGATGTTGAAATTATTCAGGATTGGAGATCTCTGTTAAAAACTTGGAAAAAGAATAATGGAATAATAGTTCATTTAACAATGTATGGAATCAATATAGAGCATCTCTCACATGATTATCCGCACGGAAAAAATATACTGGTAGTAATTGGTGCCAGTAAAGTTCCAAAAGATGTTTATTTTATTGCTGATATGAATATCGCGGTAGGTAATCAACCTCATTCGGAGATCGCTGCATTGGCAATATTCTTAGACAGGTATTTTCAAGGCAAGGAACTGATCAATTCATTTGACAATGCAAAAATGAAAATTGTTCCATCTTCACGCGGGAAGAGGGTTAAAATTAGAAAACTAAAAAAGTCAAATTGAATTCGTTGTTAATGACCCTTCAGTTGCTTAAATGAAGGTGAGATGAATAATCGCGCGGGGGTTGCCAAGCTTGGTCAAAGGCGTGAGATCAATTCCGACATGACGCTCAGATGAACTGATCCAGCTGGGAAACCTCATCCCGTAGGGGTTCGTGGGTTCGAATCCCACCCCCCGCATAAACCTATTATTAGATAAACGAGAATGCAGAGCACAGGATTATTTATTGGTCTAGACTCTATCCTAATTTTCTCTAAATTACCCTGGTATCCCATTAATTCTAAAATGAATCTCAAACATTACGAAAATTTGTATTGACCAATTATTACATTTTTTCAATTTCAACTTGTCATTTTTTATTTTATTCAATGCGTATCAGTTATTTTGAATTATCTTGCATTCAATAGATTTTGTATTTTGCCTTAGAGACAGAGATATATTTGCCCACTTTCAATCTGCTAGTAGCGGGGTGGGGAAGCCAGTTATAATAGGCTAAGTTATCCCGGCGGGCTCATAACCCGCAGAGCGGTTTCCATTAGAGTGTAACTTGATGGCCGTAGGTTCAAATCAACCCCCCGCTACGTCTTTTAGTAATGATTTTAAATATTCGTCTTTTATGACATGATTAAAATCTTTTAAACCATTCAGAGTGAAGCGCTTTGATAATATTTGGAACATGTGGATAATTTTTTTCCATACCAAATCTATGCAATGGTTTTGTCAAATGACGATGTGCCTTTGAATAAGGCAGATACATCCCCAATTGTATGTCTCGTGTATTGGTAACTGATATTTTAGAATCCCTTTTATCGCCACAAATCTTACATTGAAATCCCTTATTTTTTCCTTCAGATTTCATTCTTTTACCACACTTAGCGCACAGTGGATTAATGTTTACTATTTCCTCGGCGATTTTTAGAATCGAGAGGTACTCCACGTTTAGGATATTGGTACTATGGGGTGTATTCATACTAACTCCTATTCCAATATCTATGTTATCACCTTCTAAAAGCTTAGAAGCAATATTGCCCAAGCCGGTAGGTTCATAGACTGCCACTGGATACTTCTTGTTACTAAAATCTGATACTTCAAACATGACATGTCCTCCTCGAATTATTACTGGTCTTTTTGTTACCACGCATCTGATGTATCCAGCTCTATGTGTGCTAATTTCACTTTGTGATAATTCATTTTGAAGGTGCATATTAGTACCTTGATTGGTCCTGAATACCATATATCCTTCAAGTTTTTCCATTGGCATCACCTTATGAAGTGAGCTAATAACAGTTTGGGGATCCTCTCCTCTAATGCCACAGAAGACAGGATCTGGACCATGTGGAGCAATTAATATCCTATCATGAATTTTATCAAAGCAATTGAATGTAAGCGGATGTGTGTTAATGTCGACTTTGGATACCTTTGATTTGTCTAACTTTCGAGGGGACCCAAGAAATTCATCTCTCCTATACGCTATAGCTTCGTAGGTGTGATCACCTTCAAGTAAAGATCCGATTGAGGCCATTGCACCAATAATGCCCAATCCTTGTCCATATTTGAAAATTTGAACCGATAACTGTGCGGCTAACTTTTCAGCTTCTTCTATCTTTACCACATCATTCATAGCTCTGCGACTGAACTGCCTCAGTGGAAATGGGATTAACTCTCCCTCAAATATTGCAAGACCTGGATTCGCACCATTAAGCAGATCTGATTCTGATCTAAGGATTTTCAATAGAAATTCAATTATTTGTGCTGAATGATTCGTTTTGATCCTTAGACATACGGCACCATTTCCTCGTGTTTTCCATGGAATATTCGGATTTAGTCGTACCAGGAGTGGATAATCAATAAACGTAATCCCTGTTTCATTCTTTAACTTCGAAACAATCTTGAACGCCAAATTAGTTGTACATCTTCCGGCGATTGAATCTGTATCATCAAATCCTATGTGGATAACTTTTGAGCCTTCTGAACCCTTTTGTGGCATATTTACGTGACTTACAAATTCAAGGAAGCGATATTAAACTTATTACCTAAAGTTAAATAACCTGACGTTTGGATTTTGAGATGAAAATTTCACAGATTTGAAAATCAATTTAGAGACCTCAAATGGTGAAATAAGATTATCAAAAACAAATAAAAAACTTGACGTTCCAGTTTGTCTTGTATCTCTTGGTAGTTGATTCATGAAAATTATTGTTTTATCTGCTAGTTTACTTGTAGGGATTGCGGTTTGTTTACTGCAGACTCATCTACAAATTTTTTATCCCATCACTGTTTCTATATTTGCATCTACTCAAATTCCATTAGAATCAGACAATTTTGGTATAAGAGAAATTTATCCAACAAAAGAGAATGGTAGAGAATGGCATATGAATATGGAAAACCCACAGGAAGATGAACATTTTTCAATCACGTTTAATCCAAATATAACAAGACAGGAAGATGGTTCTTGGAGAATTTCAACTCCAGTAGTTAGAATGAATGTAAATACATTGGAAGGGGAAACAAATTGGAAGAATGTTGAAATGACAGGATATGCAAAGATTGCTGGAGTGATAGCAAACAGTAGTAACAAAGTAGTAGAAAACGATCTGACCTGGTATGCTCGAGGGGGAAAGCACAACCAAGAAATTCCATGTGAAGCGACAGCCTACATGGGTGGACTCTACGATAATGGGAAAGTAGGATGGAAAAAAGAATTATGGTTTGTAGGAGGGTATACAGATGAAAGACAATCTGCAAAGGTTACTAATTCATTGGTTGACAGATGGGTTGGATGGAAAGTAGTAATTTATAATATTAACGACAACTCGGAAGTGAAATTAGAATCATACATTGACAACACAAATACCAATTATTGGATCAAAGTTACAGACCTCGTGGATGATGGGGGATGGTACGCAAAAATGCCAGATTCTAATTTTTTTGATGCTGAATGCTCCAAAGATAAGGATTTTATAATCACTAATTCCGGATCAACTGCCACATTCAGGTCCGACAATCTGATTTGGGATTTTAAAAATTTGAGTATTAGAGAAATTGAACCAGCGGAATCTTCTTATCAATGACATTTCATACAGAAAAAGAGAGTACAACTTTTCTTCTCAGACTCCGACTGTGTATGGTCTAATGAACTAAAGGATACGATGTAACTTGATATTCATTAATCAATGATTGATTGCATTATAATGGTTTGAGCACTATTTTTTTGATAATTGATCGATAAGCTTATCCATTTCACTTTTTATCTTGCCTTTTGCAAAAATCCCGAGCACTGCTCCAATTTTTCCATATTTCAGATCTGCATCTATCTTTATTTCTGTGCTCGAATCAGATTTTGAATCCAACTCAATTATCAAAATCGTTCCCTTAGTATCACCCTCTATAACTTCACTTTTGAGCATTCTGTCTGGTTCCAAAGAGTGTTGTACTTTCTGTTTAATTTCTTTTCCTGATATTGAAACGATCTCTTCCGTTAGTATGTGATTATCTGATCGTTCGATAACCTTAAATGATTTGTACTTGTCTGGAAACAGGGTTGGCAATTTATCAATTTCTTTGATAGTAGAAAAAACCTTTCCACGTGGTAAATCCACAGTTTTAGATGATACTACCCTAACCATGGATTTTTAAAGATCTACTGATTTTTAAACAATATGTTTCTATATATGCATCAAGAAATACTTCAAGGTTGACAAAAATATCGTATGAAAACTTTTCAAAATGAATTTGAAGTATATTCTAACATAGATAGAGTATGGGAATTCTATACGGATCTAAAACATCTTGAAATAATTACTCCGACAGATATTAAATTGAATTTAGTAGAATATACAGATAGAATATTGAAGAAAGGAACAGTTGCGTGTTTTGATGGAAAAATAATAATTGCTGCCAGATGGTGCTCCAAAATAACCTTCTTTGAAAAGTATGAATATGTGGATGAAATGATTCAGGATGGGAACAAAAAGACACCATTTCGACTATGGTCTCACAGGCATATATTTGAATTAATTGCCGATAATAAAACAAGAGTGGTCGATAAAATCAAGTTTGAGTTGCCCTTTGGGTTCATCGGTAAAGTGCTAGAATTTTACTTTGAAACTAAACTTCAAAAGATCTTTGAACATAGAGTACGTGCCACAAAGAAATTTCTAGAAGGTCCTTATTCATCGTTGCTCTGAGTGTTGTTTTTTAACTAAAAAAAATGAAATACTCAATGCCAATAAAGAGAGTAGCAACATAGTACCAAAAATAAGATCATATGCAGCGGTGGATGGAAAATATTGCTGTTGGTTCTCAGACAGGTGAACAGGCAACAAATGTGTCTGCATGAACAAACCTGCAATTGTTGGACCAATTGAACTACCTATGATCCGCAGAAGGTTACTGATGCCGAGTGAGATACCTATTTGTTCGAATGAACTTCGTACCATGACGATATTAGTACTACTGACATTAGTTAAAGATAGGCCAATGGAAATTGTTACCAAATAAATTGATATATAAAACTCATTGAATCTTCCAAGCAAAAGGAGGGAAAACCCCAGTGACATGGCAAAAGTGCCTATTACTAATGGAGTTGTCTGTCCAATTTTTGTAATCATGAAGCCGACTAGAGGCCCTAAAATTAAGAGAACAAGTGCAAACGGTAATTGCACCAATGACATTTGCAAAGCGTTGTTATTAAAACCCACAGGATTTGGACTTTGAGCCAAAATAGGCAATGTCTGAAAAATGGTAAACATGGACATACCTACAATCAGTAAAATTATATTTGAAGCTAAAATCCACCTATCAAGAAAAAGTCTTGATGAGATAAGCGGGAACTTTGTCTTTCTTTCAAAGAATAAAAAAGCAATAAAGCTAGAAATGAAAACTGTCAAGCAGAATAAAGATGTTAGTGGAATATTAATGAAATTTAATCGTGTGTCATTAGTATCCAGACTGTCAGTTTTAAGAAAGGTTATGAATAACAGAAAGGTAATGATGCTTACTCCTAACAGTATCGAGCCTCTCAGATCAAATTTTTCAGCCGACTCATTATTCCTAATTTTCGAATTTATGATAGCTCTCTTTTCAGTTGGAATGAACCTCATAATGATAATAATTAAACAAATGGCAATTGGAATGATTGAAATAAATGTTAATCTCCAATCATAATACTGCACAATGCTTCCGCCTATTGCTAGTCCAAGGACTGAACCTCCTGCAAACATGGAGCTGATGATACCTTGACTTATGGCAAGTTTTTCTCTGGGAAAATGTTCTCTAACAAGTCCAAAAGTAACAGGAAATACTGAAATTCCAATTCCCTGCAAAATTCTAGATATTAGTAACATGAAGAAATTTGAAGATAAAGGAGATATAACTAGACCAATAGTGTAAATTGAAATAAGAATTATCATAATCTTTTTCTTTCCATAGATATCAGACAACTTTCCACTGACCGGTGTCATTACCGCACCCGCAACAAGATAGGCACTTAGTATCCAGGATGAAGTATTATATGATAAATTAAATTCATCAATTAACTGGGGGAGCGCAGGAAGCAGCATTGTTTCTGTATACATAGATATGGTAGCAATAGAACTTAGAATTGCAAGAGTCATCCATATAGAATGATGATTACTTTTTTTGTTAAACAAGGGTATCTTATTTGATTATTATGAATTCTCACCATCAATATAATTGATTTTGCAAACCGTTTGTCTACTTAAAGCATCAATTAATTCATCTTCTTTCATTATGTCGGAAACCAAATTATGTCTAAAATTTCATGAACTGGTAATGTAGACAAATTGTGAACCTTTAGTCTATATTTTATTAGTAAGATAATCTAAAGAGAGTCCATCCAGAGCTTAATGTCGTCCATTGATGAAATAAAGACAAGATTAAAGAAAAACTGGTATGAGTTTGTAAACGCTAATAGTAAGAGATTTACAAACAAGGTAATCGATGGATCTTCGCCTCCATCACTATTTGTTGGTGAATATGGTTATCCGCATGTTAGAGTTGGTCCAATGGTTCCTCCCTATCATGGTGATACTTCGATATTGGATAATCCTGAACTGTGGTTGGGAAAGTCTCTGGAGGAGATTGTAAACTATAGAATCAATCTTTTGAAAGGAACAATGATTCATAATGTGAGCAAGATTTCGGACAGATATATTGAATCATTACAAGATTTGGCGTTGTCTAAAAGGGCGGTCGATAGCACTATGACATTTGAAAAGACTCCGTCACAGTATCTAAATGAAATGGTCTTGAGTAAAAGCAACCCTGAAGAAATACCAACTGTATTTTCAGCACCAGTTAGTGAATTTAAGATTTATCCCTCAACATCAGATGTAAAAATCGAAAAGAAATACTACGACGGTGATTTATTAGCGTCAGATGCTGTCGTTGAACTGTATGAGAATAATGTCGACATAACTCGCATTGCGAAAGTTCTAAGTATAGGAATGCTTGGAAGGAAAAAAAATCGAAAACTGGTACCCACTAAATGGAGCATCACAGCTGCAGACGACATAGTTTCTATGAATTTATTAAAAAAAATCAAGGATAATACTGTTTTGGATTGTCATCTTGTATTCTACTTCAATCATCTAGGGAATTACTATTCAATAATTTTCATACCTGATGATGTATGGAATTTTGAAATGATTGAATCTTGGATCGATACTAATGGAAGAGTACATATAGGATCAGATTATGAATCAGGAAAAAACATTGAGCACTATCCTTCAATCGCTGGGGCATATTTTGCAGCAAGATTGGCAGCTGCAGAATATCTATTTAAGAAAAGGAAGAAATCCTCTGTCTTGATTTTAAGGGAAATCCACCCCGAATATTTCATGTCTCTTGGAGTCTGGCAGATCAGAGAAGGTATAAGAGAGAGTCTCAAATCGAAAGGAAAGACATTTGAAACATTTGATTCTGCACTAAAATATGGAGTATCCAAGACTTCGTTATCAATCAATGAGTGGATTAAAAATAGTTCAATAATAAGGAACAAGAAACAGAAAAGGATATCTGATTTTTTCAATTAGGAAATCCAGGAAAAAATAACTATGTATCAGCAACTATTCAATAAACATGGATTCATTTTCACGGGCAACTAATAAAATTATGAAATCCCATTAATTAGGAGCATTTTGAGTGCAATTTAGGTCAATTCCATGTAAAAGAAGGTTATAGCTTAATGTTATGTTAAAGGGAGCGTGTATTGTTGCTAATTTATTCTTAATTTGCAGGCTCAGTTTTAATCAAGATGTATACTTTTATTCACAATTAATGAAAAATACATCTTGTTCGTCGCTAAAATTGAATAGCGCGAAATGATAGATCAATATCAGAATAATAGAGTCTTGTCATTGATTGTTTTAGTGAGCATCTTATTTTTATCATCATATTTTGGAATAGCAAGCGCAGAGACCATGATGTGCAGGAACGATGATTCTGATAAATCTTGCAAGGGATCGGAGAAGACTGATGTTTTAGTAGGAAATAAGAATTCTAATAGAATGAACGGTCTAGAAGGGACTGACTACATGCTAGGGCTATTTGGTAACGATTACATAATTGGTTATAATGGTAGTGATACACTCGTGGGTGGTGCAGGCAACGATGTTTTACATGGAGGGGGAGATAAGGACGCTCTGATGGGAAGCACTGGAAATGATAATATTACAGGTGGTTATGGTGCAGACGAAGTGATAAGCGGTGAAGGCAACGATACCATATTAGGAGGTAATGGTCCTGATACCATCATCGCAGGACAGGGTGAAGACTTTATTGTGGGAGGTCCTGGAGTAGATGAAATAAGTGCAGGAGAAGATGATGATAAGATTTATACTGCAAATAGGAACACTACCGAATCAGATAATTCTAAGGATATTGTTTACTGCGGCGAGGGAAATGATGAAGTATGGATGAATACCAGTATGGACGAGGACGAAGTGAGTAAAGATTGCGAAATATTACACGAAGGATAATTCCAAATACCCAAACTGGTGTGTTCATATTATAGTTGATGTGATTTAAAAAAACTGATTTGTTCCAGAGTCTAATGTTGATTCAATGCATATACTAAAACGGTCTAAAATCTACGGTGCCACGAATATCTAGAATATCTGTTTGTTGTGCGATAGCCAATGCCTTTTCATTCTCAATTTCATCATAACATCTGCGATAAAATGGACAGCTTGGACATTTGTTTGATTTCAAGGGCTCTGTCAATCGTGGAAGGACAGTCACATCATGATTTTCAAGTGCATTTACAAGTATGTTCTTTCTTAATACCATTTCATTTCTCAATATCTCTCTTGTGATATCATCTTTGGGAAGGTTTACAGACCAACTCTCTATTCCCGGGGATTTGGCATTATTTGGTCTAAAGTAATACTCTCCAGTTTCATCCCTCTTTATCAATTTCAATTCCCTAATATTATATCTGATAGAAATAATACCTTTTTCAATACCAGTCATAATTAAATAATAAAGTAATTGTCTCAAGTAGGAACGAAAGGTATAGTCATTTATATCGAGTCGCTTGCCAGCAACTGTATCTTTCAGCTCAATTATTATCGTTTTATCACCAGTAGTATCCATTATATCAGGATGAGCGACTATTCCATCCATTTGTAACTCCGCTTGCGCCACGCCAATTTTTGCTAGTTTGGTGATGGCAAACTCACTTGCTTCACCCCTAACGAAATGATGTATTGATTCATCAGTGATAGGAGCTTCATCCGGAAAAACTCGGGAATAATACTGCTTTCTGATGCAGGAGCTCGGTAGTATATCTGAAACATGGATGGGTGCTAGTCCAGTTCTTTCCTTTTTTCTCTCATCATATCTTACTCTTAAATTATTTCTAAGCAAATCTGTGAATTCTGAATCAGGCCGGATCATTATTGGCATAACTTATTGGAGACTATTGATATAACACGTCTTAATAGTTGTTTTATTTAATCTGATAATCTGGAGAAAAATATTTTATATATTCCATATTTGGATTAGAACTTACGGAACAAAAAGTTAAGGTATTGGGTATTGGAAGCAGCATGAGGAAAAATTCCTTTAGCACAAAAGCTCTACGAAGTGTTCTAGATATTATTTCCATGAAGTATAAAACCGAAGTTAGATTGCTGAACCTCTTGGAAACCGAATTGCCCATATATAGACCCAGTACTGGATTTGAAAATGAAAATGTAAAAAAGATCACTTCTGACGTAAATTGGGCCAATGTATTTCTTTTAGCTTCACCCGATTATCATGGGTCAATGTCAGGGGCTATGAAAAACTTTCTTGATTTTTTCTGGAAGGAGTTTTCTGGAAAGACCTTTGGTTATATTGTCTCTTCCCATGAGAAGGGTCTAACTGTGATGGATCAGATGAGAACTGCAGTAAGACAGTGCTATGCTTGGAGTTTGCCATATGGAATTTCGATAAACGAGCGAGAAGACTTGGACCAGGTCAGCCAAATTGTTAACAAGCGATTGCAATCAAGAATGGAGATGCTTGCTAGAGATCTGGTTGTTTACGGAGGGATAATTTATTCGCAATTCACGAATGATATAGATTCATCAGAACCCAATACGTTTGCTCATTACTATCTTTAGAACATTATGGATTCTCCAAACTTTTCATAAATGCCTGATAAAATAAAAAGACTAGACTATTCGGTTAACTTTGTTTAGGAACTTCTATTATAAGCCCAAACTTAGCAGGCTTGAGAGACAAAAAAATGCTGGGCCTAGATACATCTTTCTCTCTGCAAGGAAAAGATGTTTTGTCAACCTTCTTGGATATGCCGTTTTGGATTTGGGATCCTCATACACACAGAAATCAATATGCAACGGAAGACGGATACTGTTGCATTAATCATGTGCTGTCATTGCCTAGTAAAGATGGCGTTTCATATCCTCTATTTAGATTTCAAAAAATTATCTTTGATATCCTAGAACAAAATCAGAATATTTGGATAAAGAAGGCAAGAGGGCTTGGACTATCCACTTTCATTCTTAGATACCTCACTTGGAAAATCCTTTTTTCATCAGAATTGGATTATAAATCAATCTACATTGTTGCAGGAAATGGTAATAGATCTAATCATGGAATGGATGTAATGTTAAAGAAATTATTCGAAAAAAGATTTCCTTCACTAAAGCTAGATTCAAAATTCACTGATTTATGGTTAAAAAAAACCCGCATAAAAATTTTGGACCCGACTGATATTATTGATTTTGCTGCTTATGATATCGCATATTTGTTTATAGACGATGCAGATTTTTGGAGCCCTCAGAACAGATAAATCTAGAGCAGGTAATTTCATTGTGTTCGGTCAGAAGTAATTGCAGAACGATTATGGTTTCGACTCCTAACCAACGCGGAGGTTTGTTTGAAAAAATAGAAAATGATGAAACTTCAGGATATACAAAATTGAAACTTGATTATAGATATGGAATAGGCACGTTCTATGACGGTAAATTTATCGAAACTAAGAAATTAGAGCCCGAGTTTGACAGAGAATATAATATTGTGTATAAATAATATCTACAATTAGTATCACATGCATTATTTATTAATCCAACGTATCAACCATAGCTTTTTTTCTGGCCAATTGTAAAATCAGTATGTGATTGTAAGGATATTTTATTTATGAAATTATTTTCCAATTCCAATGCAATCAATAAATAAGGATCCTTATAGAGGAACAATCAGTTTCAAAACATACAAATGTAGAAAGAAATGAAATCATAGTAATATCACAATAGATTGGATGCATTAATTTAAATACCATTTTCTGGTAAATGAAAACTATTGCTGATTTCAGGCCATAAATCGGATATAGGATTAGTACGACAGAATAATGAAGATGCTCTTTATATAAATGACAGATTAGGAATATATGTTTTAGCTGATGGGATGGGTGGACACGAAGGTGGTGAGATCGCAAGTAACATTGCAGTTAACACCGTAGCAAAAATCCTGTCCAGCTCCGTTATGGAACTCCATAAGAAGAACGTTGGACAAATAGTCTATAAAGCTCTGCACGAAGCAAATGAGGAGATTATTCTATTTAGAAAAAATCAAATTAATCTAATGAGTATGGCAACAACTGTAGTCATTTCAATTTTTCTTGACGACGTTGTTAATTGCATACATTTAGGCGACAGCAGGGCATATTTGTACAAGAAAGATAACAGTCTGTTCCAACTAACCACTGATGACTCATTGGTAATGGAGATGGTAAAGCAGGGAATGATGAGCAAAGATGATCTTCAAAACCACAGTCTACGAAATATTGTTACTCGCTTTCTCGGAACTGTCAACTTGACAATTCCTGAAATTCAACAATTTAGAGTTGAAACAAGTGATTGCATTATGCTTTGTTCGGATGGTCTTACCAATATGTTAAATGATAAAGAAATGCAGTCAATATTAAGGGGCAATATTTCTATGGGTCCGCAAGATGTATGTAATTTACTTGTTGACAGCGCAAATGCGAAAGGCGGTCAAGATAATATCTCTGTTATTGTAGTTCAAAGCAAGTAGAAATTTCCGCGACTAGCAATTTTCCATGCTTCATAATATTTTAAAAATTCCAATTTTCAACAATCTGTAGTAGCTCGGAGAGCTGACATGATTCTGAACGAATCAGTATCAGCCTTCAGGAGATGATAGCAGCGTAAAAATATTTCCATCAAGGTCCTTCACAAGGGACATTGAGCCACCCCATTCCTGTTTTTCTGGTTTTGTAATATTAACTCCCTTTGATTCAAGTTCTTCATAAGTTGATTGAATGTCTGATGTATAGAACCAAACTCCAGTGTTCCTTCCAATACTTTTCTTAGCGACTTCTAAATCTTCAGGAGACATCTGCTGTGAATTTGGTTCCATGATACTTAGGGTCGATTCTGAGTCTTTGGGTGCAACCTCTATCCATTTTCCCCCAAAAAAAGGAACATTCATTCTAATATCAAAACCTATTTTTTCTGTATAAAATTTCACTGCTTGTGCTTGGTCTGATACCATTATAATTATACCGCCTATTGTATTAATCATTGTAAACATTATTTTAGACAAGAATTATTATAAAGTTGCTGCCTAAATCTGAAAATCATCAAATCATATCTTTTGGTCACCATGACAAAGTAGCCATTCATGACAAACTCTAGGTATTGATTTGAAGATTAACTACTAGAATTGCAGACCTTTGAACTTTAAGAGTTTGTTTCTAAAAAATTATTAATTACCTTGTATGAGGGTATAATATTGAGATAATATTGAGAATGGCA
>Ga0209486_10000342_pt1 | contig 21234 bp, 17 predicted proteins | sample NCCompost_FD_187518 | JGI IMG/M metagenome (GOLD analysis project Ga0209486, IMG submission 187518) | Agricultural soil microbial communities from Utah to study Nitrogen management - NC Compost (SPAdes) (version 2) | ecosystem: Environmental > Terrestrial > Soil > Agricultural land | place...
AAAAATGAGACAGGTTTATAGGGCAACGTGGCTGACTCTAACTGCCATCCTTGCATTATTGGTGAAGCCTGTGTTTGCCGCGCAAGGTGGAACGGTTGTCGCTTCTGCTATTGTTGTGCCCGCGCACACATCGAAGATGGCCTTCCTTTTATCCGCGCCTGTGAAAGAAGTGGCCGTTAATGAAGGAGACGAGGTAACTTCAGGTCAAATGTTGATCGCATTAGACGTCCCTGATCTGGAATATGGCGTTATCGCCTCTGAGGCTGTTCTGCGTTCTGCACAAGCCAATGCTGAGATACAGAGATATAACCGTGTAAAAGATCGCAGAAATGGCAGAGTCTTTTTTAATATTGTTCCACCAGAAGTAAGACAAAAGGCGGATGCCGAAGTGGTAAGCGCACAGGCTGCGCTGGAAGTTGTACAGGCTACTCTGGCGCGATCCGTATTGGTTGCACCCTACAACGCCACCGTTGCTTCGGTCAATGTCATCCCTGGTGAATACGTCCAGCAGAATCAAGTGGTGATGACACTTGCCACGTTGAACAACTTGCAGCTTGAGACCACGGACCTCAGTGAACGCGATATCACAAAAGTAAAGATCGGCTCGTCTGTAAATATTTTTATTGAAGCCTCCAATGAAAATATCACTGGGAAAGTCATTGAGATTTCACCACGCGCCAACACTGTGGGTGGAGACGTGGTTTTCAAGGTAACAATAGCATTTGACCAACAACCTCAAAATTTACTATGGGGCATGACAGCAGAAGTAACGTTTGAGGAATGAAAACAAGAGATTAGAGAATAGAAATTAGAGCTCGGAGATAATGAAGATACGGAGTCAACAGCGTTCCGTGTCTTTTTCTATTAAGGTTTCTATGGTTAAATCGAGCCAATTGATATATGACACCTGAAATTGGAACACTGGACTTATGACACTTCCAACAAAGATCACCGTCATCGGCGCGGGCTCTGCATCATTTGGCGAGAACACTTTATCAGCCATCATGCGCTCGAAAAAGTTGCAATGTTTCCTGCTCGACCCCGTCATCACAGATATTGATGTAGCGAAAATACTGGATAATTATCTAACCAGCTACAAGTAAGACCTGCCACAATTTTGGAAATAACTTTTGCGTTGAACTGAGGTAAACATGTCAAACCACAATGAACATGGGCATGAAAAGGAACATGATCACGACCACGATCATGAACACGGTCACAAAGATGAACATTCCAAAAATCCCATTATTGAATGGGTTCAACATATCTTCATGCCTCACGAGCATGGGTATCAAACCGCTGCCCTGGATGCTGCATTGGCTACAGACCGCGGGATATGGGCAGTAAAGGTCTCGCTTGTGGCATTACTTGCCACAGCAATCTTTCAAGTTTTCATCGTCTTCATTAGTGGAAGCGTGGCATTGCTGGCCGATACCATTCACAATTTTTCGGATGCCCTCACAGCCATTCCACTTGGGATTGCGTTTACTCTATCACGCCGTGCGCGCAACTCACGCTACACATATGGATATGGTCGTGCTGAAGATATTGCCGGAGTCGTTATTGTAATTATGATCTTCGCCACGGCGGTCGAATCAATTCGCCAGTCAATTCTAAAAATTATGGAACCGCAACCCATTTCAAATCTGGGATGGGTCGCGGTCGCGGCAGTGATCGGCTTTCTTGGCAATGAGTTTGTGGCAATCTTTCGCATCCGTGTCGGCAAACAAATTGGCTCTGCCGCGCTGATCGCAGATGGAAACCACGCCCGCACAGATGGATTTACATCGCTGGCAGTTTTGGCAGGCGTGATCGGAGTATGGTTTGGCTATCCATTGCTTGACCCAATTGTTGGTCTGGGTATCGGTGTTGCCATTCTGGTCATCGTTTGGAACTCTGCCCGAGATATGTACTACCGAGTTATGGATGCGGTTGACCCTCAGGTCACAGAACTAGTGAAGAAAACTGCTTCTAAAGTTCAAAATGTTATGGACGTCCACGATGTAGCCATCCGCTGGGTGGGGCACCGACAGCGCGCAGAATTTCACATCACGGTTGATTGTCAGATGCCAACCTGTCAGAGTCACTCGATTGCAGAGAATGTACGGCATGAACTATTTCACGCGTTGCCCGCACTCGCAGACATCACTGTCCATGTTGACCCCTGTGAATGTGAACGCTGTGGTGAGACTCACTTAACTGGACATCAATCAGCGCGCGCTGCGAACTGACAACAACCGCCTCTTGCTCTGCCGAAACTTGGTCAATTCAAAATGGATATACTCTCCCTCACGCCTCAAAACCAGGCGACCCTTCAGCAGGCCGCGCAACTATTAACCGATGCCTTCCACCCACACTGGCCTGAAGCCTGGCCTACGCTTGAAGATAGTGTGAAAGAAATAGAAGAGATGCTGGATGAGGAACGTATATGTCGCATTGCCATTGATGATGAAGGAAATTTATTGGGCATCATCGGTGGCATCCCACAATATGACGGTCATGTCTGGGAACTTCATCCGCTGGCTGTTCAACCGAAACTACAGTCACAGGGCATTGGTCGCGCCCTGGTAATGGATTTTGAGGATCAAGTCCGCTTGCGTGGCGGGCTCACGATCGTGCTGGGAAGTGATGACGAAGACAATATGACTTCCTTGTCCAATGTAGATTTATATGAAGATCTATGGGACAAGATCAAGAACATCCGTAACCTTAAGAACCATCCCTTTGAGTTCTATCAAAAACTAGGCTACATCATCAGCGGCGTTGTGATTGATGCAAATGGCATCGGCAAGCCTGATATTTTAATGTCGAAGAGGGTGCGTTGATGTCAATGCGTCTCAGTCACCTTTGTGATCGAGCGTGGCTTCTCGGTGTCGTACCCTTTGACGCGCGTCAGATGGCAGGCAAATAATTGAGCGGGAATAATGCCTACTAACGGAGTCAGCCATTCGGGAATCTGAGGCGGAAGTTGGATGGGTGATTGAGCAAGTGACAGCGCATCTGCATCATCCGAGATCACAACGAGTTCTGCATCCTGTTGTTTGCGGAGGCGGGTCAACATTTCGCGCATCGTTTCCTGCACTTTGCCTTTGGGTGCGACCGCAAGGATGGGAAAACCACCTTCGACCATGGCAATCGGTCCATGTTGAAAATCTGCAGAAGAGTATGGGTCGGCAATCACATAGGTTAACTCTTTGAGTTTAAGTGCCCATTCGAATGCAGTAGCATAATTAAATCCACGCCCAAGCACCACACATTGACTCATATAACGAAAGCGCTCAGACATACCTGCAATGGACTGATCAAACGTAAGGGCTTGCTCGGCCCATTGAGGGACATTAGCAAGTTCGTTCCAATATTCTTCAGAGCTGCTCAACGCCGCAGAAAGCATCGCGATCGCCATCAATTGGGCAGTGTACGTTTTCGTGGCGGCAACGGCTTTTTCTTCGCCTGCCTGAATATCGAGAACATAGTCGGCAGTTTTCGCAAGCGGGGAATCAGGAATATTTGTGATCGCCAAAGTTAAACATCCCTGGCGTCGTCCCTCTTCAAGCACACTGACAATATCTGGCGATTGACCTGATTGTGATACGCCCACAACCAGCGCACCCTGCAAGCGTGGTGGACTCTTATAGTAAGTGAACAATGAGGGTGTCGCCAGTGCCAGTGGCAGACTGTTGTGGGCGCCCCACAGATAGTTTGCATATCTGCCAGCATTATCGGACGTGCCACGCGCAGCCAGGAATGCATATTGAACGTTACGTGCTTGAATGGCTTTGGCAATATCAAGAACAGTTTGTTTTTGTCCATCAAGAAGAGATGCCAGTCGCTCAGGTTGTTCAAAGATCTCAGTGTGTAGGGTCATATTGTCCTCATTGTTAATTCTACTTCCATTGTCGTGTGTATAGTAAATTAAAAGTTTGGCGAATAATTTACATCCTGAATTTGAATTACTGATTTACTTAGTAATGTCACATCCATAGTTGCAGGGTAACTCTTCATTTATTCCAGATCATCAAACAATATACATTTACGTTTAATTATAAATATTGTTATTTAAGAAAACATAAGATCAACAAACATAAAATTATCTTATGAACACCAATAAGTATTATCAAATGCGATCATATTGATTCAAACTAAATATGATTAGAAATTCATTCATTAAATTCTAACAAAACTTTAAAGTTAATTATCATCAAAAAACCTTTACATAAATCGAATAATAGATACAATCATATTAGTTGTTTATCATAATTGCATGATTCAATAAATAGATTCATTGAATCAATAATAACAAAAATCAAAACAACATGATGCAATATGAAGTTACAACTCAATCAAGAGTGAAGAAGATTACAAGACATCATCTTGATTGAATGAAAAGAAGAAAAGGATTCGAAATGTATCTCTGTGTATTATCAAGCACGCCGGATGATCCGAACGACAAACCATATGATCCATCACCACACATGAATGGATTCCAATGGAAGCATCATCAGGTAAATCCAAAGAACGTTGAAAAACAAATTCGCGATCTCATGAATGAAGGAGTGGACGTATTCTTCAATCTCTGTGACGGTACACCGGATGATGCTCTTTCAGGCATCGGTCTGGTGCAAGTGATGGAAAAACTGGGTGCAGCTTTCACTGGTGCTGACTCAAAATTCTTTGATCCCTCACGCCAGGAAATGAAGTCTTACGCCAAAAAATCCAACGTTCCCATACCAAATTGGGTAATGGTGGATCGGGTTGAAGACGTGGAACGTGCTGCGCGTCGCCTGCGCTTCCCGGTGCTTGTAAAGCCGCCGCATGGATACGCCAGCGTGGGTATCACGCGCGATTCACGCTGTGAGAATCTGGAACAGCTCAAGACGCAGACCGGACGTGAAATCGAAATGTTCGGGCGCGCACTGCTTGAAGAGTTCATCGAAGGACGCGAGTTCACTTGTCTCATTGCGGAAAACCCGGATGACCCGGATAGCCCCATCACATTTAAGCCGGTTGAGTTCATCTTCCCGGATGGTGAATCGTTCAAGCATTACGATATGAAGTGGGTCGAATACGAAAAGATGTCGGTGGCACCTGTAAAGGAAGCCCGCATCGAAAAGGTTTTGCGCGAACAGACAGCACGTTTATTCAAGGCCATGGATGGGAATGGTTATGCGCGCTGTGATTACCGCATGGGCGCTGATGGCACCATCCATATGCTCGAGATCAACCCAAACTGCGGAATTTTCTATGCGCCGGATGAGCCTGGTTCAGCAGACTTCTCGCTGATCAATGACCCGGTGTATAACCATAACAAATTCCTGAAGTTGATCATCCGCTCTGCGAAGAACCGACGCGACAACATGCTTGCCTCAAAGAACGCAAAACGACAGGTGAAGAAGCAGCGCGTTGAACAAATGGCTTATACCTAGAAATCTGTAACTGGTAGTTCGTAAGTAATGAGCAGACGCAATGTCTGCTCATTTGTTTTGTTGTGCTGTTTGTTCCATAAGGATTGGCCATTGACATCAGCCAATAAGGAGGAAAATCTTTGTTCACCAGGTTTGTAATAACTTATAATGAAGATCGTGACAAGCATGCTTAACGTCGGGATACCTTACCAGGCAAACACAAGTTTTGCTGACTTATGAAACCAGAATCATTCATGCCATGGAAAAAGATCAAAGGGAGTTTGTGGCTGGAAACAGCTGCCCTGGTGATTATTTCCATATTTGTTTATTTAATCCACGTGGGCAGCTTCTCATATTATGGGGATGATTGGTATTACATGTATGATGGGCTGGTTGGCGGAGGCAGCATCTTCGTGGAAATGTTCCGTCATTTGCGCCCGGCACGTGGTCCGTTATATGAATTTTTATTTGGATTGTTTGGCACAAATCCAACTCCCTATCATATTCTGCTGTATTTAATCCGCTTGAGCGGAGGCCTGGCAGCGTTATGGCTTTTCCGCATCTTATGGCCCAGGCAGCGTAGCGCCACTTTTTTCATGGCCCTGTTGTTTTTGATCTACCCGGGGTTTCTATGGTGGATACAAGGGTTTGAGTATCAGCCGATGGTATTAAGTGTTGGCCTGCAGATCTTTTCCATCATCTTTACATTGAAAGCAATCCAATCGAATTCGCGTTCTGCCTGGATCCTCTGGATGCTGGGCTCATTATTATCAGGGTGGGCTTATCTGGCTTTCGTGGAATATGCCATCGGCATGGAAGTTTTTCGCTGGCTGTGCGTATATCTGGTCATTAGCCGCGCATCCCAGGAAACACCAGTTCAAAAAATCATTCACACAATTCGAATGGTGGCCATCCCACTGTTTATCCCTATTTTATTTTTGATCTGGCGCGTTTTCCTGTTCGATAACGAACGTAAAGCCGCGGATATCAGTTTGCAAACTGGAGCAATACTTGGTTCACCAGTCACATTGTTATGGTGGCTCGTTCATTTCTTTCAAAGTGTCTTGAATGTTTCTGGTTTTGCCTGGGCATTACCGTTTAATGAAAATTTTTACTTCCTGCGTCTGAGGGATATGGTATTTGCGATCGGCTGGATGATCGTGGTCATCGCCATCTCATATTTGATCCACCAACTTACTCATGCGGATGATGAACACGCACCTGCCCGGAACTGGCAGCGGGAGGCCGTTTCGATGGGTCTCCTTGGCGTTGGTGCTGGTGTGGTTCCCATCATCATTGCCAACCGAGTGGTCACGTTTGATCGCTTTTCGCATTACGCTCTACCCGCCTCACTAGCCGCAGTGACGCTTATTGTAGGCCTGGTCTTTATGTTGACCGGCCGGCGTATCCGTGTCGCAGCCCTATCTGCATTGATCGGACTATCGGTGTTGACACATCACGCTGTGGCAGCGCAGACGCGAAACGAGGAAACGCTAATAAATGATTTCTGGCATCAAGTGGTATGGCGTGCGCCCGCATTGCGTGCAGGAACCATGCTGGTGGTCAATTATGCGGGCTTGAATTACGGTGACGGTAGTGACATTGTTTGGGGACCCGCCAACTTCATTTATTATCCTGAGCCTCAAAGCCGGGTGCCTGTGACAGTGCCTATTGCTGCGGCACGCATGGAAGCAGATACGCCTAGGAATATTTTAGAAGCCGCGCAGCAGGATCTTACTTTCATTATTGTGAATGATATCCATTATGACTATGACAATCTGCTCGTGATCAGCATGCCATCAGAAAATTCCTGCATCCATGTCTTGGACGCGCAGTGGGCGGAATTATCCATTGCAGATACAGCGCTGGTGGCTCTCTCCGCATCACGATCACGTATCGAAAATGTTCTTGTAGATGCAAACATTCACACCCTGCCTGAAACTGTATTTGGTGAAGAACCAGCCCATGGCTGGAGTTATTACTATCAGAAGGCGCAGCTTGCCCGTCAGAAAGCAGATTGGGCCATGGTCGCTAAAATTCAAGATGAGGTAACACGGCTCGACCTGCATCCCAATGACCAGGTTGAATGGATGCCGTTTCTTCAATCCGCTGCAATGTTGGGTGATTTAAAACAGGTCAGGAGGATTTCCACACTGATTAACACCGAACAATTATATAAGCAGCAAGCTTGTCAAAATCTGATGGCAATGGACGAGTTGAAGGACGAAATTCAAGATGCCGTAAGCGCGTTGTTTTGTGGCAATGGGGCAAATTAACTATTTGTGCTATGGTTGACGCAGGCGATAGACAGCTCTCTCTCCGAGTTCCGCTTCAAGATAATAATTCTCTTCCACGAATCTAAAAAAGTTATTCAGGTTATCCGGTGGATATTCCCAGGCAAAACCTGCCGCGATCTGCTGTGCACGCTTTTCAGGGTCCAGGGAAAGCGATTCGTTATCATCGATATCCACGATCAGGATGGGGCGTTTGGTAATGATATCCTGTAAGAACTTGTCACTCATTCGTTGAGAAATATCCGAGTGAACATAGAGCGGATAGAAAAGAGACGCACTGGGCGATTCGCGCTGTGACATGAAATTCTCACCCGGTGCCGCGGCCCAGAACAGGACCAGGTCATCGGGTTGCGTATGATTTTGCACATAAACAGCCGCGCGGCTACGTACCTCCATGCCAATGCTGGCGCGGTCGGAGATACGCTCGATGCCTTTCTGATATTCGGCGGCGCGTCCACTGGCGAAGAAGAAGATGCAGGCAGAAAGCAATCCGGTAGTCAATGCGGTCAAAGCAGATGCAGGCGAATGCTTAACTTGGGCTGGCAGTCGTTCCGTTAACCTGTGTACTACAAGTGCTCCTAGCAGACCAATAAAAGGAAGCCAGTTCATGAAATAGTGAGCGTAGCTCCGTTTGGCAGGGTCACTGAGATAAATAGCCATGGGCCAACCGATCAGGAGCAACAAATAAAATGGATCTCTTGTTTTTACGGCGCGCTGGAGCGCCACCAGATAGCCTGCCGCCGCGACCCAGGCAATCCATCCAAATATGCGGAAGCCAATCAACAATGGGGAACCAGATGTGATGGTAGTGGTGCCATATGTTAAGTTGTAAAGGAGGGATGCTTCCAAAAGTTGGCGCAGGAGCCCCTGTGTCCAGAAATATATGATCGTGAGCAGAAGAGGTACGAGCACGCCAACAGATATCCACAGGATTTGTTGGAGCGCGGATTTTAGATCTCGCTGAAAGATCTTTACGAGCATTAATATTATGATGATTACAGCCTCAGGCACGGCATTGTTGGGACGGAAGAGAAAATTGATACCAAATGCCAGCCCAAGCAGAATGTTGAAAAGACGGTGCTTTGGCATTTCGATCAACTTGATAAACAATGCAATCGATAAAAAATGTAAAGCTAAAGGATATTCTTCGGTGAGGTTTCCACCCTGCAGCGTCAAATCCAGGCCAATAAACCAAAGGATCAGTCCAGCCAGCGCTGGCCAAATGCCCCACAGCTTTCTCGTAGTATTAAAGGAAAATACCCCGGCTGCCAGCAATGCGATCAGTTCAATGATCCATACGCCCCAGCGTGAGCCGCGCCCAAGCCATAAACCAACAGCATTAACGTAAAAGATGGCGGGCGGCTTGCTTTCCCATGCATCAAGATAAGGCAGCTTTCCATGTATGATCTGATCACCAATGTAAACATAGAAACCATAATCACGGCCAGGGATACGTGTACCCGGGTTGGCCTGCAGAAGCACAGCCAGTGCCAGCAGCATCAATAGCATGGCTAACAGGATGTGCGTGATGGGTACTATGAGTCGGTCATTTTCTTTTACAAGCTGCATGACAATCCCAGTGCTAGGTAAATATTATAACCTTTGAGGCATCCGTTGCTTGGAGACCGGTTAGCGAAGTGATCTGTGCTGGTAAACTGTGGTGATGGATATAATATAGGCGGAGGAACTTATGCTTAAAAAGAAGATTACTTTCATCGGCCCCGGTGTGATGGCCGAAGCCATGATCGCGGGGTTACTTCACAAGAAACTTGCGCAACCGGAGGAAATTACCGTATCTGGCCCACGTGAAGAACGCGGCGGCCAATTGCATGAGAAATATGGAATCAATACAACAACGGACAATACATCGGCCGCCTCCCAGGCAGACGTGGTGGTGCTTTCCGTTAAGCCGCAGCGCCTCAGCGAGGTGATGAAAGGGCTCAAAGGTATTCGGGCCGAGGCATTGGTATTGTCTATTATTGCAGGCGCGAACATCAAAAAGATCGGCACTGGCTTGAAGCATAAGGCCATCGTACGTTCCATGCCCAATACGCCGGGTCAGATCGGCGAAGGCATCACCGTGTGGGCTTCGTCAAAAGAAGTGACAGAAGACCAGCAGGAAACCGCGCGCGCAATGTTAGGTGCATTAGGAGATGAAGTCTTTGTTGAAGATGAAAGTTATCTGGATATGGCTACGGCATTATCCGGTTCAGGGCCCGCCTATGTTTTTCTCTTCACTGAAGCATTGATCGACGCCGGCGTGCACATGGGATTTCCGCGCCGCATCGCTGAACAGCTCGTATTGCAAACCATCAAAGGCTCGGTATCTTTTTATCACCAGGCAGAGAGACACCCTGCTACGTTACGGAATCAGGTCACCTCGCCAGGCGGAACTTCTGCCGAGGCATTATATTATCTCGAAAAGGCAGGTTTCCGCACGGCAATTTCGCGCGCAATCTGGGCAGCGTATCAACGTTCGTTGGAATTGGGCAAGGAGAAGCCCGGGCATATTGACACCCATGATGAAGAAGGGAAATAACTTATCCCCCATCACTGTGTGATCATCATAAACAAAATCGTGCAGGCATTTTCAACTATACCAAAGACCCAGACATTGACAAATCAGATATTGCCGATATAATCACGCCAATTAAAAGCCGATGACAACTGTTGCACTGCTCTGCACATGTATGGCCTGTATGTGTCTGTGTTGTAAAACATCACAGAGAGCTGTTCAACACGCTATCACAGGCCGCAACTAAACACATATATATACAGGTCCGATACCGATGAACAGTTCTCCGAATGGAGAAGTGTTTACCGGTAATTTTTTTATATCAAAGCCCGGGAGACACCCGGGCTTTTTTGTTATTTATTTCCTGAGAGGTGATCAACATGAAAGCTAGTAACAGTTTATGGCGCGAACAACCACTCGAAAGTCCACTGCCAGAGCTCGTGCGTGAGATCGAGATTTATGAAACTGAGATCGAATTACGCAAGCAGGGCAAGATGGACGAAAAACTATTTGCCGAGACTCGTTTACGGCGCGGCGCGTATGGTCAGCGCTATGACAATGGTCAACGTTGGGATGGGAAAGAAACTCAGACGCTCCCATTTCCGTCCAGTTCAACCGAATTGACCAAGGGGCCCAACACTGTTTGGGATGCCCCAGGCATGGAGCGTATCAAGGTTCCATTCGGTGGGATGAATCCACAGCAGCTTGAAGTGATGGCTGAGCTGGCCGAGGAATATTCTGATGGCATTGCACACGTTACAACACGCCAGGATTTTCAACTCCACTTTGTTCATATTGAAGATACTCCCGCATTGATGCGCCGCCTCGCTGCCGTGGGAATCACTACACGTGAAGCCTGCGGTAACTCTGTCCGCAATGTGACCGCTTGTCCGTTTTCCGGTGTGTGTTCAACTGAGTCGTTTGATGTAACGCCTTATGCAAAAGGTCTTGCATTCTTTTTACTGGGTCATCCTGATGTGCAGGATTTTGGCCGCAAGTTTAAAGTAGCGTTCTCTGGCTGCAAAGATGAAGCCTGCGGATTGGTCAACATGCACGACATGGGTGCGATCGCCGTGAAGCGAATCGTTGATGGCGTGGAGAAACGCGGTTTCGAGTTATACATCGGCGGCGGGCTTGGCACAGTGCCTCATCAAGCGAAGTTGTTCACTGATTTTCTGCCTGAGGAAGAACTGCTTCCCACCTCACAAGCCATCTCACGTGTGTTTGCACGGCTCGGTGAAAAGAAGAATCGCAATCGCGCCCGTATCAAATTTTTAATTGCACAACTTGGCATCGAAGAATTCAGACGCCTTGTGCTTGAGGAACGCGCCACATTGCCGCTTGATCCGCGCTGGACTGAATATCTGGCTGAGATTCATGCAACAGATGAAAAGCCGCTTCGCCCTCCCTCCGGTCATCAACCTTTAGCTGGCGCGCCACAAACAGACCCTTTCCAACGCTGGTATAAGACCAACATCTGGCATCAGAAGCAGGAGGGATATGTGACCGTCACAGTCGCCTTGCCATTAGGCGACATTACTGCAGATCAATTGCGCGCACTGGCAGACATCTCCCGCCGCTTCACCAATGGGACTATTCGCACAACTGTGGACCAGAACATCGTTCTACGCTGGGTCAGTGAAGCAGACCTGCCAGAAGTGTATGTTGCGTTGGACGCGGTTGGGCTTGGCAACCCGGGTGCGGGGACAATTGTTGATATTACCTCATGCCCTGGTACAGACACATGCAAACTTGGAATTTCTGCCTCACGCGGATTGGCTGGTGAACTTCGTCAGCGTTTGGCGGAGAAGAATCACACACTGGATGAGGCTGTGCAGAATCTTCATATCAAGGTGAGCGGTTGTTTCAATTCCTGCGGACAACATCACATCGCCGATCTCGGATTTTACGGTGTCAGCCGTCATTCAGGGAATTACACCGTTCCGCATTTTCAGGTTGTGTTAGGGGGCCAATGGACTCATAACGCAGGATCGTACGGACTTGCAGTCGGAGCGGTTCCAGCGAAACGAATTCCTCAGGTGGTGGAACAGCTAACGGGCCGATATGTGGCGGAACGCCAGAAGAGTGAAAGCTTCCAGGCGTTCGTCCAGCGCATTGGCAAAGTCGAAATCAAAAAAATGCTGAATGAATTGATGAAAATGCCATCGCATGATGAGGATCCCACTCTGTATACCGATTGGGGTGACAGCCGCGAGTTCACGATTGGTGATATGGGAGTTGGCGAGTGCGCTGGCGAAGTCGTTTCACACGCGGAGTTTGGGTTGGCCGCTGCCGAGAGACAGGTTTTTGAGGCGCAGGTTTTTCTCGATCAGAATGCCTATCAGAAGGCTGGCGAGACCGCATATGCTTCGATGTTGAAAGCGGCAAAGACTCTGGTGGAGGAACAGTTCTATGATGTGCCTGATAACGCGGATCGTATCGCGGAAGAATTCCGCACGCGCTTCTATGATACGAAATTGTTTTGGGATCAATATGCAGGTGGAAAGTTCGGTCATTACTTCCTCCGGGCGCATGAAAAAGTGAATGAACCTTACTCGGCTGATGAAGCGCACCGCCGTGTGGAAGAAGCGCAATTGGTGATCGAAGCCGCGCATAGTTGCTATGGCAAATTGCTGGCAGCGAGGTCAACAGTGAGGCCGTTGCCTGGAATACGGGCAGCATCCTGAATTAATTCGGGAGGCAGGTAAATTCTTTCGAATCAGCGAAATCAGTCAAATAGAGGAATACAAAATGAATGTACAACATATAAACATAAAACTCTTCATTGAAAACACTGATACTGTAAATCTCGCAGATTATTCGGCTGTGTTCAATACATGGATTCAAAAACATGTTTTGGATGAATTGCTGATCGATGTTGCCGATTACCTGCATGTTCAAAACGGACCTGGCTTGCTGTTGATCGGTCACGAAGCAGATTACAGCCTGGATAACAGAGCAGGTCGGCTAGGCCTGCTCTACAATCGCAAGAAACAACTTGAAGGCACAACTCAGGAAAAACTGGTACAGGCCACACGCGCTCTTTTAATTGCAGCCCAATTGTTGGAAAAAGAAAATGGCTTGCAATTCAATACACAGGAAATACAGGTACTGATCAATGACCGCCTGCTCGTGCCAAACACCATGGAAACTTTTATAAAACTTGAACCAGAACTGCGAACGTTTTTCGACAAGCTCTATGGCAGAACGGAGTATGAGATTAGCTATAAAACTGATCCTCGTGAGCGTTTTACAGTTGAAATAAGAGCTGTCACCCGCTTCGATGTGGAAACGCTTCTCAACAACATCTCGCTGGAATCTGCTCATGCCTGATGACCTTTCACCAACGAATGGCATTGTATATATCGTTGGTGGTGGACCTGGCGACCCAGGACTCATCACTGTGAAAGGATTGGATTGCTTGCGCTGTGCTGATGTAGTTTTGTACGATCGGCTCGCCTCCCCGGAACTTTTGCATGAAACGCAGCCTCATGCTGAATTGATTGACGTGGGCAAAGAGCCTAAGCTACAGCGTCGTTCGCAAGCAGAGATCAACTCCTTATTAATAGAAAAAGCTCGTGACGGAAAGCTTGTTGTGCGCTTGAAAGGTGGCGACCCGTTTGTATTTGGTCGCGGCGGCGAAGAATGTCAGGCTCTCACTGCAGCAGGTGTTCGATATGAAGTTGTGCCAGGTGTGAGTAGCGCCATTGCTGTGCCTGCCTATGCGGGCATTCCCGTCACACAGCGGGGTGTGACAACTGCCTTTACGGTTGTGGCGGGTCACACAGGCGGTTCAGGGTCGGATATTGATTGGGCGGGCATCTCACGCATTGGGACTATCGTTTTCCTGATGGGCGTTGAACACATGTCAGACATTGTTCATCAACTCATTGCTCATGATCGCTCATCCGATACGCCTGTTGCAGTCATTCAAGAGGGCACTACACGGAATCAACTCGTGCTGGTTGGCACGCTTGCCAACATTGTTCAAAAAGCAGAATCTATTCGTCCGCCTGCGATAGTGATCGTTGGCGAAGTGGTGAATCTGCATGAACAAATTGATTGGTTCGTTCCACAGTTTACTAAAACCCTTCTTACCACAGAGTACCCAGAGAGCACGGAGATTTCTTAGATCTTTCTCTGTGAAATCCATGGCCTTTGCGGTGAAATCTTTTATAGGATTTATTATTGTGAATGCACAAAAACCTCAATCAGCTCAATTCGTCGAAACTATCGAATGGACTCCTGAATCATTGAAACAAGTCAGCGCCACGTTGGAGGATAGTTCGCCTGATGCTATTTTGCGCTGGGGCTTCGAACATTTTGCGCCCAGTATTGTGATGGCAACGGGTTTCGGTCCCGAAGGGATAGTGTTGATGCATCTCATTTCGCAGATCCGTCCTGAGACGACCGTCTTTTATCTCGATACTGACCTGCTTTTCTCCCAAACCTATGAACTGCGCGACGAAATTGTGAGGCGCCTTGGTCTCCGCCTGGAGCGTGTTCATTCAGGGATTTCACTGCCTGAGCAGGCCTTCAGGCATGGAGATACACTGTGGGCGAATGACCCGGATACCTGCTGCCATATCCGCAAAGTGATTCCGCAACGTCAGTTCCTTGCCAATTACAATGCATGGATCACAGGCATCCGCCGCGACCAGACAGCTTTCCGTGCGAATACTGCGCTCGTTGAATGGGACTATGCCAACAAGATGGTCAAGTTGAATCCACTTGCAGGTTGGACAAGCGATCAAGTATGGGCACATATTCACGAGAATAATCTGCCTTATAACGAATTACATGATCGTGGATATCCCAGCATTGGCTGTTGGACTTGCACCAAGGCTGTCGCTCCGGGGGCAGATCCACGTTCCGGGCGGTGGTCTGAAGACATCAAAACGGAGTGCGGAATTCACCTTCCGTCGATCAAAAAACAATGACCAGTTATTATCCAATTTATGTGCAATTGAATGAGCAACCCTGTGTTGTGATCGGCGGTGGAAAAATTGCTGAGGGCAAAGTGGATGGCTTGCTGGCAGCGAATGCGAAAGTAAAGATCATCTCTCCGGAGCTCACTCCCCATTTACATGATCTGGTCAAACAGAATCAGGTTGAATACGCTGCACGCAATTATCAGGTGGGTGACCTCACAGGCGCATTTATGGTCATTTGTGCAACTGATCAAACCGATATCAATCACCAGGTCTGGCAGGAGGCATCTGCGAATCAGCAACTGGTCAACGTGGTTGATGATACCCCACGCTGTAACTTTATTGCGCCTGCTATTTTGCGTAAGGGTGATTTAAATATCGCAATTTCCACGGGCGGCAAGGCGCCTGCGCTGGCTGTCCGTTTGAAGGAACGTTTGCAGGAAGAGATTGGTCCGCAGTATGAACGTTTTCTCGAATTAAGCGGACAGTTGCGTGAACCATTGGCGCGGCATATCCCTGATTTTGAGACACGCAAAAAACTTTGGTATGAGTTGGTGGATTCAGATATTCTTGAATTACTTTCACAGGACAATGAACCTGCGGCGCTCGATTTAATCTCAGAAGTAGTTGGGTTTCGCTTTGAGCCTGTTTAATCATATTCTGTCATTGCAAGGAGGGCACTTGCTTTTCCCTGTGAAGCAATCTCCCGCTATGAGGATTCTGCTTCGGCTAGGAGCAAGAGTGCCTCGCAGTGACATGCTCCCATTATGAAATTAATTTTCGCCACCCGGCCTTCTGCTCTTGCGCGCTGGCAGACATCGCATGTGATTAAACTTCTTCAAAGCGCATGGCCAGGTTTGGAATGCAGCCAGCATATTATTACAACTTCTGGTGATCGTATTCTTGACCGCCCACTTCCTGAGATCGGCGGCAAAGGACTCTTCACCAGTGAACTTGAAGCAGCGTTACTCTCTGGCGAAGTGGATGTGGCGGTGCACTCGCTGAAAGATCTGCCAGTGGAGGATACTGCCGGGATCGTTATATCAGCCATCCCTGAGAGGGAATCGGCGTTCGATGTGTTAGTCTCGGCCAATGGGCAGACTCTTTCCAATTTGCCTGAATCAGCTCGCGTGGGAACATGCAGCCTGAGACGGAGCGCACAGCTTTTGGCGAATCGTCCTGATCTAACAATTCTACCCTTGCGTGGCAATGTGGATACCCGCCTGCGAAAAATAATGAATGGTGAATACGACGCGATTGTGCTGGCGTATGCCGGGCTTGCACGGCTTGGCTTGCAGGCGCATATCACCGAAACTTTCCCACTGGATGTGATGTTGCCTGCACCCGGGCAGGGAGCGTTGGCGGTGCAATGCCGGGCAGATGATGAAGAAACGATTAAGCTGCTCACGGCCATTCATCATCCGATCACTGCAGCCTCAGTGGACGCAGAGCGTGCGTTCCTTTCCGGGCTGGGAGGTGGGTGCTCACTTCCGGTTGGAGCCTTCGCTCAAAAGAATAACGGGCAGATCATTCTGACAGGTGCAGTCATTTCGACAGATGGAAAACAATCCATCCGCTTAAGCGCTGTGGATAAGGACCCTCACGAGTTGGGTGAACGGCTTGCACAGTTGGTGCTTGAAAGGGGCGCAGCAGACTTGCTGAAGGTGAGTATATGAACCTGACTAATAAACGTATTCTGATCACTCGTCCGCGCGCGCAAGCCGGAGAATTTGCGAATGCTTTAATCGCGGCAGGCGCCCACCCAATTTTCTTTCCGGTGATCCAGATCGTACCTCTAAATGATTTTTCTGATTTTGATTCAGCGTTACTCAAGCTCAACACATATGACTGGCTTATTTTGACCAGTGTGCATGGAGTGGATGTTTTTTTCAAGCGGCTTGATACGCTTGGCATCAAACATGTTCCAGAAGGCCTAAGCGTTGCAGCAATTGGCCCGAAGACAGCTTCCTGTTTATCACAGCATGGTGTCATCGCGCTCTTTGTTCCAACTGAATATATTGCTGAAGCTATCCTGCCTGGCTTGGGTGAAGATTTATCAGGAAAACGATTCCTGCTCCCACAGTCTGACCTGGCTCGCACGACTCTTGCTAGCGAAATCCGTTCTGTCGGTGGTGTGGTGGATGAAGTTGTCGCCTACCGTACCGTGCAAAGACAGCCAGATACCTCTGAGATGAATGCATTGTGTGCGGGCGTGGATATTATTACATTCACAAGCCCATCCGCTGTGCATAATTTCGTCAACATCGTTCGAAACAATAGTCTTGACCCGCTCAACCTACCGGGAACACCCTTATTTGCCTGTATTGGTCCCCTCACGAAAAAGGCAGCTGAAGGGATGAGTTTTTGTGATCTGGTCGTGGCAAATGAACATACAACGGTCGGGCTGATTGAAGCAATCAGCAAATTGGTTTAGTCGTAAATTAACTGGAGGCTGCATGGCATTACTCGAACTTGTACAACAAAGTGTAATTCACACATCTACTACTCCCCTTTCTCGCCGTTTGCGCCGTCTACGCACAACGCCCGCTCTACGTGCAATGGTACGCGAAACCGAAATTAACGCACGCGATTTTATTTATCCGTTGTTCGTGCGACATGGCACAGGCCGCAATGAGATTCACTCGATGCCGGGCATTTTTCAATTATCGGTGGCTGAAGCGGTGCGTGAAGCAGAATCAGCGGCCAGCCTGGGAATTCCGGCGGTGATCCTGTTTGGGATTCCGGCAGAGAAGGACCCGATCGGGTTGGAAAACTTTGCGGATAACGGAATTGTCCAGCAGGCGATACGAGCCATCAAACGCGAAATTCCGGAAATGGTTGTGATTACCGACCATGGACATTGCGGGGTCATCAACACAAATAATCACTCAAGTTTGCCTGAAGGCTATGTGCTCAATGATCCAACCCTGGATGTGATCGCGAGGGCAGCCCTTTCACATGCGGAAGCCGGTGCAGATATCGTTGCTCCCAGCGGCATGATCGATGGAATGGTAGGGACGATTCGTACCGCGCTGGATTATGCAAATTTTGAACACATACCGATACTTTCTTACGCAGTGAAGTATGCCTCGGCTTTTTATGGGCCATTCCGCGAAGCCGCCGAATCCCCGCCAAAGTTTGGTGACCGCAAAACACATCAAATGGACCCTGCCAATGTGCGTGAGGCCCTGTGTGAGACTGCCATGGATGTGGCCGAAGGCGCGGATATGTTAATGGTCAAGCCTGCTTTGCCATATTTGGACGTCCTCTATCGTGTGCGTCAGGCTTATCCCGAAATGCCGTTGGTCGCGTATAACGTCAGCGGGGAATACTCCATGGTTAAAGCTGCCGCGGCCAATGGCTGGTTGGATGAATGCAAAGTAGTGCTCGAGACGCTAACCGGTATCAAGCGCGCCGGAGCAGACCTGATGATTACCTATCATGCCAAAGAAGCCGCCCGGTGGTTGAATGGATAAAGGAACTCTGCTCGGGGAAAGAGAAGCCGGTGTACATTAATAGGCACGATTAAGAAGAGAAATAACATCCCCAAATTCAAGAATTTGGGGATGTTCCATTAAAAGAATAATAAAGCTTATCGAACTTCTCATAGAAATTACTTAACCAAGTTCATAAAGTCTGATACAACGTATTTGCTTTATAATTCGGCGGGCAATTACCAATTACAGAATAAGGGCACTTGTCGAATAACTGCTAGCTGTACCCTTCCGATAAATAACCATGTCACTAATTACTGTAAATTCCCTCTCCAAATCCTTCGGCGCGGATGATCTCTTCGCTGGTGTTTCGTTTACCGTCGCAAAAGGAGCGCGTCTTGCTCTCGTTGGCCCCAACGGTATCGGCAAGACGACTCTGTTACGCATCCTGATGGGACAGGAAGAACCCTCATCGGGAACAATCACGCGCGCCAGGAGTCTGCGGATTGGCTATCTCTCGCAGGAAGCGGATTTTGAATTGCAAGGGGTATTATGGGATGTGTGCCTTGAACCGTTCGCAGACCTGATCCGCATGCAGGGAGAGGTGGAAAAACTTGAAGCTGAAATGTCTGAGCCTGATAAACGGGAGCTGGCATTGGTCCGCTATGGAAGCGTTCAGCATGAGTTCGAACGGCGCGGTGGGTATGTCTATCAGGTCCGCATCAAGCAGGTGCTCACCGGGCTTGGCTTCGATGAACCTGATTTCCACATGTCGCTCGATCATTTATCTGGCGGGCAGCGTACACGAGCACATCTCGCGCGGCTGTTGTTATCCAACCCCGATCTGTTGTTGCTGGATGAGCCGACCAATCACCTTGATATCAAAGCTGTTGAATGGCTTGAAGGTTATTTGACTCAGTGGGAAGGTGCGGCGGTGATCGTTTCACATGACCGATATTTTCTCGATCATGCCTGCAATGCGCTGCTTGAGATGGCAGCGAGTGGCTCGGAATATTATCGCGGCAATTACACGGTCTATTTGAACGAACGTGAGATCCGTTGGAACCATCGCTTTGAAATTTTTGAAAGCCACAAGGAAAAACTCTTAAAGGAAGTTGAGTACATCAAGAAAAATATTTCCGGGCAAAACACATTGCAAGCCAAAGGCAAACTCAAACGGCTTTCACGCGTAGTGCAGGCCATTGAGCAGGTTGGCATGGATGCTGCGGTAAGTACGAATTGGTCGCAGTTGGATGTGGAAACGACGACCAGTTCTTTCAGCGTGGAGGAAGCCGAACGCCGCGTGCGCTCACTGCGACCTCCCGTACGCGCCACACCAGACCTTCACCTCCATCTGCGTTCGACGCGTCGCTCTGGCGACCTGGTCATCCGCACCAAAAAATTGAAAGTGGGCTATCCGGCCGAAAGGGATCTTCCTGAAAAAATCCTGTTCTCTGCGCCCGATATGGAATTGCGACGATCTGACTGTGCGGCTCTGATCGGCCCGAACGGGGCGGGCAAATCAACTTTTCTGAAGACGATCCTCGGCTCTCTCGCCCCGTTGGCGGGTGAGGTGATTCTGGGAGCGAGCCTGCACGTTGGCTATTTCGCGCAGGCCCACGAAGGCCTGGATCCGAATAAAACGGTGCTGGATGAGATCCTGGCTGAGTCATCCATGTTGCCACACCAGGGACGCGATTATCTCGGCAAATATCTTTTCTCTGGTGACGACGCGTTCAAGAAAGTGTCCATGCTCTCAGGCGGCGAGCGCGGGCGTTTGGCATTGGCAAAACTCGCCTTGCAGGATACGAACTTATTACTGCTGGATGAGCCCACGAATCATCTTGACATTACTTCGCAGGAAGTTCTGCAGGCTGTGCTGGATGCGTATCAGGGAACGATCCTGCTGGTCAGCCACGATCGTTATTTGATCGACGCGCTTGCCACACAGATCTGGGAAATCGACCCGGACGAATCTCATTTGAGCGTGTTCAATGGAACGTATTCGCAGATGAAAGAGGAAAGAAGGAAAGAAGAAGAGCGTGTCGTTATTCAACAAATGACAACGCCCAATTCGCGAAACCCAAACATCGAAGCCAAGCGCGCCAAGAGCAAGGAAACGAAAGAGGAAAGAAGAAGAGTCGCGCAACTGCAGGAGTTGGAGAATACCATTGCAGAGCTCGAATCAAAAATGGCAGGCTTGAGTTCGCAGTTGGAAAGTCCGTTTGTGAAGCCGGAGGAAGTCCGCAAGATAGGAACGGAATATGAACGCCTTCAGAAGGAGATGGATGTTAAGCTCGGTGAGTGGGAAAGGATGCAGGCGTGAAGGCCGATATGACAGCAAACCTCAAACTTATTTTGATCTACACTGGTATTGCCGCGCTGCTATCCGCACTGACGAGCCCGATCCCTGGCACATCCCTGCTACTGACGGGCCTGGAATTATTCATGATCGTACATCTGGCAAAGAGAAATAACTTTGACCTCAACTTGAGATCGATCGGGTTTTCCGTCACCGCAATATGGGGCATATCCACTGCCTTGAAGGATGCGGGCGTGGAGCTTTTGAGATTTGCTCCTGGTTTGGGATGGGCGGCAGGGGTGATTATTGCGATCCTTTTCGTGTTCTTCCTGGGGAATCTGGTAAATTTATATTTC
>Ga0209486_10000344_pt1 | contig 21224 bp, 15 predicted proteins | sample NCCompost_FD_187518 | JGI IMG/M metagenome (GOLD analysis project Ga0209486, IMG submission 187518) | Agricultural soil microbial communities from Utah to study Nitrogen management - NC Compost (SPAdes) (version 2) | ecosystem: Environmental > Terrestrial > Soil > Agricultural land | place...
GCCTCGAGGCGGTCCGCAAGCGGCCCGCGATGTACATCGGCTCCACCGGTGTGCCGGGGCTGCACCATCTCGTGTACGAGATCGTCGACAACTCCATCGACGAGGCTCTGGCGGGGTTCTGCGATCAGGTCAACGTCACGATCCATATCGACAACTCGATCACCGTGATCGACAACGGCCGCGGCATCCCGGTCGATCGGCACGAGAGCGGTAAGTCTGCGGCCGAAGTCGTGCTCACGGTGCTGCACGCCGGCGGCAAGTTCGACAACGACAGCTACAAGGTTTCCGGCGGCCTGCACGGCGTGGGCGTGTCGGTGGTGAACGCGTTGTCGGAGCGCCTCGATCTGGAAATCTGGCGCAACGGCCAGGTGTATCAACAGAGCTACGAGCGCGGAACCCCGATCGCGGATCTGGAAGCGACGGGCACGACCCAGCGCCGCGGCACCAAGGTCACGTTCAGGCCCGACGCTCAGATCTTCGAAACCACCGAGTACAGCTTCGACACGCTGGCGCAGCGGCTGCGCGAGCTCGCCTTCCTGAACGGCGGCATCCTGATCACGCTCGACGACGAGCGCGACGGCAAGAGCCACAAGTTCCAGTACGACGGCGGCATCGTGTCGTTCGTCGAGCACTTGAACAAGAACAAGGCGAACGTCAACGACAAGCCGATCTACATGCGCGGCGTGAAGGATGGTATCGACGCCGAGATCGCGCTGCAGTGGAACGACGGCTACTCCGAGCTGGTCTTCACCTTCGCCAACAACATCAATACGCACGAGGGCGGCACGCACCTGTCCGGCTTCCGCGCCGCGCTCACCCGGACGATCAACAACTACGCGGCCAAGAGCAATCTCGCCAAGGATCTCAAGGACGCGAGCATCAGCGGCGACGACATCCGCGAAGGCCTGACCGGCGTCGTCAGCGTCAAGATTCCGCAGCCGCAGTTCGAAGGACAAACCAAGACGAAGCTCGGAAACACCGAGGTCAAAGGCATCGTCGAGGCGATCGTCAACGACAAGCTCGGCCAGTATCTGGAGGAAACGCCGGCCGTTGCCAAGCGCATCATCGGCAAGGCGGTCGATGCCGCGCGGGCGCGCGAAGCGGCCCGCAAGGCGCGAGACCTGGTGCGACGCAAGGGCGCGCTCGACGGCAGCAGCCTTCCTGGAAAGCTTGCGGATTGCCAGGAGCGCGACCCGGCGCAGAGCGAGATCTACATCGTCGAGGGCGAGTCGGCCGGCGGCTCGGCCAAGCAGGGCCGCGATCGCCGCTTCCAGGCCATCCTGCCCATCAAAGGCAAGATTCTGAACGTCGAGAAGGCCCGCTTCGACAAGATGCTCGGCAGCGACGAGATCAAGACGATGATCGCCGCGCTCGGCTGCGGCATCGGCGTCGAGGACTTCGACATCGCGCGCCTGCGCTACCACCGCGTCATCATCATGACCGACGCCGACGTGGACGGTTCGCACATCCGGACGCTGCTGCTCACGTTCTTCTACCGCCAGATGCCCAAGCTGATCGACGGCGGCCACGTCTACATCGCGCAGCCGCCGCTCTTCCGCGCCAAGCGCGGGCGCAGCGAGAGCTACATCAAGGACGAGCGCGATCTCGAGACCTACCTGATTCATCGCGCGGTGGAATCGCGCGTGACCAAGATGGCCGACGGGCACGAGCTGTTCGGCGACGCGCTTGAGCGGCAGCTGCAGCGGATGATCGGCTATCGCAAGCTGCTCCAGATCGTCACGCGCCGCGGCAACCCGCCGGAGATCGTGACTGCCCTCCTGCAGCTCGACGCGCGCGACAAGACCTTCTTCGAGCATCGCGAGAAGCTCGACGTGCTGTCCGCACGGATGACGACGCCAATCCGGACGGTCTCCGTTTCGAAGGACGACGAGCACAACACCTACTCGCTCGACGTCGAGGACCGCTCGCACGGCTACCCGCGCACGTTCCACTTCGGCGTGGAGTTCGTCTCGTCGGGCGAGTACCGCACGCTGGCAGCCGCCTTCCGCGAGATCCAGGACGTGACGTTCCCGGTGGTCGTGCGGGCCGCCGAGGGTACCGCCGAGGTCTCGGACGAGGCCGGCGCCGCCGATGCGGCCGAAGCCGGCGCCGAGCCCCTGGAGGCCGCGGCCCCGGCGGCGCGCAAGAAGGAAGCGGACGTCACGCTCGCGGACCTCGACGAGTTCGTCGAGTTCTTCATCGGCGCCGGCAAGAAGGGCGTCGCCGTCAACCGCTACAAGGGGCTGGGCGAAATGAACCCCGATACCTTGTGGATGACGACCATGGACCCGGAGAACCGCACGCTGCTGCAGGTGCGGGCCGAGGACCACGCCGAGGCCGATCAGATGTTCACGACGCTGATGGGCGATCAGGTCGAGCCACGCCGCAAGTTCATCGAGGACAACGCCCTCGACGTGCGCAATCTCGACGTTTAGAGCCGCCTTTCTCCCAATCGCGACACGATTTCACCGATGAGCACGACGCCCCAGAACCGCATTCCCGTCAACATCGAAGACGAGATGAAGCGCTCGTACATGGATTACGCGATGAGCGTAATCATCGGGCGCGCACTTCCGGACATCCGGGACGGGCTGAAGCCGGCGCACCGCCGTGTGCTCTACGGCATGAAGACGATGGGGCTGTCGTCCACGCGCGGCTACCGCAAGTGCGCGAAGATCGTCGGCGAGGTGATGGGCAACTTCCATCCCCACGGGGATGCGTCGATCTACGACACGCTCGTCCGCATGGCGCAGGACTTCAACATGCGCTATGTGCTCACCGACGGCCAGGGCAACTTCGGCTCCATCGACGGCGACCCGCCGGCGGCCATGCGCTACACCGAGGCCCGCCTCGACGCGCTCGCCGACGAGATGATGGCGGATCTCGACAAGGAGACCGTCGACTTCGTTCCCAACTACGACGAGACCACCGAAGAGCCGGTGGTGCTGCCGGCGACCTATCCGAACCTCCTGGTCAACGGCTCCGCCGGTATTGCCGTCGGCATGGCGACGAACGTACCGCCGCACAACCTGCGCGAGGTCGTCAACGCCGTGATCTGGTCGATCGAGGCGTCGCAGTCCGCGGAGCCGCCCACGGCGGCCGAGCGGCAGCGCAAACTGCTCGAGCTCGTGCCGGGCCCGGACTTCCCCACCGGCGCCTACATCATCGGCCAGGCGGGAATCCGGCAGGCCCAACTGACCGGCCGCGGCGCGGTGATGATGCGTGCCAAGACCGAGATCGAGGTGAGCAAGAAGGGCGACCGCTCCTCGATCATCGTGACCGCGATCCCGTATCAGGTGAACAAGGCGCGCCTGATCGAGCGCATCGCCGAGCTCGTGCGCGAGAAGACGGTCGAGGGCATCTCGGACATCCGCGACGAGTCCGATCGCGACGGGATGCGCATCGCCATCGATCTCAAGCGCGGCGAGGTGAGCGAGGTCATCCTCAACAACCTCTACAAGCACACGCAGCTGCAGACCAGCTTCGGGGTGATCATGCTGGCCATCGTCGGCGGCCGGCCGAAGATCCTCACGCTCGTCGAGTTCATCGACAACTTCATCGAGTTCCGCCGGGAGGTCGTGCGGCGGCGCACCGAGTTCGAGCTGCGCAAGGCCGAGGCGCGCGCCCACATCCTCGAGGGGTTGAAGATCGCCCTCGATCACCTCGACCAGGTGATCGCCCTCATCCGCGCCTCGAAGAACCCGCCCGAAGCGCGCGAAGGGCTGATGACGCAGTTCGGTCTGAGCCAGATCCAGTCGCAGGCCATTCTCGACATGCAGCTCCAGCGCCTGACGGGCCTCGAGCGGCAGAAGATTCTCGACGAGCTTGCCGAGATCCTGAAGCTGATCGAGCGCCTGCGCGCGATCCTCTCCAGCGACAAGCTGCTGCTCGAGATCATCGTGGGCGAGCTGCGCCACGTGGTCGAGAAGTACGGAGACGACCGTCGCACGGAAATCCTCCCTGAAGCCGGCGAGTTCCGCGCCCTCGACCTGATCGCCGAGGAAGACATGGCGATCACGGTGACCAACACCGGCTACATCAAACGGACCGCCATCACGAACTATCGGAACCAGCGTCGTGGCGGCAAGGGCCGCATCGGCATGCGCACGCGCGAAGAGGACTTCGTGAGTCACCTCTTCGTGGCCTCGACGCACGCGTACGTGATGATCTTCTCCGACCGCGGCCGCGCTTACTGGCTCAAGGTCCACGAGATTCCCGACGTTGGACCGGACGGCCGCGGTAAAGCGATCGCCAACCTGGTGTCGATGCAGGAAGGCGAGCGCATCGCCGCGCTGCTGACGGTGCGCGAGTTCGAGGAGAACAAGTTCATCGTCATGGGGACCACCGGTGGCGAGGTCAAGAAGACCGAGCTCTCGGCGTTCAGCAACCCGCGCGCCGGCGGCATCATCGCGATGGACGTCGAGCAGGGGGACGCGGTGATTGCGGTGCAAGTGTCGGAAGGCAGCAACGAGATCTTCATCGGCACGCGCAACGGCATGTCCATCCGCTTCCGCGAGTCCGACGTGCGGTCGATGGGCCGCACGGCCGGCGGCGTCCGCGGCATCGAACTGCGCGACGACGACAGCGTCGTGGCGATGGAGGTGCTGGGGGCCGGCGGCACCATCCTGTCGGTGACGGAACAGGGCTTCGGCAAGCGCACCGAGCTGGACGAGTACCGGCTCCAGACGCGCGGCGGCGTCGGCATCATCAACATCCAGGCCAGCGACCGCAACGGCAAGGTGATCGGCGTCGCGCAGGTCTCCGACGACGACGAGCTGATGCTCATCACGCAGCAGGGCAAAATCCTGCGCATGGCGTCGAAGGGCATCCGCACCATCGGCCGGGCCACCCAGGGCGTGCGCCTCATCGACATCGAGGGCGACGACCGCGCGGTGTCGATTGCGCGACTGGCGGAGCAGGACGAGGACGATCCAGGCGCGCCGATGACGGAGCCCTCGTCCGAGCCACCCGCGGAACCGGAAACGCCTTCGTAGGTCCCGGCTTCAGCCGGCCCTGCCCCGCCTGAAGGCGGCCCTACTGGGGCTGTGGCCGCAGTACTTCCTCGCCAGCGAGACCGTACCGGCGGATGAGCGCCGGCGTCTGGGAAAAGTCCGAAAAGCTCAGCCACGCCCGGTTCTGGTCGTCGAGATACATTCGCGACACGACCCTCGTCCCCCTGTCCAGAAAGCGAATGTAGGCGCCGCCTTTCGCGTCGGCCACGAAGGTGATGCGCTCGCGGTTGGCGTCGTTTCCAGTGCCGGGGGGCGCGTCGAGCCCGAGCACCATGCCGCCGTCGTCCATGAACGCGACGCCGAAACGCTCGATGCCGTTCGTGTCGTTGATCCGCAGCCCCACGCGCCGGCCGTTGCCAGGAGCGTCGAGCGGGCCGAGCACCATGCGAGACCGCCCTTGCGCGTCCTCGATGACCAGCTGCCTGGCCCGCACCGTGTCGGTCTGCTGCGCGGCGGGCGCCGGCGCCAGCGCCGTCACGAGCGCCAGAACCGCCAGCACGACCGCAAGGACCTTGAATACGTACAGCTGGCGTTCCAGACGGTTCATCTGGGCCAGAATCGCGTCGAGCTCGTGAGACATGAGCGCTCTCCTTCCGCGCGGCGGCGCTTCGCGAGCGAATACTTCCAGACGCGTCGCAGGTTACCGCAACGTCGTGCGAGAATTCCGGCGACGGCCGAGCCGAAGCGCCGGTCGTCTACAGAGGCATTTCATGCCGCTCGCTCGCCTCGCAGCGTTGGCCCTTCTTCTTCTCGCCTCCCAGGGGTTCGCGGCGAGCCTGCGAGGTCAGGCGGCTCCGGCCCCGCCTCCCGCGTCTTTCGACGTCGTGTCGGTGAAGCTCGACCAGGACCCGGCCGCGCAGATGGGTATCCGTCCCGTCGTCGGCAACCGGTTCTCGGCCGTTGTGACGGTGAACGTGCTGATTGCCGTTGCCTACGGCGAGGGGCCGGCGCTCCTCGAGAGCCAGGTCGCGGGCTCGCCCTCCTGGGCCGCGACCGACCGGTTCGAGATCAACGCCACGTTCGACGGACCGATCACGGCGGCGCCCGGAGGGCCGCCGGTTCGCTTGATGTCGATGATCCGTACTCTGCTCGCCGACCGGTTCAAGCTGCGGATCCACAGGGAAACGCGGCAGCTGCCCGTGTATGACCTCGTTGTCGCAGACGCCGATGGCCGCCGGCTCGGACCTCGCCTCACCCGGGCGCCCGGTACCTGCATTCGATTGAGCGGTGCCCTCCCCGCCAATGTGGACTTCAGCGCGCTGTGCGGGTTCAAGCGCGTCACGCCGTCGATGATCACGGGCAAAGGCGTGAACATGGACGCGCTTGCCGGTGCGCTGGGGCAGCGCGCGGACGTCCAGCGCATCGTTCGCAATCGCACCGCCCTCGAGGGCGAATTCGACCTGGAGCTCGAGTACGCGCCGTTCAGCGCCGGCGATCCCCAGCCTGGGCCAGGCATGGCGACGGCGATGCGCGATCAGCTCGGGCTGGCGCTGCGACCGGCGACCGGACCGGTCGACGTGTTCGTGATCGACAGCGTGGAGCGGCGGCGGCCGACTAGGCGGGTTCGAGCTTCGCGAACTTGGCGCGCAGCGTCTTGGGGCCGACGGACAGGAACCGGACAACCAGCTTGACGTCGTCGTCGAGCGGCTCGAGCGCCGTGACCGTCCCGACGCCGAACGTGGGATGTCGCACGCGCAGCCCCACCTTCAAGCCGCCCGGCACCGACTGGTCCTCGTCCTCATAGCGGTAAACGGGTGTCTCTTCGCGCTTGCGCTGGCGGTAGCCGCCGCCTCCATTCGCCCAGGGCCGCTCGCCGCCGCGCGCGGCATAGCCTTGCGCGGAGCCAAACGACATCGCCGACGGCACGGTTTCCATCAACTGCGGTGGTATCTCGTCGATGAAGCGGGAAGGCTCGGTGGACTGGTAGTCGCCGTACACCCGCCGCCGAGCCGCCGACGTCAGTACCAGGCGGCGCTGCGCGCGCGTGATACCCACGTAGCACAGCCGCCGTTCTTCCTCGAGTTCCGCCTCGTCGTCGGCCGAGCGAGAGTGCGGAAACAGCCCTTCCTCCAGCCCCGCGATGATGACAATCGGGAACTCGAGCCCCTTGGCGCTGTGCATCGTCATCATCAGCACGTGGCTGTCCTTGGCGCCAGCTTCGTCGTCGGCATCCGACAGCAGCGACAGCTGATCGACGAACCCCGCGAGCGACGGCTCCGGGCTGCGGCTCTCGTACTCGCGCGAGGCCGACACGAGCTCCATCAGGTTCTCGACGCGCCCCTCGGCCTCTTCGCTGTGTTCCTCGCGCAGGTCCTTCAGGTAGCCACTGCGGTCGAGCACCTTGCCGAGCAGCAGCGCCACCGACGGCTCCGCGGCCGCCACCGCGGTCATCTCGACGAGGAGATCGCGGAACACGGCCAACACCGTGAGGGCCCTCGGCGCGAGGAGCCGCCGCTCGAGGGCCAGCGTCAGCTTCGACCAGAGCGACGTGGCGCTCACCACCGGCTGAAGACCGGCGAGCAGCGGCGGGACGTCGTCGTCGTCCCCGACCTCGACGGCTTCGAGCGCTTCCATCACACCCTTGCCGATGCCGCGCGCCGGCACGTTGATCACCCGGCGCAGGCTGACGTCGTCGTGCGGGTTGAGGACCAGGCGAAGATACGAGAGCGCGTCCTTGACTTCCCTGCGCTCGTAGAACCGGACGCCCCCGATGATGCGGTACGAAATGCCCGACCGGCGCAGCGCGTCTTCCACCGTGCGCGACTGCGCGTTGGTGCGGTAGAGCACCGCGGCCAGGTTGTCGCCGTCTTCACGCAGCGCCTGGCGGCAGGTGCGCGCGATGTATTCGGCCTCGTCGAGGTCGTCGCCCGCCCGGTAATACAGGATGGGGGCGCCCCCCTCCTGCTCGGTGTACAGCCGCTTGTCCTTGCGGTTCTTGTTCTGGGCGATGACCGCCGACGCGGCATCCAGAATCACCTGCGTGGAGCGGTAGTTCCGCTCCAGCCGCACCACCAGCGCCTCGGGGAAATCGTGCTCGAAGTCGAGGATGTTCCGCAGGTCGGCGCCGCGCCATTTGTAGATCGACTGGTCGGGGTCTCCTACCACGGCGAGGTTGCGGTGCACGGAGGCCAGCCGCTGGATCAGCAGGTACTGCGGGCGGTTGGTGTCCTGATACTCGTCCACCATGATGTAGCGGAACTGCTCGGCGTACTTGCGCCGGACGTTCTCGGATTTCTCGACGAGCTCCACCGTGTACAGCAGCAGGTCGTCGAAATCGAGCGCCCGGGCGTCCTTGAGCGCCTTCGTGTACATCGCGTACAGCTTGCCGAGATGCTGATCGCGCGGGTTCCACGAGCTCTCGAACACCTCGGGCCCTTCCATGCGGTTCTTGGCGTGGCTGATCCGCGACAGCACCATCCGCGGCTGTGTCGCCGAGTCGTCGATGCCCAGCGCCTTCAACCCCTGCTTCACGACGGACAGCTGGTCGTTCGAGTCGTAGATGACGAAGTCCCGCGACAAGCCGACGTGCGGCGCTTCGCGCCGCAGCAGACGGGCGCACAGCGCGTGGAACGTCGAGATCCACATCTTCCGGCAGTCCATTTCGAGGAGCTTCTCGACACGGGTCCGCATCTCCTCGGCGGCCTTGTTGGTGAAGGTGACGGCCAGCACGGCGGACGGGTCGGCAAACCCCTCCCGGACCAGATAGGCGATGCGGTGCGCGATGACGCGCGTCTTGCCGGAGCCGGCGCCCGCCAGGATGAGGAGCGCACCGTCCGTCTGCAGAACCGCTTGCTGTTGTTCCGGGTTGAGGCTGGAAACGAGATTCATTGAAGTAGACAGCCGGCCGCGCAGCACCCGGTCGAGTGCTCCGCGGCCGGCCGGCTACCTATTCTACCGTGACGCTCTTCGCGAGGTTGCGCGGCTGATCGACGTCGCAACCGCGCCGTACCGCGATGTGGTACGCGAGCAGCTGGAGCGGAATGGTCATGATGATCGGCGTGAGCAGCGCCGACGTGCGCGGCATCGTGACCTGCACGTCGTTCTGCGGATCGAGCACCGCGGTCATGCGCTCGTCGCCGGCCGTCGTGATCGCAATCACGGCGCCGCCGCGGGCCTTGGCCTCCTGCACGTTGCCGACCATCTTCTCGAACACGTGATCGTCCGGCGCGATCGCCACCACCGGCATCCGCTCGTCGATGAGCGCGATCGGCCCGTGCTTCATCTCGCCGGCGGGATAACCCTCGGCATGGATGTAGGAGATTTCCTTGAGCTTCAGCGCGCCTTCGAGCGCGATCGGATAGTTGACGCCGCGGCCCAGGAACAGGAAGTCGGTGCGGCTGTAGAACCGCTCGGCGATCTTCTCCACTCCGGCCGACGCCTTGATCGCCTGCTCGATGGTCTGCGGCAGGCGCAGCAGCTCTTCGATGTGGCCGCGGATCTCGTCGGTCGTCAGCGTGCCGCGGACCTGCGCCAGATACAGGCCGAGCAGCTGCAGCGCCACCAACTGCGAGGTGAACGCCTTGGTGGAGGCCACGCCGATCTCCGGGCCGGCGTGCGTGTACACGGTGCCGTCGGCGTCGCGTGTCACCGCGCTCCCCACCACGTTGCAGATGGCGATGCTGCTTGCGCCCTTGCGCGACGCCTCGTGCAGCGCCGCGCGAGTGTCGGCCGTCTCGCCCGACTGCGTGATGACGATGGCGAGCTCGTTGGGCGCCACGATCGGGTTGCGGTAGCGGTACTCCGACCCGTACTCGACCTCCACGGGCACCTGCGCCAGCGCCTCGATCATGTACTTGCCCACCAGGCCGGCATGCCAGGAGGTGCCGCAGGCCAGGATGATGACCTTCCGCAGGTTCTTCAGCTTCTCCACGGGAATGTGGAGGTCCTCGAAGAAGATCTCGCCGCGGTCGAGCGAGACGCGGCCCAGGATGGTGTCGCGCGCGGCCGTCGGCTGCTCGTAGATCTCCTTGAGCATGAAGTGCTTGTAGCCGCCCTTCTCCGCAGCGATCGGATCCCACAGCACCCGCTGCGTCGTCTTCGACACCTCGCGCCCGTTGTAGTCGGTGAAGACGACGCCCGAGCGCGTGATGACGGCCATCTCCTCGTCGCCGAGGAACACGACGTCGCGTGTGTGCGACAGGATCGCCGGGATGTCAGAGGCGACGAAGAACTCGTTGTCGCCGAGCCCCACGACGATGGGCGGCCCGTTGCGCACCGCCACGATTTTCTCGGGGTCGTCCACCGACACGAGCACGATCGCGAACATGCCGCGCATCACCTTGAGCGCACGGCGCGCCGCGTTCTCGAGCCCGTCCGTCCGCATCTCGCGCTCCACCAGGTGCGCGACGATCTCGGTGTCGGTTTCCGTCTTGAAGGTGTGTCCCTGCCCCTGCAGTTCGTGCTTCAGCTCGAGGTAGTTCTCGATGATGCCGTTGTGAACGACGACGATCTTGCCGGTGCAATCACGGTGCGGGTGCGCGTTTTCCTCGGTGGGCCGTCCGTGCGTGGCCCAGCGGGTGTGGCCGACGCCGTAGACGCCGTCGATCGGCTCGATGCGGATGGCGTTTTCGAGGTTGATCAGCTTCCCCGCCGATCGCCGCAGCTCGATGCCTTCCGGGCTCACGAGCGCCACGCCAGCCGAGTCGTAGCCGCGGTATTCCATGCGGCGCAGCCCGTCGAGGAGCACGGGCACGACAGGTTTCGATCCGATGTATCCGATGATCCCGCACATACGAGACTCTCCTACTAGGCTCTCTGTAACGCGCTCAACCTTTTTGCGGTACGGCCTTCTTGCGTTCCACCCAGCCCTCGACGTTGTTCTGACGGGCGCGCGCGATGCCCAGTGCGCCGTCGGGCACGTCCTGCGTGATCGAGGATCCAGCGGCCACGTAGGCGCCCTTGCCCACGCGCACGGGAGCGACGAGCTGCGAATCGCTGCCGATGAACGCCCCGTCCTCGATGATCGTCTGGTGCTTCTTCTCGCCGTCGTAGTTGCAGGTGATGGTCCCCGCGCCGACGTTGACGTGATCGCCGACGGTGGCGTCGCCGAGATACGCCAGGTGATTCACCTTCGATCCGGCGCCGAGCGACGTCTTCTTCAATTCGACGAAGTTGCCGATCTTGGCGCCCTCGCCCACTGCCGACGCCGGCCGGAGATGGGCGAACGGTCCGACCGCGGCGCCGTTGGCAATCCGCGATTCCACGATGACGCAGAAGCTGTTGATGTTCACGTGGTCGCCGATCTCGGCGTCCGCAATGCGTACGTGCGCCTGAATCTCGCACGCGCGTCCGATGCGCGTCGGCCCCTCGATGACCACTCCCGGGTGGATGACGGTGTCGCTACCGATCTCCGCGCGCGGGTCGATGTAGGTCGTCGCCGGGTCCACCAGCGTGACGCCGGCGGCCATCAGCTCTTCGTTCTTGTTCTGTCTCACGAGCATCCCCACTTCAGCCAGTTCCGTGCGGCTGTTGATGCCGCGGATTTCCTGGGGGTCGTCCACGACGAGCGTCTCGACCGGCAGCTTGCGCCGCCGGTAGATGCTCACGAGGTCCGTCAGATAGAACTCCCCCTGCGAGTTCTGCGACGCGATGCCCCGCAGAGCGTCGAACAGCGGCGCCAGGTCGAAGGCGTAGATGCCGGAGTTGATTTCGCGAATCTGGCGCTCCGCCGGAGACGCATCGCGCTCTTCGACGATGCGTGCGATCTGGCCGTCCAGGCGGACGATGCGCCCGTAGCCATACGGGCGTTCGACCAAGGCCGTCGCGACCGTGGCCGCCGCCGTGGCCGACGTGTGCGCCTCGAGTAGTTTTTCCAGTGTTCGTCCGGTCAGGAGCGGGACGTCGCCGGAAAGCAGAATCACGGTGCCGGACTTCCCCGCCAGAATCGGCTCCGCCTGTTGCAGCGCGTGCGCGGTGCCGAGCTGCGGCTCCTGGACGGCGAACGCAACGCCGGGCCGGCCTGCCAGCCGCTGCCTGACCTTGTCGCCGCCGTGGCCCACGATCACCGTCACCGTGGCCGGAGCCACAGCCGCGGCGGTATCGAGGACGTGCTCCAGCATCGGCCGGCCAGCCACTGGATGGAGCACCTTGGGCAGGTGTGACTTCATCCGCGTGCCCTGGCCCGCGGCGAGAATCACGACGTGCGTCACTGACTGGTTCATCGGATGGGGGATGCAGGCTCGATACGGTCCAAAAACCGCCGCTCAGGATTCAATCGGACCACGGAATGGGTGCACGAGTCGAGCCAACCCCGGCCTCTGACTATCCTCCAGTCGATCGACCGGCGCGGTCTTTAGCCCTATAACTTGGACCGCTCGAGCGCCCTGTAGACCTCGTTCGCCGTGAGACCCAGCCTTCGGCCGACTTCGCTGGCCGCCTCGCGCCGTCCAGACGCCGACCCGGATTCCGAGAGCGCGCGAAACGCCTCGGCGATTTCGGCATCTGAGGCCGAGGCCGCGACGGCAGACTCTTGAACTGGGCCTATTACCACCGTGAATTCGCCCTTTTGGGTTATCGACAGAAATACGTCGCTCGTTGCCGCCCCGCACACGAATTCCTGGTGCACCTTCGTCAGTTCTCTGCCGAGACATATCTGTCTATTGCCCAAAATGACGCGCAAATCGCCGATCGTCGAACCGATCCGATGAGGCGCCTCGAAGAAGACTACCGTGCCTGGTAGAGCAGCGGCCCCATGAATCCACTGTTTACGGGCTTGTGCCTTAAGAGGAGGAAAGCCAAGAAACGTAACTGAATTCAATGGAAAACCAGACCCGACCGCGGCAACCAGGGCGGCACTCGCCCCGGGAATTGGATCCACGACGACCCCTTCCCGGCGGCAGGCGGCCACGAGCTCCGCGCCAGGGTCGGAGATGCCGGGCGTGCCGGCGTCTGTCACCAGCGCGACGCTTTCGCCGGCGCGAACCCGCGCGATCAGCTGCGGCAGCCGCGCGCGGCTGTTGTGCGCGTGGAAACTCAGCGTCGGCGTGTGTATCCCGTAATGACTGAGGAGCTTGGCGGTGCGGCGTGTGTCTTCGGCAGCGATGAGGTTCGCTTCTCGAAGCACGCGCAGGGCGCGCAGCGTGATGTCCTCGAGGTTGCCAATCGGGGTGGCGACCACGAACAGCGTGCCGGCCATCGTGGGAGTTGTGCGAGCGGGCGACGGTTATTGTACCATTGCCGGATGGGCGCTTCTCAAGATCCGCCACTGAGCGCCATCAGTCACAGTTCATGCACCCATCGGAGCCGTTTCCGCACTTTGTCGACGATTACCTGGCGTATCTGCAGGAGGTCCTGCCTAGTCAGGCGAGCCTCGACGGCGTCCACCTGCACGACGACCTGCTCGAGGACCTGAGCCGGCCGGGCATCGAAAATCACGTTCGCGCGCTGGCGGGCTTCGGCCGCCGCCTCAATCAGATAGACGCGTCGCATCTGACGCCGGTCGAACAGACCGAACGTTCCATCGTCGCCGCCAACGTCGAAGCCCGGATGTACGACCTGGAGGTAGTGCGGACCTGGGACCGCAGCCCCCAGATGTACGCCGACACCATCGGCATCGGCCTCGCCGGACAGGCCCTCTTTGCGTACGCGCCGGAGGCCGAGCGGGCCCGCCGCGTCGTCTCCAAGCTGCGTCAGGTTCCGCGCCTCGTCCAGGCCGCGCGCGACAACATCAAGGAGAGCCCGGGCATCTTCGTCAAGACGGGCCTCGAAAGCTGGCGCGGCGTGCTCTCGTTCATCGAGAAGGATCTGCCCAAGGCGTTCGCGTCGCTCGACGACCTCCACATTCTGGGCGACCTCGCCGACACCGCAACCGAGGCTGCGACAGCGGTGTCGTCCTACATCGGCTATCTCGAAACCGACCTCGCGCCGCGGGCGAAGGCGTCGTTCCGTCTGGGCCGGGAGCGGTTCGAGCAGAAGCTGAAACTCGACGAAGGGATCTCGCTGAGCGCCGACCGCCTGCTGACGATCGCCCTGCGCGAGCTGCAGGAAGTGCAGGAGGAGTTCCGGAAGGTCGCCGGCCGCTTGAACGGCACGACCGATCCCCTCGAGGCCTGGCGCATCGCCAAGGAGCAGCATCCCGAGCCGGGCACGCTGGTGGCGACGGCGCAGGCGCAGGTGGAGGAGCTCGAGAAATTCCTGCAGCGGCAGTCGATTGTGTCGATGCCCGCGTCCGAGCCGGTCGTCGTCGCGCCCTCGCCGGAGTTCTATCGCTGGGCGTTTGCGAGCATGTGGACGCCGGGCCCGTTCGAGAGCAAGCCAAGCCGCGCCTATTACTACCTCACCGACGTGATGCGCGGCTGGTCGCCCGAGCGCCAGAAGGAGCACCTGCGCGACTTCAACATCCCGACGCTGTGGACCATCTCGATCCACGAGGTCTACCCGGGTCACTTCCTGCACTACCAGCACCTGCGCCAGGTGGAGTCGAAGGTCCGCAAGTCGACCTTCTTCGCTCCGGCATCGTTCGTCGAAGGCTGGGCGCACTACTGCGAGCACATGATGGTGGAAGCCGGCTTCCGCAAGGGCGACACGGCCTTCCGGCTCGGACAGCTCGCGGAGGCGCTGGTGCGTCTGGCGCGGTTCGTCGTGGGCATCCGGCTGCACTGCGAAGACCTCTCGGTGGAGCAGGGGATGCGGTTCTTCCGCGACGAGGCGTTCCTGGAAGAGCCCACCGCGCGGCGTGAGGCCGAGCGCGGGACCTTCGACCCGACCTACCTGGTGTACTCGGCCGGCAAGATGATGATGCTGAAGCTCCGCCACGATTACGAGGAACAGCAGGGAGGGAAGTATTCTCTGCGCGGTTTCCACGACGCCGTGCTCGGCAACGGCTGCGCGCCCTTCTGGGCGCATCGTCAGATGCTGCTCGGCGATACCTCCAAAGACGCGCCTCTCGAGTGACCGATGCCGCTCTATGAGTACGAGTGCGGAGCCTGCGGGCACCGCCTCGAAATCATTCAGAAGTTCTCGGACGGCCCGCCCGACGCCTGCCCGAAGTGCGGCAAGGGTCCGCTGCAGCGGCAGCAGTCGTCGCCCGCCTTCCAGTTCAAGGGCACCGGCTGGTACGTGACCGACTACGCGGCTAAAGGTAAAGGCAGCGACAAGGGCGGCGGCGACGGCGCAACAGGCGACGCGGCCAAGGGCGACGCGTCCAAGGGCGACGACAAACCCGCCAAGAGCGAGTCGAGCGGCGAGGGCGCCGGGAGCGGATCGAAGAAGAGCGACGCGCCCGCGTCCACACCGTCGACCAAAGACTGATCCCGCGTCTCAGCGGGGAGCCGGTACCTTGAGGTCGAGCGACTCGAGATAGTGCCGGAAAGGTTCGCCCAGGTCCGGCCGCTTCAGCGCGAAGTAGACCAGCGCTTTCAGGAATCCCAGCTTGTTGCCCGTGTCGTGCCGCACTCCCGAGATCTCGCAGGCGTAGATCGGCCGCTTCTTCTGCAGCTCCCGCAAGCCGTTCGTCAACTGGATCTCGCCCGTGCGATCGCGGCCCGTGGCGTCGAGCGCGTCGAAGATGTCTGGCGTCAGAATGTAGCGGCCGATGATCGCGAGGTTCGACGGCGCTTCGTCGCGCGGCGGCTTTTCGACCAGGCTAGTGATGCGGTGCACCCCCGGCCCGAGGTCCGACGAATCGTCCACCGCGACGATGCCGTAGTTCGAGACGTCTTCGGGCGGCACGCGTTCGACCGCGAGCACCGGTCCGCCGACGCGCTCGAAGACGTCCATCATCTGCTTCAACGCGGGCGGCGTGGCGTCGATCACGTCGTCGCCCAGCACCACCGCGAACGGCTCGCCACCCACCAGGTTCCGCGCGACCAGAACCGCGTGCCCGAGGCCGAGCGGCTCGCCCTGCCGGACGTAGGCGACGTTGATCAGTTGCGTGATCTTGCGGACTTCCTCGAGCAGCTCCTTCTTGCCGCGCTGCTCGAGAAAGCTCTCGAGCTCCACGGCGCGGTCGAAGTGGTCCTCGATCGCGTTCTTGCCGCGTCCGGTGACGATGACGATGTTGGGGATGCCGGACGCCACCGCCTCCTCGACACCGTACTGAATGACCGGCTTGTCCACCAGGACGAGCATTTCCTTCGGCTGGGCCTTGGTGGCAGGCAGGAACCGGGTGCCGAGTCCGGCGGCGGGGAAGACGGCGGTGCGCACGGCCATGCCGGCGATCGTAACCCAGGTAGAATCGGAAGGTGCTCGATCCGGCCCTGCTGAGAGATCGTTTCGACGTCGTCCGCTCGACGCTGCAGAAGCGCGGCACCAACCTCGATGCGGAGCTGCAGTCGCTCGCCGCGCTCGAGACCGAGCGCCGGCGGCTGCTCCCGGAAGTGGAAGGTCTCAAACGGGAGCAGAACACCGCGGCCGACGAGGTCGCGCGCGCGAAGAAACAGGGGCTCGATACCACGCCGATTCAAGAGGCCAACCGCGCGCGGGCGCAGCGGATCAAGCAGCTCGACGCCGAGCTGGCGGAGCTCGAGCAACGCCGCAGCCAGGGTCTGCTGGTGCTGCCCAACATGCCGCACGCGAGCGTGCCGGAAGGAAAGTCCGCCGACGACAACGTCGAAGTGCGGCGTCACGGCACGCCGGGCACACCCGGGTTCACGCCGCAGGCGCACTGGGATCTCGGCCCCGCCCTCGGCATCATCGACTTCGAGCGTGGCGCGAAGATCGCTGCCGCGCGTTTCTCCGTGTTGATCGGTCCTGGCGCCAGGCTGGCCCGCGCGCTGATCAACTTCATGCTCCAGCTCCACACGACGGAGCACGGCTACACCGAGGTGGAGCCGCCGTTCATGGCCAACGCCGCGTCGTTGACCGGTACCGGCAACCTGCCCAAGTTCGAACCGGATCTGTTCAAGATCGCCGGCGACTGGGACCTGTATCTCGTGCCTACCGCCGAAGTGCCGCTCACCAACATGCATCGCGGCGAGATTCTCGACGGGCGCCAGCTGCCGATTCGGTACACCGCCTACACGCCCTGCTTCCGCAGCGAAGCGGGGTCGTACGGCGCCGACGTGCGCGGCCTGATCCGGCAGCATCAGTTCGACAAGGTCGAGTTGATGGCGTTCACCACGCCGGAGGCGTCGTACGACGAGCACGAGCGGCTGACGAAGAGCGCCGAAGAAGTGTTGAAGCGCCTCGAGCTCCCGTATCGCACCATGCTGCTGTGCACCGGCGACATGGGCTTTGCGTCCGCCAAGACCTACGACATCGAGGTCTGGCTGCCGGGGCAGAACACGTATCGCGAGATTTCGTCGTGCACCAACACCGAGGCGTTCCAGGCGCGGCGCGCCAACATCAAGTTCCGCGCGGACGGAGCAGGGAAGCCGGACTTCGTTCACACGCTCAACGGCTCGGGTCTCGCCGTTGGCCGCACCTTGATCGCGATTCTGGAAAACTTCCAGCAGGCGGACGGGTCTGTGGTGATTCCCGATGCCCTGCGCCCGTTCATGGGCGGCCTCGAGCGCATCACGGCGCCCGCGAGGGCCGCGCGGTAGGATCGACCCACCTGGAGAGGTGGCCGAGTGGTTTAAGGCGGCGGTCTTGAAAACCGTTGACCTCGAAAGGGGTCCGGGGGTTCGAATCCCTCCCTCTCCGCCAACTTCGCACCGATAACAGTGACCGGAGGCCCTCCGGTCATGAGCAATTCCTTCCGTTTGGCACTGGTTCTGGCGGTTGTGGCGACAGCCTGTGGCGGCTCGACGACCGGGCAGGATGCAGCGGCCCCCGCCATTTCGACGAGTGCGGCCGACAACCTCATCCCCGGTCAGCTGGCGCGCGGCGCCGCGCTGCAGACCGAGATTCGCAGCGGCGGGCACGACTGCAACCGGGTGGTCCGGACCTTCCAGCAAGGGGTTCGTGACGGCGTGTCCACCTGGAATGCCGAGTGCGAGGGAGGCGAGTCGTTCGGTGTGATCTCGAAGGCGGATGGAACGACCGACGTCCTGGAATGCGAGGCCCTCGAACGCCAGACGGGGACGGCCTGCTGGGAGCCGCTCGAATAGGAACGCCTTTAGGGCATAAGGCCGGAGTTGCTCTGCCCGTCGAGGATTCCTATGACGAACTCTTCCTCTGGTAAAGCCCCAAGAATCTCAGCTCCACCGCTCGACACCGTCTTCGGAACGCCAGTAACTCTATATTGACGTGATAGATCGTGGAATTCGCTCGCTTCTACGCACGTGGCTGAAATGTTTGGGCTTTCGACCGCCATGCGGTGGGCGAGCGTGACGGCACGCGGGCAGTGCGGGCAGGTGGGCGTGACAAAGACCTTGATATCAATCGGCGCTGTGGCCTTCTCTGCAATTGCCTGCTTGCTGTCGTCGGTCAGCCCTGAGTCATCCGTACCCGCGAGCAGAATCGACTCCACCAGCGAGCTGAACTCGTACCCCGCCGGGGCACCCAGGAAGCGCATCCGGGTATCCGCCCCATCGCGCAGCAGCGCGATGCCCGGAACCCGGTCGATTCCAAACAGCGCGCTCCGCTCCTTCTCGAGAATCAGATTCACCTCTTCCACCGTGACCCGGTCGCTCAGCCCGGCCACCTCTTCCAGGACCTGACGCGCGATCGTCACTGTTTCGGGCGCGCCGATAGTCTGGGTGAAGAAGAGGAGCGTCACATCGTGCGTCAGACCGGCCAGGTGCGTCTGCACCGTCTTCCGGTCGCGCTCGGACAGCAAACTCATCAGAACTTGAAGAGATCGTCGAAGGCCTTGCGCGAGCTGTCCACTTTGGGCGTCGTGGTCTCTCGCTCGACGGTGGTGCGAGGGCCGAAGCTGGTGCACGTGTTTCGCGCGTTCTTCGGTGTCATGCGTGTCTGGACCGGCAGCATGCACTCGAAGCGGCTGCCGGGATCAAACGACGCGCACTGCGCGCACGCATGCAGATCGACGCCGCACCGGAGGCACTTGCTCTCCCCCGTCACCTCGCCCGACACCACGTAGCCGCACTGCGCGCAGCGAAAGACTTCGCGGTAGCCCGGCATGTTGATGTTCTTGGGCCCATCCTGGGAAATGCGTCGGGTCCCGGCGGGCGCGCCGGGTTCGGGTGCGGGGCGGCCAGGCTGCGGATTTTTGGGGCGCTCCGAGGGTACGTCCTGATACCCTCGCTGGCGATATTTTCTGTCGCTCATGGATGTGATGAGGTCTTCAGATTGTAGCGTGCGGACGGGCCTGAAACACGGTTCGGACGCTTGATCCTTTTTTCACAACTGTGGTACAAATCCCTGTTGGCCGCACCACCACCCGGGGCACGCACCACTCACGCCCGACTGGACGCGGGGACCGCCGACTGACGCCCGAGCCCGGGGGGCGAGTCGCATAATTCACGATGCCGCAGATCTTCGATCGCAGCGCAAACTTCCTCTCCAAGGCCAGTCTCGGCGGCCTGCTCCTGTTCGTCGGCGGCGTCATCACGCTGCTGATGGTGTTCGGCCGGTCCTCGTACGTGACACGAGCGAACGAATACATCGAGCAGCCGGTGCAGTTCAGCCACGCGCACCACGTCGGCGACGACGGCATCGACTGCCGTTACTGCCATACGTCGGTCGAGACGTCGGCGTTTGCCGGCATCCCGCCGACCAAGACGTGCATGAACTGCCACTCGCAGTTGTGGAATACGGCGCCCATTCTCGAACCGGTGCGCGCCAGCTTCCGCGACGACAAGCCGCTGCGGTGGATTCGCGTGCACGACCTGCCCGACTTCGTCTACTTCAATCACAGCATCCACGTGAAGAAGGGGATGGGCTGTGAGACGTGCCACGGGCGTGTCGATCAGATGCCGCTCATGCTCCAGCAGAACTCGCTGCAGATGGAGTGGTGCCTGAACTGCCACCGCAATCCGGAAAACTACGTTCGTCCGCGCTCGGAGATTTTCACGATGGGCTACACGCCGGCCGAGCCGCAGTCGGTCATCGGGCCGCGGCTCGTGAAGCAGTATGCGATCAAGGGCAACACGAGTTGCTCGACGTGCCACCGGTGAGGCGCTCATGAGTCAACCGAAGGACATCGACGCGCTTCGCGCCCAACTCGACGGCACGCGCGGCAAGGAATACTGGCGAAGCCTCGAGGCGCTGTCCGGCACGGCGGAGTTCAAGGAGTTCCTGCACCGCGAGTTCCCGCAGAACGCCTCCGAGTGGCTCGACCCCGTCGGCCGCCGCGGCTTCCTGAAGCTCATGTCGGCTTCGCTCGCGCTCGCCGGCGTGAGCGCCTGTACGCGCCAGCCGACCGAGGAGCTCGTGCCGTACGTGCGCCAGCCCGAAGAGCTGGTGCCCGGCAAGCCGCTCTTCTACGCCACGGCGATGCCGTTCGGCGGGGCCGGGATGGGGCTGCTCGTCGAGAGCCACGAAGGCCGGCCCACGAAGATCGAGGGCAACCCCGAGCACCCGTCGAGCCGCGGCGCCACCGACATCTTCGCGCAGGCGTCGATCCTCGGCCTCTACGATCCGGATCGCTCCACGACGATCACGAACCTCGGCGAAATCCAGCCGTTCAGCGCGTTCGTCGTCGCGATGCGCAGCGTGCTCGCGGGGCAGCAGTCGAAGAAGGGCGCGGGCTTCCGCATCCTCACCGAGACCATTGCGTCGCCGACGCTGTCGGCGCAGATCGATGACATCCTCACGCGCCTGCCCGCCGCGAAGGTCGTGCAGTGGGAGCCGTTCTTCAGCCACAACGCGCGCGAGGGCAGCCGCCTGGCCTTCAACGAGTACGTGGCGCCGCAGTACGCGGTGGAGAAGGCCGACGTCATCCTGGCGCTCGACTCCGATTTCATGTGCCTCGGCGCCGCGGGTCTCAAGAACGCGCGCGCGTTCGCGTCGCGCCGCCGTGCCGAGACCACCGGCACGCGGAGCCGCCTCTACGCCGTCGAGAGCACGGCGACCATCAGCGGCTCGCGCGCGGATCACAAGCTGCCGCTCAAGGCATCGCAGATCGAGGGGCTCGCGCGTGCGCTCGCGGCCAGGCTCAATGTGCCGGGCGTCGCCGCCGTGCCGGTGTCGGATGACGGCGCCTCGAAGTTCCTCGACTCGGTGACCGCCGATCTGCAGGCCGCGCGCGGCAAGAGCCTGGTGCTGGCCGGCGAGGGGCAGCCGGCATCGGTGCATGCCGTTGTCCACGCCATCAACGCCGCGCTCGGCAACGTGGGCGAGACCGTCACCTACACGCAGACGCCCGAGGCGCGGCCCGGCAACCAGCTCGCCTCGCTCCGCGAGCTCGTCGGCGAGATGAACGCCGGC
>Ga0209486_10000346_pt1 | contig 21136 bp, 15 predicted proteins | sample NCCompost_FD_187518 | JGI IMG/M metagenome (GOLD analysis project Ga0209486, IMG submission 187518) | Agricultural soil microbial communities from Utah to study Nitrogen management - NC Compost (SPAdes) (version 2) | ecosystem: Environmental > Terrestrial > Soil > Agricultural land | place...
AACGGGATCGGTGTCGCTCGGCCACCTTCGAGCTCGACGCTCCAGAACTTCCCCTGCGCCGAAATGACGATGCGCTGACCGTCCGGCGTAAACGCGTAGCCCTGGTACGTGCCATAGATGGCCCACGCTTCCTGCTGGTCGCGATCGAGTCCATCCCACAACACGCGTTCGCGTCCGCTTTCGACATCGCTCAGCATCAGCACGCTCTTGCCGTCGATGCGCCTGATGAACGCCACGGTCTTTCCATCAGGGGAGACCTGAGGCCTGATCGATCCGCCGGCGCCGTTGATCCACGTACGACGCTGGCCGGTCTGCCTATCGAGTCGCTGCACTACGTACACGCCCGTGTACGGATCGCGGTTGTACTGGAATCCGCCGCCGGGCGAGACGTCCTCGCTGAAGAAGAGGTAGCGGCCGTCGGGTGAAAACGTCGGCTCGGTCGCGTTCTGTTCCCAGTTGCGGCGATCGGTGAGCTTGAGTCCACTGCCGCCACCGGTGTGATACAGCCACATCTCGCCGGCGCCGACCGAACGCGTGTTGCGGAAATGTTTTCGACCGACGACGTACTGCCCATCGGGCGCCCACGCCGGATTCGATACCTCGCGCTCACGCTCGCGCGAGACCTGACGCAAATCGCTCCCCTGCAGGTTCATGGTCCACAGATTCATCAACCCATCGCGATCGGACGCAATCGCGATGCGCTTTCCATCAGGCGAGAACCTCGGCTGCATCTCCCAGGCGGTACCGCCAAGTACCAGAGTGGCCAATCCGCCACTGATCGGCATCGTATAGATGTCGCCGAGCAGGTCGAAGATGATGGTTCTGCCATCCGGCGACACGTCGAGCGACATGAACGTGCCGGTCGACGTCTCGAAGCTGAGATCCTTCGCGGTCGCACGCCGCGCTGAAACGTCCCAGCGCGCGGGAATTGTCGGTGATGCCGACGGCGCGGGAGCCTGTTGAGCGGGCAGCTCGACTGCAAAGAGCAAAGCCAATACGAAAGCGCGATTCATGGAAGGATGGCCGATGGCGGATGGGCGATGGCAGGAGGACCCGGAAGGTGCCGTTCCCGGATAGGCAGGACAAGTCAGGTTGGTGCGGAGCGTGATGGAGGTGGGCCGGAGCGAACTACGCGACCACTTGCTGCTGGTGACCGATTCATCGCCGGCAGCGAGTGGATGATCCCACGACGTTTTTGGACGCGGATTCTCGCGAAAACAAGACGAATTCTCGCGAAGGACAACCATTGTGAACTTCCGCGGGAATTCGCCCGGTTTTCGCGGATATTCGCGTCCACAAATGTCGTGGGATCTTCGGACTCGGACGAGGCTCCCAATAATGCGAGAGGTTAACTAACCGGCGGCTGTCGGTCGTCCGGCTGCGCGAAATTCGACAGAAATAGTCGTTCCTGCGGCGTCAGTGCCGACATCCCGTGCGCGCTGATTTTGTCGAGGATGCGGTTTACTTCTGCCCGGTTCACTTCATGGACTTTCTGGATGTCCACGTCGGGACGTTTGGTGAACTTCAACTCGCGCGCGGGCGGGGCACTCGTTGCCTTCTTCCTGAAGTCCAGCCGTTTGCGATCGAGCCACTTCAAGTAAAGAAACGCGCCCACGTATCCGCCCAGATGCGCGAAGTGTGCCACGTTACCGCGTACGCCGCCGAACCCGCTCCACAAGGACAAAACGGTCGTGATGATGACGAGCGTTCGCGCCTTGATCGGGATGATTCCCCAGATATGGATCGGCGCCTCGGGCCAGAACCAGGCGAAGGCCAGCATCACGCCGAATACAGCCGCCGACGCGCCAAGCACCGCCGCCGATGGACCCATGATCAACGAGAGCAACGCTCCGGTGATCCCGCTGATCAAGTAGAGGTACACGAAACTGCGCGAGCCGAGTCGCTCCTCGACACGTGGCCCGAAGAAGAACAGGCCCAGCATGTTGAAGACGAGGTGCATCATGCCGCCGTGGAGGAACATGTAGGTGATGACCGTCCACGGCCGCACCACGATCAGGCGCGGGATGAAGATCATCAGCTCAGTGATCCAGACGGTGGTGCTCTGGAGGAAAAAGACGCCGATGTTGGCGAACAGCAGAATCCGGACGATGGGAGTCACGGGCTTAAAGATGGGAGATGGGAGACGGGAGACGGGAGGTGGGTTGACCGGAGGACTGGCAAATCTGACAGCTTGGAAGCATGGTGAATCCCTTCGGGCAGGCGGGCAGGCGGACAAACGGGCAAACGGGCAGTCTGAATCACCAAGTCACAGGTCACGACTATGCACACCAGAATCGTACGAATCGCGGCGGGACTTTCCGTCATCGCAATCGGCCAGATTTCCGCGCAGCAGCCACAAGGTGGAGCTCCACCGGCGGCCCCGGGGGCACAAACGCCCACTCAGGGAGCGGGACGGGGCGGACCCAGTCGCCCGCGTCCATACAACCAGGTCGTCACCGATCGCGCCGTCTCGGACGGTGGCGCGATCACGGTGCACAAGATCGACGACCGGTTTCTGTTCGAGGTGCCGGATACCCTGATCGGCCGCGATTTCCTGCTGGTAAGTCGCATCGCCGGAGTGCCGGCCAATGTTGGAGGCTTCCTTTCGGCGGGGACGTCGGTCGGTGAGCGGCTGGTTCGCTGGGAGCGGAGTGGCGATCGCGTATCGATGCGCAGCATCAGCGTGGACGCCGTCGCCGATGACTCGTTGCCGATCGCGCTCTCGGTGGCGAGCAATAACGTCGGCGCGATTCTGATGACGTTCCCCATCCAGGCGTACGGTCGGGCCGGCTCGCGCGACAGCGCCACGTTCGTCATCGACGTGACCGAATTTTTCGGCGGCGACACACCGACATTGAGCGGACTGAGTGCGGCCCAGCGCCGAACGTACCAGGTTCGCCGTCTCGATCCGGCACGCAGTTTCGTCAACACCGTCCGGTCGTTCCCGCTCAACGTTGAAGTGCGCCACACACAGACGTTCGACGCCGCCGAGCCGCCGGGCGATCAACGCAGTGGTGCGCTGTCGCTCGAAATGCGGCAGTCGTTGGTCCTGCTGCCGCGTGTGCCGATGCGTCCACGATTGGCTGATGCGCGCGCCGGTTTCTTCACCGTCGACCGCGTCAATTACGGTCTCGATGTGCTGAAGGCGGAATCGGAAACGTTCATCCGCCGCTGGCGCCTCGAGCCAAAAGATCCGGCGGCGTACGCGCGTGGTGAGCTGGTCGAGCCGGTGAAGCCGATCGTCTACTACCTCGACCCCGCGACGCCGACGCGCTGGCGCAAGTACATGAAGCAGGGCGTGGAGGATTGGCAACGCGCGTTCGAGAAAGCGGGCTTCAAGAATGCGATCATCGCCAAGGATGCGCCCACCGCCGAAGAAGATCCCGAGTGGGATCCGGAAGACAGCCGTTACTCGGTAGTGCGCTGGGCGGCGAGCACGGTACGTAACGCCGTCGGTCCGAGCACCTCGGACCCGCGCAGTGGTGAGATCATCGAAAGTGACATCACCTGGTATCACAACCACATGCGGTCGTATCGCAACCGCCTGTTGATCGAGACGGGCGCTTCGAATCCGGCGGCGCGCACTCTCGAGACGCCCGAGGAACTGATGGGCGAGACGATGCGCCAGGTCGTGACGCACGAAGTCGGTCACGCGTTAGGCCTGCCGCACAACATGGTCGCCTCCAGCTCGTTCCCGACCGATTCGTTGCGCAAGCCGTCGTTCACGCGGAAGTACGGCGTATCGGCGACGATCATGGACTACGCGCGCCAGAACTACGTCGCGCAGCCCGGCGACGGGCTCGAACCCAGGGATTACATCCGCCGCCTTGGCCCCTTTGACGACTTCATCATCAACTGGGGGTATCGCGTGCTGCCTGACGCGAAGACACCGGAAGCCGAGAAGGCGACGCTCAACAAGTGGCTGGCTGATCAGAGCGTCCTGTTCCCGTACCGCTACGTCCCGCAGTTCTACTCCGGTGTCGATCCGCGCGCGCAGACCGAAGACCTCGGCAACGATCCGATCAAGTCGAGCGGGTACGCGGTCGCGAATTTGAAGAAGGTCGTACCGAACCTCGTGACGTGGACGACGAAGAGCGGGGAAGACTTTACCGAGTTGACGGAGCTGTATAACGAGACCGTCGGCATGTGGGCGCAATACATGGGACATGTTGCGACGCTCATCGGCGGTGTCTACGTCGATAACAAGACGGCCGACCAGACGGGGGCGGTCTTCCGCGCGGTACCCAAGGCGACGCAAAAGGCGGCGCTCGATTTCATCGCCGAAAACGTATTCAATTCGCCGGAATGGCTGGCCCCCGCTTCGGTATCGACGAGGCTCGGCCCGCCGACGGGTGCGGCCGCGTTGACGGCTCGTCAGGCAAATGTCCTTACGACGCTGCTGAGCGCGGTGCGGCTCGGTCGACTGTCGGACAGCGAGGTGCTCGAAGGGTCACGCGCCTATACTGTGGCCGAGTACCTGGCGGATGTGAAACGCGCGGTGTGGGGCGGGGCGGGCGCGCCGATGGAACTGGATGCGGGACGTCGGACGTTGCATCGCGTGTATCTGGAGCGGCTCGGAGCGCTCATTTCACCGCCGACTCCACCGGCCGCGCCTCCGGGTGCAGCTGGTCCGCCGCCGGCACCCCCCGGCCCGTTCCTCGCCGCGCCTAACGTGACGCGAAGTGACCTGCCGGCGCTGGCACGGTCGCAGGTTCGGTCGATCCGTGAGCAGGCACGCGCCGCGGCGACAGCGTCGGCAGCAGGGTCAGTGGCTCGGGCGCATTGGCAGGACCTTGTCGATAGAGCCGACCGGATACTGGAGCCGCGATAGACTACCAGGATGGTCGATGGCGGATGGGAGATGGGAGACAACTTCATCTTCCATCCGCCATCTCACATCGGCCATCCTAACGCGGCCAAACGTTGTCCTTCGGATCCCTGTCCGGAAACCGGCCAAACGGATCCAGCGTGATCTTCCGGATCGGCCGACCGCCGAAGTCCAGTGTCCCCACAAACGTCTTGCTGCCACCGAACCAGACGTTCACCGGCCAGGTGACAATCGCGGCGTTAGGTCCTTCCGCCCTGGCGTTCTGCATCAACCGGATGGGCGCTCCGGTCGGCGCGAACTCCACACGCAGCACCACCGGGGAAGGCATCTGACCTTCCTGGCGCACCGTTACCGTCGTCTTCGCGCCGGCGGTATTTACCAGATGGATTCGCCCGTCGACCCGCTCGGTCGTGAACAACCAGTAATACCAGAACCACCCAAGGTCCTGCTGGAACTGGTTGTTCATGAAGAACATGAAGTCCCACGGCGACGGGTGCTTGAAGGCCCACGCCTTGGTAAACGCGCTCTGCGCGCGCCAGACCGCGCTGTCGCCGACGATTCCGCCTAACATCGACAGCATCAGCGGAGTCTTCGAGTACGTCTGGAAGCCATAGCGCGGACCGGCCCAGTTGGCATTCCACATCATCGGCGGTTCCCATTCATCGCCGCTGATTTCGCCATAGCTCTGGCCAAGTTTGTCGAGCACCGGCGGCCTGCCTATCGAGTCGGCCTCGGACAGAATGTTCATGTATTGATTGAAGCCTTCGTCCATCCAGCCGTACCAGGTCTCGTTATTGCCGACCATCATCGGCCACCACTGGTGCGCCGCCTCGTGATCGGCGGCCCCGCGGTTCGAGTTGATCACCATCGGATACTCCATGCCCGAACTCGGCCCGTCCTGCAGAGTCAACTGCGGAAACGGGTATGGCGCATAGAGTTTCGAATAGAACTCGAGTGCGTGGCGCGTGATCCAGCCCGCGTCGTGAAACAGGTTGGCACGGCCTGGCAGGAAGACCATGTGGATTGGTACCGGTCCCTTGCCGGGAATCGTGGCCCGGGTTGCCGTCCACACAAACTTCTTCGCGGTCGCCCAGGCAAAGTCGTTCACCTGGTCGGCGACGAGATGCCAGGTGAGCCAGTCACCGGACGCGGTGGCGGCACCCGGTCCGACTTCATCGGCGCCCACGATGACGGTGACGGAATCAGAGCCGAGCGCCTTCGCCAGGCGCTCCCGAGCCCGCGCGGTCAACACGTCGTTAGGGTTCTGCAGAACTCCTGTTCCACTCACGATCCACCCGGCGGGCACAGTGATGCGAACGTCAAACCGGCCGAAGTTGTTATAAAACTCGGAGGGGCCGAGGTAGATGTTCGTATCCCAGCCACGCAAGTCGTCATATTTGGCGACGCGGGGAAACCACTGCGTCGGCTGGAAGAGCGTGTCGGCCCAGCGCTGCGTCATGCGATGACCCGCACCGCCCGGGCCTCCCGGCAGCTTCGTGCGCCAGTCTATAGAGAGCGTCGCGCTGGAGCGCGGCGCAATCGGTGTGGGCAGGAAAATGCGCGCATTGGTGAGGTGCAGGTCGGCAACCCGTACTGTTGCTGGCGGCTGACCGCCGCTTCGACCAGAGGGAGGCGGTGCGTTGAGGTCGACGGCCTGGCCGTTCACCGTCATGCTCGTGATCACCATGCCCTCGGTCGTCTCCGCGGGTATCGAAAAACCCTGCGGCGTCGTGGGCCGGTAGAGGTTGTGATCGAGCCGGAGCCGGATTTCGGTCAGCGGATCGGGGCTCTCGTTATGCAGCGTGATCGTTTCGCGCCCGGTGATCGTCTGGGTCGTCGGGTCGAGCCGGGCCGCGATCGTGTAATCCGTACGGAGCTGCCAGTAGTTGCGTCCCGGCTTGCCGCTGGAATCGCGCGTCGACTTCTCGTACGCCTGGCGGATGGCGTTCGTGATGGGAATGTCGCGACGGATGGCGCGTTCGGGAGGCCTGCTCGCGCTTTGCGCAATGGACGCGGCTGGAACGACCAGCCCAAGGACAAGAGTACGCGTAAAGTGTCGCATTCGTCTTTCGAGGTTTCGCTGCTGGATTGGTGGTCAGGTCCGTATTCGAGGATAGTCCCTCCCACGACCCGACGGGAGAGGGCACGTCCGCTGGCGGTCAGGATGTCTACGCGGATTACTCGCGGGGAGGAGCTACTCCAACCCATATTCGCCTCATGAACGAGTCCGAGCTCGCTGGGATTCTCGCGTTTCTCCGCCAGGCGGAGCAGCTGAAGACCGTCAAGCGGTCCGCGTTCACCACGACCGGCGAGGTCGAAAGTGTCGCCGAGCATTCATGGCGCGTTGCGCTGATGGCGATGCTCGTGTCATCCCAGTTTCCGGATGTCGATGCCGGAAGACTAATCCGAATGTGCCTTGTCCACGATCTGGGCGAAGCGATTGGCGGTGACATTCCGGCCCCTGAGCAGGCGCGGCGTCTCGCCAATGGCGCGATCGAGGGCAAGTCAGCCGCCGAACGACGGGATTTGCTCACTCTGGTGGATCCCCTTCCTCGAGCACAGCGCGATGAGATCGTCGGCTTGTGGGATGAATATGAGGCGGCGGAAACGCCGGTGGCGAAGCTCGCCAAGGCATTGGACAAGCTCGAGACAATTCTCCAACACACGCAGGGGAGCAATCCGCCCGGGTTCGACTATCGGTTCAACCTGGAGTACGGACGTGAGCACACGGCGAATCCCCCGTTGATCGCAGCCATTCGCGAGATCTTGGACCGGGCGACCGAAGATCGAGCGCTGGAGGAATCACGATGAAACTCTGCCTTCCTGTCCTCTTGATCGCGATGCGGGCCTCGCATGCTCAGACGCCGGCATCGACGACAATACCTAACGAGCCGACCTGCTCGAAGTGCACGATCAGCGTCCGAAACCTGGTCACACTGGGCCCCGACGACGGCGTTGGGTCGCTGAACGGGAAACCGATGTCCGTGAACGTCGACTCCAAAGGACGGTACTGGGTGTTCCAGGAACTGGAGCCGCCCACAACGTTCCACTCGAACGGGATGGTCGACCGCGTAGTCGGTCGGAAAGGGAGTGGTCCAGGGGAGTTTCAATCGGCCAATAACGGGCTTGCGATCGGCGACTCCATGCTGGTTTTCGACTGGATGGAGGCGCGAGCCACGATGCTCGGTCCCGACCTCAAGGTCACTCGAACGATTCACACCAGGTCGGGTCTCGGACGACTCATCGTTCTCTCCTGGCCAACCCTGCTGATCACCGACGGCCACTCACTCTTCTCGCGTCCTCCCAACAGCACGTTGCACCGGCTGTCGCTCGCTGGAGGCGATATGCAGATGCTGGGCTCCTTCGGACCAAGAGGTACCGGTGGCCCGATGGGAAACGTCGAGGTGAACCAGATTATCGGCGTCGCCCGCGAGGGGATCTGGTCCGTGTACTGGAATCGTCCGCTGCTCACGCAATGGGACAAGGAGGGAGTTGCGAATGCATCGCTGTCCCGGCGACTCGACTGGTTCACCGGCGAGACGAAAGCCACTATTGGTACACCCATCACCCCGCCGACTCCGAAGGTAGGTGCCATTCGCGAGGATGCCGAGGGATTGGTATGGTTGTTCATTCACACCCCCGCGCCTACATGGAAGGAGGGGTGGACAGCCAAAGGTCTCGTGGTAGGCAAAGGTGTTGAGTATCGGGCGAGGGACATGAGTTTCGATCGCATGTTTCGCACGTACGTCGAGGTCATCGATCCGGTGCAGGCTCGCGTCGTGAGCAGTCGTACCATCGACGGCTACGTGTTCGAAGCGCTCCCCGATCGCCGGGCCGCGCTCTACAAGGTCGACGAAAACGGCATCCCGAGAGTGCAGATCATCTCGCTCTCACTCGTCGGTCGTTAGGAATCCATGGCGATTCGAGTCGTTCGCCTTGGCTCAGAACGCCTCCCCGGCGAAGGACCGCGACTGGGGACCGTTAGGCGCCCGCCACGCGGCGTTCCCAAGGCCGAGTTCGCGTCACGGAACTTCTACGATGTCTGGTTTCCCACGCTCTCCCCTAGTCCGGAGACTTTGAAGCTGGGCCTCACAGCAGCGAACGACCGCGCCTGGGCAGGGTTTATCAGACGCTTCCGATCGGAGATGGCGAAATCCGAGGCGAGCGCGGCATTGAACCTTCTCGCAACGCTTTCGCACCATGCTGACTTCTCGATCGGTTGCTACTGCGAAGACGAGTCACATTGTCACCGATCCGTGCTGCGCGAATTGCTTGCCGAGCGCGGCGCCAAACTGAAATGACGGAGGAAGTCGATGGCGCGCAATAACTCCTGGTTTGGACACTTTGCCAAGAGTACATCGCGAGCGGCGGGGCGACCCTCGGCGTTCATGCTGGCGATGGGTGTCGTGCTCCTGTGGGCCGCGACGGGTCCCCTGTTTGGATATAGCGATACGTGGCAGCTCGTGATCAACACTGGCACCACGGTTGTCACGTTCCTCATGGTCTTCCTCATCCAGGCCACGCAGAACCGCGACTCGGAAGCGCTTCAACTCAAGATCGACGAGTTGCTTCGCGCGACACAAGGCGCGCACAACGCGTTACTCGACCTGGAAGAGATTGACGAGGATAGGATGGATCGGATCCGCAAGCGGTATGCGGATCTGGCGGAGAAGGCCCGCCAGGCCAAAAAACGTGGGATTCCAGACACCGACAGCCCGTCTGTCGAAGACAGCGGTGAGGGACCCGCCGTGTGATTCCAGCGATTCCCGGATTCACGTGCTGCAGGTGCTACATTGCGGCGCCATGTCACAAGCGCTCTGATGTTCTCCGGCCCGCAGATCGCGAGCATGATGCTCGATCTCGGTGTCACTCACGTGGTGACGGTCCCCGATAGCACCATCGGTGCGTGGGGCGACGCCATGGAAGGCATCCCGGGCCTCGAGGTGATTCGTGTCTGCCGGGAGGGTGAAGCCTGGGCTATCGCCGGAGGGTTATACCTCGGCGGAGCAACACCGCTCGTATTGATCCAGTGCACCGGACTGTTCGAGTCGGGCGACGCGCTGCGCAACATCGTGCACGACTGGAAGCTCCCGATCCCCAGCATGATCGGCTACCGGAGTTACCTCGACCAGAGCGTGCTCCCCGGTGACACGTGCCTGACGTTCACGGAACCGATCCTCGACGCGTGGCGCTTGCCGTATCGCCTGATTACGGCACCGACGCAGCTCGATGAGGTGCGCACGTTCCTCGCGGCCGCTCGTCAGGCAGCCCAGCCGGCGGTCGCGCTCATCGCCGAGGGACGAGCGTGAGCCTGGCGGGCATGCCGATGCGCGAGGCGGTCGCGACCCTGCGCGATGCGCGCGGCCCGAAGGACATCGTGATTCCGTCGATGGGAAGCGCGCGTGAATGGATGGCGCTCGGGCCTGTGCACGATCTCGACTTCATCCTGGTGCCGTCCGCGATGGGACATGCGACGTCCGTCGGCCTCGGGCTGGCACTCGCGCAGCCCGATCGACGGGTCATCGTATTATCCGGTGACGGGTCGTTGCTGATGAACCTCGGGTCACTTGTCACGATCAGCGCAGAATCGCCGGCAAATCTCGTGATCGTGGTTTTCGTGAACGGCGTGTACGAGGTCACTGGTGCCCAGGTGACGCCAGGCCCCGAAACCGTTCCGGTAGACTATGCGGCGCTCGCGAGGGCGAGTGGGATCCAGTCAGTCTTCAGGTGGTCGTCGCTGGATGACTGGCGTTCGGGAATTGATTCAGCGTTAGGCGCCGTTGGCCCGACACTGGTCGTCCTCGACGTTGCGCCGGTGCCGGGGGCGGCTGGGCCGCGGTCGCCGGGGCCCACTGGGGAGCGCGTGAAACGATTCATGGCGGCGGTCGGGGTGAATCCTATTCCGCCCGTATCGTCCTGACCGGATCGACTGCACTCGCGCGCCGCGCCGGTATCCACGACGCAAGCATCGCAACACTCAGCAGCACCAGCGTGACAACCACGAGCGTGAGCGGATCCCCCGGCTTCACCTCCACCAGAGTTGCCCTCAGCAATCGCGTCGCTCCCGAGGCGAACACGAGCCCGATCGCCGCGCCGGTCACACCGGTCCAGAGTCCCTCGCGCAGAATGTGGTTGACGACACGGGAACGTGTCGCGCCTAACGCCATCCGGATGCCCATCTCGAACTGGCGTTGGTTGACGGAATAGGTGATCACGCCGTAGACGCCGAGCCCTGCCAGCAGCACCGCGATCGCCGCGAAGCCGGCGATCAGCGATGTCGTGAAGCGGCGTGACGCCACCGACGCGGCGACTGCCTCGTCCATCGTCTGCACCCTCGCTATCGGAGTGGCCGGCTCGATCTCACGCACGATGGCGCGAACACTGGCCGTGATGGCCGAAGGCTCGCCGCGCGTTCTCGCCAGAATCCACATGTGGTGGGGGACATAAAACGCAATGCGCCCCGCTTGCGCCTGTGCGAAGTACATCGTCGGCGGAATTTCCTCCAGAAAACCCCTCGAGCGTACGTCGCGTACCACGCCTACGACCGTCGCCCACGGCATTTGCTCGGAGAGCAGCTTTACGGTGCCGCCGATGGCGCTCTTCCCCGGCCACAGCTTCTTTTCCATCGTCTCGTTGACGACGGCGACGAGCTGAGCGTCAGGGCGATCGGCTTCGGTGAACGAGCGCCCGCGGAGCAGCCGGATACCCATGGTTTCGAAGTAGTCCGGCGTCACCTTCTGTGGCATGGCCACGGGCGCTTTTGCGACGGACGTCTGAGGCGCCCCATCGACGAGAATCGACCACATGCTGTTTCCATCAGTGATGGGCAAATCCTCGACCGCAGCGGCCTTCTCCACGTCAGGCAGTGCGCGTACGCGTTCCAGGATCCGGTCGTAGAGTGCGGCCCCTTGGCCGCCGGCGTAACTCTGCGGTGGCGCAAGCCGCATCGCGAGCACGTGATCCGGGCGGAAGCCGAGGTCGATCGCCTGCAGGTGCCACAGGGAGCGCATCATCATGCCCCCGCCGCTGAGCGCTACGACCGCCAACGCGATCTCGCTCACCGCCAGCGTGCGACGCATCCGTCCGAGTCCGCGCGCGTTTCCGGACGACGTCTTGCCGCCTTCCTTCAACGACTCGGCGGCATCATCGCGAACGGCACGGAGCGCGGGTCCCATGCCGAACAGCATGCCCGTCAGCAGTGTCACACCAATCGCGAATAGCATCACCATGGGATCGACCGCCACCTCGTCGACGCGCGGCACGCTTGAAGGCGCCAGGGCGCGAAGGGCGCCAACCCCGCCGATCGCGGCGAGCAGTCCGAGCACTCCTCCGGCAATGGCGAATAACAGGCTTTCCGTCAGTGCCTGACGAGTCACACGAGCGCGCGAGGCGCCCATGGCCGAGCGGATGGCGATTTCCTTCCGCCGCGACTCGCCGCGTGCCAGCATCAAATTCGCGACATTCACGCACGCGATCAGCAGCACGAAACCGACGGCGCCAAAGAGGGTGATGATGTACGGCTTCGCGTCGGCGACCATCACGTTCGATAACGGCGTGACGCGAGTAATAAGCGCCCCGCCGCCGTACATGTCGGGGAAGTCGCGCTGGAACCGCCGCGCCAGCGTCTGGATCTCGCGGCCGGCACGTTCGACAGTTGCGTTAGGCGCCAGGCGGCCGATCAGCTCGAGGTAATGGTTGTTGCGATCCCAGAGCGTGTCGTAGTTGAGCCGCATCGGCAACCATATCGAGATGCCGTTGTTCGGGAAGTCGGTGCCTGGCCGCGCGACGCCGATAACCGTGCGCGGGCGTTCGTTGACGACGATCTGCCGCCCGATAACGGAGGAATCGCCGCCGAACCGTCGCTGCCAGAGGCCGTGGCTGATCACCGTGGTAAAGGGTCCTCCCCGACGATTCTCGTCCGCGTTGTATGAGCGCCCGAGCGCCATGGGCCGGGAGAGCACCGGGAAGAAGTCTTCCGAGACGACGGCGGCTTCGATCCGCTCCGGTTCACCGTCCGTTCCGCCCAGTGTGACGGGAGCCGTGCGATAGGCGGCAAGGAGGGCAAACGCTTTCGCCTCGCGCTTGTAGTCAACGAACTCCGGCTCGGACACCGTTCCAAACGGTTCTAGATGCTGCGCGCGGACGATGCGATGCGGTTCCGGGTACGGAAGCGGCTTGAGCAGCACACCGTTGACGACCGAAAAGATCGTCACGCTGGCACCGATGCCGATGGCGAGCGTAGCGAGCACGGTGAGCGTAAAGCCTGGCGCGCGGCGCATGCCGCGTAACGCGAAACGCAGGTCCTGGAACATCGTGGCGAACATCCGGTCCTCCTGACGCAGAAAGCCTAACGATGGTGCGGTGCGTGGTGCCCGGTGATAGTCGCGCACCCGGCGCAGTGAACGGACGAGGGCGTCGGCGCGGGCTGGCAGGGCGTTGCGGAGCAGATCCAGCGCGACACGCCACCACAGACGAACCAAGGAGATCGTGCCCTCGGCACGAGCCGCCGAGTTGCGATCGCGGAAGAACTCGACCATCGCGTCGCCGAATTCGTCCCGGAACTCACGCGGGTAGACCTGGAGCAGGGCACGATAAATCCACTCCCCGCGTGTGCGGGGCCTGGTGCGCGGGTATTCAGGCACGCGCCCTCCCGGGCAGCGGGTCGAGCAGCCGCGCCGCTTCGGCAAGTCGGACGAGGGACCGGAGGCGGGCCGATTCCGCCATCGCCACCTTCCGGCCGAAGGGCGTCAGTCGATAGTAGCGTCGTCTTTCGTCATCGGCCTCGGCGGCCGGACGCCTCGCGGATTCCTCGATCAGGCCCTGATCACCCAGCCGTCGGATGGTCCGGTAAAGCGAGCCCGCCTCGAGTTCGATGCGGCCCTCAGTGTGTTCCAGGACGTCCTGCATGATGCCGTAGCCGTGACGTTCCCTGGGCGCCACCATCAGCAGGATGAGGAAGTCAATTGGGCGCAGCGGAAGCAAATCCTGGGGGGTCGGCGGCATATGCTGGCTCTCGGGCTATAGGCGAAGTGCCTATATACGGACAGCGGGGCCGCGAAAAGGGTTGCGTCGCCTGCGGGGATCTCCGCGGATCAGATCTGCACATGGAGGGCGCAGAGGACGCAGAGGACTGCCTTTGTTATTTGCGCGGATGCTGGTTCACCAACCGCCGGATGCCGTCCCGCAGGTGAAGCACGTGGAAGTTGATGAGCAGACCAACCGGTCGATCGATCATCCTTACGCACGTGAGTAACTGTGCTTCGTGAACGGGAAGCAGCGGTGTAACAGCTTTCAGCTCTACGAGCACCAGGTCCTCAACAAGAAAGTCGACGCGATAACCGACATCTATCTTGACCCCCTGATAGACGACCGGAATCGGGTATTCAGCCCGAACCTGCAGTCCAAGCTGTGCCAACTCGTAATGAAGGCACGTGCGATAGACGCTCTCCAGCAGCCCGGGCCCAACTGCGGAGTGAACTCGCATTGCCGCCCCGATGATCTGCCCCGTCAGTTCATTGATTTCCATCCAGGATGCTGAACCAGAGCCGTCACCAAGCCGTCACACGGAGTCTCGGTCCCCAAAGGAAGTCCTCTGCGTCCCCTGCGCCCTCCCTGTTCAGTTCTTCAGTCCAAATAAAAAGGCCGGGCATTTAGCCCGGCCTTCATCCGATCAACACCGAGGAATCACGAACCCGGTTGCGGCACAATCCGTATATAAGGCTTCGGCGCCTTCCAACCCTCCGGATACGTCTTCTTCGCATCGTCATCGGACACCGACCCGGCGATGATGACCTCTTCGCCCTGCTTCCAGTTCACCGGGGTTGCCACCTTGTGCTTCGCCGTGAGCTGCATCGAGTCGATGACGCGGATCACCTCATCGAAATTGCGGCCCGTCGTCATCGGATACACCAGCACCAGCTTGACCTTCTTGTCCGGACCAATCACGAAGACGTTGCGCACCGTCTGGTTGTCGGCTGGTGTCCGTACCAGCGGATCGCCGGACGTGCTGGCCGGCAACATCCCGTACAGCTTCGACACGTTGAAATCGGCGTCGCTGATGATGGGATAATTCGGAGCCTCCCCCTGCGTTTCGCGGATGTCATCGGCCCACTTCGAATGGCGATCCAGCGGATCAACCGAAAGCGCGATGATCTTCACGCCACGCTTGTCGAACTCCGGCTTGATGCGCGCCATGTAACCAAGTTCCGTCGTGCAGATCGGCGTGAAGTCCTTTGGATGCGAAAACAGGACGCCCCACGAATCGCCGAGCCATTGATGAAAGCGAATCGGCCCCTCGGTGGTCTGCGCTTCAAAGTCCGGGGCGACTTCGCCCAGTGCCAGTGTCATGATCAACTCCTCCTTGCTGTATGCTCGTTGCTGAGGCCAACGAAACTCGACTCTCTCAGGTGCCCGGTCAAGTCGCTGCTGGGAGCCAGGTTCCTCGCCTCAGAAAATGAATGAGGCATTCATCTTCCCGGTTCCATCCGGGTGACGATACCGTGCCGCCCAGCCAGTAACTTTCATTGGACTCGGCGGCGGGAGAATGGCAGCAAACGCGTTCACAGCAACGGTTTCTCAGCGTTCGGCGATCGAGGCCCCTCTGGGTCCGGCGCTGGTGCTGGCCGGTCCCGGCGCGGGGAAGACCTTTTGCCTGATTGAGCGCATCCGGTTCCTCATCGAGCGGGGTGGCATTGCCCCGTCGCGCATCAACGCGTTCACGTTCACCAACAAGGCCGCCGAGGAAATCGGCACCCGACTCGACGACCTGGGTCCGTCGGCGCAGCTGGTGAAGCGGGGAACCATCCACGCGTTCTGTGCCGAATTGTTGCGAAATCACGGGACCTACCAGGGTCTCGAGAGCGGCTTCGGCATCGCGGACGATCATTATCAGCGCGCGGTGCTTTCGCGGCTGGGTCAGCCGGCGCGGTTTCATACGTCGATCCTGGGCGCTTTTGCGCTGCACCGGTTGAGGGATGAACCTCTGACCGACCAGAACGCGCGCCTGTTCGTGGACTACGTGAAACGCCTCGAACGCCGCAACATGGCCGACTTCGACATGCTCGTCGTGAAGGCGGCGCGGCTGCTCGAAACCGTGCCCGCGGCGGCCGACGAGGTATGCGCCCGCTGGGATCACATCCTGGTCGACGAGTTCCAGGACCTCAACGCCCGGCAGTACGAAGTGGTCAAAGCGTTAGGCAGGAGGCACCGGAACATCTTTGCCGTCGGCGACGACGAACAGTCGATCTTTTCGTGGACCGGCGCCGATACCACGCTGTTCCGCACGTTCAAGAATGATTTCGAGATCGTTTCGCCTATTACCCTGCGCGAAAACCATCGCTGCCCACGCCAGGTGTTTGACCTGGCGAAGTCGCTGGTGCGCCGGAACCCACCAGGTCCGTGGACGAAGGAGGAGATTGTCGCCGAGCGGGAGACTGCGTATCCGGTTCGCGCGCTCAACTTCGGGGACGAACTCGTTGAAGGAAACTGGCTGCTCGACGACCTGCTCGCAGACCGCATCGCCAACGATCTTCGCTGGGGAGATTACGCCGTTCTGTACCGGCGCCATGAGATCGGCGACACGCTCGAGGCGTCGCTGATCGGCGCGGGCATCCCCTGCCGTCTTGCCCTGGGACGCGCGATCGGCGACGACCCCGTCATTGCCTACGTCGTCGCGGCGCTCAAGGTCATTGCCGATCCGTCGGACGACGTGAATCAGGAGGAGTTTCTCCGCGTCGTGCTGCCGCCAAGCCTGCTGGACCTGTTGCGCACGAAAGTCGAGCAAGGAGCCGAAGGACTGCGCGGAATCATGGAAGCGCACGCGCGTACGCTCGGCAAACGGGACCCTAACGCGTCCAAGCTGTGGCGGGCGCTCTTTGCGCTCAGAAACCTCGAGTCACTCGGCAGAAAACACGACGCGTTGATCGCGCTCGTCGAGGAGCTGCTGTCGCAGCGCGTCGGTGTGTATCGAACGATGCTCGAGGATCGTTACGAGGACCTGAGCGATCCGGAGGAGAACGGCGAGACCGTGACACTCGCCAGCCGACTGCGGTCAGCGCTGGAGTTCGGCGCCATGGTCTGGGTGGAGCCGATGGCTGGGCTCGAGATTCCGATGCGTGCACTCCTGCAGAGCGTGGGCTTCACCCGGTTTGGCGTAGGAGCCGAGTGTCCACCTGACGCGGTCGCGGTCCGGTCTTCCGACACCCCGTCGCTGGGATGCGCACTTGGACTGTTCAAGGCGCTGCAGCTCGTGGCGACACGGCGCGGCGACACGCCATTTGTCGATTTCACGGCCGTCGACATCGAGACGACCGACAAAAACGTGGCCACTGCCGAGATCGTGGATCTCGCTGCGGTGCGCGTACGCAACGGCGTCATCGTTGATGAGTGGTCGTCGCTCGTAAAGCCGCGCGTGCCGATCCATGCTGCCGCTGCCGCGATCACCGGCATCACGGCCGCGCATGTCGAGGACGCTCCATACTTCGAAGAGGTCTGGGCGGATTTTCGTGAGTTCTGCGGTAACGACATCGTGGTTGCGCATAACGGGTACCGGTTCGACTTCCCCATCCTCGAGCGGATGAGCGGCGGCCACGGCCTGGTTACGTACGACACGCTCATCCTGGCCAGGGAGCTGCACCCGGGCAGCCGCCGCCTCACGGATCTCGCGACGCATTTCCAGGTCCCATCGGGACAGGCACACCGCGCACTGGATGACTCCCGCACGCTGGCGCTCGTGTCGCTCGGGCTCGACCGCGAACGGATCAAGCGATCGCGTACCACGGCGCTGGCGAACCTGCTCGACCACCTCGGCATCGCAATGGCGCTCGACCCTTCGGGTCCCTCGTCAGCCGCGGCGCGTGAGTTCATCGAACTCCGATCGGCGACGGCGATTTACGCGTTAGGTCGTTACAGCGACGCGCTGGAGCACTACCGCGTCCAGCGTGAACTGGCGGCTGACCCGTCGCTCCCGACGGTCGACGACGTCATCGAACGACTTGGTGGACAACGGTTGATGGACCGGCTGCGGCTCGAGCGAAGCGCCGACGATCGTTACCCCCAGGCGATGTCGCGACTCCGCCGGTTGCTCGCGAGCTGTGACGCGCCTCTGTTACAGGGGCAGATCGAGCAGTTTCTGGAACTCGTAGCGCTTTCGAAACACGACGGGACAGAGGTAAACCGGGACCGCGTGAGCCTTTTGACACTTCACTCCACCAAGGGCCTGGAGTTTTCACGCGTGTACGTTGTTGGAGTCGAGGATTCGGAGCTGCCTGGCGGGACGCAGCACAAGCCCGCGGCAAGGAAGGACATCGAAGAAGGCCGGCGCCTGCTCTACGTCGGCATGACCCGCGCCAAGGAACGACTGGTAATGACACGCGCAGTGAAACGCGGAGACCTGCCGACTGGTGGGATTCAGTTTCTGGCCGAGATGGGCCTATCGCCGGAAACGCCGAACGGGCGACGGTGATCGCGACGGTCGGCCCTATCGCACTCTACATTCGATCTTCGCCAACGGAACGGATTTACACCAATCTGGTCCGCGAAAATTCGCAAAGTTTTTCGCGAGAATTCGCGACCCTCTGTCGTGGGACTGTGGAAGACGCTGAATCGTTTGTGACCGAGGTCCCGTACGGAAGGTCACTCAAAGACAGGCTTGCAAATCGAGAGATCGATTCGCCAATGTTGGAATGCAGGGAAACAAGAACTCATTCACCGCCATGATAACGTCCATCTCGACCTTCACCCGGCACCGCGTCCAGCCGCGAGTTCTCCTCGCGTCGTGGGGCGTAGTGTGCCCTGAAACGTCGCAGGTGGACGTTTTCGCTATGAGAGGTCGAGCACCCTAGAAGCGCCGGACTGCCAGTCGTGATCCGCCTTTCGGGTGCCTGCAACCCGAAAGGCTTTTTGTTTCCCCCTCCGAGATCACGACAAATGCAACAGACCCTCATAAATCGAGAAATCATCGGCCGATACATCGGCCAACCCGGTCAACTGCCGGCGGAGTTGCGCGCGCGCATCGAGCGTGAATGGGGCGACGAGCCGGTGCAGCTCTACGCGCTGGCAGATCTCGACGCCGGACTACGGCTTGCCGATTCATGGATGGCGTTAGGTCCGCGGCGCATCGCCCTGGCACGCGCGCTCCCTGGCGACAACTGGGAGATCCGCTCGATCGACCGCGAGCGCATCGAGGTCGTGCAGGAATCGCCCGGCCTGAGCGCGAACACGCTGCTGCTGTTAGGCGCGCCTGACGAGCCACCGCTCGCCGTTGCGCGGTACACGCAGCGTCAACGCGGCGCGTTCGAGAACATCCGCTTCGTCCTCGAGGAGGCGATTGCGGGGCGCACGGTCACGTCCGAGGACGCCGACCGTGTCTATGCGGACGCCGTTGCCCGGCCAATTCGCGACGCGCAGGCGCTCGTCGCGAAACGGCGGTCGGCCGTGCTGATGCGACTGCTCAGGTACCTGGCGCCGTACAAGAGGCAGGTGATGTTCGGCATGGGCGCGGCGGCAGTCATCACGATGGTGAGCCTCGTCCCGCCGTTCCTGGCTGGTTACGTCATCGACAACGTCGTGCGACCGGTGCAGGCGGGCACACTGTCGCGCAATGCCGGCGCTTCCATCGCCTGGTTGGCGGTGGCGGCGATGGTACTCGTGTACGCCGTGCGCCAGACCATGGCGCATCTGCGCTTGAAATTGATGTCGGTGTTAGGCGAACTGGTCGCCCGCGACCTGCGCGCCGAGTTATACGAGCATATCCAGAGGTTGAGTCTGTCGTTCTTCTCGCGGAAGAAGACGGGGAGCCTGATCACGCGGGTGACGTCCGACACCGATCGGCTGTGGGACTTCGTGGCCTTCGGCGTGGTGGACGTGTCGCTGTCATTGATCATGCTCATCGGATTAAGCACGGTCCTGCTGCTGCTGGACTGGAGGCTCGGCCTGGTCATGACACTGCCCGTGCCATTCCTGTGCTACCTGATCTACCTGCATGGTGAACGGCTGAATCGCGTGTTCCTGCGCGCTTGGCGGAAATGGTCGCGGGTGACGGACGTGCTGTCCGACACCATCCCGGGCATCAAGGTGGTGAAGGCGTTCAATCAGGAAGCACGCGAGATCAGTCGATTCGACGAGCGGAACGACGCAGTGACGGACGAGTTCAACCGCATCCACAGGATGTGGACGACCTTCTGGCCGCTGCTGATGCTGGCCGTGCATACGATGACGGTGAGCATCTGGTTCTTCGCGCTGCCCCGCTTGTTAGGCGATGGCGCGCCGTTGTCGGCGGGTGTGTTCGTGTCGTTCCTGCTGTACACGACGATGTTCGTCGCCCCGATCGAGGTGATCGGTCAGATGGCGCGCACGATGAACCGTGCGACCAGCTCGGCGCATCGCGTGTTCGAGGTGCTGGATAGTGAGCCCGAGGTGCGGGACGTGGAGAAGCCGGTGCGGCTGGAGCCGGTGCGGGGTGCGGTGAAGTTCGAGAACGTGACGTTCGCCTACGACGGCGTTCGACAGGTGCTCAAGAGCATTTCGTTCGAGGTCAAGCCGGGCGAGTTGATCGGCCTGGTGGGGCCGTCCGGTGGCGGAAAGTCGACGATCGTCAATCTCATCGCACGGTTCTACGACGCCACCGGTGGCGTCGTTCGAATCGACGGTGTGGACGTCCGGCAGTTGGACACGGGCGACTATCGCCGGCAGCTCGGGATGGTGCTCCAGGATCCGTACCTGTTCCACGGCACGGTGCTGGAGAACATCCGCTACGGTCACAACGAGGCGTCGTTAGGTGAAGTGATCGCGGCGGCGAAGGCGGCCAACGCGCATGACTTCATCTGCAAGCTGGGGCAGGGCTATGACACGGTGGTGGGTGAACGGGGGCATACGCTGTCGGGTGGTGAACGGCAGCGTGTGTCGATCGCGAGGGCGATCCTGCACAATCCGCGCATCCTGATCCTCGACGAGGCGACGAGCAGCGTCGATACGGAGACGGAGCGTGAGATTCAGGAAGCGCTCGAAAGGCTCATCGCCGGGAGAACAGTGTTCGCGATTGCGCACCGGCTTTCTACACTGCGTAAAGCGTCGAGGTTGTTCGTACTGGAGCAGGGAAAGCTGGCCGAGTCGGGGACTCACCGGGAACTGTTGGCGATTCCGGATGGGATCTACCGGAGGTTGTACGAGATGCAATTACAGTTGGCCTAACGGGGGCATGGGGCACGGGGCATGGGGCTTGGGAAGTGCACCCCATACCCCATGCCCCATGCCCCATGCCCAGGAGGAATCATGAAGACCATTGAACGGACACCGATCGAGCCGAAGCCG
>Ga0209486_10000347_pt1 | contig 21130 bp, 18 predicted proteins | sample NCCompost_FD_187518 | JGI IMG/M metagenome (GOLD analysis project Ga0209486, IMG submission 187518) | Agricultural soil microbial communities from Utah to study Nitrogen management - NC Compost (SPAdes) (version 2) | ecosystem: Environmental > Terrestrial > Soil > Agricultural land | place...
AGCGACCTGAGGTACGTCGGATTGTTCTCGAGATACAGCAGGTGCGCGCGGACCGCCCGCGACAAGAGGCGCAACATCTCCTCGACCGGCGCGATCTGGAATGGCGGCTCGGTCCGGATGGCGTCACGCTGGCCCGGTGTGGCGTGCGATGTCACGACGGCAAAATACCGGATTCGATCAGTTGTGCCACGTCCTTGTCTCCGCGGCCGCTCACGCACACCACCACGTGCTCGTCAGGCGACCAGCGCGAGCGCGCGCCATCCATCCACGCGATCGCGTGCGCCGTTTCGAGCGCCGGAATAATTCCTTCGAGGCGACTGAGGAGCGCCACGCCCGCGACCGCGTCATCGTCGGTCACGGACACGTACTCGGCGCGCCCGCTGTCTTTCCACCATGCGTGTTCAGGGCCAACTCCAGGGTAATCGAGTCCCGCAGAAATGCTGTGCGCCGGATGTACCTGGCCGTGCTCGTCCTGCAGCAGGTAACTGAGAGAACCATGGAGCACACCCGGCGTGCCACGCGACAAAGATGCCGAGTGGTGACCGGTATCGAGACCCCGTCCCGCCGCCTCTACACCGACGAGTTCAACGGCGGGATCGTCAACAAAGCCGGCAAAGATCCCTGCGGCATTGGAGCCCCCGCCCACACAGGCCACCACGGTCTTCGGGAGAGTACCCGCTGCGGCAAGCATCTGGCTGCGCGCTTCCCGTCCGATAATGGCCTGGAATTCCCGCACCATCCGAGGATACGGCGATGGTCCGACCACGGAGCCGATGATGTAGTGCGTTCCGCGGACATTTGTGACCCAGTCCCGGATCGCCTCGGTGGTGGCATCCTTGAGGGTCCGCGTCCCCGAGGTCACCGGAACGACCGTCGCGCCGAGTAGTCGCATGCGGAAGACGTTCAGCGCTTGACGACGCATGTCTTCCTCGCCCATGTACACCACGCACTCGAGGCCATAACGAGCACAGACGGTGGCCGTAGCGACGCCGTGCTGGCCGGCACCGGTTTCGGCGATGATGCGCTGTTTCCCCATGCGGCGGGCGAGGAGCACCTGGCCGACCGTGTTGTTGATCTTGTGGGCGCCCGTGTGATTCAGGTCTTCACGCTTGAGCCAGACGTTCGTGCCCAGACGCTCGCCGAATCGCGGCGCGGGTGTGAGCGGCGACGGACGCCCGACGTAATCGCGGAGCATCGTCTCGAGCTCGAGCCTGAAGGCGGGGTCCAACTGCGCCGCCGCAAACGCCGCATCGAGTTCCTCGAGCGCGGGCATGAGCGTCTCGGGAACGTACTGGCCGCCGTACACACCGAAGCGGGTTGCGGTCATTGCATCGATTGGCGAGCGGCGGTCATGAAGGCAGACATCAGGTGAGGATTCTTGACGCCCGGGCCGGCTTCAACGCCTGACGAGACGTCCACGACGTCCGGCGCCAGACGCTCGATCGCCTCGCGCACATTCCCGGGATTGAGCCCGCCGGCGACAATGAGCCTCCGACCGAACCGGAGGTCACGCACGTCGCCGTGGACCGCCTGCCAGTCGAAGGTCGTTCCGGTTCCGCCTAACGCGGACACGGCCAGGGTGTCGAGCAGCACGCCGTCGGCGCCGTCGAGTCCGTCCCGTTCCTGCCGGGCGATCCCCTGCGGCCCGACACGCACCACGTGCCAGACCTCGACGTCCAGCTCCTGCCGCAGGCGATCGGTGACCGCGGCGCTGTTCGTCCGCCCGTGCAACTGGACGACATCACACCCGGCCCGTTTGGCCATGTCGATCACGTCTTCCAGCGGTTCATCGCCGAACACGCAGACCGATTTCACCGGCGTTCCCTCGAGCGCCTCGAACAGCGCGTGCGCCTGCTCGGCCGTGATGCGGCGTGGACTCACCGTGAGGATGGTCCCGACAAATGCCGCGCCCAACCTGGCCGCCTCGCGCACGTCTTCGTCCCTGGTCATGCCGCAGAATTTTACTTCAACCACGGACGCCGGCGCTCCGGGCGACCCCAGCCAGCTGCGCCACGGCGTCCTGGGGGTCAGCAGCGAGCGACAGCGAGGAGCCCACCAGAACGGCGTCCGCGCCTAACACGGCGGCGCGTTCGACGTCGCTTCGGCTCGAGACCCCACTCTCGGCGATGGCAAACACGTTTCGCGGAATGACCGGAATCAGCGCCTCCACGACGCCGTCTTCCATTTCCAGCGTCTCGAGGTTCCGGCGGTTGACCCCGATCATGTTCGCCCCGGCATCGAGGGCCCACGACAGCTCAGCGTCATCGCGCACTTCGAATACCGCTTCGATTCCTGCTTCGCGCGCGGCATCGGCCATGATCCGCGTATCGTCAGGGCCCAGTGCGCGCATGATCAGGAGCGCAGCCGACGCGCCGTAAGCACGTGCTTCAAAGAGCTGCACGGGATGAACGTGAAAGTCCTTCCTCAGCAGGGGCACAGACGTCGCGGCCCGCGCCACCGTGAGGTCGTCGAGGGAGCCGCCGAATTCGGAAGGCTCGGTGAGGATCGACAGGGCGACAGCCCCTCCATCCGCGTATAGTCGAGCTCGCTGGCCCGCATCTATAGACTCGTTCAGGGCACCCTTTGATGGGGAGCGTCGCTTCACTTCGGCGATGACCGAGACGGTGGCCGACTTGAGCGCTGCAGAAAGAGCAGGCGCCGCATTCAACTCCGCGCGGCCCGCTTTCGTGTCAACGATCTTTTCGGCGCGCAGGCGAGCGCGCTCGGTGAGTCGACCGAGAACGCCACTCGGGGCAGTCCACTGAATCCGTGCTTGCACTTCGGTACTTATTCGGCTATCGTGGTCTTCGGCTGTTATTCGGGTACAGACGTTCCGCTCGGTTTGAGCGATTGAGAGGTTCAGATGCCCCTTACCAAACGCCAACGCGAAATCCTCACGTACCTGCAGTCGTACGCAGAGGAAAACGGTTACGCGCCGAGCTTCGACGAGATCGCCAGGCAGTTCAACTATAACTCGCTGGCTACGGTCCACGAGCATCTCACGAACCTGGAGCGGAAGGGGTACATCAAGCGCTCGTACAACGAGAGCCGCGCGATCAACATCCTCCCGTCAGAGGTATTTCAGCGCGCCGTCGAGTTGCCGTTGCACGGACTGGTCGCGGCGGGCGTTCCGATCGAAGCGATCCAGGGCACGGAAACGATGGCGGTCCCCGAAGAGCTGATCCGTCGTCGCGGCGAGCACTTCGTGCTCAAGGTGAAAGGCAGCTCGATGATCGACGAGCAGGTTCGCGACGGTGATTTCGTGATCGTGAACGAACGCCGTACGGCCGACAACGGCGAGATGGTGATCGCGCTGCTCAATGGCAACGCCGCGACGATGAAGCGGTTCTATCGCGAACGGGATGGGCGGATTCGGCTGCAGCCGGCAAACGAGACGATGACGCCGATGTACGTCCACGAGAATGAAATTCTCGTGCAGGGCGTGGTGGTGGGCGTGATCCGGAAGTACTGAAAAGCGCTACGTACTTATTGCTGATTGCTGCTGCTGCAACCTGCGTGCTGGTGCTGGCGCACGGTGCTCTAGCCCCAGCACGATGCATGTGCAGTAGCAATCAGTAATCAGCACGCAGCCTATTGGTCCTCAGAGACGTGGTACGCGTCCCGGAGCCTGTCCAGGGCACGCCGACCTGCTCCGGACTCCAATGCTTCCGTAGCCCTCGCGACGGCTTCGCTGAGGTTCGAGACCAGTCCACTGACGTAGATCGCAGCGGCGGCATTGAGCAGCACGGCTGACCGAGCGCCGGCTGGCCCCTTCCCTTCGAGCACTCCTTCGATGATCCGGGCATTGGTTGCCGGATCGCCGCCGGCCAGGTCACCCGCCTCCGTCGACGGGAACCCGAATTGCCGCGGGTCGATCACCCACTCCTTCACGGCACCGTCGCGGACTTCCGCCACGTGAGTTGGGCCCATCGGCGACACCTCGTCCATTCCCGGTTCACCGTACACGACCAGGGCATGCGTCGAACCTAACGATGCGAGCGCGCCGGCCAGCAGCGGCATGCGGCGGCGATCGGCGACACCCACCACCTGACGGCCGGCATTGGCCGGATTCGCCAGCGGACCCACGATATTCATGACAGTGGGAATCCCCAGCTCACGACGGACTGGCCCCACGTGCCGCATCGCCGGATGCAACGTGGGGGCGAACATGAACACGATGCCCGCGCGACGCAGCACGCCTTCCATGACGTCCGCGGTGGCGTCCAACGGCACGCCCAGCGCCTCGAGCACGTCGGCGCTTCCGCTTTTCGACGTGAACGACCGGTTGCCGTGTTTCGCGATTCGCACTCCTGCGCCCGCGGCGAGGAGTGCCGCGGCTGTAGAGATGTTGAACGTCGTGACTGCACCGCCGCCGGTGCCGCATGTATCGACCAGCTTGTCGCGATCCTCGGCCTCGATAGGCACCATGGCACCACGCAGGGCGCGCGCCGCACCGGCAACTTCGTCGGGCGTTTCGCCCTTTACCCGCAGCGCCATCAACAGGGCGGCTACCTGCGCCGCGGTAGCTTCACCCGACATGATGAGCGCAAAAGCGGCCGACGATTCGTCGGCCGAGAGCGACTCGCCAAACGCGAGACGGCGGACCGCCGACTGCAGGGCGTCAGCCGACATTGGTTGCTTGCAGCAGCCGATTGACGAGTTGGGCGCGCGTTACGATCAGTGAAATGACCAGGCCGAGGAGCTTCACCCGCTCCACGTCTTCCTCGATGAACACCCCGCGTTTGGCGCGGTTCGTCAGGTTGACGACGCCGAGCAGCTCGCCCTGGTAGACCAGCGGAAAGCTGATGAATGAGCCTGTGGTCAGGTATTCGTCGCGCAGCAGCGGATGCATGGCGCCATCGGTGACGTCCTGCACCAGCAGCGGCTCGCGCGTCGTCGCCACGATCCCCGCCACGCCTTTTCCATACTTCGTGCGCTGTCCCAGCTTGACCGTCGGCAGTAGTCCGCGCGCGGCCGCCAGGTAAAGCGTGTCGGGTTCCGGTGCCCGCAACATCAACGAACACCGTTGCGCCTGCATGTCGTCGCCCACCATCGAAAGCAGTCCATCGACGAGTGGACCGGCGTCGACGGTGACGTTGTCGAGCGCGAGCGCGCGTTCGAGCAGGTACAACGTCCGCGTCTTCTGGCGGAGTGCTTCGTGCCGGCGGTGCAATTCGATGTGCGACTGCTCGAGCTGCCCAACGGCGGACATCAATTGCTGCTCGAGCGAATTCTTCTGGTGTGTCGCGCGACGTGCGTTTTCCTCGGCGGTCCTGAGTTCCTGTTCGACGTGCAGGCGATCGGTTGCTTCGTGGCCGCCTGACGAGGCCTTGTCCTTCGCCTGTGTGAGCTCGCGTTCCAGCTCGGAAAGTTGCGTCAGGTAATCCGCATGAACTTTCTGTGTTACCGCTTCGAGAGTGTTGACCGCTTCGTCGCGCGCCTCCCGGTCGGCGAATCGCGCGTAGGCGAGATCGAAGAGCGCCGCGGCGGGCGCGAAGCGCTCGCTGGTGCGCGTGCCGAACATCTTTTTCTGCTCGTATAGCGCCAGCACCGCCGCCAGGTGTCCGTCGGTCGTCAGGCCGCGCAGCGAAAGCAGGCCACCGTCGGAAAAAGGATTGAGGCCCAGGAGCCTGGCGTACTCCACCGACCGTTCGCCGAGGTCGACGAACTGCCCGCCGCCCGCCACCAGGGTGCGCACGTTGGGCGGCAAATGATCGAACGTCGTGTCGACCGACGCCGACTCGACGTGTCCGCCGGTCGGCGTGAGTCGCTCGCGCAACATCTGCTTGCGGCCGTCATAGCGAAGCAGCGCAATGACTGCGGTCCGGTCGCCGTCCAACAACGATTCGCCGAGCGCAATGAGCGCCGTGTGCAGGTCGGGCGCGACCGCGAGGGCGTGGGCGAGCGAAGGGAGGACTCTCGACATTAAAACCGGATGTGGGAGGTGGGATGTGGGAGACTACAGATCGGTACGGATTGTCTGTGGCAGCAGTGAGATTGCCGAGCAGATTCGGCGCTAATCCGGTTTAGGTTTCTCCCACATCCCACATCCCACATCCGGTTTGTGTAGCGTGTCAAACTGGTCGTGTAGGTCAAGTCCTGTCAATCGTTTGGAGGAACGGCACCCGTTGCTAGCGCAATTGCGCTGGACTAGGTTTCGCCGTGATGACGGCGCGCACTGTGCAGCTCGTGCTGCACTATGACGGGACCGCATTCGCCGGCTGGCAGGTTCAGCCCGAGCAGCGGACCGTCCAGGGCGAAGTCGAGCGAGTGCTCGCCGGACTCTGTGGGCAGCGTGTGGTGGCTCAGGGAGCTGGCCGTACCGACGCGGGCGTGCACGCGCGCGGGCAGGCGGTCGGTGTACGAGTGCCGGACAAGTGGACCGCGCATATGCTGCGCCGATCACTCAACGCACTCCTTCCCGACGATGTCTGGGTCGCGGCGGCGCATGAGATGCGTCCCGAGTTCCATGCTCGTTTCAGCGCGACGTCCCGGCGCTATGCCTACCAGGTCGGTACAGATGATGACGCGTTTTCGCCCTTTCGGCGCAAGACCGAATGGGCGTACCGGCACAGGTTCGAACGCGCCGTCCTCGACCAGGCGGCCGAGCTCATTGCCGGCGAGCACTGCTTCATCGGCTTCGCCGTCCGCGGTACCGCCCCGCCCTCGGACTCACATCGTTGTAACATCACACATGCGCAGTGGATCGATCGGCCCGGCGGACTCACGTTCGTCGTCGAAGCCAATCGATTTCTGCATCACATGGTCCGCTTCCTGGTCGGCACCATGCTGGAGCAGGCCAGCGGCAAACGTCCATCATCAGCCGTGAGCGAACTTCTCGTGGCGGAGACGAACGACGACGTGTCGCCACCGGCACCCGCCCACGGGCTCATCCTCGAGAAAGTCGCGTATCCGGCGGAGTTGTATCTCTCATGACCAAGCTCGCGATTCTTCTTGCGCTGATTGCCTGCCAGGGTTCTCCTCCTGAGTCCAACGCGCAGGTCGTTCCCGGTCCGCGTCCCACGCCGCCGCTCATCCAGGACGTCGACGCGTCGCGCCGGAACGCCATCACCGAAGCAACGGCGCGCGTGGCGCCCGCGGTCGTGACCGTCCAGACCGAAACCGTCCAACGCGTGCCGGCCGACGTGTTCAGCATGTTTTTCGGCGGCGGTGCGACGCAGCAACGCATTTCCCCGGGGATCGGCTCGGGATTCATCATCCGCGACAATGGCGTCATCGTCACCAACGCGCACGTCGTCCAGGGCGCAACGAATATCTCTGTGATGATGCGTGACGGAACTACGCACAGCGCCAAACTCCTGGGTGAGGACGAGACGAACGATCTCGCGGTCCTCAAGATCGATGCGCGTGACCTTCCCGTCGCTCCGCTGGGTGATTCCGAGGGCCTCCTGATTGGTGAGTGGGCGATCGCCATCGGCAACCCGTTCGGCTTTGTGATGGCGAACCCCGAACCGAGCGTCACGGCCGGCGTGATCTCGGCCACGGGCCGGAACTTGTTAGGCAGCTCTGAAGGATCGGGCGTGTACGTCGACATGATCCAGACCGACGCCTCGATCAATCCCGGGAATTCGGGCGGCCCGCTCGTCAACAGCAATGGTGAGGTGATCGGCGTCAACAGTTCGATCTACACGCCGTCGCAGGGCTCGGTCGGACTTGGCTTCGCCATCCCGATCAATCGCGCTCGACGCGTGGTCGAAGACCTCATCGAGCACGGAGCGATCCGTCGCCCATGGATCGGCGAATTGCTCCAGGCGCCATCGCGATCCGCGAGCCCGCGCGACGTGATCAATGCGGGCGTCGTGCTTCGCGCCGTCGTGCCCGGGTCTCCGGCCGCCAGTGCTGGCCTGCGCGAGGATGACCAGATCGTTCGCGCAGGCACACGAAACATCAGAAATGCCTTTGACTGGGAAGCCGCTCGCCTTTCGTTCCGCGTCGGCGATCGCGTGCCGCTGGTAGTTCGGCGCGGGAGCCGGGAGATAACCGTCACGGTGACCGTCGCCGACCGGCCCGAAGTGAATGCGCCGAAGGTCACCGTACTGCGCGAGCTGGAAGTGACAACGCTTACCCCCACGCTCCGCGCCGAGCGAGGTATCCTCGCCCCGCAAGGCGCGTACGTTACGGCCGTCAGCGACCGGGTCCGCGATCAGATCGGCCTCGACGAAGGAGACGTCATCCTGCAGATCAATCGGACGGTGATTCGCGACGCGAACGACGTTTCGCGGGCGATCAGTCAGGCGCCGGCCGGATATATGTCGCGCGCGCTGATCGAGCGCCGCGGACGACGGTACATCACCGACTTCGCAATTCGATGACTCAATCCCGCGATACGTGGTCGTCGCCCCTCGCTGAGCGTTATGCATCGCAACAGATGCTCGCGCTCTGGTCGCCGGACCGGCGGTACGGGTTGTGGCGGCGGCTCTGGGTCGCGCTGGCGGAAGGGGAGAAGAAGCTGGGCGTGGCGATCCCCGACGACGCGTTGTCGCAGATGCGCGCGCACCTCGATGACGTCGACTACGAAGCGGTCGCGCGTTACGAAAAGGAGTTCCGGCACGATGTGATGGCGCACGTCTACGCGTTCGCCGACGCGGCGCCGGCGGCACGGCCCTATATCCATCTCGGAGCCACCAGTGCCTACGTGACCGACAATGCCGACCTCATTCTCATGCGCGAGGGCCTGGGTGTCCTGCGCGAGAAGGTGGTCCGCGTGCTGTCGGCGCTCGCGGCCTTTGCCCGGGAATGGCGGGCAGAGCCGACGTTAGGCTATACGCATCTCCAGCCGGCGCAATTGACCACGGTCGGCAAGCGCGCCACGCTCTGGATGCAGGACCTGGCGCTCGACCTGGCTGACCTCGATGCTCGTCAGGCAGCGTTGCCGCTGCGCGGCGTGAAAGGAACGACGGGGACGCAGGCCTCGTTCCTCGAGATCTTCCATGGCGACCATGCGAAGGTGCGGGCCCTCGAGGCGCACGTCTGCCACGCGATGGGGTTTGATCGGGCCCTCGCGGTCACGGGCCAGACGTATTCGCGCAAGATCGACGCCCAGGTGCTCGGTGTCGTCTCCGGCATCGCCACGTCGGCCGCAAAGTTCAGCAGCGACGTCCGGATGCTGCAGTCCTTTGGGGAGCTCAGCGAGCCGTTCGAGTCTGGACAGATCGGCTCGTCGGCGATGGCCTACAAGCGCAATCCGATGCGGAGCGAGCGGATCGCTTCGCTGGCACGGTTTGTGGGGTCGATCGAGCCTAATGCGAACCAGACGCACGCAGTGCAGTATTTCGAGCGCACGCTCGACGACAGCGCAAACCGCCGGCTGGTGATACCCGAGGCGTTCCTGGCCACGGACGCCATCCTGCTGTTGATGGAAAACGTGGCGCGCGGACTCGAGGTCCATCGCGCGCGCATTCATCACCGCATCATGGATGAACTGCCCTTCATGGCAACTGAACAACTCATCGTCCGCGCGGTCGAAGCCGGCGGCGATCGACAGGCCGTGCACGAGATCATCCGCCGGCACAGTGTCGAAGCCGCCGCCGCAATGAAAAACAATGGCAAGACGAACGACCTGCTCGATCGACTCGACCGGGACGCCGAGTTCCCGCGCGGGATCGACCTCCGTTCTGTCGCCGACCCGAAGCGGTACATCGGTCGGGCGCCGGAACAGGTGGATGAATTCCTCGCCGAAGTTGCGGCACCGTTGCTGGTAAACGCGCCGGAGTCCGGGAGCGCAGCGGAGGCGATCCGCGTATGACACCGGTTGCCTACACGGAACTTCCGCTCACGCTCTGGCGACGCGGCAAGGTCCGGGATGTCTATGAAGTCGACGACGACCGCTTGCTCCTCGTGGCCACCGATCGCGTATCCGCGTTTGACGTCGTGATGCGCGAGACGGTTCCCTATAAGGGCGCCGTGCTCACACAAATCTCGGCGTGGTGGCTGCGGGAGTTGGGCGACATCGTGCAACACCACATGTTGAGCGCAGACGCCGACGAAATTGTCGACCTCGTGCCTGCGCTCGCGGATACTCGCGCGCTTCTGGCCGGACGATCGATGTTGTGCCGCCGCACCGATGTCTTCCCGGTCGAGTGTGTCGTGCGCGGGTACGTCGCCGGCTCGGCGTGGAAGGAGTACCGCGCGTCGGGTACACTGGCCGGCGAGCCGCTGCCGGACGGACTGATCGAAAGCGACCGGTTGCCGTCGCCGATTTTCAGCCCTGCGACGAAGGCAGAATCCGGTCACGACGAAAACATCACACGATCGACCATGGCGACCATCGTCGGCGAGGAGGTTGCCGCACGACTCGAGGAGATTTCGATCCGCCTCTATGAATTCGGGAACCAGCGCACGCAACCACGCGGCATCATCATCGCCGACACGAAGTTCGAGTTCGGATCCCACAACGGGGACATCATACTCGTCGACGAGGTCCTGACGCCCGACAGTTCGCGATTCTGGCCGATGGATCGTTATGAACCCGGTCGCTCGCAGCCGAGCTTCGACAAGCAGCCGTTGCGTGATTATCTGGACGGAGAGCGCCGCGAAGGTCGCTGGGACGGCGATCCTCCGCCACCTCGCCTGCCGCGTGAAGTCGTTTCCGCGACGAGCATGAGATATCTCGATGCGTTCGAACGGATCACCGGCTCACCACTCGACGTGGGGTCGCTCTCGTGAGCTTTGCGCGCGAAGGACTCATCTTCATCGGGATCGCTATCCTGCTCGCCGCCGTTGCACTCACGGCCGCGGTCATGTGGCGCTCCTGGCCCCTGTGGCTGGTCGCGTTCGTGCTGCTGATCCTGGCGCTTTGGGTCGCATACTTCTTCCGCGATCCGGAACGGTCCGGTGAACGGGGTGGCGGGCTGGTGATCGCACCGGCGGACGGCCGCGTCGTGATGATCACGGAAGTCGACGAGCCGGCGTTCCTGCACGGAAAGGCGCTGCGCATCTCGATCTTCATGAACGTCTTCAACGTGCACGTGAACCGGTATCCGGTCTCGGGAACGGTTCGGTTTGTTCACTACAATCCAGGCAAGTTCCTGAACGCCGCCACTGTCAAGTCCTCGCTCGAGAATGAGCAGATGTCGGTCGGCATCGAGAGCGGATCCATCCGGGTGCTCGTCAGGCAGATCGCGGGGCTGGTCGCCCGGCGGATCGTGACCTACAGCCGGGAGGGTGACGTGGTCGAGCAGGGCGAACGCATGGGCATCATCCGGTTCGGCTCACGGGTCGACGTTTTCCTGCCTCCGTCGGCGACACCCATCGTGAAGGTCGGGGAAACCACCAGTGCGGGGGCGTCGGTGATCGCGCGCCTGGGCGACCAGTGAACGAAGTCGTCCGTCGCCGCTTGCAGCGGCCCATCATCCTGCTGCCTAACGGCTTCACGCTCCTGAACCTGTTTTTCGGCATTTTTGCGATCGTGGAGGCAAGCCGCGGCAATTACAGCACGGCCGGCACGTACATCGTGCTGGGCGGCGTGGCCGATGCCATTGATGGCAGAGTCGCCCGAGCGACGCGGTCGGGCTCCCGCTTTGGTGCGGAACTCGACTCCCTTGTTGATGCAATCTCGTTCGGCCTTGCGCCGGCGATGTTGATGTTCTTCGCCGTGTTCAACCAGCACGGCTGGGAATGGATCTTCTGCTTCTTCTTCACCATGTGTGCGGTGATCCGCCTGGCCCGGTTCAACGTCGAGCAGGCGGGCCGCGCCAAGACGCATTTCAACGGTCTCCCGAGTCCGATGGCGGGGATGACGCTCGCCACGTACTACTGGTTCCGCGAGTCCGATTTGTATCAGACGCAGCTGCTGGCGGACCTGCCCTGGCCAGTCATGTTGCGGTTCATCATGCTGGGGCTCGCGTTCCTCATGATCAGCAACGTGCGCTACGCCGCGGTGCCGACCATCGGCTATCGGTCGATACCGGAGATCCTTGGGACACTGGTGGTGGTTGGTACGCTGGCGGGCCTGATCTTCCTTCCCTGGACGTACTTCTTCCCGGCGGCGATGGCGTACGTCCTGTGGGGCGTCGTTCGCACGGTCTTCGTTGGATTCCTGGACAGGCGCCATATCGCGGAACTCGACGATGTGGTCGGCGATGAAGACGCGCTCGATCGAGGATTGCACCGTCGACGCCGGCGCCGACGGCGTGGACGTCCCGGCCCACCCAGCCCCGCTGTTCAGGAGGAACCAAAAGCATGACGCGATATCGCGTGGCAGTGCACATCGTCCCCCGAAAAGGCGTGCTCGATCCCCAGGGCAAAGCCGTCGCTGACGCGTTGCACGCGTTAGGGTTCGGTTCCGTCCTCGACGCTCGCGTTGGCCGGCACCTGGTCCTCGACGTCGACGCCGCTGATGCCAGGGCCGCCGAATCGTCAGTGCGCGGCATGTGCGACAAGCTGCTCGCCAACCCCGTCACCGAGGACTACGAGATCGCCGGCGTGAGCGGAGGCGCATCGTGAAGTTCGGCATCGTCACGTTCCCGGGATCGAACCGCGAAATCGACGCCAGCATCGCGATCACGCAGGGCGTCGGCGCCGAGGTCGTGCACCTCTGGCACAAGGATCATGACCTGCAGGGCGCCGACGTGATCGTGCTGCCGGGCGGGTTCAGCTACGGCGATTACCTGCGCGCGGGCGCCATCGCGCGGTTCAGTCCCATCATGAAGGAAGTGAGCGAGCACGCCCGGCGCGGTGGCCCGGTGTTAGGCATCTGCAACGGCTTCCAGATTTTGTGTGAAGCACACTTGTTGCCAGGTGCGCTCTTGCGCAACGCCAGCCTGCGATTCGCGAGCCAGTGGGTGAACCTTCGCGTGGAAAACGCGGACACGATGTTCACCAACGCCTATGAGAAGGGCCAACTGATCCGCGTCCCGGTTGCACATGGCGATGGCCGCTATACCGCCGATGCCGACACGCTCAAGGCACTCGAGGATCGTGGCCAGGTCACGTTCCGCTATGTGGATCGCAAGGGCCGCCCCCTTCCCGAGGCGAACCCGAACGGTTCAGCCAACGACATCGCCGGCATCGTGAACGACCGCGGCAACGTTATGGGCCTCATGCCTCACCCGGAGGACGCCATCGATCCCTTGTTAGGCTCAACCGATGGCCTGGGCCTTTTCGAATCACTCCTCGCAAGAGTGGCCGCGTAATCCGCCGTCATCGGCTTCCTCCCACATCCCACCTCCCACCTCCACCATCTGAATGAACATGGACGAATTCAAGCCAACGAAGAGTGAGGATGAATATTTCGTGAAGCGCGACGCCGAGTTGATCAAGGAGCAACGCGCGCGCCTCGACGCCGAACGGTCAAAGCAGGAACGCATGTCGCACTACATGCGATGCCCGAAGTGCGGTGGCCAGCTCGTCGAGCTCGAGTACCATCACATGAAGATCGATCGCTGCGACGATTGCGGTGGCATCTGGCTGGACAAGGGCGAAATGGAAATGCTGGAGCACGTGGACCAGAGCAACGTGCGCAGTTTCGTCCGTACCATGTTCGGCTTGAAGAAATGACGCCTGTTCCCCGCCCCGGCGATCCAACCATTACGCCTGCGCTCGTCGCAGAGCACGGGCTCACGACCGAAGAGTATGATCGCCTGGTGGCGATGCTGGGACGCACGCCGACCTTCACCGAGCTCGGGATCGTCAGCGCACTGTGGAGTGAACACTGCTCCTACAAGCACTCGCGGCCGCTCCTGAAGACGTTGCCGACGAAGGCCCCGTACGTGTTGCAGGGTCCCGGCGAAAATGCTGGCGTTATCGCAGTCGGCGACGGTCTCGCTGTGGCGTTCAAGATCGAGTCGCACAACCATCCGTCTGCCGTAGAGCCGTATCAGGGCGCGGCGACGGGCGTGGGTGGGATTCTGCGCGACGTCTTCACCATGGGCGCGCGACCGATTGCGTTGCTCAATTCGCTGCGTTTCGGCGAGCTCGATCACCCGCGCACGCGATGGTTGGTCGCGGGCGTCGTGAAGGGCATCGGGGATTACGGCAATTGCATGGGCGTGCCGACAGTCGCCGGTGAGGTCGTGTTCGACGACGCATACGCCGGTAATCCGCTCGTGAACGCGATGTGTGTTGGCGTTATGCGCGAGGAGGAGTTGATTCGCGCCGTCGCCAGCGGCGTGGGGAATCCCATCATCGCCGTGGGTGCAAGGACCGGTCGTGATGGCATTCACGGCGCTTCGTTTGCATCAGAAGACCTGTCACACGAAAGCGACGCCAAGCGTCCGCGTGTCCAGGTTGGCGATCCGTTCACCGAGAAGCTGCTCCTCGAGGCATCGCTCGAGCTGATTCGCAGCGGTCACATCGTCGCGATCCAGGACATGGGCGCCGCCGGCCTGACGAGTTCTTCCGCGGAGATGGCGGCCCGGGGCGACGTTGGCGTCGAGATCGATGTGACGAAGATGCCGCTCCGCGAGGAAGGCATGACGCCTTACGAGATCCTGCTCAGCGAATCACAGGAGCGCATGCTCGTGGTGGCGAAGAAGGGGCGCGAAACGCAGGTCCGCGAGATCCTCGGCAAGTGGGACCTGAGCGCTGAAGTCATCGGTTCGGTCATCGCGGAGCCCGTGTATCGCGTGAAGGAGGGGGACCGGGTGGTGGCGGAATTCCCCGGCTCGCGGCTCGTGACCGATTGCCCGGTCTACTATCCCGAAGCTCGCGAGAGTGAGACAATTCGTGCACTTCGCGAACGTGATGTCGATGCAATTGCTCCTCGTCCCGAAGAAGCAGATCCCATGTGGACGCTCGAGCGGTTGCTCGCCTCACCGACGATCGCCAGCAAGACGTGGATCGTCCGGCAGTACGACAGCACCGTCAGGGCCAGCACCGTGGTAGGACCCGGGCCGGCCGATGCGGCGGTCGTTATGCTGCGTGGCACAAAGCGCGCGCTCGCCCTCAAGGCGGACTGCAACGGGCGCTACGTGTACCTCGACCCGCGCGTCGGCGGGCGCATCGCCGTCGCCGAGGCGGCGCGGAACGTGGCCTGCGCTGGCGGGCGCCCAATGGCTATCACCAACTGCCTGAATTTCGGCAACCCGCGCAAGCCCGAGGTGTTTTTCCAGTTCCGCGAAGCGGTCACGGGCATGGGCGAGGCCTGCGAGGCGTTAGGCACCCCCGTGACTGGCGGCAATGTCTCGTTCTACAACGAAAGCCCGTCCGGAGCAGTGTATCCGACGCCGACGATCGGCATGGTCGGCCTGCTCGACGACGTGGAACGCGCGACGACAGCCGCCTTCAGAACGGGGGGCGATTCGATTATCCTTCTTGGTGAGAATACGGGCGAAATCGGCGCGAGCGAATATCTGCGCTGGATCCATGACACCGTCGCCGGCGAGCCGCCGGCCTGCGACCTGAAGGCGGAAAAGCGCCTCATCGAAGCGTTGCTCGAAGCGATGGCCGATGGAACGGTGGCATCGGCGCACGACTGCAGCGACGGCGGGCTGGCGGTAGCCCTGGCCGAGTGCTGCGTGATGAACGAGGAGTCACCGCGCGGCGCGGCCGTCGACTTGAGTCGCTGGTCGGAACTCCCGGCACGGGCGCTCCTGTTCGGCGAAGCACAGGGACGGGTCATTGTTTCGACGCCTGACCCGGCAGCGGTACTCGCGATCGCCGGACGGCATGGTGTCCCGGCGCGGGAGATCGGAAAGGTCAGCGAGCCTGGTGGGTCGCTGGTGATATCGGTTGCAAATGAGCGGTATGAAACGTCGGTCGGGCGCCTGATGGTCGCATATCACGGCGCAATCCCCGCGATGATGGCAAGAGTCGCTACGTCGACCGACGAAGCCGCGGAAACGGCTATAGCACTGAGCTGATTGGTACGATCGACAAGTCACGAGTCACGAGTCCAAATCACGGAGCAGTAAATGTGTGGAATCTTCGGAGTCTGGGGTCACCAGCGCGCGGCAGCGCTGACCCACCTCGGGCTCTATTCGCTCCAGCATCGCGGTCAGGAATCCGCCGGCATCGTTGCCATCGGCCCTGACGGGGTTGGACGCAGCGTGCGGAAAATGGGACTGGTCTCTGAAGGATTTGCGGCGAGCGACGTCGCGACCCTCCATGGCTCGGTCGCCATCGGCCACACGCGTTACAGCACCGCCGGCTCCTCGACGCTCGATAACGCGCAACCGATCCTGGCGCGCTTCCGCGAGGGGCACATCTCGCTCGCGCATAACGGGAACCTCGTGAACGCGGTCGAGGTGCGGCGGGACCTCGAGGATCGCGGGTCGATCTTCTCCTCGTCGATGGACTCGGAAGTGCTGGTGCACCTGATGGCCCGTTCTTCGTCCACCAAGCCGGAGCACAAGCTGGCGGATGCCATGGGCCGCGTCGACGGCGCCTTCAGCCTGCTCGTTGTCGTCGGGCATACGCTCATGGCGGCCCGCGATCCCCGCGGCTGGCGGCCACTCGTTATGGGCCGGCTGGGCGACGCCTACGTGTTTGCGTCGGAGACCTGTGCACTCGACATCGTCGGCGCAACGGTGGAACGCGAGGTCAAGCCAGGCGAGGTCATTGCCATCGATCGCGATGGCCTGCGCACTTTGCAATTGCCGACGCTCCCGCTCAAGCGGTGCGTGTTCGAGCATGTGTATTTCGCGCGGCCGGACAGCTACGTCTTCGGCGGTTCGGTCGATCGCGCTCGACGCGCGCTTGGACGCCAGCTCGCCCGGGAGCAACCCACACCCGGCGCGGAACTCGTATTTTCGGTCCCTGACTCCTCGAACGCTGCGGCGGTCGGTTACGCGGAAGAATCGGGGCTGCGGCTCGAGATGGCGCTCATCCGCAACCACTACGTCGGCCGCACGTTCATTCAGCCGTCGCAAGGTGACCGGGACGCGAAGGTGAAGGTCAAGTACAATCCCGTGAAAGAAGTGCTGGCCGGCAAGAGCGTCGTTATGGTCGACGACTCGATTGTCCGCGGCACCACGACGCGCGGGCTCGTGGCGATGATCCGGAACGCGGGCGCGCGCGAAGTGCACATGCGCGTGTCCTCGCCGCCGATCACGGGGCCGTGTTACTACGGCATCGACACGCCGCGGAAGGAAGAGCTCATCGCGGCCAACTACACGGTCGCCGAAATCGCCAATCGAATCGGCGTGGATTCACTCGGCTACCTCTCGCTCGAGGGGATGCTGGCGGCCGTCCCGGATGGTCCGGGCGGATTCTGTCACGCCTGCTTTTCAGGGGACTACCCGACCGCGGCGCCGAGCAGCTCGGACAAGTTGCAACTGGTCGCGGCGAAGTAATCGGAGGTTCAACGGGGTCAGACCCATTGAACCTTGCGCATCAGCTGGTGTAGCAGCCGCGTCCGTTCGCGGAGCGATGCCATGAGACTGGTGACCCTGATTCTCGCGCTTCTTCCATCAGTCGCGTTCGGGCAAGACAGTTCGGGTACGCTTCGCGGAGTCGTTCGAAATGAAACCGGGCGCCCGATCGAATACGCGCTGGTCTCGCTCGAGCCGGCAGGCGTCAATCGACAAGTCCGCACCGACCGCGATGGCCGATTCAGTTTTCTCGGCGCTACTCCCGGACAGCGTGCGATACGAGTGACGTTCGTCGGTTACCGACCACACGAACGATCCGTGCAGGTCCCACGCGGCACACTCGATATCGAAGTGACACTCGAGCGCCTCGTCCCCACACTGGCTGAAGTTGAAGTCACCGCGCAGCGCAGTGGGTTGTATGGCTCCGTAATCTCGAAAGACTCCTTGTTGCCAGTGCCCGAAGCACGCATCGAAGTGCTCGGCGCGCGGAGTGCCGACACCACTGCTGCGGACGGAATGTTCAATTTCCCGAAGCTCAAGCCAGGGTCGTACATCGTTCGCGTACGCCACACTCAGTTCGAGTCGCGCAATATCTCGATCGTCGTGCCCGAAAAAGGTGCAACACAGCTCGACCTCGTAGTTGAGCGTGGGATCCTGAGTCGGGACGCGCACATGGAACAACTCTTCCGCGAGCTGGACCAACGCGTGCACTGGCAAGGGACGACCGCCGCTTTGATCTCACGGGAGGATCTCCAAGGCGAACCGACGACCGCACTCGACGTGGCGTTGGTGCGCGCTCCCGGGTTCATGAAGGCCAGCTTCTATCCGGCCAGAGAGGGATGGGAGAACGCATGCCTTTTTGTGGACGGAATTCCGCGCCCCGGGATGACGATCAGGGATTTTGCCATTGAGGAGATTGAGGCCATCGAGGTCTATGGTCCTCCAATGAATCGAAGCGATCCGACCGGTACGCTCGCGTCGCGTTGGCCGCCACGAGCCACTTGTGGCGCGTCTTCGGGTCCGAGAGCCGCATTCGAAAGCGGACGCGCCGATGCAGGACCGGCCAAGCTGTCCGGGAACGCTGTTCGAGTGCAGTTTGTCGCTATCTGGCTGCGGCGCTAACCCGCGAATTGGCAGTGGCATGTGGCGTGCTACCGATGCCAGCTTGTAGCAGCACGCACTCCAGCCGATCAAGGCATGCCAACTCCGGGACTCGTCTACTTCTTCGGGAACGGTCGCGCCGATGGCACGCGCGACATGAAGGGCGTGCTCGGCTCGAAGGGCGCCAACCTGGCGGAGATGACGAACCTGGGCGTGCCCGTCCCGCCCGGCTTCACAATCGCCTGCAGCGCCTGCATGGACTACCTCGCCACCGGTGGAGTGCCAGCCGCGCTGCGCGACGAAGTCAACCACCATCTCAGTCGACTCGAGGAAACGACCGGCAAAAAGCTGGGCGATCCTTCGGACCCGTTGCTCGTCTCGGTGCGCAGTGGAGCGGCCGTCTCGATGCCGGGCATGATGGAAACGGTTCTCAACCTCGGCCTCAATGACGCGACTGTGGAAGGCCTGGCAGAGCTGAGCAAAAATCCTCGCTTTGCCTTCGACGCGTATCGCCGCTTCCTCCAGATGTATGGCGACGTAGTGCTCAACGTACCGGCCACAAGCTTCGAGTCGTTGCTGACCGCCAAGCGGCTGGTCGCGAATGTCGAGTCAGACAGCGAGCTGTCCGCCGATGCCTTACGAGCTGTGGCGACCGAGTACAAGGCGCTGGTGCTGAGCGTGACGGGAAAGGAGTTCCCGATGGATCCCGCCGCGCAGCTCTGGGGCGCGATTGAGGCCGTCTGGCGCTCGTGGACGCTGAAGAAGGCGGTCGATTATCGCAAGGTAAACGGTATCGCCGATGATCTCGGCACGGGCGTCAACATCGTCGCGATGGTCTTCGGCAACATGGGTGACGACTCCGGCACCGGGGTCGCGTTCACGCGCGATCCATCGACCGGCGAGCGAAAATTCTACGGCGAATTCCTTGTGAATGCGCAGGGTGAAGATGTCGTCGCCGGTATCAGGACGCCGCTTCACATCGATGATATGGCGAATCGGCTTCCGGGTGCCTACAGCGAGTTGCTCGCGGTTCAAGAAAGACTCGAGCGGCACTACTGCGACATGCAGGATCTCGAGTTCACGGTGGAGCGTGGCAAGCTGTTCCTCCTGCAAACGAGAACCGGCAAGCGAACCGCGGCGGCCGCCGTCCGGATCGCGCGCGACATGGTCGATGAGGGGCTGATCAATCGCGCCACTGCCGTGCAGCGCGTAAACGCCGCGCACCTCGACCAGCTGCTGCATCCGGTGATCGATCCCCGCGCGCGGGCCATACCGCTCGTGATCGGGCTCCCTGCCTCACCCGGCGCTGCCAGCGGCGTCGCCGTGTTCGATCCCGATGAAGCCGAGACCCGCGCCGCGAAGGGTGACGCGGTGATCCTGGTGCGCGAGGAGACTACGCCGGAGGACTTCCACGGAATGGTTGCCGCTCGCGCGATCCTGACCAGTCGCGGCGGGATGACGAGCCACGCTGCCGTCGTGGCACGGGGGATGGGGAAATGCGCGATCGTTGGCGCGCGCGACATCCATGTCGATGCCGAGAAGCGTGAGTTCCGCGCGAACGGGACGATCGTGAACGAAGGCGACTGGATCACGCTGGACGGCGCCAGTGGTCGTGTGTTCATCGGCGACCTTCCGACAGTGCCCTCGGAAGTCGTCAGGGTCACCCAGGGGCAGCTGGCCCCTTCTGCCGCTCCGGTCTATCAGGCTTTCTCCCGAGTCCTCGGCTGGGCCGACGAGACTCGCCGTCTCAAGGTGCGTGCGAACGCCGACACTCCGAAGGACGCTCGTCAGGCACGGGGGTTTGGCGCGGAAGGCATCGGACTGTGTCGCACCGAACACATGTTCTTCGAGGGTGACCGGATCCATGCCATGCGCGAGATGATCGTCGCGCGCGATGAGAACGGACGTCGACGGGCGCTGGCGAAGCTGCTTCCGATGCAACGGGCGGACTTCGAAGCAATTTTCGAGGCGATGGACGGGTATCCGGTCAACATCCGGCTGCTCGATCCCCCGCTCCACGAATTCCTCCCGCACGGCGGCGAGGAGTCGAAGCTCCTCGCTCGCGAGCTGCGTCTGCCCCGAGCCGAACTGGCACGCATCGTCGAGTCGCTGCGCGAAACAAACCCGATGCTGGGCCACCGCGGGTGCCGGTTAGGCATCACGTATCCCGAGATCACCGAGATGCAGGGCCGCGCCATTTTTGAAGCAGCCGTGCGGGCGCAAAAACGAGGGATCGACGTCCAGGTGGAGATCATGGTGCCCTTGGTCGCGACGTTGAACGAGTTTTCTCACCAGCGCGCAATCCTCGAGGATGCCGCACGCCAGGTGCTCGGCCCGATGGGTCCTGTGCGCTACGAGATCGGGACGATGATCGAGTTGCCGCGCGCGGCACTGACGGCGGCGGAGATCGCGCGCGAAGCAGCATTCTTCTCGTTCGGCACCAACGACCTGACGCAGACCACGTTAGGCCTGAGCCGCGACGATGCCGGTCGCTTTCTGCCAAGCTATGTCGATCGCGGAATCTTTCCGGATGACCCGTTCCAGACCCTCGATATTACCGGTGTGGGAAAGCTGATCCGGATGGCCGTCACCGATGGCCGCACTACCCGACCGGGTCTCAAGACAGGGATCTGCGGCGAACATGGCGGAGAGCCGCGGTCGATCGCGTTCTGCCATCAGGCCGGGCTCGATTACGTATCGTGTTCGCCATTTCGTGTTCCTATTGCTCGATTAGCCGCTGCGCAGGCGGCCCTGAGCGG
>Ga0209486_10000348_pt1 | contig 21111 bp, 16 predicted proteins | sample NCCompost_FD_187518 | JGI IMG/M metagenome (GOLD analysis project Ga0209486, IMG submission 187518) | Agricultural soil microbial communities from Utah to study Nitrogen management - NC Compost (SPAdes) (version 2) | ecosystem: Environmental > Terrestrial > Soil > Agricultural land | place...
AGTCGAGCCGGAAGGCGTCGCGACCCTGCTCATCGTGCCAGTAGCGTTGGGCGTGGACCACGCTCGCCGGAACGGCCATCGCGGTCAGGACGATCAACGGACTCAGGACACGGGTCAGACGCATAGGAAAAATCCTCGTTGTCGAAAGGGAGCCGGCGATTTGGTGCCCCATAGGATGAAGCCAAAGCCATCCCGAGGGAAGGGGGGCACCCCGGAGTGAGCGGCGGCGCCCTGGTGCTGCTCAACCCTACCTCGGGGCGGGGCCGGGCCGGAAGGCTCTGGACTGAGCTTTCCCCCCTGCTCAAAGCCCGCTGGTCCGCGCTCCAGCTCCACCAGACCACCGGGCCGGGAGACGCGGAACGCCGGGCGGCCGTGTGGGCCCGCCAGGACGGGCCCGGTCCCATTGTGATCCTCGGGGGAGACGGCACCGTCCACGAGGCGGTGAACGGCATGATGGCGGAGGGACCGCCACCAGCGCTGGCGGTGATTCCGGCCGGCACCGGTAACGATGTGGCGCGCAATACCGGCGTTCCCCTGGATCCCCAGACGGCAGCGGGGCTGATCGGCCGGGCCGGGCCCCGGCTTCTCGACCTCGGCACCCTCGAGTTCCGGGACCCGGGCGGGAGCCCGCGGCGGGTGACCTTCCTCAACTCGGTTTCGATGGGAGTAAGCCCGGCGGCCAATCGTCATGCCCAGAGGCTCCGCCTCGTTCTTCCCGGCCGGCTCTGTTACACCATCGGAGGGGTCATCGCCCTGCTGACCGCGCCAAGACGGCGTTTCGAGCTGGCCAGCGGCGAGAGGAAGGAATTCGAGGGTGACGCGCTCAACATCACCTTCGCCAACGGGAGAGGATTCGGAGGCGGGATGCGGATCGCGCCCGACGCGTCACCCTGGGACGGGCAGCTCGACCGGGTGATCATCGGGAAGCTCGGGCTGGTGCGGTCCCTGCTCGCGCTGGCCCGGCTTCGGGGGGGAGGCCACGTCGGCATGGCCGAGGTCCGGATCACCAGAACCGCGGCCAGGACCCAGATCAGCTCTCCGGGACCGGCCCTGCATCTGGAGGCGGACGGCCACGACTATTCCGCCGAAGGCCCGGTCACCGTTTCGGTGCGGCCCGGCGCCCTCCAGCTGCTCAACGCCGCGGGTTAATTCACGCCCGGCGCCGCACGCGCCAGGAACACCGCCCGGGCCCGGGCCAGCCGCTCCAGCACTTCCGCCTGCTCGGTGGGATCGTTCCAGCCAGTGTGGGCCCGCGCCGCGGCCAAAAGCCGCTCGATCCAGCGGGCGAAATACTCCGCGTCCCGGGCGTTCCGCACCGGCCGGCCACCCACGGTCACGTAGATCGGGCTGGTGGTCGCGAATGGATAAATGTCGAGGACCGGTTCCCTGGCTCCCCGGGACCAGGCCCGAAGAGTGAACCAGCCGCTCCGGGTCACCGGCAGAGGAATGACCGCGTCGGCCCGCATGCTGTCCGCCGACAGAGGAATCGGCGCCAGCACCACCCCGTTGGCCACGATCTCCAGCCGCTCGACCGGCACGATGGAACGGAGCGACACCCGGGCGGAGAGCTGGTGCACCCCGGGCTCGAGCACGATCTCGTCTCCCACCTCCCGGCCGCCCAGGCTGAAGGAGAGGAGCGGCCCGTTGGAGACGAAGGTGCGACCCGCCTTGATGCCGTCGAGCCAGCCGCGATAGCTCAGGGTCGGGCCGCTCCGCACGAAGACCCGGTTCATGCCCAGCGGACCTCGCAGGGAGGCGAAGTTCGCCATCGCGTCGGTACCCGCGCCCGCGGGAATCCGGAAGCCGGCATTGAGCAGGCGGTACCAGATGCCGGCGGTGGTCAGGTGGTCGCTGAACCCCAGCACCTCGAGATAATCCACCGTGCCGAGGGCCACATCCACCGGGAGCGCGTAGGTCAACGGCTCCGCCGCGGCGGGATCGGGGGGCGGGGGGTCGAAGGGATGCACGTAACCCGACAGCCCGCCCTGCCCATGGGTCAGCCCGCCGATGAAGGCGTTGTCGGGAAAAAGACTGGCCGCGGCGGTGCCGACATAACCCGCATAGTTGGGCAGCAGGAGGTGGCGGGTCAGCCCGAGATGCGCGGTGTGTCCCCAGTAGGAGGTATGGTACTCCTCGTCGTGGGTGACGACAGTCCGCCGGGTGGACACCGGATCGGGGCCGCCCCGGAACCAGGCGACATCGGGAATCCGCTGTTCCTTGTTGACGATCAGGTTTTCCACCACGTGAAGATCCTCCGACTCGGCCTGGAAGCGGAGCCGGGCGGGATCGTTGCGATACGCGCCCCCGTAATTCATGTGCACGTGAAGATCACCGCTCCACCAGCCCCGGGCCGGAAGGTCGAGCAGCCGGACCAGGCGCAACCGCTCCACCCGGATGGCTCCGGCCGCGACGGTGACCGTCCGGATGACCGGAGCGTACTCCAGCCCGCGGAGCGCCTGCACCGTGTAGCTGCCCGGGGGAAGGCTCAGCGTCGCGGCGCCCTGGGCGTGGAAGTAGGTCGGCTCGTAGCGCCGTTGCCCCCGGTCGAAGGCGTCGTCGGCATGGCGCCAGGCGGTATCGGGGGCCCAGCCCCGTCCGTCGGCTCCGGTCACCGAGAAACGCACCGGGAGCGGGGCGCCCGCGGGATCGGTGGCGCGGAGCCGCAGCGTTCCGCGGGGGGATTTGTACCGGCGCGACTGGGCCCGGATGGTCTCGACCGCGCCGCCCGGCACCGTCAGCACTCGAAGAGAAGTATTCCCTCCCTCGTTGCTCACGAAGGCGATTCGCCGGCCGTCGGGAGACCATCGTGGCGCGGTATGGTCGCAGGCGCAGTAGGTGAGCTGGAACGGATCCCCTCCGTCGCTCGGGGTGAGCCAGAGCTGGTTGCGCTGGCCTCCCTGGTAGGAGCTGTAGACCACCCGGCGGCCATCGCGTGACCAGTCGGGCCGGGCCTTCCAGTTGGTCTCCTCCCGCCGGATCTCCCGCAGCGCGCCGCCGGACTTCGCCTCCATTCTCCAGAGCCCGCCGGAACCCCAGGTGTGACCGCGGTTGGAGACGACGACCAGCTCGCTGCCGTCAGGGGCCCAGGCGGGAGAGAGAAAGTGGTCGTAGCGGCTGTAGTAGTAGCGCGGGAGGGGCGCCGTCGAGGTATCGGCGGTGAGCTGTTCGGGGAGGCAAGGTGGCAAGGAGGCAAGGAGGCAAATCGTGAATACGTGCCAGCGGCCTGCGTGGGCGGTGGAGACGTAGGCGATCCGGCTGCCGTCGGGAGACCAGCGGGGATCGAGATTGACCGCGCCGTTGGCCACCAGCGCCCTCGAGGTCCCCTCCGCCAGATCCAGCAGCCAGAGTTCCAGCGCGTCGTTGCGGTAGGAGGTGTATACCACCCGCCGCCCATCGGGGGACCAGTCGGGCTGGTAGTCGTAGCCGGGGCCGTCGGTGAGCTGCACCGCTTCGGTGGTTCCCAGCTTCTGCCGCCAGAGCGAGCCTTGCATCGAGTAAATCAGCTCGGTCCCGTCGGGAGACCACGCCGCGGCGGAAGGGCCGCTGGTCACCTGGGGGAGGTACATCTCGCGGTAGTAGTAGGGGTGTGGCACCGAGATCTGCTTCAGGACGGGATCGCGCTGGGCGTGGAGGCAAGGTGGCAAGGTGGCAAGGAGGAGGCAAAGAGGCAAAGAGGCAAAGTGGGAAGGTGCTTTCACGTTGCCACCTTGCCTCCGTGCCTCCTTGCCTCCCTCAGTCAAGCGCATCGAGGCATTCCCCAAGCACGGCCAGCGCCAGATCCACGTCCTCGTCATCGATCACCAGCGGCGGAGCGAGGCGGAGGGAATTCTTACCCGCGGCCAGCACCAGGAGTCCTTTGGCAAAGGCCATCTGCTCCACCCGGTGCATCAGCTCGCCGGCCGGCTCCCGGCTCTCCCGATCGGTGACGAACTCGAGCGCCTGCATCAGGCCGATCCCCCGCACGGCGCCGATGCAGGCGTGCCGCTCGGCCAGGCCGCGCAAACCGGTCCCGAGGCGCTCGCCTCGCTGGCGGGCGTTGGAGACCAGCTCCCGTTCGACGATATCGAGGGTGGCGAGCGCCGCCGCGCAGCAGACCGGATTGCCGCCGAAGGTGCTCCCGTGGGATCCGTGCTCCCAGGTGCTGATGGATTCCTTGGCCACCAGCGCGCCGATGGGCATCCCCGAGCCCAGGCCTTTCGAGGTCACCAGGATGTCGGGCTCCACGCCTTCGTGGTCGCAGGCCCACATCTTTCCGGTCCGGCCCACCCCGCACTGCACCTCGTCCGCCACCATCAGGATCCCGTGGCGGTCGCAGAGCTCCCGTACCGCGGTGAGCCACCCGGGGGGCGGGACCACGTAGCCGCCCTCGCCCTGGATCGGCTCCACGAAGATCGCGGCAACGTCCTTGGGATCGAGGTGGCGGGCGAACAGGTCCTTCTCGATGACGTCCACGCAGTAGATGCCGCAGGAGGGAAAGGTCTTGCCGTATTCGCAGCGGTAGCAGTACCCGTAGGCCACGTGATGGACATCGGGCAGCATGGGTCCGAAGCCCTGGTGCTGGCGGGCCTTGCTGGAGGTGAGGGAGAGGGCGCCATAGGTCCGGCCGTGGAAGGCGCCCTTGAAGGCCACGAAGCCGGTGCGTCCGGTCGCGTGACGGGCCAGCTTCATGGCGCCTTCGATCGCCTCGGTGCCCGAATTGCTCAGGAACACCCGCTTCTTGCTGGCCCCCGGGGTGATCCGGGCCAGGCGCTCGCACAGCGCGGCCATGCCTTCGTAATAGAAATCGCCGCCGCAGATGTGGAGGAAGCGCGCGGCCGCGTCCTGGATCGCCTTCACCACCTCGGGATGGCTGTACCCGGTGGAGCAGACCGCGATCCCCGCCATGAAATCGAGGAACCGGTTGCCGTCCACGTCCTCGACCATCGCACCTTCCCCGCGGGCGATGACCAGGGGGTACTCCTTGATGTAGCAGGGCGCGGCGAAGGCTTCGTCGCGGGCGATGATGGCGCGGGCCCGCGGGCCCGGGGGAGGAGCGACGATCTTCGGGTATGGTTTCATGCTGGGAGCTCCCAGTCCGGTGAGAGGTGAGACGTAAGAAGTGAGACGGAAAAGCCCTTCCCTCTTACGTCTCACATCTCACGTCTCACGTGGTCCAATGCTGTGGTCAGGCGTTGCACGATCTCATCGATCTCGGCATCGCTCACGATGTAGGGGGGCGCGAGCACCACCAGGTCCCCATCGGTTCCGTCGGCCTGGCCGGTGTTGGGCCACACCATGAGACCCGCTTCCTGCGCCGCCGCGGTCACCCGTTCGGCCACCCGGGCCGAGCGGGGAAAAGGCGCCCGGGTCTCCCGGTCGGCAACGAACTCGATCCCGGCCAGCAGGCCCCGTCCCCGGATGTCCCCGACCATGGGGTAGAGGCGGAGCGGTTCCAGGGCCCGGAGCAGCCGCTCTCCCATCACCGCGCAGCGGGCGATCAGTCCCTCCTCCTCAAGGTACCGGATCACGGCCACCCCGGCCGCGCACATCATCGGGATGTGCGAAAAGGTCTGGGCGTGGAGCAGCGCCCCCGCTCCCCCCGCCAGGACATCGGCAATCCGGCGGGGGACGCCCACCGATGCCAGCGGGGCGAAGCCGCCGCTCATCCCCTTCCCCATCACCTGGATGTCGGGCACCGCGCCGTAGGGCTCGAGCGCCGACCAGGTTCCGGTGCGCCCGGCCCCCACCAGCACTTCGTCGGCGATCCAGAGCACCTCGTGGCGGTCGCAGATCTCCCGCACGGTCTTCCAGTAGTCGGGCCGGGGCAGCGAGGCGCCGGTGGAGGATCCTCCCACCGGCTCCGCAATGAACGCGGCCACCTTGTCCGGTCCGATCGCGAGGAGGGTTTCCTCGAGCACCTGCCCGCTGCATTGCGGGCAGCCGGGATCGGCACCCCGGCAGGGACAGCGATAAGGATAAGGCGCCGGAATGCGAGGGACTTCGAGCAGCCAGGGGGCGAAGAATTTCTTGTAGTGGGCCCGTGCCCCGGCGGAAAGAGTCAGCAGGGTGTTGCCGTGATACGCCGGCGTCGCGGCCACGATCACCGATTTTTCCGGCCGCCCCCGCTCCACCCAGTACTGCCGGGACAGCTTGAGCGCGGCTTCGATCGCGTCCGATCCGCTGGAGAGGAAGTAGAAATGGGAAAGGTCTCCCATCGCGAGACCCGCCATCAGGTCGGCCAGCTCTTCCACCGGCCGGTTGGTGAAGCTGAGCCCGCTCACATACGCCACGCTCCGGATCTGTTCCGCGACCCGGTCCACTACCTCGGGCACCCCGTGACCCAGGCAGGCCACGTAGGCCCCGCCGCATCCGTCCAGATACCGGCGGCCCTGGTCGTCGACCAGCCAGCAGCCCGCACCGCTCACGATGAGCGGGTAGTCGCGGGTGAGGTTCCGGTAGAGCACATGGGTATCGGGGTAACGGCGGGCCATGGGAGAAAGCTACCTTACTTCCCATGAAATCCATTCGGCGGGGGAAGGCGGCGGCCGCGCTGCTCGGGATCCTGGCGGGGTGCGGCAGCAACCGTTCCGCCGACCTGGTGCTGCTGAACGGGGCGATTCATCCCCGGGCCGGCGACACCGTTACCGTCGAAGCGCTGGCGGTGCGGGACGGGCTGATCGTGTATGCCGGATCGTCCGCGGGGGCCCAATCGTCGATCGGCGAGCAAACCCGGGTGATCGACCTGGCCGGAAAAATGGTACTGCCCGGCTTCCACGACACCCACATGCATCCACTGGGGGGCGTGGGCCTCGCCGAGCCCCGGCTCGAAGATCTCGAAAGCCGGGAAGCGATCCTCGATTCGGTCCGGAGCTACGCGGCACGACACCCGGAGCTTCCCTGGATCAGGGGCCGAGGCTGGCAGCTTCCGGTGTTTCCGGGTGCCAATCCCCGCAAGGAGTGGCTCGACTCGGTGGTCGCCGACCGGCCGGTATACCTCAGCGCCGCCGACGGCCATTCCGCCTGGGTGAACTCCCGGGCGCTGGCCCTGGCCGGCGTAACCCGGGAAACACCTGACCCACCCAACGGCCGGATCGAGCGCGACCCGCGGACCGGGGAGCCCAGCGGCACCCTCCGGGAAAGCGCGGCCGAGCTGGTCGGCCGTCATCTGCCCCGGCGCACCGCCCAGGAAATCGAGACGGGCCTGCGCCGCGCCCTCGCGCTGGCCAACGGCTTCGGGATCACCAGCCTCTACGATGCCAACGCGGGCCCCGACCAGCTCGCCGCCTGGTCCGCGCTCGACAGCGCCGGACTGCTCACCGCCCGGGTGAAAGCAGCGCTCGACACCGATCCCCGCGCCGGACCACTCCAGGTGGATTCGCTCCGGGCCTGGCGGGGCCGGTATCCCGGCACCCGGTATTTTTCCGCTCGCGCCGCCAAGATCTTCGTGGATGGAGTGATCGAAGCGAAAACCGCGGCCCTGCTCGTCCCATACGAAGGCAGCACCGGAAGCGGCGAGCCGAATCTCCCGCCTGGCGCGCTGGATACTCTGGTCGCCACCCTCGACGCCGCGGGATTCCAGGTTCATACCCACGCCATCGGCGACCGGGCGGTCCGGATGTCGCTCGATGCGTTCGCCTTCGCGCGCCGGCATAATGGCCCCCGCGACGCCCGGCCGATGATTGCGCATCTGGAGCTGATCGATTCCGCCGACATTGCCCGTTTCGCCGCTCTGGGCGTGGTCCCCAGCTTCCAGCCGCTCTGGGCCTACGCCGACAGCTACATCCGCGATCTCACCGAGCCGGTGCTGGGACCGGCGCGGTCCCGCTGGCTCTACCCGATCGGCGCGGTGAGCCGGGCCGGTGCCCCGCTGGCCGCGGGAAGCGACTGGTCGGTGTCGTCCATGAATCCGCTCCTGGCGATACAAGTTGCCATCACCCGCCGTCCGCCCGATTCCACCACCGGACCGGCCTGGCTCCCCGAGCAACGGGTCAGTCTGGCGACGATGCTCACCGCCTACAGCGAAGGCGGCGCCTGGGCGGCCGGCGAAGAAGCCCGCACTGGAACCCTGGAGGTCGGGAAGGCGGCCGACCTGATCGTGCTGGATCGCAATCTCTACCGGATTCCCCCCGGCGAGATTCACTCGGCGAAAGTGTTGCTCACCTTGCTGGAGGGCCGCGAAGTGTGGCGGGACCCGGCCATGCGGTGACGGACCCGGTCCCCGGCTTGCGAGGCATCGAGCCGTCCGTGTAGCGTTAAGGAAGATTCACCGCGAGGATGTGGATGCGATTTCGGTCAATGACGCTTGCGCTGGCGATGGTCTGCCTGGGAGGAATCAGTCAAGCCCAGGCGCCCAGGCCGGCCAAGCCGTTGCCCGTCATCCGAGGCGCGGTGCAGGACACCTCCGGCGCCGGGCTGGCCGGCGCCCAGATCGAGATCCTCGGCACCGACCGCTCGACCACCACCTCCGCCCGGGGCGCCTATCGCCTGGAGCAGATCCCTCCGGGCCGTTACTGGGTGCTCGCCCGGCGGATCGGCTACGCGCCGCTTCGGGCCGCGCTCACTTTCACGGCCGGCGACGACCGGGAAATCGTCTTCCAGCTCGAACCCCTTCCCCAGGTGCTTCCGGAAGAAGTCGTCAGCGCGGCCGATCTCCGGTGGCAGCAGCGCTACCGCGACTTCCTCTGGCGCTCCCGCTCCGGGCCGGGACGGTTTCTCACCCGCGACGATCTGAAGAGGGATCAGCGCAGCTACCTGGACGAGGTGGTCGGCCGGTACCTGATATTCGGCCGATTCGATCCGTCGGTGAACGCGCTGTCGATCGGCAGCGGCAGGGGAGCCGGTCCCGGCCGCACCTGCAGCCCGATGGTTTCCCTCAACGGCAACACCCCGCTGGGCGGGTGGACCCTGGGCGACTTCCACACCGAAGACGTGGAGGCGGTGGAGATCTACAGCTGGAGCCGGTCGTTCCCGATCGAGTTCCAGCACTGGCAGGGACGCTGCGGGCTGGTCGTGGTGTGGACGCGCTAAGACGCAAAGACGGAAAGACGCAAAGACGCAAGGTGTTATCTTTACCCCATGGCTGATTCGATCTCCCGGCGCCATCTGATTGGCAGTGCCTTCGCCGCCGCGGCGGGGGTGTTTGCGCTGCCGTCGCTGCTGCGCGCCTCGGCCGGCACGCCGATGATGGTGTACAAGGATCCCAACTGCGGCTGCTGCCACAAGTGGGTCGAGATCATGCAGACCGCGGGGTTCGAGGTCTCGGTGCGGGACACCGGCGACATGAGCTCGATCAAGTCCCGGTACAAGGTCGGACGCCCCCTCGCCTCCTGTCACACCGCGCTGGTCGGTGGCTACGTGGTCGAAGGCCACGTTCCCGCGGACGTCATCCGCAAGCTCCTGGCCGACAAGCCCAAAGTGCTGGGCATCGCGGTCCCGGGAATGCCGATCGGCTCACCCGGTATGGAAGGCACCCCCAAGCAGGCCTACGAAGTATTGACCTTCGACGCCACCGGCAAGACCACCGTCTTCGCGAGGAGATAGAACTCCCGCTATCCGCTATCCGCTATCCGTCACTTCCAGTTGGTTAGGATCTCTTCTCGCGCAAATCGTCGCAAATTCATCCGGAACAACCCAAAGGCCAGTCCTCCGAGGAGAATCGCACCGCTCAGGCCGGCCAAAGGCCACATCATGGCGGGGCGTCCCAGCAGCGCGACCAGGATCAGGGTAAGCGGCACCACGACCAGTCCGGTGAACTGCATGGCACCTGGCACGTCGGTGAAGCGGGCCGAGACCCGGAGCGCCAGCAGCGCCGCCACCACCGACATCGCCGGAGCCAGCAGCAGCAGGGCGACGAGGTTCCCGGAGGTCGGGAGGATGATCACGTCCACCGTCCACCAGGACGCGGCCATCGTCATCAGGCTTCCCGCGACGAAGGCCGCCCAGGTGATCAGCAGGGCGGGAATCACCGCGGCGACCAGCTTGGCGAGGAGCAGATCGCGGTCCCGGATCGGGGTGGCCAGAATCGGCTCCAGGGTGCGCTGCTCTTTCTCCCGAACCAGGGCGAGCGCGGCGGCACTGGCCGAGAGGACGATGGGCATGAGCAGGTAGAACAACGTCAGATCCCGCATCAGCAGCCGGGCCAGGCGCTCCTCCAGTGTGGTGCCACGCAGAGTGGAATCCCGGGCCACCGTTTCGACCAGCATGCTGACCGCGGCATCCTGGCCGGTCTGGGCCTGCTGAAGGAGGACCGGAAGCAGGGCCAGGAGGAGCAAGGGGAGCAGGATGGCGACCAGGGGCAGCAGCATATACGCGGGCCAGACCTGACGGTTGGACCGCAGGTCGGACAGCTCCTTCCGGAGAAACAGCAGCAGGGTGTCCCGCTTCATGCCTCGGCCTCGCCCACGGCGCGCAGGTAGATCTCCTCCAGCGAGGTGCGCTCCGGCGCGACGGCCCTGATGGCCGCGCCGAGCCGCACCGCTTCCCGCACTACGCCGGGGGTGTCGCGGTCCAGATCGTCGACCGTGAGACGGAGGGTGGTCGAAGCGGCGGGATCGCTTCGCTCCCCCCGCGATGACTCGACCACCATGCTGCTTCGCACACCGGGAAGTGCGCCCAGCGGCGCGACCAGCGCGGTGCCGTCCCCCTCGAGCGTGAGGGTGAGCCGCGGCTCCCCGGCCGTCAGCTCGGCGCGGGGTCCGAACACCAGCATCCGGCGGCGCATCACCCCGATCAGGTCGGCGAGCTGCTCGGCTTCCTGGAGATTGTGGGTGCAAAGCAGGATGGTACGGCCTTCGGCGCGAAACCCGGCAATCAGGCTGCGCACGTCGCGCGCTACCGCAGGATCGAGTCCGGAAGTCGGCTCGTCCAGAAAGATCACCGGCGGCTCGTGCAGCACCGCCCGGATCAGGGCGAGGCGCTGCTTCATGCCCTTGGACCAGGTGGCGAAGGGGCGGTCGCGCGCGTCCCACAGCTCGAGCCTCCGGAGCCACTGCTCCGAGCGGGCGCGAATCGTCGCCTCGTCGAGCCCGTACAGGCGTCCGAACAGCTCGAGGTTGGCCCGGCCGCTGATCCGGTCGTAGAAGCCGGGAGTCTCAGTAAGCAATCCCACCCGCGACCGCAGCTCGGCACCGGCCCGGTCCTCTGCCGGCAGCTCGATGCCCGCGACTCGCGCGGTGCCGCTCGACATGGGGAGCAGGCCCAGCAGCATCCGAATGGTGGTGGTCTTCCCTGCCCCGTTGGGGCCCAGGATCGCACAGAGTTTCCCCTCGGGAACCGAAAAGGAAAGGTCCCCGACCGCGGTGAGGCCGTTGAAATTGCGGGAGAGGTTTCTGGCTTCGATCATGTAACCCCAGCTATCGGCTATCCGCTATCGGCTATGGGTCAGGCCATCAGCTCGGTCGTTAGCCTGACTGATAGCTGATAGCCGATAGCTGATAGCTATCTGAATTGCGTGATGATCGTATACACCCCGAGCCCCATCATCAGGAGCGCCACCGTGAGTCCGGCAGCGGCGAGCAGCGGCGGATGGCGATACCCCTGCATCAGGTCTGCCCGGCGGGAGGCCAGCAGCATGGCGCCCAGGCCGATCGGGAGCACGAAGGCGTTGAGGGCGCCCACCGCGATCAGAATGGTGACCGGGCGGCCCACCGCCAGGAAGATCGCGGTGGAGACCACGATGAATGCCACGATCATCGCGGAGGTGCTCCTGGGATCGTCGCGCTGCGCCGCCGGCAGCAGGGTCCGCACAAAGGAGACCGAGGTGTAGGCCGATCCCACCACCGAGGTGATCGCCGCCGCCCACATCACCGCGCCGAACAGCCGGTAGCCCAGCGCTCCCGCGGCGTGCTGGAAGACCGAGGCCGGAGGATTGGCGGGATCGAGCCGGAGTCCCTGGCTCACCACGCCGAGGGCGGCGAGGAAGAGGACCACCCGCATGAGGCTGGCGATCCCGATGCCCAGAATGGCGGAGCGGGTCGCCGAACCGATGGCTGCCTTGCCCACGATTCCCGCATCGAGCAGCCGGTGGGCTCCGGCGAAGGTGATGTATCCGCCCACGGTGCCGCCCACGATGGTGACGATGGACAATGGGTCGAGCCGGGTGGGAGCGACGGTGCGGATCAGCGCTTCACCCAGCGGCGGAGCGGCCGCCACCGCCACGTAGAGGGCCAGCAACACCATCACCCCGCCCATGAATTGGGCAAAGCGGTCCATGGCGCGCCCGGCTTCCTTCACCAGGAAGAGCCCGATCGCGATGAGGGCGGAGAGCGCGGCGCCGAGCCGAAGATCCAGACCGAGCAGAGCGTCGAGGCCGAGGCCGGCACCGGCCACGTTACCGATGTTGAAGGCCAGTCCGCCGATCGCCACCAGCACGATGAGCAGCTTGCCAAGGCCGGGCAGCACCCGGTCGGCGAGGACCTGGGCGGGAAGCCCGGAGGCGACCACCATGCGCCAGACGGTGAGCTGGGCTCCGAGGTCGAACAGCACGCTCACCAGGATGGCGAAGCCGAAGCTCGCGCCCAGGGTCGCGGTAAAGACCACCGTCTGGGTGAGAAACCCCGGCCCGATGGCCGAGGTGGCCATGAGGAACGCCGCCCCCAGAAAGACTCGGAGGCGACCGCTGCGCTGGCCGTCGGGCGGCATTGTCGTCATGTTTATCGCTTCTATCCGGAAACGCGGGTCGCCAAGGCTACCGCCAGCCCGTGCCTCGCGCCAATAGCGATCATTCCCAGGCCCTTCGGAACAGGATGAGCGACGCGCTGCAGCGGATTTCGGCCGCCCTGGCCGGCCGATACCTGATCGAGCGGGAGCTCGGCCACGGGGGCATGGCCACGGTCTACCTGGCCCAGGACGTCAGGCACCACCGGGCCGTCGCCATCAAGGTGCTGGACGACGAGATCTCCGCCGCCATCGGAGCCGAGCGATTTCTCCGGGAGATCGAGATCGCCGCCTCGCTCACCCATCCGAACATCCTGCCGCTGCTCGATTCGGGGGAGACCGGCGGCCGGGACAGCCAGCCGTTCTACGTGATGCCGTTCATCGAGGGAGAGACGCTCCGGGAGCGAATGTCCCGCGAAGGCCAGCTCCCGGTGGACGAGGCGGTGCGCCTGGGGCGGGAAGTGGCCGATGCTCTGCAGCACGCCCACGACCGCGGGGTGATCCACCGAGACATCAAGCCCGAAAACATCCTGCTGGCCGGCGGCCATGCGATGGTTGCCGACTTCGGAGTGGCGCGTGCCCTGGCCCAGCCGGGCGTGAAGGCGATCACCAAGACCGGGATGGCGGTGGGAACCCCGCAGTACATGAGCCCAGAACAGGCGGCCGCGGATCCCTCGGTGGACGGTCGCAGCGATGTGTACGCGCTGGGAACGCTGCTCTATGAAATGCTCGCCGGCAGCGCACCTTACCCGGGGCCGACCGCCCACGCGATTCTCGCTCGCAAGATGTCGGGGCCGCCGCCTTCTCTCCGGGTGGTGCGGCCCACCGTGTCCGCTGCGCTGGAACGCGCCGTCTTCAAGTCCATGGAGATCGCGCCGGCCGATCGCTTCAAATCGGCACAGGCGCTGGGCGCGGAGCTGGAGAGCGCCATCACGCCGGCCTCCATGCCGGCAACCGGGGTGGTACTCGAACAGGCTCCGCGAAGGCCGGTGCGAAGATTGGTCCTGGCGGGTGCCGGGATCGCCGTACTGGCGGCCGGAGTCCTGATATTCCTCCGCCCGAAGCCAGCGCCGGCGACGACGGACGCGGAATCCGTGGCCGTTCTGCCATTCCGGATCGATGGCGCGGACAGCTCGGTCGCCCGCTACCGGATCGGGATGCTCGACCTGTTGCACGCCTCGCTCAATGGCGAGGGTGGTCCCCGGGCCATGAGCCCGGCCACGGTGCTCAGCGCTTGGCGGCGGGTAGTGAATTCGGAAGCGGAGGATCTGCCCGACGACCGGGCCCTCGATCTTGCCAGGCGCCTCGGGGCGGGGCGGCTCCTCACCGGGAGCATCGTCGTCGTCCCGGGAAGACTCAAGCTGCTCGCGTCACTCCTTCGCACCGATGACGGCGCCCGCATCGAGGCGCAGGCTGAAGGCCCTCCGGATAGTGTGCTGACCGTGGTCGACCGGCTGGTGGCCGACCTCCTGGTTCGAAGCAAGGTCGGTGCGGCGCGGCCCGACCTCCGTTCGCTAACTACGACATCGCTGCCCGCGCTTCGAGCGTTTCTCGACGGCCAGGTCGCCTACCGCGGCGCCCGTTATCCCGATGCTTTGCGGCATTTCGAGAGCGCGCTCCAGCTCGATTCCACGTTCGCCCTGGCGGCCGTCGGCTATTTCAAGTCGGTGGGCTGGGGCGCCGCAGGCGACCAGGCTCGAGGGATCCGGATCGCCTGGAATAACCGGGAGCGCCTGGGCCCCCGGGACCGCGCGCTGCTGGACAACTACACCGGTCCGAGATACCCGGCCCAGAACTTCTCCCGCTCGAATATTCAGTCGGCGGAGCGCCTGGTGCAGCTGGCCCCCGACGATGCCGAGGCCCACCAGGAATACGGCGACGCGCTCTATCACTTCGGCGACCAGGTAGACTACCCCGATCCCTGGCCCGTGGCCCGGCGGGCCTTCGAGCGGGCGGTGGCGCTCGACTCCGGTTTTGCCGCACCCCTCGACCACCTGATCCAGATCACCGCGACCACCGGTGACACCGCGGCGCTGCGCCGGTTTTTCGCGCTGCGGAGAGGACTGGTCGCCAAAGGCGCGGCGCCGCTTCGCTTCAGCCATTACTGGCGCTACGCCCATGCCTTTGAGGACCAGGTCCTCCTGGATTCTCTCCACCGGTCGATCACGCCGGACAGCTGGGAAGGCGACTTCATCCAGGTCGGCATGGCCAACGCCCTGGATCTTCAGACCATCGAGCGCTTGCTCGAAAGAAACCGCGGGGGCGCATCGACCGAAGGGCGCCGCCGGTTCTCGCTTTTCGTCAGCTATCAACTTGCCTTGAACAACGGACAGCCGGCCCGGGCCGCTCGGCTGCTGGACTCCTTCGCGAACCCACGCGTCGCCGACGTGCTGCGGGTAATGGGTGGCCTGTACTGGCAGCTCGACTCCGCTCTGGCGAGGGAGGCGGCGGCAGCATTGTCGCGAGTGGTCGGGCCGAGGGATCGCTGGGGCGCCGAGGTGTACTCCCAGATGTTGAGGATGAGCGAAGGGGATACTTCCCGCCTGGAGCAGACCATCCGAACCGCCCGGGAGGCGATCAATCCCCGGGGCTCGGCCATGGCGAACATTGACGCTGAAATCTGGACCCGGGTGTTGGAAGCGATCGACGAATCCCGCCGGGGATCAGGCCGTTCGGCGCTGGAGCGGCTCGACTCCTTGCTGGCGAGCGGACCCCAGCAAAGCCTCATGCCGCTCCGGATGGCCAACCTGGAAGCCGCGCGGCTCTTCGAGCGGGACGGCAAGCCGGAACGCGCCCTGCGCGCGGTGCGGAGGCGCGCCCACCAATGGCAGGACTACAGCTTCCTCTCGACGGTGACTCGGGAAGAGGGGAGGCTCGCCGCGCTGACCGGAGACAAGGCCGGGGCGATTGCGGCGTACCAGATGTACCTGCGCTTCCGCACCAACCCCGAGCCCGGCCTCGTCCCCGAGCGCGAGCGGATCAAGGCCGAGCTGGCCAGGCTTCTGGGCGAGCCGAGATGACCGTCGCGCTCCCCCGGTCTCCCGAAAAAGTGCTGGTGAGCGATCCGCTGCACGAGGGACTCGGCGCCCGGCTGGCCGAGGCCCGTCCCGACCTCACCATCCACGAGCGCGGCATTGCCGATGTCACCGAGGCCGACGTGGCCTGGGCCGACGTGTTCGTGGGATTCCGGCCGCCCAAAGTGGGAAACTGGCGGGAGCTTCCCTGGGTCCACTGTATCGGCGCCGGGGTGGATGCCTGGGCGTTCCGCACCGGGCTGTCGCCCCGGACGCTGCTGACCCGAACCTCGGAAGACTTCGGGCCCCAGATGGGGGAGTACTGCCTTTCTCGCGCTTTGGCGGTCACCCAGCGGCTTCGCCACCTGGAATCGGAGCAACGGGCCAGGAGCTGGAAGCCCAAGCACCCCGAGCAGATCCGGGGCAGCAAGGCGCTGGTGGTCGGCACCGGAACCGTCGGCGCGGGGATCGCCCGCGCTCTGCTGGGCGCGGGTTGCCTCGTGAACGGCCTGTCCCGAAGTGGCCGGCCGCGGGAGCCGTTCGGGCGGGTGTTTCCCCTCGGGGAGTTTGGCGCGGCGGTAGCCGGCGCGCGCTGGCTGGTGCTGGCCTGCCCACTCACCGAGGAGACCTGGCACCTGCTCGACCGGGACCGGATGGCGCAATGCGGCGGGACCTACCTGATCAACGTGGGACGGGGCGCCCTGGTGGACGAAACGGTGCTGCCGGAGGCGCTGGACAACAAGTGGCTCTCCGGCGCCGCGCTCGACGTCTTCGAGCGGGAGCCGCTCCCCGAGAGCTCGCCGCTCTGGGCCCGGGAAGAGGTCACCATCTCTCCCCACATTTCGGGGCTGACCACGGTACCCGGCGCCGCGGCGGGGTTTCTGGAAGTGCTGGGGGATCTCGAGGCGGGGAGGACGCCCAGGCTCCGGGTCATGCTGGATCGGGGGTATTGACGCGGAGGCAAGGTGGCAAGGTGGCAAGGTGGCAAGGTGGCAAGGTCGCAAGGATAAAAAAACCAAAGCCCCGCCGGACTTACTCCGACGGGGCTCGTGCTTTGCCTCTTTGCCTCCTTGCCCCCTACTTCAGATCTTGAACCGGAACCCCCCCGTGAGCGGCACCATCAGCGCCGTGCCGTCGGCGAAGATGTCCGAAGAGGTCTTCTTCATGGCAAAGTCGGCCTGCACACTCCCCATGAGGCCGATCCGCTGGGCGAACCACCAGGTCACTGTGCCGCCGACGTTGACGGCGAAGTGGGCGCTGTTCTCGACGCCGGTGGCGTCCTTGAGCACCTGATTGGGTGAGAACACCATGAGTCCGGGTCCGGCATTGAGCGCCAGGGTCACCTTCTCGGTGTTCACCACGTCGAAGATCCCCTTGACGAACGCGTGCAGCACGTTCCATTGCCGGTCGTTGGGGCCGCCGATGACCGGCTCCTCGCTGTGGTGGGCCCAGTCGGCGGTCACCCCGATGTGGAGCCGGTTGCCCAGCTGGATCGTGGCGCCGGCCCCGAAGGACGACTGGCCGTGGAGACTGTCCTTCGCCGCGCCGAGGGGCTTGGTGTAGCCTCCCCGCACGTCGAGGGTGGCGTACCTGTCTTGAGCGAGTGCGGGACCCGCCGTAAGGGCGAGAAATGCAACCGCGCAGACCGGGCGAAGGACTCTCATGCGTTGCTCCAGGAATGTGGGTGCGAGGATGTCGGGGGCGGCACGGCCCAACCCGCCACCAATCAATGCTTTCGGACCGGTTTGGTCAAGATGCGGCTCCTGGGGACGGCCCTTCCCGCCCGCTGGCGGCCACTCGGGAGCAGAGTACTTTCCCTCCGGGCTCCCTTGCTTACCTCAGTACGGAAACACAGCTATGCCGAACATCGGCGAGTTCCACCCCCAACTGGTCCATTTCGTCATCGGGCTCGGCGTGGTGGGCATTCTCCTCAGGATTGCCTCGCTGGCGGGCCGGGGAGCCTGGCTCAATCCCGCCGCGGCGGTGCTGATCATCCTGAGCGCGGGATTCTCCATCGCGGCCGCAACGTCGGGCGACCAGGCCCACGGCCCCGCCGAGCGGGTCCCCGGGGCCCGGGAAGCGGTGCAGGAGCACGAACACTGGGGCCACCGGACCCGGAACCTGCTGATCGCCCTCGCCGGCGTCGAGATGCTGATCCTGATCTGGTCCTCGCACCGGGCCGGCCGGGTCCTGAAGGTGCTCTCCGCCGGAACCGGGCTGGTGGCGCTGTTTTTCATCTATGAGACTGGGGAGCACGGCGGCGAGCTGGTGTACAGTTACGCCGGCGGGGTCGGCACCCGCTCCGGCGATCCGGCCGATCTGTCCAACGCCCTGGTTGCGGCGCTCTTCCACAAGGCCCGGCTCGACCGCGATTCGGGCCGGGCCGAGGACGCCGCCCGGCTGACCGACGAGCTGGCCCGGCTCCGTCCCGATGACCCCACAGTGAAATTCCTGGTGATCGAATCCAAGATTCGGGACCGCAACGACCATCAGGGCGCCCTGGCCGATCTCCGGATGATGCAGGTTGCGCCCGACGACGCCCGGCTGGCTCCTCGACGGGCGCTGCTGACCTCCCAGGCCTATGTCGGCGCCGGTCACCCCGACAGCGCGAAGGTCGTGCTGACCGAGGCCGCCCGGCAGTTCCCCAACAACCGTGCGATTCAGGACGCGCTGGCCAAGCTCCCCTAGGCCCGCAGGTGGTCGGGCCGCCAGTGCTGGATCGAGCGCTTGATCTCGTCCTGGGTCTTGATCTCCCCGCTGATGACCCGGTCCACCAGGTGTGGCACCTCCAGGCCAGAGGCAAACCGGATCGCGATCAGCTGATCCAGGGTGAGCTCCTCGATATCCTCATGCCTCTCGGGGAGGAGACGGTGCAGCCGGAGCTCCTCCTCCAGCCGGATCACCCGGTTCTGCACCGTGAGCACCATCCGCCGGAGCAGGGCGAACGCGGCGACCAGCGCCAGCGCCACCACCGCGGCCCAGACCATGCCGCGCGAAGGATTCCGGACCATCACGACGATGGCAATCAGCGCGTTGAGAATCAGGATCGGCAGGACCACGAAATGCCAGGGCTCGTTCCAGCGGCGATGGTTGCCGTAGTTCTGGACGTCGTCGTCGGACATGCTAGGCCTCCTTGGGAAGGGCGGCGCCTGCTCAACCGTGAGACGTGAGATGTGAGAAGTGAGAGGGAACGGCATTCACGTCTTACGCCTTACGTCTCACGTCTCACGTCTCACGTCTCACGCCTCACCGCTGACCACACCGTATCTTTTCCTGCACCAGGCGTAGACGGGCAGCCCCAGCAGCAACAGTCCGCCTCCAATGGCCGCATCGCGCGGGGCGTTCACGATGGTGTTCAGTATGAGATACCCCGAAAACAGGATGAACACCACCGGGGTGACTGGATACCCCCAGGCCCGGTAGGGCCGAGGCATCTCCGGCTCCCGGCGGCGCAGCAGGATGACCGCCGCCGACGACATGGCGTAAAAGAGGAAGCTCACGAAGACGACGTAGGTCAGGAGCTGGGTGTAGGTCCCGGAAAACACCAGCGCAGAGGCCCAGAGCCCCTGCACCACCATCACCCGGTTGGGCGATTGGTGTACCGGATCCAGCCTGGCGGCCCAGCGGAAGAAGCGTCCCTCCAGCGCCATCGCGTAGGGAATCCGCGCCGCCGTGAAGACGATCCCGTTGTTGGCTCCGGTGGTGGAGATCAGGATCGCAATGGTGATGAACGCGCCTCCCGCCGGCCCGAGCACCACCCGCATCGCATCGGCCGCCACCAGGGTGGAGGCGGCGGTGGCGGCCCTTCCGAGCACCCAGAGACAGGCCAGACTCACCCCGACGTAGAGCACGGTAACGAGCAGAGTCGAAAGCACCATCGACCGGGCCATGTCTTTCCCCGGATTGCGCAGCTCACTCCCCACGTAGGTGGTTTCGATCCAGCCATCATAGGCACCCAGCACCAGGATCATCGCAAGCCCGAACGGGGCGATCAGCGCCCCCACCGGCTCGGCGGACCAGAGCGGCTGGATATTCGCCGAGCCGCCCCCAGGCAGCAGGAAGCAGAGCGCCACGAACGCGACGACCGCGCCGATCTTGATGAGGGTCAGGATGTTCTGGGTGATCGCTCCGGTCCGGAGCCCGAAGCAATTGAGGCCGGTCAGCGCCAGAATCGATACGACCGCCACCAGCTTGACGGCCAGCGGCGAGAAGGGAAGGAAGAACCCGAGATAGGTGGCGAAGGCCACCGCGATGAACGCCATCGAGGCGGGATTGATGACCACTGCGGCGCCCCACCCGTACAGGAAGCCCCAGATCGGGCCGAAGGCACGCTGGAGATAGATATACTGGCCACCGGCCCTGGGCATGGCCGCGCCGAGCTCCGCCACCGCGAGCGCACCGAACAGCGAGACCACACCGCCGGCGATCCAGACCAGGAGGGTGGGAAAGGAGGCCGAGAAATAGGCGGCAATTGCGCTCGGTACGATGAAGATCGATGCCCCGACCATGGTGCCCACATTGATCATCGTGGCGTCGAGGAGACCCAGCTGGGGTTTGAGGCCGTCGGCACCGACGTGAGACGTGAGAGGTGAGAGGTCAGACGGAAGGCTTGAAGCGGGAGCGGTCGCCTCTGGAGCGGCCATGCGGTCCTCTTGGCTCAGGGAAGGGACGTCTCACGTCTCACGTCTCACGTCTCACGTCTCACGTCTCACGTCTCACGTCTCACGTCAAAGTATAGTATTTTTCCGGCTCCACCGTTGCTCCCCCTCAGCACTCACGGATCCGATGAGACGCTCGCTTGCTTTGTTCTCGGTCGCGCTCGCGCTGCCCGCGCTGCTCGTCGCTCAGCCACCGGAAGCAGCCCGCCAGGGGGCCGATACCACCACGGGCGGCGGTCCCCGCGCGAGCCAGTTTTCCGGGCTCCGGTTCCGGGGGATCGGCCCCGCGATGGCGTCGGGCCGGGTCGGCGAAATCGCGATCCATCCACGCGACAAGAGCGTCCGCTACCTGGCGGTGCATTCGGGCGGGGTGTGGAAATCGGTGAACGCCGGAACCACCTGGTCGCCGATCTTCGACGCCCAGGCCTCCTATTCCATCGGCACCATCGCCATCGATCCTTCCAATCCGCTCACGGTGTGGGTCGGCACCGGTGAGAACAACAGTCAGCGCTCGGTGGGCTGGGGCGACGGGGTCTACAAGTCCACCGACGGCGGACGCTCCTGGAACAACCTCGGCCTCAAGGAGTCGTTCCACATCGGACGGATCCTGATCGACCCCCGGACGCCGGACGTGGTCTACGCCACGGCCATGGGCTCGATGTGGTCTCCCGGCGGCGATCGGGGAGTCTACAAGACCACCGACGGCGGCAAGACCTGGAAGCAGATGCTCAAGCCCGATAACGAGTGGACCGGCGCCTACGAGCTGGCCATGGACCCGCGCAACGGCGACGTGCTCTACGCCACCA
>Ga0209486_10000349_pt1 | contig 21059 bp, 14 predicted proteins | sample NCCompost_FD_187518 | JGI IMG/M metagenome (GOLD analysis project Ga0209486, IMG submission 187518) | Agricultural soil microbial communities from Utah to study Nitrogen management - NC Compost (SPAdes) (version 2) | ecosystem: Environmental > Terrestrial > Soil > Agricultural land | place...
TCGAGGTCCATCATCACGAACACCGGCGTCTGGTATCGCTCGGCGAGATCGAAAGCGTCGCGCGCCATCGTGAAGCACTCTTCGGGACTGGCCGGGAAGAGGAGGATGTGCTTGGTGTCGCCATGTGAGAGATACGCCGCCGAGAGGATGTCAGATTGCTGCGTCCGTGTCGGCATGCCGGTCGAGGGACCCGTGCGCTGCACGTCGAAGAAGACCGCCGGCACTTCGGCGTAATACGCGAGGCCGACAAACTCGCCCATGAGCGAAATGCCCGGACCGGCCGTCGGCGTGAAGGCGCGGGCGCCCATCCAGCTCGCACCGATCACCATGCCGGCCGCGGCGAGTTCGTCTTCGGCCTGCACGATGCAGAACTGGCGCTTTCCATCGGGCGTCTTGCGGAACTTCTCGCAGAACATGCGGAAGTTCTCCATCAGCGAGGTGGCGGGCGTGATCGGGTACCAGGCGCCGACCGTCGCCCCCGCGTACAGGGCGCCTAACGCTGCGGCCGCATTCCCGTCGATCAGGATGTGGTCGCGGGTGGCGTCCATCTTCTCGAGGTGGAATGGCAGCGGGCAGGGATAGTGCTCCCGGGCGTAATCATAGCCCAGGCGAATCGCCTTGTAGTTCGACTCGAGCAGGTGCTTCTTCCTGCCGAACTTCTCCTGCAGCATCGCGTGAATGACGTCCATGTCGATCGCCAGCAGTGCCGCCAGGGCGCCGGTGTAGGCGATGTTCTTCATCAACGTCCGTTCCCGGTCGCCGGTGAACGTGTTGTTGCACATCTCGCCTAACGGGATCCCGATGACGGTGACGTCATCGCGCAGCAGCGACTGCGCCATCGGCCACGACGCGTCGTACATCAGGTAACCGCCCGGCTTGATCTCGGCGACGTCGCGAGCGTAGGTGCCGGTGTTCATCGCCACCATCAGGTCAAATGGCGCCGTCCGTGCGGTATAGCCGTCCCTGCTGACCCGGATCTCGTACCAGGTCGGCAATCCCTGGATGTTCGACGGGAAAACGTTCTTGCCGACGACCGGTATTCCCATGCGGAAGATCGCCTGCATGAGCAACCCGTTGGCACTGGCAGACCCCGTGCCGTTGACGGTGCCGATCTTGAAGCAGAAGTCGTTTACGCCAGACATGAGATGGGAGATGGGAGATGGGAGATGCGCCTAACGCATTCCCGCGACTTCTGGCCTCTGGCCACTGGCCTCTGGCCTTGTCAAACCCGCATACGGAAGAAGGATGTCCGATTTGACCATATCCCAGGCAGCGGTCGGACAGCGCTCGGCGCACAGGCCGCAGTGCAGGCAGACGTCTTCGTCTTTCACCATGATCCGTTTCGTCTGCGGCAGCGCAACCGAGGTGTAAAGATCCTGTGTCAGGTTGAGCGCCGGCGCCGACAGACGCGTGCGGAGATCGGCCTCTTCGCCGTCCTTCGTAATCGTCAGGCAGCTCGTCGGGCAAACGTCGACGCAGGCGTCACACTCGATGCACAGGTTCGCCGTGAAGTGCGTCTGTACGTCGCAATTCAGGCAGCGCTCGACTTCACGGGCCGTCTGCTCCGCCGTGAACCCGAGTTCCACCTCGACATTCAACGCCTCGAAGCGTGACTTGAGGTCCGCGTGCACCATCTTCTGCCGCTGGACCGCGTTGTAGTCGTTGCTGTATTGCCAGTGGTGCATCCCGAGCTTGGTGCTGCCGAGGTTCATCCCGATCGGTGGACGATCGGCGACAGGCAGGTCCTGGACGTATTGATGTATGGAAATCGCCGCCTGGTGTCCGTGTTCGACCGCCCAGATGATGTTTTCCGGTCCCCACGCCGCGTCGCCGCCAAAGAAGACACCGGGCCTGGTCGACATGAATGTCTTCTTGTCGACGACCGGCATGTCCCACTGGTTGAACTCGAGGCCTGCGTCGCGTTCGATCCACGGAAAACTGTTTTCCTGACCGATCGCGAGGATCACGTCATCACAGGGCAGGATCACCGTGTCGATGACTTCGCTCTTCTGCTTGCCGCCTTCCTCATACCAGCGCAGGCGCTCGAATTCCATCCCCGTCAGGCGGCCATCTTCGATGATGAACCGCTTCGGGGCGTGATTCTCGATGATGTCGACCTGCTCTTCCTCGGCGTCCTCGAGTTCCCAGGGGGACGCCTTGAAGTATTTCCGTGTGCGCCGCGCCATCACCTTCACGTCCGTCCCGCCTAACCGCTTCGACGTGCGGCAACAGTCCATGGCGGTGTTCCCGACGCCGATGATCAGCACCTTTTCGCCGATCTTTCCGATGTGGCCGAAGTGGACGTTGGCGAGCCACTCGATGCCGATGTGAATGCGGTCCGTTTCGTTGCGGCCCGGCAGGTCGAGTTCCTTGCCCTTTGGCGCACCGCTGCCGACGAACACCGCGTCGAAGCCCTGGTCGAGCAGGGTCTTCATGCTCGACACCGGCGAGTTGTATCGCACTTCCACGCCCATGTCGATGATCATGTTCACTTCTTCATCGAGCACCTGGGCCGGCAACCGGAATGACGGAATGTTCACGCGCATCAAGCCGCCGGGCGTGGCATTCTTTTCGAAGATCACGCACTCATAGCCTAACGGCATGAGGTCGTTGCAGACGGTCAGCGATGCCGGGCCGGCGCCGACGAGCGCAATGCGCTTGCCGTTCTTTACCGCCGGGATGGTCGGGAGCAGATGGCCGACGTCGTCACGATGGTCGGCGGCGACTCGTTTCAGCCGGCAAATAGCCACCGGCTTTCCGTCCACGCGTTCCCGCCGGCACGCCGGTTCGCACGGCCGGTCGCAGGTCCTGCCGAGAATACCGGGAAAGACGTTGGATTCCCGGTTGACCATGTACGCGTCGGTGTAGCGCCCGTTCGCGATCAGCCGGATGTATTCCGGCACATTGGTATGCGCCGGACAGGCCCACTGGCAGTCGACAACCTTATGGTAGTACTGCGGATTCGAGACGTCCGTCGGGCGCAAACGGTGATCCTCTCAGAGGGTACCGCATTGTCGCCCTCGGCAGGGGGCTTTTCAAGACGGATTGGGCTGATTCCGTTCGGCCCATTCTGGGGTTCCGACGCGTTTCCGGGGATCCCACGAGTTTTTGGACGCGGATTCTCGCTAAGGGGAGCTAATTCTCGCGAATCCGTTCTTGTTTTTCAGTGGCGGCCACGCTCCGCGCGCTTGAAGGCCGCTCGAAGCGATTAGCGGTGATTCGGCATTTCTTCGCGAGAATCCGCGTCCAAATGACGTGGGATTCTCCACGCAGGACTTCACTCTCGGCTCGAAGCACCCTGCCCCGTTACGTCTGAAAGCTTGCGGAGCCTGACTCGCGCGTCGGCGCCGATGATCTGCCGCAGCGGTCCCAGGTGGCCCGCCCCGTAGATCACGAGGATCTTGTCGGAGGGTGACTCGATGAGTGCCGTGATCCGGTTGTAGATGCGGAGGTTTCGTTGAAACCAGAAGGTGAGAAGATCCGGCCCGGCAAACTCCCAGAGGTCACCGAAATAGATGAACTCCATGTCTGACGCGAGTGCCTCGGCGGCCGCTGAGTCGGAGTTCATTCGTCCGAGCGTCTCGAGCACCGTATGCGTCTGCAGAAAATCCGATTGTTGTTTGACGCGTCTGGCGACCCTGGCCTGCATGGAGTCGAACCGCGCCGTCTTGCCGTTCGCCTTGGCGTAATTCATCACGCGCATGTATTGGAAGTCGCCGTCGACGTCGACGGCGTGCACCGATTTGTGCCCCAGTTCCTTCGCCAGCCGAAACCCAAGCTGGTCGTTCTCGTTGCGGGTGAGCGTGTAGCGGCCCGCGAGATACTCGTTGTAATCGCGAGTCGTTCGTTCGCTTCCGGCGCTCGCCTCGATCGCAATCCTGGTTGGCTTGAAGCGCTTCAGGACTTCGAGGAGCTGGGTGAGTTCCAGCTGTCGTTTGGCCGAGAGGACATCGTCGGCCGCCATGTTGTGGATGTCGCGACCAGGATTGGCCATGTGGTAGGTGCCGAGCACCAGGATCTCGGGCCGTGCGTCAGTTTGAGCCGGTGCGGCCCGAGAGACGGCAAGGGCATACAGGATGACGACAATGATTCGCATGACTTCTCCGCAATAGCGATGTCGGTTTTGACATCACTTCTGTTTGCGGAGTTTGAACTCGGCAAGTAAATGACCCCGGCGTGTTTCACCGGGGTCTTCACTGTTGAGAATCAAAACCAGGAACAGCCGCGAATCAGCTCGGTCAGGGCAGGAAGCCACGCGCGAAACCGCCGGGGCACAGATCCGAATGGAAGTTCACATAGAACTCATCGGGATTCGCGATCAGAGCCGCCAAGGCCAACTCGTGACTCGCGAAGTGCGTGTTGGTGACGAACGCGCCTTCCTGCGCGAAACTCAGGTGCTTGTCGGTGAGGTTCAGGTCCGTGCCGATCGGGGAGCTGAGCCACCAGATGATCGGGCCCGTTGGCTGGCCAGCCGTAAGGTGGTGGATGTGTCCGAACCTCACACTTTCAGCACCCTTATTGTTGATCGTCACGTGCGAGTGAATCGTGCCGTCCTGACCGACCTTGATTTGCGCATGACCTTTCGACTCCGAATTGCACGCCGGCGACTCGAGCTCCGAACGCATTTGCGTGTTGTAAACCAGAGGAGCTGCGCTGTTATTCGCTGACGCTTCGGCGCCGAGTAGCGACGCGAGTGAGATGAACGGCTTGGGACTGCTCGGCGCGTTCTCCGAACACGCGAGTGCTGCTGCTCCACAAAGCACACCAAGAAAACGACGCATACCGACCCCCCAAGTGAGAAAGAGCGCCCGCTGTTTTCGTAAGGTGATTCGCCTGTGTCTGCGACATAAGGCAATGCCGGTGAAGGGCTTTTTGCGGTCGGCAAAAGTGCAGTTCGATGCGGTAACGACGGGGATGACCTCGCCAACAAGCAGTCTGTACCATTCCGGAATTTCGAACAGCACCGCATCGTCAGAGCGTTGGACTCAGCGTGCGTTGTTCAGCTCATGGCCGGTTAACTGGAGAACTTCGATGCGACCATCTGCCATCGCGTCTTCACTCAAGCAGGTTGTCTTCTCAGGGATCGTTGCCTCGGTGTGGGCGGTCTCGCTGCCCGCGCAGACCGCAGATCCCAACCTTCGACGCCTGGAAACCGAGGTCGTCCGACTCAGTGCGATCAGCGGCGGGAAGGTCGGCGTCGGGATCATTCACCTCGAGAGCGGCCGCGAACTTTTCGTGAACGGAGCCGAACCGTTCCCGATGGCGAGCACGTTCAAGGTGCCCATTGCCGTCGAACTGCTGACGCGTGTTCAGGCCGGAGCCGTTCGACTGGACTCGATGATCAGCATCCGTCCGGCGGACCTGCATCCTGGCAGCGGCACCCTCACTGGCTTGTTCAACGACCCGGGCGTGACGTTGTCGGTGCACAACCTGCTCGAGTTGATGCTCCTGATTTCCGACAACAGCGCCACGGACCTCGTGCTCAGGGTTGCGGGCGGGCCCGCGGCGGTGAATGCGCGGTCGGCCGCGTTAGGCATCACCGGCGTCTCCGTGGATCGCCCGACGATCCAGCTGATCGCCGATGTGGTCGGTGTGACGGACCTGGGCCCCGAATCGACGTGGTCGATCGCAAGGTTCGATTCCCTGTCGCGCACGGTCACGCCAGCGCAGCGGCTGGGGGCGCGGACGTCATTCTACCAGGATCGCCGGGACACCTCCACGCCCGAAGGCATGGCACGGTTGCTGGCGAAGATATGGCGCGGTGAGGCGCTCGATGCGACGCGCACGGCGCAGCTGCTCGACATCATGTTGCGGTGCCAGACCGGCGCGGCGCGACTCAAGGGCGTCCTTCCCCCGAATACCGCCGTGCGACACAAGACGGGATCGTTAGGCATCGGTGTCACCAACGACGTCGGCATCATCGACCTCCCCGACGGGGCTGGGCATGTCGTGGTGGCGGTGTTCGTGAAAGAGTCGATGAGCGACGTTGCGGCGCAGGAAAGGGCGATAGCGCAGATTGCACGCGCGGTTTTTGACTATTTCACGTTCAGTCTGAGGTGACTGGAAAGCAGTAAGCGCAGGACCTCAAGCCGCAAAACCTGGCGGCGATCGATCTGAGAGGGTGAACAAAGAGCGCCCGGAGCAGCCCCGACGCGACGCCCGTCACAATTTTCGACGCCGTGTACGGGTTCCGCTGACGTCGCTACGCAATTACGACGCACGTTGGCATCGCGCTCTTAGGTCTCGCGCCCCGAGGTCTCGCAGGTGGCCTCGTGACTCGAACGCTGCCCGCAGAGTCTGATACGGATCATGTCCCTGATTCGACTCACTCGCCACTCCGGCGCCCCCCCTGTCGGCGATCTCGCGCCGTACGAGGAAGAGGTTTCGCAGACAATCGACGGTCGGTGGCCGACGCTGTATTTCCCCGCCCGACTCGAACAGCTGTTCGAGCACGAGACGCAACACGCGCGCAGCCGGCACCTCGTAGCCGTCGGCATCCTCTGGATCCTGTTTGGCATCCTTTCGGCGATCGTCCTGCCGGTCAAGGGAGAGGGGCCGGCGCCGTTCGGGATGAACCCGGCGGTCCGACTCGGCATCGTGACACCGATCTGCATCGCCGTCGTGTTGGCCGTATGGTGGGGCGTGCGACCGTTCGTTCGCGAGTTGTTGATGACGCTGGCCTGCATCATCGCGCCGGCAAGCATGATCCTGACCGTGATGTTCACGCCCGGCAGCGACATCGGGGCCAATCGTGGCGCGATGACGATCATCCTGCTCTTCATTACGGTGGTGGTGCGCCTCCGCTTCTGGTTTGCGGCCGTCGCCTGCTGCGTGCTCGTCGCCATGCAAGTTGGCCTGCCGATAGCGCTCGGCTCCTCCCTGCCCGGCAGCGTCGTGCTCGCGCTGATCACGATCGCGGCGACGCTCACCGCGAACTATTCGCTGGAGCGCGAGTATCGCCTGAACTATCTGCAACGGCTGCGTGGACGGATCCAGGGGGCGCAGCTCTCGGCGATGGTCCAGCAGCTCCACGACCTGTCGCAGAGTGATCCCCTCACCGGCCTGGCCAATCGCCGCGCGATGGACGCGATGCTCGAGGATCTGTCCACGCATACCGAGCGGTACTCGGTCATTCTGGTCGACATCGACGCCTTCAAGGCATTCAACGACTGCTACGGTCACCAGGTCGGTGACGATTGCCTCCGCCGTGTGGGCGCGATGCTCAGGGCGTCACTGCGCTTTACGTCCGATCGCGTGGCACGCATGGGCGGCGAAGAATTCGCGGTCGTGCTGCCGCATACGGCGCTCGAGGACGCCTATACCATGGCCGAGCGCATGCGAAAGTCGATTCACGACCTGATGATTCCGCACGCCGGCTCGCCCACCGGTAAGGTGGTGACGATCAGTGCTGGTGTGAGTGCGTCGAGTGGAAACCGATCGTCCGCCAACGTGGTCGCCGAAGCAGACAAGGCGCTCTACCGGGCCAAGCAGCTGGGGCGGAATCGCGTGGAGATACTGGACTTCGAACCGCACACACGTCCGACGCGACTGGCGGTCATCGCCTGACGCGGATCACGCCTTCAACCGGACGAGGGCAACTCCGGCTTCCCTGAGCATCGCGGTCGCCGTGTCGTTGAGCGGATACGCCTCGTTGTAGACGACTTTCCGGATGCCGGCGTTGATGATCATCTTGCTGCACATCAGGCACGGCGAATACGTGGTGTAGAGCGTGGCGTCGCGGATGGCGATGCCGTGGTACGAGGCCTGGACGATCGCGTTCTCCTCCCCATGTGAACAGAGGCACTCTTCGAGGTTCTTGCCGCTTTCGCTGAAGCCATTGCAGCGGGGACATCCCCCTTCGTTGCAGTTCTTCACGCCGCGCGGCGTGCCGTTGTACCCGGTGCTGATGATGCGCTTCTCGGAGACGATCACGGCTGCGACCTGGCGCTTCATGCAGTTGCTGCGCGCCGCCACCTGCCTCGCGATGTCCATGAAGTACTGGTCCCACGACGGCCGGGCGAATGACACGGCCAACTCGCGCAGCGTGGACTCCAGGCGTGCGATGAAATCTTCCAGCGTGCCGTCATTATCGATTCGGCGGTCGGCCAGGCGCTCCGTTTCGAGGAGTTGCTGTGACGCGGCGTTGCTGCTGGCGAACTCCCGCTCTTCCTGGCGGATGAAGTCCTGGAGCGTTCGCGCATCCCCAGCGCGCCCGCGGTCCATGGACCGCGCGAATCGCGCCTCGAGCGGCGCAAAGATGTGGAACAGTGAAAACGACCCCGCCTTCTTCAGTGCCATGACCTCGGCGGGATGCCGGATGCTGTCCACCGCGTAGTTCCGGTCTGACTGCATCCGGGCGACGGTCAGCTCCGCCAGGGCGCCCGGTCCATGCTTCTCCCGCAGCTCGTTGCCTAACGCCGTCAGGTTCTCGCGCAGTGGCTCCAGGCCGCGGCGTTTCGCTTCCTCCCGGATGACGTCGGAGAGCGACAGGTATGAAAATCCTCGCGAGCCGAGTGCTTCACCCGCCGTCGTCTTTCCGGCCGCGTTCCGTCCGGTGAGTCCGATGATGATCATAGCTGTGGAAGGAGTTCTGCCGTCCCGTTGTCGACCACAATCATTCCTTCGCTGCGCGCCACGCGCGACGGGCTTCGTCCGCCCAGTTGACCGCGACAAAGATATCCGCGGAACCTCGTACTGCGGACGCCAGCGCGAACGTCTTGCCGTCCGATGACAGGTCGTAGTTGTCGCTCAACGGAAAGCCGCGGATGGTCCGACGGCTTGACACGCGGAGCGCCGGGGTCGTTTCGAGTGTGATCTCGATGAGCCCGATCGGAATGTTGTAGTACAGGTGGCGGCTATCACGCCCCCACACGACCGGATTCCGGTTCGCTCCATACACCGATACCTGCAATACGCTGGAGCTCTCCAGCGACCGCACGTACACGGCTGATGTCGAGTAATCCGTGTACGCGACAAAGCGTCCGTCCGGCGAGATGCGAGGCTGCATCGGCCTGAGACCGCCGTGTCGGCGTTCCACGAGCAAGGTCTCCGCTCGCGCACTCCCGTCGATCCACACTCGGAGGAGCGCGATTCCCTCGCGACCCGCGCTGACCTCGGATACGATCACGGACTTACCGTCGGGGTGAACGGACGAAGACACGGGATTACCGCGCAGTTCGGCGAGTCGCGACGCGCCGGAGCCATCGACCGCCACCGACCAGAGCTCGGCCTTTCCGTTGACGAGCGCCACGTAGACCAGTCGCTCGCCGTCATGCGACCACGCCGGCGCTGATGCCACTGAATTCGAAGTCACGCGCGTGGGTTCACCGGTCGCGACGTCGATAACCCACAGGTCGTACGCCGGTCGCCGGTCAGGCCGACCGCTTCTCAGTCCGGTTCCCCCGATCCCCGTGGCGAGTCGGCCGCCATCGGGAGAGAATCGCAACAATCCCTGGGCGAAGAATTCTCCCTGCACTGACTTTGCGGTCCGGCCCGACGTGTCGACGAGGTCGATACGTGCGACGCTGGTCGCGTCCGACGGGCGATAGACGAGTGTACCGCCCTCAGAAAGCCCGACGGCGGATCCGGTGGTGAATGCGGTGACGCGCGGTTCCAATGGTACCGGGCGACCGACAGTCCGCATCCCGGCCGCATCGATCTCCACCGCCATCAGCGTCCCATCTTCCCGCGAATACACGAGCCGATCGTCGATCATCGCAAGAGGCCCGATGCCGGGGACACCGAGCCGCACCCGTTTCCCATCGGACAACCGATACATAACGAGTGTCGCATCTTCGCCGAAGTACTCGAGGTAGCTGCCGTAGACGACGATTCCTGCGTCGCGCAGGACGAGCGGACGACGTTGGGTGATCTCGCCGGCCGCCGTGTCGAATGGAATCGCCAGTTCCGGCCGACCACCGGTTGCCGCGACGCGGTGGATGCCGGCTTCCGGTCCGATCTGCTCGAAAAAGATCTCGTCGTTCGCTCCCCAGGAGAGGGCGGCTGTCCGCGAGTCGACGCTGGTGACCGGGACAACATCGCCTCCCGTGACGCGCACTTTCTTCAGTTCTCGCAGCCCGGCGACGAACACGATCCACTCGCCATTCGGCGAGAACGCCGCATTGGCGCCCATCTCGGTCCCCGGGATCGGCCGCGCGCGCGGATTGTCGATCGTGCGGATCCAGAGCCGTTCGCCCAGGCTGTCGGATCCTGTAAACACGATCGTCCGACCGTCGGGCGAGACGGCAAACGAGCGCGTGTACGCTGACTGGATGCGGACCGTCGGGTCGTCGGTCAACGCGAAGCGTATCAGGGACGGCTCGATACGCCGCGCACCGCGTTGCGAAAAGGCGCTTACTCCCAGGAGTACCGCCAGCACCGCGGCCAGAGCGGCCAACCCCATCGTGAGGCGATTCCACGCGCTCGGCACGCCTAACGCAGCAGCGGGAGCGGCGGCACTGGAACGATGCACGAATGCCGGATTCGCCAGCGCGTCAGCGAACGCTTTCGCACTCTCGAAGCGGTCTGCCGGCAGTTTTTCCAGCGCTCTGGCCAGCGCCGCCGCGACGTGAGGCGGTACAGACTTGCGCAGCGCCGTCACCGCCTGCGGTGGCTCGGCGATGATCTTCATGATGATCTGTTGCGCCGAGCCGCCCAGGTGGGGCGGCTGGCCCGCCAACATCTCGTACAGCACGCTCGCCAGCGAGTAAACGTCCGAGCGCCCGGTGATCTCCTTGTCGGCCGTCGCCTGCTCGGGTGACATGTAGTGCGGCGTCCCTAACGAGAGCCCGGTCTCGGTCATCCGCCCACCGGCGGCTGCGCTGACGGCGAGCGCGATGCCGAAGTCGGCCACCATCGGCCGGCCGTTCTGGATCAGGATGTTCTCGGGCTTGATGTCGCGATGGATGATCCCCTTGCCGTGCGCGTAGTCGAGTGCGTCGGCCACCTCGCGCGCGATCCGCACCGCTTCATCGACGCCAAGCTGGGTCTCGCGATTCAGCTTGTCCCGCAGCGTCTCCCCTTCAATGAAGGGCATGACGTAGTACAGAAACCCGTCCGCAGTCCCCGAATCGAACAAGGGCAGGATGTGCGGATGCTGCAGACTCGCTGTGGTCGTGATCTCCTGCACGAACCGGTCAGCGCCTAACACCGCAGCCAGTTCCGGCTTCAGGACCTTGAGCGCCACCTTCCGCTTGTGCTTCAGGTCCTCGGCCAGGTAAACCGTCGCCATGCCGCCCTGACCGAGCTCCCGCTCGATGCGGTAGCGGTCACCCAGGGCGGTCGCGAGCCGCTCGGCCACGGTGCTCATGCGCGGAATCCCTCGCGCACCGCTGCCGCGCGCAACCGGTCGTCGAATGTCACAAAATCCCCTTCAGGCGGCGCGCCGGCCCACTCCAGCGCGGCCGCCAGCTGCAGCGCATCGGCGGCGCGCAACGTGTGCACGCGAAGCAGACGAAGCGCCTGTTCCCGTATCGCATCGCCGGGTTGCACCTCGAACCAGGATCGGCGAAGCACGTCGAGCAGCGCGCGCGCTTCCCGCTCCGCCGACTCACCGAGCTGACCGTCGCGATGCAGTCGCGCAATCGCTGATGCGCATTGCACGGCACTCCCCCACCAGGCGACCACATCGCCATCTTCCTCGAGTAACACGCGCGCCTCGCTGGTGCGCGGCTGCTGCAGCACCAGCGTGACGAGCGCTGAAGAATCCCAGAACTTCACCAGCCGGATTCCCGTTCGGCCAGGAGCGCAGCCAGTCCCTTGCCCTTCGGGTCAGCCGGACGTTTCCGGTCGAGAAAGTCGCGCGGAAGCTTGGCGCGCGGCGCTCGCATCCGCCCGGTCCGGATCAGCTCCTCGCGGCGTCCTTCGATTGATGGCGCGCCCACTACCGGGGCCAACCTGGCGATGGGCCGACCCCGGTCGGTCACGAGCACTTCTTCACCGCGGCGAACGATCTCGAGAAAGGCGCTGAGGCGGGCCTTCAACGCAGATACTGATGTAGTCCTTATCATGTGACTATAATAGTCATATCTACCAGGCCAAGCAACTCAGCATACAGGGACCGCACCTTGCGATCTCCCGGATGTCGTTCGCCAGGTAGACGGTCGCCATGCGGCCCTGCCCGAGCTCGCGCTCGATGCGGCAAGGGGCCTAACGCCGCCACCAATCGATCGTTCATCGCCGGGGCCGTTGTACCGGGCGGTAACGCCACATGGTCGATTCCAGGTCGTCGCCGACGATCCAGATCTTGCCGTCCGACGCCCACGACGCTTCGGTGTCGGCGTGCTCGCCCCCCGGCAGTACCTCGACGGCACCGGAGCGCGGAGCGAGGATGGCCGCCAGCCAATGCTCGCTGTGGTCTTGATCTCGACGACAAACCGGTCGGCGCCTAACACGGCCGCGAGTTCCGGCTTCAGGACCTTGAGCGCGACTTTTGCGATCGTGCTTGACGTCGAAGGCGAGATACACGGTCGCCATGCCACCCTGCCCCAGTTCCCCCTCGATCCGGTAGTGATCGGCTAAAGCGGCGACGAGGCGATCGGATGGGCTCGGCATTGCCGACAAACGTACGGCTCGCCGCATCCTCGGGCCAGCGAATCCGCGCCTTGCGGCGAGACACGCTCCTACATTGGCACCGCACCCAAGGACCTTAGCGAAACAGTTAAATGAGAATTGTCGGCGGAAAACACGCGGGCCGGGACCTCACGTCGCCGAACGACTTCCGCGTGCGACCCACCGCGGAGCACGTACGCGCCGCACTACTCGACCTCCTCACTGCAGATCTCAAGGCCGCGAGCGTGCTGGACCTGTTCGCCGGAACCGGGGCGCTTGGCCTCGAGGCGCTGTCGCGTGGAGCCCGACGATGCGACTTCGTCGAGACGCGACCCGCCAGCCTCCACGCACTCAAGGCCAACGTCATCGCCCTGCGGATGAAGGAGCGGTCGCGCATCTTCAAGAAGGATGCGCTCCCGTTCGCCGCTGCCTTAGGAGAAGGTGCCTACGACCTCGCGTTCGCCGATCCACCCTATGGCTCACGCATGCTCGATCGCGTGATCGCGCACTGGACGGCGAACCGATTTTCGCCCGTACTCGCCGTCGAGCACGAACGTTCGCATCAGCTTCCAAAGGGAACCGTGCACCGCGTGTTCGACGATACCGCGATCACCGTCTATCGTCTCTGACCCTCTGCGAGGTTTCTCGACGAGCGTCAACCTGCCAATCCCGACGCCTGGCCTCCGGGCGCGGTGGATTCACGGGATCGACCATTCGTCTATCAGTGTGACCGAGAGCTGGAAGCGAGCGGGGGGACGAGCGGGTGGTTCCGGAAGCCAGGGCGGGTGCTCCACCACCCACTCCGCGAGCTGGTCGACCATGTCGGCCAGAACCTCCGGGGCTTGACCGCTGTCCATGGCGTCTTCAGTGGATGGTTCATCTTCCTCGTCACGCTCCCGATCAATCGTCAACAGCCACTCCGTGTCCGTCACATGAATATCATCCGTTGGAATCACCTCGCCGTTAGGCGCCCGCAGCTCCAGAGCGAGGGCGTCGTACTGGTCGTGCAAAGCGCTGAGGTCCGCACGGAGTGTAGGCTCGCTCGACTCGTCGCCTGAGTCCGATCGCTCCCTATTCACGCGCCGCGCACCGCGGTAACTGTCATCGCGAGTTTGAGTAAGCCGTCCCATGACGGTGAGTCCTTTCTGCGTCAGGTGGAGGTCACCCGTGCGCAGGTTGTTTATCACCCGGACATAGTCGAGCGCGGACTCGCCGAGCAGTTCGCCGTTGCTCCAGAGCGAATACGTCATGCCTTCAGGCCGTTGGGGTCCCGCGGAGAATGAAATCGCAGCGTCACGCCAACGTCAGCCGCGCACGACAGGCTGCTCGAACCCGTCGATTTGAGTCGGCCCATGGCCGGCGATAGCCCCAGGCGACGAGAGACGCCAAGGTCATCCGACCCAACGGGTTATAGCGCAATGGCGTGTGCCTCATACATTAGAGTTGCGGTGGCGCCCGCGCCGCGATGCACAGTTGCAAAGCTTCGTTTCATCGTGGCTAACTGACGAGGCCCTTAATGCCGCAGCACCGAACCGGAATCGCCATCGCCGCCGGAGTTTTCGGGAGCCTTGCGGTCACGGCGATTGGAGTTTCCGCCCCGCGGTCCAGCACACCCGCCCACTCACCGCCGGCCACAACGGCGCAGCTGCTCAAAAACGCCCATTCTTCGCTCGAGGCGCCCCCTTCCGCTGGCCGTCCGAAAACCAGAAGTGCGCGAGTCATCCCGAACGCCGCACTCTCAGATGTCGTCAAGACCTTCTGCACAAACTGCCACAATCCCCGTCAGCTTCGCGGGAATCTGAACCTCGAGGGCTACAACGTCGACTCGGCGCCTGCCCGTCTCGATGTCTCGGAAAAAATGATTCGCAAGTTGCGGGCGCAAATGATGCCGCCGCCGGGCTCGAAACGTCCACAGGGCGATACCCTGCTCGCCCTCGCTGAAACGCTCGAGAACATCATCGACAAGGGTGCGCGACCCAACCCGGGCTCGCGCACGTTCCAGCGCCTCAACCGCGCGGAATACGAGCGCGCGGTGCGCGACTTACTTTCCGTGGAGATCGACGCCGGCGACTATCTGCCGCTCGACACGAAAAGCGCAAACTTCGACAACATTGCCGACGTGCAGGCGTTGTCACCCACGCTGCTCGAGGCATACCTCAACGCAGCGGCTGCCGTGAGCCGGATCGCCCTGGGCGATCCTGACGCGCCGGCGCTTTCGACGAGTTATGCCACTTCGGTCTTCACGTCTCAAAACCCGTGGGATCACATCGAGGGCACGCCGTACGGGACGCGCGGTGGAATCGTCGCGGCTCATCCATTCCCCGCCGATGGGATGTATTCGTTCCGGGTGGAGGTTCGTGGTGGCGTCGGAACGAAACTCGAAGATGTCGACATCTCACTCGATGGTACGCGCGTGGCGTTACTTCGCTACGAGCGGGGGGTCGAACGATCACTTTCTTCCGCGGATGCGCCACAGGGCGCCGATTATCTGCGGACGGAACCGGTTCTCGTCAAAGCCGGACAGCAGCGCGTGTCGGTCGCTTTTGTGCGCCGGAACGAGGGGCCGTATGAAGACCTGATCCGGCCGCATGACTGGTCCCTCGCCGCAAGCGGCAGCAACAGCGCCGGCACCACCGCTCCACCGCACATCATGGAGCTCACGGTCGTCGGGCCGCTCAAGAGCCAAGGCTCGACAGCGACCGGCGTTTCAGAATCGCCCAGCCGGCGAATCGTGTTCTCGTGCCGCCCCGCGAATCCCGCCAAAGCGGAAACGTGTGCCGACGAGATCATCACCCGTATCGGCACGCGCGCCTATCGCCGTCCGCTTACGCAGCGCGACCGGGATGGCCTGATGGCCTTCTACCGCAAGGGCGCGGGCGCGGCAGGAGCCGGATCCGACGCGTTCGAGCAGGGCATCCGGATGGCGCTTCAGGTCATACTCGCGAGCCCGCACTTCGTGTTCCGCTTCGAGCGAGTTCCGCCTAACGTCGCGCCCGGCCACAACTACAATATCAGCGACGTCGAGCTCGCCTCCCGCCTTTCGTTTTTCCTGTGGGGCACCATTCCCGACGCGCCGTTGCTGGCGACGGCAACCGCGAAGAAACTCTCCGAGCCAGCGACGTTGAACGCACAGGTGCGACGGATGCTCGCGGATCCTCGCGCAGAAGCGCTTGCGGCGCGCTTTGCGGCCCAATGGTTGCGGCTCCAGGATCTGGACCTCGTGCATCCGGACCCGTTCTGGTTTCCTGATTTCGACCAACAGCTCGCCGACGCGATGAGGCGTGAGACCGAGCTGCTCTTCGCCGATCTGGTTCGCCGGAATGCGAGTCTGTTCGAGCTATGGACTGCTGACTACACCTTCGTCAACGAGCGACTCGCGCGGCACTACGGTATTCCGAACGTCGCCGGATCGGCGTTCCGGCGCGTGGCCTACGCCGATACCATGCGGCGCGGATTGCTGGGCCACGGCAGTATCCTCGTGCAAACATCACTCGCGAATCGCACGTCACCGGTGTTGCGCGGCAAGTGGGTGATGGAGGTGCTCATGGGGATGACGCCACCGCCACCGCCGCCTAACATCCCCGACCTCGAGGAAACGGCAGACTCGAAGGACGGTCGGCGGCTCACGACGCGTGAACGGATGGAGATGCACCGCACGAACCCCACGTGCAAGACGTGTCATCAATACATGGATCCGATCGGCCTCGCGCTCGACAACTACGACGTCACCGGCAAGTGGCGGTACCGCGAGAACGGCGCTCCGCTCGATACGCGCGGAACGATGTATGACGGCCGCGCGGTCACGACACCGATGGATCTGACCCGATCGCTGCTCTCGCGTCCAATTCCGCTGGCGCGCGCGTTCACGGAGAACCTCATGGCATATGCGGTCGGTCGACGTGTCGAAGACTTCGATCAACCCGCCATCCGGGCCATCGTCCGAGAGGCGGAAGCCAATGGCTACAAGATGTGGTCGTTTATCAACGCCGTCGTGAAGAGCCCCGCGTTCCGCAGCGGACGAGCGGAAGGGACCATCACCGAATCGCAACGTGAGTAAAGGGTAACATTTCCAGGAACGCTGCGTGCTGATTGCTGATTGCTACTGCTTAATGCCTCGTGCTTGTGCTGGTGCTGGTGCCTTTGCGCGGTGCACCAGCGCAAGCACGCTGCGTGCAGCATCAGCAATCAGCAATCAGCACGCAGCCATCTGTTTGTCAGTCTCCTCTCACCTCAGAGCCCCATGACCATGTTCACTCGCGGACCAATGCCCCGGCGGACGTTCCTGCGCGGGCTGGGCGCCACGATTGCGCTCCCGCATCTGGAGGCGATGATTCCGGTTTTTCGTTCGGGCGCCTCGGCGGCGGCGGACAAGACGCGACTCGTGTGCATCGAGTCCGTGCATGGAGCGGCCGGCAGCAATGCCTGGGGTGCAACCAAGAACTTGTGGGCGCCGGCGGTGGTCGGTCGCGATTTCGAGCTCATTCCGGAGGGAGCGTTGCCGGCGCTCGAGCCCTGGCGGAAGTATCTGACCATCGTCAGCAACACTGACGTGCGCATGGCGGAGCCGTTCGAAGCGCCCGAAATCGGTGGTGACCACTTCCGGTCGAGCGCGGTGTTCCTCACCCAGGCGCATCCCAAGCAGACGCAGGGCTCTGACCTTTACGTCGGCACGTCGTTCGACCAGATCGTCGCTCGCCGCATCGCGGAGGACACGGCCATTCCGTCGATGCAGCTGTGTATCGAGAACCTCGATCAGGCCGGAGGCTGTTACTACAACTACGCGTGTGCCTATACGGACACCATCAGCTGGGCGAGCCCCAGTGAGCCGCTGCCGATGATTCGCAACCCGCGGACCGCATTCGAGCTTCTGTTCGGCGCGGGGAATAACAATGCAGATCGCATGACACGGCGGCGGGCCAACCAGAGCATCCTCGACTGGATCGTCGGCGAAGCGAGAGGACTGAAGCGCGAGCTGGGATCGACAGACCAGGCGCGTCTGGACAAGTACCTCGAGGACATTCGCGAGCTGGAACGCCGCATTCAGGCCGTCGAAGCGCGCAACGCGAGCGGCGAGCCGCGCGAAATCCCCGAAGCGCCGATCGGCGTGCCCGACTCCTTCGCCGAACACATGAAGCTGATGTTCGATTTCCAGGTACTCGCGCTCCAGTCCGACATGACGCGCGTGATCTCATTCAAGACAGGCCGCGACGCCTCGAGTCGCGCGTATCCGGAGAGTGGGACGAACAAGGGATTCCACCCAGCCTCGCACCACGGAGGCCGCGAGTCGGCGATCCTCGAGTTCAACATGATCAACCGTTACCACGTGAGCCTGCTGCCCTATTTCCTCGAGAAGTTGCACAACACCGTCGAGGGTGACAGCAACCTGCTCGAAAAGACGGTCATCATGTACGGATCGCCGATGGCTGATGGAAACATCCACAATCACCGGCGCTGCCCGCTGCTGTTGTTGGGTCACGGGAACGGCCGGCTCGAAGGCAACATGCACCTGAAAGCCCCCGATGGAACGCCGATGGCGAACGTGATGCTGGAGCTGATGCACAAATTCGGCCTCGACAATGTGAACCACTTCGGTGACAGCACAGGGCCATTCGGACTGTCCGCGCCGTTAGGCACCCGCACCAGTCAAGGGTAGCTGCAGTTAGCACGCCGTTAGAGCACGCCGTTAGAGCACGCCGTTAGAGCACGCCGTTAGAGCACGCCGTTAGAGCACGCCGTTAGAGCACGCCGTTAGAGCACGCCGTTAGAGGACGCAGTTAAAGCACGCCGGGAGAATGCACATGACGCGACGATACCTGCTGAGCATCCTTTCCGCGCCGCTCTTACTGGTCACAGCCGTGCCTCCGTCGCCGATCGCCGACGCGGCGATGAAGGGCGACTTGGCCACCGTGCGCGCGCTGATCGCTCAGCGCGCCAACGTGAACGCCGCCCATGGCGATGGAATGACGGCCTTGCACTGGGCGGCGGAACGCGGCGACTCGGCGATGACGACCGTGTTGATCCGCGCGAAGGCGAAGACGGGGGCGAGGACACGGATCGGCGACTACACGCCGCTCCACATCGCGGCCAAGGGTGGAAGGGGCTCCATTGTCAAAGCGCTGTTGGGTGCGGGAAGCGATGCGAAAGCGCTCACGACGTCGGGGGCCACGGCGCTGCATTTCGCCGCCGCCGCGGGCGACACGATTTCGATCAACGCGCTCCTGGACCGCGGCGTGGACGCGAATGCCCGCGAGCACGAATGGCAGCAGACGCCGCTCATCTTCGCGGCGACCAACGGCCGCGCCGGCGCGGTCCGTGTGCTCATGCGCCGGGGCGCCGATGCAGACATTCACACGAAGGTGGTGAACCTGGGCGAGCAGGCGGCCGCGGAACAGGCAGCGGCGCGCAAACGGGACTCCGTCCTTGTTTCCTTCGAGCCGGAGAAGCACCGCGACACCGCCACGACGCCTAACGCGGCAGCTGGCGGTCGCGCGGCTGCGGCGCCCGCAGACGCCGGCGGCGGCGGTGGCGGTGGCGGACGGGCGGCTGGACCTCCGAGGCGCACGCCGAAAGGCCCGTTCACGCCTGCCCAGATCCAGCAGGCCATTGATTCCGGGCGGGCCGTCTTACTGTCGCCGGCTGCCAGCAGAGGCCCTGCCCGCGAAGAGGTGGACACGATCAACGGCGGCGTCCCGGGATTCCAGTCCGCGGTGGGGGCCGTTGGGGGACTCACGGCATTGCACCATGCGGTGCGGCAGGGACACGCCGAGGCGGTGATCGCGCTACTGGACGGCGGCGCGACGCTGAACGATGTGAGCGAGACGGACAAGACGACACCGCTGCTGCTGGCCGCGATCAATGGCCAGTTCGACATCGCCATGACGCTGATCCAGCGCGGCGCCGACGCGAACCTTGCCAGCACCGCCGGCGCCACACCGCTGTATGCCGTCATCAACACACAATGGCGGCCCCGGTCGCGGTTCCCGCAGCCCCACGCGGTGGAATTCCAGAAGGCAACGCACCTCGAGGTCATGGAAGCCTTGCTCAAGGCCGGCGCCAGACCTAACGAGCGCATCAAGACGCATCTCTGGTACTTCGCGTACAACAACTGCGGCAGCGGAAACTGTGGCCTCGAGAACCTCGAGGGCACGACGGCGTTCTGGCGCGCCGCATACGCCGTCGACGTCGAGGCGATGAAACTTCTCGTTAAGCACGGAGCCGACCCGGGCATACCTTCGCAGCGCGCAGCCGCGCAGGGCGGCCGTGCCGGTGGTGGAGGCGGTGGTGGTGGTGGTGGTGGGCGCGCTGGTGGACCTCCGCTCGATCCCGCTATCGACTCCGCTGCCAAGGCCGTGCCGCCAGGGATCGGCGTGTATCCGGTGCACGCCGCGGCGGGCGTAGGCTACGGCAACGGCTTCGCCGGCAACTCACATCGCCATGCGCCCGACGGCTGGCTGCCGGCGATGAAGTATCTCGTGGAGGAGTTGAAGGCCGACGTCAACCAGCGCGACAATAACGGAATGACGCCGCTGCACCACGCGGCATCGCGCGGGGACAACGAGATGATTCGCTACCTCGTCTCTAAAGGAGCCGATCCGAAGGCGGTCTCGGTTCGTGGCCAGACCACGGTGGACCTGGCGAACGGGCCAGTGCAGCGCTTGCGGCCCTTCCCTGAGACGATTGCGCTGCTGGAAAAACTTGGGGCGAAGAATTCGCACCGATGCGTTGGTTGTTAATTGCTTTAACGGCGGGACCTGAGGGCGGGACCTGAGGGCGGGACCTGAGGGCGGGACCTAACGGCGGGACCTAACGGCGGGACCTAACGGCGGGACCTAACGGCGGGACCTAACGGCGGGACCTAAGAGCGGGACCTGACGGCGGACTTGACGGCGGGACATCGCCTTCCAGGCTATTCTGCAGTGTGCAGGTCGCAGCGCGTTGTATTGATGATGTGTGCATCGAAATGATGACGTACGCGATGGAGTCTGGCGTAGAGTGCTGCCATGTCGAAGAAACCATGGCTCCGGGTACTCGACGCTGCGCGAATGGTAGTGGATGACGTCAACCAGCTGCTCAAGCGTCGTCGTCTGCCGAATGCTGTTCAGCTACGAGACGCTGCAGAGTCGATTACTGGAAATATTCAAGAGGGTTTTGGTCGAAACGCAGGGCCGGATCGTAACCAATTCCTCCGTTTCGCTCGAGCCTCAGCCGAAGAGACCAACGAGCGACTCCGTGCTCGATTTGCCGCGAGTGACATACCAGCAAAGGTCTACTGGCCCATTCATCATCGGCTGGTCGCAATCGGCCGAATGCTAACCAACCTCATGTGCAAATGAACGCAAACTTTGTTGAGTCGCCGTTAGGTCCCGCGCTCAGGTCCCGCTCTCAGGTCCCGCTCTTAGGTCCCGCTCCTAGGTCCCGCTCGTAGGTCCCGCTCGTAGGTCCCGCTCTTAGGTCCCGCCGTTAGGTCCCGCCGTTAGGTCCCGCCGTTAGGTCCGCCCTTATTGCGGCGG
>Ga0209486_10000350_pt1 | contig 21049 bp, 19 predicted proteins | sample NCCompost_FD_187518 | JGI IMG/M metagenome (GOLD analysis project Ga0209486, IMG submission 187518) | Agricultural soil microbial communities from Utah to study Nitrogen management - NC Compost (SPAdes) (version 2) | ecosystem: Environmental > Terrestrial > Soil > Agricultural land | place...
TCAGGTTGTTGTCAGCCACATACTCGTCAAATATTGGCTGTACGACCGGCAGATCGAAGTTTCGTCCACGTAAATGCGGATGAGCCAACGCCACCTGTACCAGCAGACCGCCCTGTGCGCCGCCGACATCAAGTACGGTTTGATAATCCTTCCACGGAAACTTCTCGGCAATTGCCCTGGCTGCGCCGGCGCTAAGGCCGGTCATCGCGCCAAGGAATAAACGCAACCGTTCCGGGTCGCTGTACAGCGCTTCAAACAGTCCGGCGCCGCCACTCTTGACTTCATTCTGCGGCAAACCGGTTCGCAAGCCTTCCGTCAACGATCCCCAAAACGGATACAGCCGCTCATTTGCCATCTCAAGCATTCCGCCGAGGTAGTTGAGTTTGCCTCGCACCAGAAATTCGCCGGCCTCGGGCGTGTTTTTATAAAGTCCGTTTTCGCGGTCAAGCATTCCGAGTGAAACCAAAGCATCCAGGAAATCGAGTGCAGAACGCTCGTGCAAACTCAGAGTTGCCGTCAACTCCTCTGCGCTGCGTGGTCCATTCGACAGATGGGTGAAGACTCCGAGTTCAATTGCGCTCAACAGCGTCTTGGACGCCATGAAGCCCATGCCAAGCTGCATTATGTTTGCCGGAGTCATGACTGGCTTTGATGACATTGGGTTATCCTTTTTACGGTTAATTTGGAAGGCGCAGAATTTATTACGGCGGGGCTCGCGCGGTCAAATGCAGATTCACCTTGGGGACCGCGGCGCTCGGCTCCCCAGAATCGGTCCATTTTTGAACGCGGGCAGGTTGCGGCAGTTTTTGGTTTGAGTTACAAACAGAACATTGGAAACGCCCTAAGCCAGGAGGAATTCATGAGCTGGAACCAACCGTCTTTTAACCAACCAACCAACCGCGAATCATTCGTGCCGGTGGACGCCCGTGACGAACGAGTCGGCGCATTTTTGAGCAGGGTCTACGGATGGATGTTCCTGGGACTCCTGATCACGGCCGGAACGGCTTACTTTGTGGCTTCCTCGCCCGCGCTAGTTGAAACGCTTATAGGCAACCGCCTGGTGTTCTGGGGCCTGATAATCGCGCAACTCGGATTGGTGTTCTATCTCTCAGCCAGAGTAGAGCACGTCGCGCCAGCAACGGCTTCGCTGCTATTTATCGTCTACTCCGGTCTGACCGGAGTCACGTCGTCCGTAATCCTGCTGGCCTACACCCGAGCGTCGCTTGCGCAAACATTCATTATTGCCGGAACGATGTTCGGGACCATGGCGGTTTTCGGAACAATCACCAAAAGGAGCCTGGCCGGCGTCGGACAGTTCTTTTTTATGGGATTGATCGGCATCGTCATTGCGATGGTGGTAAACATCTTCCTGCAGAGCAATGCGTTGCAGTTTGTGATTTCAGTGATTGGCGTTTTGGTGTTTACCGGATTGACCGCGTGGGATGCACAGCGCCTGAAGCAGTTGGCGGTGGCATTGCCCGAGGGGAAGGCTGGTTCCTTCGCGATCGTTGGCGCGCTTTCACTCTACCTGGACTTCATCAACCTATTCTTCTTCCTGCTGCATTTGACCGGCGGCCGGCGGGATTGACGCGCTAGTCCAAAGTCTCAAGCCCAAGGTCCAAAGTCTGCTTCCTCGTGAAGGAAGGAGACTTTGGACCTTGGACTTTAGACTTTGGACTAAATATGAAATATTTCTTGGCAAATTTTCATAAGGAATAGTTAAGGCACAAAATGGTGGAAATCTACTATTTGGGCTTTCGCAACGAAAGGAGAGGATATGCCAGCGATTCCCGCAACCATAAACGGTGTAACCGTCAACTTTGCGCCTGCAGTAAACAATAATGTTCAGCAGTTAGTGATTGATGCGTTGCGTCACTGCATCAAGCCAAACATCGCTAATAGTCCGCTTGATAGTATCTGGGTGTCCTCAGCCAGACGTAACAACGCTAACAGTAGCCGGCATAACACAGGTCGAGCGGTAGATATCTCGAGAATCAATGGTGTCAAGATGTTAGGAGGATTTAATACGAATCTTCACGTGAAAGCGATAGTTACCGCGATTCAGGAAAAATTTGAAAGCTTCCCTAAGCGTCGAGAGAATTTCGGTCCCGCCTTGAAGAAGAAACTCGGTCAGCCATTTCAGGTTTCCGGACATAAGGATCATGTCCATCTTTCGGTCAATGGTTAATGTTTAGTAAGAGCGTTTAGCTTAGACAAAAGTTGCGACCGCAAGCAGAACCCGGAGCGAAGCGCAGCGGAGCGACCGGGTCGCATTGAATGCCACAAACAAGCATATTCGACGGCCGTTGAGCGTTCTTCCAACGCGTACCCGGTCGCTCCGTTGCGCCTCGCTCCCGGTTCTACTTGCGGTCACTGCGAACTTTTGTCTTTGGAACTTACCGCCCTTGGTTTTGGAGTTCCGGCCGAGGATTCTATATTTCATGATTACGCTGTTGGCTGGGGAGAACCATAGCGTTCGGCAGATCGCACCTTCGCCTTCGCCGCTTCGATCTCGCGATCCCGCGGAGGTGCGTTGGTGACCAGCGAATCAAGTAGTTCGGTTGCCGCAGCGGCGACCTTTTCAATCGCGCGATTAAACGCTTCCTCATTTGCTTTTGAAGGCTTATTCATGCCGCTGAGTTTGCGAACAAACTGCAACGACGAAGCTCGAACCTCGGCTTCAGTGGCGGGTGGTTTGAAGTTGTGCAGGGTCTTAATATTTCGACACATCTTAATTTCTTCCTTGATATTGAGTTTTTTCCGGTAACACCAAAGATACAGCGTACCGAGACGAAGGCCAAAGTGCGGAGTAACCCTCAATTCTTTTTTCTTTATTAATTGCCAATACACGTATTACGATGCGGCGATTTGAAAGGAGAACCGATGCCCCATCGAAAAATCGCGATTGTGTTCTTATGTTTGATTTTCGTCACGCACGCTCCCCTGGCGGTGCAAGGGAAACAGGAGCGACAGGAAAGCCAACCCAATCAGGAAATCATTCTGCCTGAGGGAACTCCACTTCACGTGGTAACCACTCTGGAAACCACCAGCAAAGATGCGAAGCCGAACGATCCGGTTCAGTTCACGGTTGATGAAGACGTGACGATTGATGGCCATGTACTGATCCGAAAAGGGACCGCTGCTACCGGAAGCGTCATCAATGCAATGAAGCAAGGGTACATGGGTAAGTCGGGCAAACTTGCCATTCAGGTTGAATCCACTCAGACGGTCGATGGCCAGCCTTTGAAGCTGCGCGCGTCTAAAGGCTCTGAAGGTAAAGACAAAACAAACACGACGGCTGCGCTTTCGATGATCAGCGGCTTTTTCCTGCTGAAGAAGGGTGGCGAAGCAAAAATTGCCGCGGGAACTCCTGTGACAGTGTTCGTCGCCGAGCAAAAGCGATTTCGTTTGGACGGTTCAACGTTGGTAGCAGTCGCTCTTCCGAATGAGGCTGGAGCCATTGAGCTGAAAGGCGCCACGGAACCCGCGACTGTTTTTATTTACCGGCCCAGCAAGTTAATGGGGAAAGCGCTTGAACCTTCTGTCTTCGTCGATGGTACCGAACTCGCGCGCATGGACAATGGACGTTACTTTGCCTTGAAACTTCCGCCCGGTAAACACTTGATTCACATGACGAGCGACAAGAAAGGGTACGCACTCGACATGGGGCCGGGTCAAAGTTACTTCTTCCGTATCGGAATCGAGATGGGAATGTTGAAAGGCCGCGGCAAGATCACACTTGACGACTCCGAACGAGCGGTCGAGGAAATCAAGAAACTAACATTTCTTGACCAGGACAAGATCAAGGCCCCGACTATGGTGGTGGAAATAAAGCCTTACTAAACTTTGACGACGGTTACATACCTTCCTGCGCCGCTCTATCACGCCGAGCGACGCGGGTTGCGTAAGCCGCATCTTCTACACCTTTCGCCACAGCTTCAGCAACTCGTTTATCGAACACCGAGGGAACGATGTACTCGGGATGGAGTTCGGCGGGTGTAATGATGCCGGCGATCGCGTGGGCGGCGGCCAGTTTCATTTCTTCATTGATACGGGCAGCGCGGCAGTTCAAGGCACCGCGAAAGATACCGGGGAAACAGAGCACGTTGTTGATCTGGTTGGGATAGTCAGAACGTCCCGTTGCCATCACGGCGACATAAGGTGCTGCATCTTCGGGCATGATCTCCGGCGTAGGGTTCGCCATCGCAAACACGATCGGTTTCTCCGCCATCGCTTTCACGTCCTCAACAGTGATCACGTCGGGCACTGACAATCCCATGAACACATCCGCGCCTTTGATTACGTCGTGTACAATTCCCTTCTCCTCGTTGGGATTCGTGTTCTGCGCGTACCAGTCTTTTATCCAGTTCATCCGTTCTTTTCGGCCGCGATAGATGGCGCCTTCCTGATCACAGCCGACAATGTTCTTCACTCCGGCGGCCATAATGATCTTGGTGCAAGCAACACCGGCTGCTCCGACTCCGTTCACCACAACTTTGATCTGGTCCGTCTGCTTGCCGACAATTTTGAGCGCATTGATCAAGGCGGCCAGCACGACGACCGCCGTACCATGCTGGTCATCGTGAAACACCGGTATGTCCAGCTCCTCCTTCAGGCGATCTTCAATTTCGAAACATCTGGGGGCGGAGATGTCCTCGAGGTTAATCCCGCCAAAGGCAGTCGCAATGGCTTTCACCGATCGAACGATCTCATCGGGGTCCTTAGTGCTCAGGCAAATAGGAAAAGCATCGACGCCGGCAAACTCCTTGAACAGCATCGCCTTCCCTTCCATGACCGGCATCGCCGCCGCTGGTCCAATGTCACCGAGGCCAAGTACGGCCGTGCCATCAGTTACCACTGCCACTGTGTTTTTCTTGATCGTTAACGTGAATGCCTTATCGGGGTCGTTATGAATCGCTTCGCAGACACGCGCGACACCGGGCGTGTAAGCCATGGAGAGATCGGCGCGCGTCTTCAGCGGCATTTTGGGAACGACTTCGATCTTGCCGCCCAGATGCATTAGGAAAGTCAGATCGGAAACATTGATAACGTCAACGGCGTCGATGTCTCTGACGGCGTCGACGATCTTTTCGCCGTGCTCACTGGAAACTGTGCTGACGGTAATGTCGCGAACGATGTGATCCGGGCCGGAGCTGACGATGTCTATGGCGCCGATATCGCCGCCGGCTTTTCCGATGGCAGTCGCGACAGCGCCAAAGCTTCCGGCTTGAGAGGGAATCCTGACGCGCAGAGTCAGGCTGTAACTAGCGCTGGGTGCTCTTTCCATAATTGATGGTTGGGTAAGGAATGTAACGCCGGGGTGTCAGAGTGGGCAAGCTAAGTGGCTACACTACTGCTTCAGTGAAAAATGTGAAAAAGAAGATTTGTCATTGGTCATTTCACATTTGTCATTTGCTATTCACGAAGGGGCGAGTCACTTCCTAACCCTGGGATTTCTATGAAAAGGCTTTTCACTTCAATACCTTTGTGATTGCTTTGATCGATTTCTGGTCCAAGCAATTGGTTTCCGCCAACCCGAGCGCATGGAGCCCCAGCAGTTTGTAAATTTCCAACGTTTTGCGATGTTCCTTGCCAGACAGCGCCTTCAAATGTCGTTTCACCGTCGCTACGTCGCCGCGCGCAAAGGTGCCCGTGAGCGCTGCGGCGGTGTCAGAAGTTTTAAGGTTCTGGACAGTGCTTTCCAACAAAGGCACTAACACCTGCCTGGCCTTCTTGCGATCCAACCCGGCCGCTACCAGCGTTCTCACAGCGACATCAAATAGAGCGGTGGCATGAGGCGAGGCTATAACCGCGGCGGCGTGATAGAGCGCCTTGCTTTGGGAAGGAATCGAAAACGCAGTGCCGTGGAGGTCGCCAACTATGCGCCGCGCGATGCGTACCGCTTTCGGGTCGCCTTCAATACAGAAAAAGGCGCCGCGCAAAGCCGCCGCTCCGGACTTTGAGTCGCTCACTGAAATGAGCGGGTGGATCGAACCCGTATGCAGGCCGGCGCGAGCCAGGGGCGTCAGCACGTCAGATGAAAGCGCACCACTGGTGTGTAATACCGTCGCCTCCTTCGCGCTACTCGCCAGGATCCGCGCCACCCCCTCAATTTCGTCGTCAGGAGTGCAAACCAGAATGACCTCGCTACCTGGCAAACGCTTGAGATCGTTAGCAGCCAATGCCTCCGGTGTGGTGCTGCTATTCTCTGCCCTCAGAAGCTGCGCAACTTTTTCGGCTTTCCGCTGGTGTCGAGCGACCAAACCTACAATCCGATAGCCACTCCGGCGCAGAGCAAGCGCCATTGCGGTTCCCAGACGCCCGGTGCCGATGATTGATATCGAAGGTTTACGAAGACGAGGCATAGGAAAGAATCACTGCTGGGACAGACAGGAATGTCTGTCCCCCAAGCTGTTTTCTTAGGTCTTTCGAGGGTGCTGCATTATAATGCCCGCAAATCCCTCAAACGGTTAGGGCGGCTTTAATTTTCCAGGCTAGGGGCCGAAATTGTTGCTAAATCCGTACTTAATTCGGCGCAACCAAGCGACTGATTTCGGGCATCATAGACTGCGCGTTCTGAAAACAACGAAACAGCTTGTGCTGCTCCCGCAGACCGCCAGCCTGGTTTGGAGTTTTCCGCCGCGTCAAAACCCTCAATTTCGGCAATCCTGAAGAGTATTCCCAGAGCTTTTCAGTTATACATGTATCGTACTTTCTGGAGGTTTTCCAAATGAACAGCTTCTCCCGCGTCGCCACGGCACTTTTGCTGGTCTCCTCGTTGATGGCGGGCTCGATTGCGAGCTTTGCCCAGTCGACTCAGACTGCGCCCACGACTAAAGCGCCGGCGCAGGTCCAGGAACAGACCACAACCGCCAAGGAGCAAACAGCAAGCTCCAAAGACGCGACCAAGAAAGAGACTCCCAAGACTACTCCACAGACGGCCGTTGCCAGGAATAAGAAGCCGCTGTCTGTGAACGAAGATCCGTTGCTTATCGGTAAACGGAACATTAATAAGGGCATCATCTCAAAGATGAGCGGTTCCACTGAGAAGGAAGTGCGGATCGGCCGCCAACTCGCAGCGGAAATAGATCGCCAGGCGAAGTTTATTGATGACCCGGTAATCACGGAATATGTAAACCGTGTGGGTCAGAACATCGTGTTGCACTCCGATGCCAAGATTCCCTTCACCATCAAAGTTATCGACTCCGACGAAGTAAACGCATTTGCTTTGCCCGGTGGGTTCTTTTATGTGAACAAGGGGTTACTGCTGGTGGCGGACAACGAGGCGGAAGTGGCAGGTGTTATGGCGCACGAAATTGCGCACGTCGCCGCACGTCACGCTGTCGAAAACCAAACCAAGGCGGGTTTGCTCGAGTATCTGGCAATCGGCACCTCAATCTTTCTGGGTGGCATTCCGGGAATGATTTTCCAGAACACGGCCGGCCTGGGGTTGCTGGGCGCGTTCATGAAGTTTAGCCGTGGCGCCGAAGAGGAAGCTGACAAACTGGGCGTCCAGTACATGTGGGCAGCTGGTTACGATCCGGGCGCAATGGCCACGATGTTTGAGAAGCTCGAAGCCAAGAACAAGAAGAAACCGGGACTTATATCTCGCGCTTTCGCCTCGCATCCGGCGCCGCCGGATCGGCGTGCTGCCTCGTTGGCGCTGGCCGCGAGGTTCCCTGAAAACGATGAATACGTGATTAGTACTTCGGAGTTTCAACGCGTCAAGTCACGTTTATTGAGACTCTCGAACGCCAGAGCGTCCAGCACAGGCGCCCTGCCGGGTCCCGAAGAAGGACCGCCGGGACGCCCGACGCTCAAGCGACGGCAACCGACTCCGGATGAACCGTCAACGAATCCAGACGGCACTCCGATCGAGAAGCAGGACGCTCCGAAGTTGAAAAAGAAGGACGAAGCTGCCAAACCGAACCCATAACAACGTTCGGTTTGAGGTGAACTAACCAGGGCTCCCTGGCAGAAATGTCAGGGAGCTTTTTTCGCGTGTAACGCATGTCCGATAAACTTTAGGAAGCTCTGAATCAGTTTACATGGCGAATTGCCTAACCCCGCCGAGCGCGATTTTCCCCTCCCAGAGGGAGGGGAAATTGCGGTCCACGGGATAAAGAAAATCCGCTGTTGATGAACTTAATCAGAGCCTCCTTTCAGTTTGTCGTTACGCCACGACAAGCTAAAGCTTATCGAACATCAACCCCTCAGCTTGACACCCTTTTTGCCCGCGAGTATTCTAACCGTTCGCGTTTTACTCGCTGAAAACAGAGATAGTTAACCATGTCTACATACTTCCCCAGCGGCAAAGATCTCGCTGGAAAACGAAAATGGTACGTTGTCGATGCCGCCGGTAAAACGGTCGGCCATCTGGCATCTGAAGTGGCCTCGATTCTGACCGGGAAACGTAACCCGGCGTGGACTCCGTTCATGGATATGGGCGACCACGTAATCGTGATCAACGCGCGCAAGGCGGTGCTTAAGGGCGCGAAAATGGACCAGAAGATGTATCGCCATCACACGCTTTATCCCGGCGGCCTTCGTGAAGTGTCGGCCACGGAGATGTTTGCCAAGCGTCCGGAAAAGGTGATCTCGCTTGCTGTCCAGGGCATGTTGCCCAAGAACAAACTGGGCAAAGCGATGGCGAAAAAGTTAAAGGTTTACGCCGACAGCGATCATCCACACTCCGCCCAACGCCCTCAGGATTACCAAATCACCGCCAGAACAAATCAAGCTTAAATAACTCAGAGTTAATAAAGAGAAAGAGATAGCTGTGGCTGAAATTCAATATTACGGAACGGGACGACGCAAAACCTCCACTGCCCGCGTCTACTTGAGATCCGGTGGTGGCGACGTTTTGATTAATCGCAAACCGTTCGATCAGTACTTCCCGAATGAAACGTTGCGCATGATCATTCGTCAGCCGTTACAACTGACGGAGACGACAGCAAAGTTTGATGTTCTGATTAATGTTCGTGGCGGCGGCCCGGCCGGGCAGGCAGGCGCCATTCGTCACGGCATCACGCGCGCGTTGCTGGAGTACAACGCCGATCTGCGACCGGCTTTGAAGCAAGCAGGATTGATTACGCGCGACCCGCGAATCAAGGAACGAAAGAAATACGGACAGAAGGGTGCGCGCAAGCGCTTCCAGTTCTCCAAACGGTAAGAATTTCGGAATTCGAATTTCGAATTTGAACTCCGGGTCGTTTTCATCACATTTTTTCGCAAGCCAGGAAATTCGAAATCCGCAATCCGAATTTCGAAATTCTGAAACGCCATTGTCGCAATTCGAGTTGGTTGCTCTGCTAATCAGGGCGCGAGGAGTTGCGGCGAGTACATTAAACCAATTCACTGCAAAGGAGACTTAGTTTGGTTTCGGTTACGATGAAAGAATTGCTGGAGGCCGGCGTACATTTCGGTCACCAGGTACGACGCTGGAACCCGAAGATGAAGGAATACATCTTCGGCGAGCGTAACGGCATTTACATTATTGATCTGCAAAAAACTCAGCGCATGTTTCGCGACGCGATCGCCTTTGTGACGAACGCTATCGCTGAAGATCGCGGGAAGACTGTGCTGTTCGTCGGCACCAAGCGACAGGCGCAGGACGCGGTCCGCGAAGAAGCTGAACGTTGTAGTCAATATTACGTTAATCAGCGCTGGCTCGGCGGACTGCTGACAAACTTCCAGACAGTGCAAAAGTCCATCAAGCGACTGAAAGATCTGGAGGCCATGCAAACGGATGGTCGCTACGAGAAGCTGACTAAGAAAGAGCGCATCAAGCTCGACCGCGAACGCGAAGGCTTGAACAAAAACCTGTCGGGTATTAAGTCAATGGCACGACTGCCGGATATGGTTTTCATCATCGACGTCAGAAAAGAAGAGATTGCGGTTGCGGAAGCCAATCGTCTGGGTATTCCCATCGTTGCGGTAGTTGATACCAATTGCTCGCCCGAAGGAATCGATTACGTTATCCCAGGAAACGATGACGCGCTGCGTGCGGTGCGGCTGTTCGCGTCAAGAATCTCAGACGCGATACTCGAAGGTCAGCAGATAGCCACCGAGGGCGGAGTGGTTGCCCAGACTGAAGAAGGTGTTGAGACTGCTGAAGGGGCGCCGGTTTCCGAAGCTGGCGAGGCGCCTATGGCTGAAGAACCTTCGCAGGCCGCAGAACCAGTCGATGCCGGCGCTAACGTGGAACCGGCCGTCGAGCCAACCACGGCGCCGACACCGGCAGAATCGGTTGAGCCCAATTCCGGCGAATCTGAAAACGCTGACAAGAGCGCTGAATCGGTTGTAGCAGCAAGCTGATCCCAGGCATTTCGAAGATACTTATTTATCGGCGAGCGCAGCCTATGAAGCGGGAGTTCCGCCGGGGCTGCGTTTTTCATTAAACGCGTAATCCGCAGATTACACAGATTTTAAATAGAGCGGACCTGCGCTCAAAACGACAACAAGGCTGCCTCTTAATGCTCCCGAATGTCGTTCTAAAATCTGTGTAATCTGCGAAATCTGTAGATAGACAATCGGAGAAAGTTAGAACAATGGCAGAAATAACAGCAGCTGCGGTAAAGCAGCTTCGTGAAAAGACCGGCGCGGGCATGATGGAATGTAAGAATGCGTTGGTTGAGGCTGACGGCAACGAAGAGCGTGCAATTGAGATCTTGCGGAAACGCGGATTGGCTTCGGCCAAAAAGCGTGAAGGACGTATCGCTGCGGAAGGAATTGTGGGTTCCTATATACACATGGGCGGGAAAGTCGGTGTGTTGTTGGAAGTAAACTGCGAAACAGACTTCGTGGCGCGCGGTGACGAGTTTCAACAACTCGTGAAGGACGTTGCCATGCACGTGGCGGCGGCAGAACCGAAGTATGTGAACCGTGAAGATGTCGCATCGGCTGATCTCGACAAAGAGCGAGAGATCGCGCGGGCACAGGCTAAGAACGATCCCAAGAACGCAAACAAACCCGATCAGGTAATTGACAAGATCGTGGAAGGTCGCCTGAATAAGTACTACGAAGAGACAGTATTGATGGATCAGCCGTTCGTTAAAGATCCGGCCAAGACCGTCGCCGAACTTGTAACTGAGAAAGTAGCGAAGACCGGTGAGAAGATTACGATCCGCCGCTTCACTCGTTACAAGATGGGCGAAGGTTTAGAGAAACGCGATGAAGACTTCGGCGGCGAAGTCGCTTCGCTGGTTTCGTAGCAGCATCAATATAGGCTTTGCGTAAAGGTACAATTCAAGTGTTGCTGAACTCCGACTTTTGAAACCAAAGGTTAAGAGAAGATCCAGGCTTCCAACTGCTTTTCCTTATGTCAGAGTCACAATCACATTCAGTTACGCCACTCGCCTACCGGCGCGTTCTTCTGAAAATTTCCGGCGAAGCCCTGATGGGCGAACAGAACTACGGGATCGACACTGAAGTCGCTCGCCAGGTCGCCGACGAACTCAAAGACGTACATAAACTGGGCGTCGAGGTTGCCGTGGTCGTGGGCGGCGGCAACATCTTTCGTGGGGTTTCGAAGAGCGCCGGCAACATGGACCGTTCGTCCGCTGACTACATCGGCATGTTGGCGACGGTAATGAACGCAGTTGTATTGCAGGACGCGCTTGAAAAACTGAACGTGCACACGCGCGTGATGTCCGCGTTGAATATTCCTCAGCTCGCTGAACCTTTCATCAGACGGCGTGCGGTTCGCCACCTCGAAAAGGCCCGGGTGGTACTTTTCGCCGCCGGAACCGGAAATCCATATTTCACAACCGACTCAGCTGCCGCGTTGCGCGCGTTGGAAATCAAGGCGGACATTATTCTCAAGGCCACCAAAGTCGAAGGTGTCTATTCCGCTGATCCGATGAAGGATTCGACCGCTACGCGCTATGACTGCATCACTTATCAGGAAGTCCTCGAGAAACAGTTAAAAGTGATGGATGCATCCGCCATCTCTCTTTGCATGGACAATAACCTGCCCATCATCGTCTTCAACATGCGCAAGCATGGAAACATCCTGCGAGTTGTTAAAGGTGAAGCCGGTGTGGGAACTAAGGTCTGTCTCAAGAAATAAGTAGAACTGATATCTTTGTCTGTTCTTGCTTCTCAATTCTTAAGAGGAAGAAAAAGATGACCGAGAAGGACGTAATCAAAGACACTCGACCGCGTATGGAAACGGTCATTGACGATTTCCGCCGCAAGCTTTCGACGATTCGTACCGGCCGCGCAGCGGTGAGTTTGCTGGACGCGGTGATGGTTGACTATTACGGCACGATGACCCCCCTCAGCCAGATGGCGTCGGTCCACGCACCGGAGCCGCAGATGCTGACGGTGCAGCCGTGGGACCAGACCCAGGTAGCGGCGATTGAAAAAGCAATTCGGGCTTCGGATCTGGGCCTGAACCCGGCTAACGATGGCAAGCTGGTGCGCATTCCGATTCCTCCGCTTACTGAGGAGCGCCGCAAACAATTAGCCAAGCAGGTGCACGAGATTGCAGAAGATCACCGAACCGCAGCTCGAAACATTCGACGCGACGCAAACGAGCGTCTGAAGAAGATGCTGAAAGACAAACAGATTTCCGAAGACGCGGAGCGAGAGGGGCTGGACGAAGTGCAGAAGCTCACCAACACTTATGTCGGCAAAATCGACGAGCTCTCGAAGTCAAAAGAAACCGAGATCATGAGCGTTTAATTCACTTCATGGCTTTCGTGTAATTCGCGGATCGCGCTTACACAGTAGTTAGAAACGATCCGCGAACACGAACAGCACGAAGAAGGGCTGCCAACCGGCAGCCCTTAAATTTTATCGATGTTCACTAAGCTTAGTTTGGAATCTCAAAGACATCATCTCCCAGCGGGTTGTTGAGTTTGATGTCTTTCACTTTGTATTCCGCAAAGAAGGCTCCCTGCGGCATCTCCAGGCGCTGCGTGAACTCTGTTGGCACAAGTACGCCGTCGACATCTTTAAATTTCTTGTTTTCGGTGCCGAAGGTATAGCCGCCATACGGGATTAGAAATGACATCACCCGCCCCGTGGTTGCGTCGACATGAAAATCCGTCACGTTTCCCTCCGGCCCGGTAATGCGAAAGGCACGCAGTTTCTTTTTGTCAGGTAATGCAGTAACCACGTATCCCGCCTGGTCGTATCTTGCCAACACCGGCAAACCAAACTTGCTTGCCGGCGGCAACTCTACACCCGGCAAGGAACTGTATGCTCTCTGCCCATCGTAGATTTGCTTAAAACTCACTGCCGGTCGTGCGTCAACTTCCAACCGTACTTTATCGCCGGCCACCACCCAGATGAATCCGCCGGGGATGGACTGTGTCGAGTTAGGCGCATAGAGATCAACGGATCCCCGCAGGACCATGCTCTTCAATGTCCTGAACTTCTCGCCACCCTGGGCTGTCAGGGCAATGCGAGCCAACTCCATCGGAGTCGTGGTTGACGTGATACTTACAGCAGCCGCCTTCACCTCCACTGGCTTGGCACCCTGCGCCAGGGCGCTAAGAGTCGTGGTTAGCATAATCGCGATCGATAAGAGAATGGCTTTCATAGCAAACTCCGTGTGCGAACCCAAGCGAAAGAACCGCGAGGGGCGGGCCTTCCGGAAAAACTAGAAGTTGAACCGAACCTGCGCAGTGACCCTGCGATTACCGACTCCCGAGCCACCGAAACCACCGCCGCCGCCACCGGGACCGAATCCACCGAAGAACGGCGCGAGGCCAGTGCTTTCCCCAAAGAAGGTCGAAGACAAATTGCCCTGCGGCGTTCCCAGATTGACGTTATTCAGGAGGTTCTGGAAATTCACTGAGAACTGCATGGTGTAACGCTTAGCTTCGCTGCCACCACCGCCAAGTGGTCCACCGATCGACGCGAGTCCCCCGCCCCCTCGCTGACCGCCGCCACCGCCCGGATTTCCGCCCCCGCCTCCGCCTCCCGCAACTCGCAGCACTCCGCCACCTGGTCCGCGACCTGGCCCACCGCCAGCGGTGCCCTGACCCGGTTGTGCGTTATTGGCAGACGAAGACTTTATCGTACCGAAGCTCCAGGTCTTGGTTATCCTCATATTGAGTGAGAAGAACCCCGGGCTTTCGCCGAAGTTGCGGGGTATCAAAGCTTCGCCGACACCCGGCCGCACATTGAAATTACCAAACGCTGTGCAGACTATGTTGGGGCCCGGATTGCTACAGTCTGTACCATCCGGAGCAAACGAGGGACGCTCGGTGAAAAGCCGATCTCCGTTGGTGTCCTGACCAGTGATGATGTTGAAGGGCCGGCCGGTAGTCGCCATGATGAACGGGTTAAGACTTACCTGCCACGGCAAATTGATCGTGCCGGCAAACGTAAAGCGGTGCCGCACGTCAAAGGCCGCGCGTCCAAACTCCCCTGACAGATTGTACGAATTTGCAGGGAACATTCCGCCACCCTGACCATCAGTATCGTTAGTGGTCTTGCTCAAAACGTAACTTGAGAAGAATGTAATCGTGCGACTAAACCGGTTGTTGAATCCGATAAACAACTGATTCATGTTGAAGCGCCCACTCGATTCGTACTGATAAATCTCGCCGACGTTCCCAAACGGTCTTAGACCATTGGTCCCTGGTATTGGTGCGTTGATGTCGCGGGCGCGGATCACATGCTGAATGCGCATCATGAACAAACCGGCAAACATGGTGAACTTATATGGAAGTTGGCGCTCTACCTGTGTACCTCCCATGTAAACGACGGGCACCTGTAAATTGTCAGCGACCTGCCACCTGATTAATTGATTAAGACTGACCAACGAGCTTACGTCCGGCCGGTTGGGAAATGCATCGAGCGGCGACCCCGCAGGATTGGGTTCAACGAAGTTTCCGTTCGCATCGTAAAGCGGAACATCACTGACGAAAAACTGCCGTTGGTTGATGCCGTTGTATCGATTCGCCTGCAAGGTACTGAATTCGTTAAAGCGGTTGTAGAAAACGCCACCACCGGCGCGAATTACCATCGCCGGAGGCTTGGTACTGTTGGCTGCTCCCGGGGACCAGGCCACCGCAAGTCGAGGCGCGAAGTTGTAAATGCTTCCGATGTTGGTTTGGCCTTCGTACCGCAGACCAAAGCTCAAAGTCAGGTTTGGTTTAATCCGCCAATCATCCTGGGCGTAGAAACCATAGTCAGTCTGGGAAACTTCGGCCAGCGGTTCGCCTGACGAAATGTTGAACTGTGATGCGCCGCCGCCTCGTCGCCGAATCTCAACCGCTGACAGGTTTGCGAACAACAAAGTTCTGCGATATCGCTCAAGACTGTCAGCAAACACTGGCTGGTTGAAAATTGGATTATTGTTCGCGTCCAGCCCCGGTACCTGTCCGCCAGTAAAGGTGAATGAACCGCCGAAGTTGTTCGGGTTAAAGTCGCTAATGCTCACATGACGAAGGCGACCACCAAACTTGAAAGCATGCGTCCCCTTTTGCCAGGCGGTGAAGTTCTGCAGATCCATTCGCTTGTTGGTGTTCTCCACTTTACCGACTTGCGAACCACCCGAGATGAATGCACTGGAAACATTAAGAGTCGGCTCCAGAATATTGCCCAGGTTTTCAGAGCGGTTGTGTGAAAACTGAAAGCGCGTCTCGTTGATCATCGTGGGAGTAAGTATTGCCGTTTCCGTGAACTGAACTTCCTGTTGAGTAAAGTTGGAAAAGTAGGCCCGTTCGGGTAGCGAGAAGCCGCCGACACCGTTGTTGTCGGTGCTGGAACGGTTAAAGCTGTAACGAGCAATCAACGTGTTGCTCGAGTTTAGTTGAAGATCAAATCGCGGACTGAAGGTCAGCGTACGGCGAGGAACCACCACACCAAAACCCAGGTCAACCGGATTCAAAAAGTCATCCAGCACTGTAGCTCTTACCAACTCGCTATCATCAATTTCGCGCCGTTCTAAGTCGACGAAGAATGATGCACGCTTCGCGACAATCGGGCCGCCGAGGTTGCCGCCATACTGCCGGACCTGAAAAGGCGAACGTTTAGAGGAACTGGTGGCGAACGGGTTTCGGGAGTTAAAACTTTCGTCCTGAAAGTTGAAGAAGGTACTACCGCGAAGTTTGTCGGTTCCCGGACGAGTCAGGACATCGATGCGTCCAGAGGGTTGATCATTCTCGGCGGCAAATGGATTTTGATTGATACGAATTTCTCGAATCGATTCCTTCGGCGGCATCCGTCCACCGGTGAAACCATCGACAAAGATTTGACCGCCATTTGGCCCGGCCGACGGGCCTGCCAAGGCCTGTAGTGCCGCCGCCAATTCATCAGGGTCATCGGGTAATGCGTCCAGATCTTTTCCGGAAATCAATGTCTGGTTCGCATTGGCGTTTGAGTCCGTACTGATCGGCGTCTCTGCGTCAATCGTTACCTTCTGCTCTTCGATAGTTACCTTCAGGGTCATATCGAAGGTCGCGCGTTGGCCCGCATTAACGTCGACCTCAGTCACTTCAGACGCAGCAAAACCGATCGCTTCAGCACGCAGCAGGTACTTGCCTGGCGCGAGTGCAGTAAACGAATAGACGCCGTCGTTGTTAGTGACTACTGTCTTGTCCACCCCGTCGGGTCCGGTGAGGGTTACCGTCGCGCCAACGATGGTCGCGCCTAGTTCATCGCTGATTACTCCGCGCAACGTGCCGCGCGATTGCTGTGCAACCACAACAACGAGGGATAGAAGGAGGATAAGGGCAGTGCCCATGACTTGCCGCAATACATTTCTGGAGACGTTCATAATTGAGGAACCTTATTCTTCTGTACTTTCGGAACCTTTGCTGCGTTGTTTACGGCAAGCCTATGCCAAATTGAATTCCACCCAGACCACCTGCCGGATTCGGTGCACCGGGTGTCGCTTGCTGCTGTCGGGCAGCCAGCATATTCAGCAGGGTTTCTGCTCCTGAGATGAGACTGATTGCAGTGAGGCGCGTCGGGTCAGCACCCTGGGTGCTGGAAACGATGATTGTGTCCCCGACCTTTACGTCAGTAATGGCAATCGTCGGCAGACGCTCCATCATGTCCTGAATATTCACGCCGCCGCCTCCGGCACCCATACCTGCCGGACGTGGACCTGGTCCGCCCGCGGCTGGCCCACCGGGGGCTGCACCTGCACCGCCTGGTCGCATCACCATCATGCCCCCGCCCGCGCCCATTGCCGGAAACCTACGCAACACGGAGTCCTGCTTGACTACCACAGTCAGCGGCTGCTTGGTTTGCATGTCGTTGATTTTCACCTCACCTGTGGCCGCGTCAATCGCAGTCACTACCCCCGCGACGCTCTTGAATGAACCGGTCACAACTTTCTCGGCTGCGAAGGAAGTCCCGTCGGCATTGCGCTGGCCCAGTGCCCGCAACTGATCGCCAACCTTCAATTCCTCAAGCTTTGACGGCATCGCATCCGCAAACTTGATTGAGTCTGGCGCGTAACGCCGCATCTCGACTTTTTCAGATACCGGAATGGTGAGCGGTTGCTGACCCGCCATGGAGCGCGTGGTGATAACAATCTCTTTAGTCTCCGGCTTGATCGCGCTGATTACGCCGAGAATGCCGCGTTTCTGCCATTCCGCCTTGTCAGCTTCCTGTTTCTTAACGATGTCCGCCTTGCTCATTACCACTACGACGCGTGCGGTGGCAGACTTGCGGTCATCCGAGACCCGGCCCATCGCCATTACACGGTCGCCTTCGGCAAGGTCCGTCACAGCGATCTTAGTAGCTCCGTCGAGTGTGGTCGCGTTGGGAGCCACCCTCATGTAAGACGTGTTATCGGCGAAAAGTACGGTCACCAGCGAGCCGGCATCGGTTTTCAGGATCAGTTGTTTGCCGGCCAAATCAATGGCTTTGACATCGCCCTGAGCGCGGTTAGGCGTTATTGATTTGTCTTCGGCCTGGGTCGCAGGACTTGAGGCTGCAGGTTGGGCATAAACCCCCATGCAGGCGAAAAACAAAATAAACGCCGGCGCAATCGCGGAAAAAAGCGCTTTCATACTCCTCCTGATGTTAAGAAACCGGGTCTGGACCGATCAGATAATTACTGTTAGCAGATGTTTCCTTGCTACCCGATTGTTACGCATAAGAAACGGCAGATGTTCGACTTAAGTAGCCCTGGGTGTGAAAATCCCAGCTGAGCCCAACCACATTTCGTAGCACGCGCGGTGTCCGAAAAAGTTGCACAAATACTCGTGCAAATCGTCGAATGCATAGGATGCATTAGTTAGACGCTTCGTCTTTAAAATTGTTAACTATTTTTGGAGGGTGAGCGGAGCTTCCTGAGGAGAAGACCAACCGACTCGATATCGGGCGGTCAGAGCCAGGCCCAGGCTGGTCACCAGCACCACAGCTACCACAAATGGCCAGATATACGGGAGTGATGACAGTGCCATCCAGAAGGTCGTACCAAGCAACAAAGCCAAAGCTTCTGAATTCTTTCCCATTCCGAACAACTTGCGTTGGAGCCAGCGGCCGGTGGCCGCATAAATGATGACTCGACCGAATAAACCCGCCACCAGGATAAGCAGCAAGGCCATCAGGCCGACCAGTACACTAATCGGCGTCGGCAGGTAATGGAGGGCGAAAGGCACACCGATCGCGATGACAAGGGCGCCGACGAAACCAATCACAGCGACCCGCAAACTACTCAGCTGCAGTCGCTCAATCCCACGGCTAATCGCACCCGGCATGGCGGCCGTAATCGCCAGCGACACTATGAACCAGAAAAGAATCGCCAGCAGTCGAAATCCGATATAGCCGGCGGACCAATGCGGAGCCAACAGGTCTTGCGGGTTCCGCATAATATTTCGCAATTGCTGCTCGTAGCCGGCATACATCACAGTCATAGCGGCTGGATTACGATTCGGGGTTGGATCCGCATGACGATATGCCCCGCCTAACACCATGACGTCGCCACCGATGCGGGAGCCTTCGAGTTGAATCACAGAGCCGCCAATCGCAGCGACATCGCCTTCCACCGTGCCCACTACGATTACGTCTCCACCCAGTGCGATCGCGCCATTCCGGACTGTGCCCGTAATCTTCAAACTGTGACCGACAGCGTAGGCCATCGTGTCGGTGGTTCCGTCGACGATGTAAGGAGATTCCGCGGGCTGTGGCGAGGGGATGCTCTGCGCATGAATAGCGCCGAGCATGAGAGTGATCGAAATCAACAGCAGCGATGCCCTGACCAGAATACTTGTCCAGGACAGATCAAACTCCAGCTGAAGAATCGATTCATTAAACATCGTTACGTTAATTGGGTACTGCGACCACTCGGCTCATTTGGCCAGGCCAGTGCGGTGGTAACGAGAAATCAGGAAGGAAAGCAAACCGATAGCGCACACGACCACGATCAGTGCGCTCACTTTTGAGAAGCCGGTATCTGAAAATAGACCGCTGCTGAGGACTCGCACGACTACCGTGAAACTGAGTGCAGCATCGTAGACTGCCTTCAACAATAACTCGCCAATGCTGATTGCCTTAACCGCAACTAATTCGCCGCGAACCAATAGTGCCTGACTGGCCGTGACGCCGAGCAGAGCAAAAGCTGAGAGACCCAACAAGACGCAATAATAAAACGCTCGCTTGTGTTCGGCGGCAGCTCTGACACCTCTCATGTCGCTCTCGGCGCGCACGGAAACGACGCGAGCGAAGTTATGTGGAACGTCAAGATCGAAGGGGCCAGCCAGCGCTGAGTCGAGTTCGCACATGAATTGTCGCTGCGCCAGGAGTTCCGAATTGCAGCTTTCACATTCGACCACATGTGCTTCAAAGGCCGTGCGCTCCTTCACTGCGAGCTCGCCATCGATGAAGGCGGCGATCTTTTCGGTCGCGCAAATCTGTTCCGGCACTGGCATCAAATTAAATCCCCGTGATTCCCCGATTGATAAATTGTTGCCGCATCATCTCGCGCGCGCGGAACAGGCGGTTCTTGACCGTGCCCAGCGGCAGGCCGGTAACCTCGACAATCTCTTCGTAAGTCAAATCCTGAGAATGACGCAAAACGATCAGCTCGCGGTACGCTGTTGGTAAGGAGCGCACAACGTTTTCAATTTCGCCGCGACGTTCTTCGCGTTCACTCTGCTGTTCGGGAGTAAGACCTTCGGATTCGAGCGGCAGATCGTAGTCGTCGGTTTCAGTTCCAACGCTCAACGAACGTTCGCGGCTGGACGTGCGCCGTAGATGATCAATCGCAGCGTTGTGTGCAATCTTGTAGATCCAGGTCGAGAATTTGAACTCCGGACGGTAGCGCGCAAGCGAAGCGTAAACCTTGATGAAGATTTCCTGCGTCAGATCAAGCGCGGCATCGTAGTCTCCCACCATTCGATAGACGAAGGCGGAGATGGGGCGCTGGTATCGATTCACCAGTTCCTCAAAACTTCCGTCCAGACCTCGTGCCGCACTGGCTACGAGCTCCGGATCGGAAATTGTGGTGAACGGCACAACGACCTGATTAACGGAAGTCCTCATGTTGCTATTTACTTACGCTTGAGAAATCGAGGATGTTTCAGAACTTAGACCGGAACTGGGTTGCAGACATGAACCTATCGCCAGGCCAGTGTGGCCAAACCGGCAGGCGCCGCGATCGCGTCGAAACTCAGGTCCCGGGAGGCTAAATGTAAGCCGAGGTCAGAGGCGTCGAGTGGCCGGAGATCGGTGCCCAGAGTTTCGTTGACGATCTCGCCAACACGCTGTTTGTCCAGCATCTCGCCGACAACCAGGACACGGAACAGCGATTGAGCCGACTCCATGGTGTCTCCTGCACGACGATCGCGGTAGTACAACAACAACCTGTACAGCTCGTCTTGACACTCTTCGGCTCCACAGCTAATCGTCCGAATAATCAATGGCTGTTTTCCTCTAAACACGACCGCGGTAAATCCACTGTCGGAGGAGCTGAGGAGCAACGAGTCTCCTTGCGCTCCATTCATTGTCAGCCACTGTGATTCAGCCAAATGCCGCGGCAGGATCAGTCCGGCGCGCCAACCCAAAGACTTTAAGACGGCTTCAAACTCGGCAACCGTTGAACTCCGGGTAGCAATAGCCAGGTATCGCTCAC